>OGLE01000196.1_pt1 | contig 60443 bp, 50 predicted proteins | sample 1572671 | NCBI WGS metagenome assembly OGLE01 (sample SAMEA2581923, study PRJEB24529) | metagenome | biome: Human gut stool | place: China | collected 2011 | reverse complement strand
GATCTATAACAAGCATAACCGCAGCTACTTTGAAGCACTTGAAGTAAAAGCTGAGAAAATGGCTAAGAAGTATGATTGTGCCTTTGTGGATAATGAAATGCCTTATGGCAGAGTCCCGCAGGGGCATCCGGTGATCGTAGATTATTTCTATCATGAGGAAATCCGTGGGACAGAGAATACCGGAAAAAGAAATCGCTAAATTCAAGTTTGGACTTTTCTTATAGAGCCTTTCCCTGAAGGAGAGGCTCTATAATTTTTATCTGAAATCACTAAGGCTACTTTAACTGTCATCTTTTCTTAACCTAAAATCAATGTACATATTTTTTCTCTAAGTAAGTCGATTACAGTATCTATAAATTCTCCGGCAAATAAGATAAAGATCAGAACACCTCCCATACAAGCCAGAAAAGCTGCCTGTAGCCAGTCTTGATAACAGATTACTGTTCCAATGAACAACGCCATAATTCCCAATCCCAATATCTTTTTTGCGATTGCCACCATATGTACCAGCAGCTTCACTCCGGCACCTATGATCGAAATGATAAACCACAATGGAATCAATAACACTTTTCCTGCCACTTTTAAAATACCCATATCTGTCCTCCTATCTTGCCAGCCACGGCATATCATGATTTACTTCTGCCCGGTAATATCCACTTATCGTTGAAGGAGCATTGAACAATGCCGCAAGTAAATATTTCTTGATATTCTTGATTTTACTCGTATTTCCTTCCAGACAATGCAGCACATACTCCACATGGGAATAATCCAGCTTCATGAATTTTCCCCTTACCAAAGCTCCTGAATACCAGTTGCTTGCAATCAATACTTTCTCACTCTTACATATAACAGTCTCTACAATCAGATCCACAATTTCATCAATTTGATCTTTGTCATGAGGATGACTCACTAACAGAGACTCATAATCCAGATTTTCTTTGATCAAAGATTGATACGCCCGTAGCGTTTCCATCTCATCATCCTCGGATCCCATCACATCTGCAGATACGATATGATTCGATTTATTATTATTCTGATTAGTATTGTTAATATTAGTATTATTAGAGTTTGAATTGTAAACTTCTTGAAGTTTATTTTCAGGACTTCTTGAAGTTTGATTTTGGGACTTCTTGAAGTTTGAATTGTAAACTTCTTCTGTCCCTTCTTTCTCTACAGAAGTTTGATTTGTAAACTTCACCATCTTTGATTTCTCTTTTTTCTCTTCCTCACATTCCTCCTGAACAAATGATTTTACATAGATGATCGTAACCTTTCCAAAGCCCTGCCTGCGCTTTTCAATTAATCCTATCCCTTTTTCATCATCCAGCTCCTGAAGAGATTTCACTGCTTTATTTCTGCCACAATTCAATAATTCCATGATATCTTCAATGGAAAAATAGATATATGCCCGATTTTCTTCATCAAACCACTGATTCTTAATGGATAAAGACATTCTGTCCAACATCAAACCGTATAAGATTTTCGCATCACTGGAAAGATCCTTAAAGCAGTCATTGGTAAATAACGCTTTGGGTATTCTGTAAAAACTAAACTGGTCTGCTTCTGTTCCATAAAAATATTTAAAATTCATTTTTTTGTCCATGTATCTTCCTCCCTTCCTTTCTCTCATAGAAGTCCTTTTTTTAAACTTCTGCATCTATTCTTTCTTCGGGTTATCTTATTTTGACAACCCTCATTTCTGTTCTCTTTTCCATTGTTCCAACAATGCCTCAATCACCTTTTCCATATCCGTTTCCGAATAATCTTCCGGAAAATATTTTGTGAGCTTCTTTCCTGATAACACCACTTTTCGTTCCGGTGCTTTTACTGCTATGCAGCTATTGAAAATCGAGATCATAAATCCCTGGTTCACAGGTCCTTCTTCCAACTGTTTTCTCAAAGCTGTAATCTGCTTTGGTTTAATAAATCCTGTATCTCGGATATACTCGTAGATCCATTTCTGCATTTCCTTATCAATGTAGGAAATATCAACGGCAATGGTAAAATTCAATTTTTTTGCATCTACCATATCTAATAACTCCGGAATCAATTCTGTAAGGCGAATGTAACGCTGAACATTACGAGCACTCTCTCCTACCTGTTCAGCTATAACTACATCAGTACGATACTTCGTGCCATTTTGGCACAAAGTTAAATCGTTTCTTACCCCTTGTCTCTTCATTGCCTCCAATTTCATTCTATAAGCAAATGCTTTTTCACTCGGAAGTAACTCTTCGCGTTGGATATTGGCATCTACCATAGCGATGACTGCATCATCATCGGATAATTCTCTCACAATTGCAGGAATTGTTGCCAATCCAGCTATAACAGCCGCGTGCATTCTTCGATGACCTGAGATCATCTCATATCCATTTTCACCATCGGACCGTAACAAAACTGGTGTCAATACCCCGTAGGTCTTTACACTCTCTACTAAATCTGCCATCTTTTCATCATCCAATACTTTGAAAGGATGATCTTTAAATGCATGTATTCTGTTGATTTCTATTTCCATTGCAGACTCTTCATTGACTACTCCTAGCAATTCATCAATGCTTGTCAATTTGATTTTTTCTCCACTTCTACTTTTCATTTTCCAAAACCTCCTGCGTCAGATTTTCATAAGCCATAGATACTTTTCCATTTGGACAATGACAATAAATACTTTTTCCTTCCGCACTTGCTTCAGCTACCTTAACTGACAGTGGAATGACATTTTCAAAGATAGAAATCTTAGATCCATAAGTTTCTCTCACTCTGGAAGCAATATCTTTGGCGTAATTAGTACGAAAATCCACCATTGTCAAAAGAATTCCCTGTATCGTTAGCTTCCGGTTCAATCTCTTCTTTACCATAGAAATAGTCCTGATCAACTGTTGAAGTCCTTTAACCGGCAGATATGCAGCTTGTACTGGTATCAGAACCGTATCAGAAGCTACTAAAGCATTGATGGTCATCATGCCTAAACTCGGCATACAATCAATCAAAATATAATCGTATCGTAATCGCATCGTATCAATATATTCCTTCATGATCAGTTCCCTGCTCATTACATTACTCATGGTTACTTCCAGAGCAGATAACTCAATATTGGCTGGTAGGAGATCCACCTGTTCCTCATGATGTAAAATGCCTTCTTCCTCAGCAATTTCCTCGTCATTGATAATATTCATCATAATAGTTGCAAGTGTAGTTCCAATATCATCCGGTTCTACATATCCAAGACTAGCTGTCAAACTCCCCTGTGGATCCGCATCAATCAATAACACTTTTTTCCCTTGTCTTGCCAACCCAACTCCAAGATTTAAAGTCGTTGTACTTTTTGCAACTCCGCCTTTCTGGTTTGCTACTGAAATAACCTTTCCCATTCTTCTTTCTCCCTTCTGACATTTTCTCGCAGGTATTTTTCAAATGTGCTTCGCTTAATTAGAACTTTTTTTCCAATCTTATAAACTGCTCCTGCCTTATGCGATAATCTTACAATTGGCTTATATCCAAATTCGTAATAATCCATAGCTTGTTTATAACTTATAAATTCATGTTGCATAAATTCTATATCTTCATCATCTATAAGATTAGAAAACATCCATACCTTTCCATGCATCTCAAGTAAATTCCTTTCTCTAATTTGTCATCTTATTTTTCATGAAATTGTTCAAGATATTCATCAAAGATTTCTCTGTTTATCAAAACGATTCCATCCATTCTGTAAATCGCACCCGCATCATTTGCAAGTTCCATCAACTTTTTATGTGACAGGCTATATACGATTTCTGCTTGTTGATAACGAAGAAATTTTCTTCTAAGTCGACGGGCTTCTTCTTTTACCTCTGAACGCTTCTGTTGGTTATAGTACATATTTTCTGTTTTCAAATCTGTTTCTCCTTTCAGCTTTTACTCAACCACAGCGGACATTGTTAATGAATAAAAAAAGGGCACTCTCTGAAAGTTTTTTCTTTCAAAAAGTGCCCTCAACAATCCATATTGTTGGAGTAGTATTACTGACAACTAATCACCATTCTTCATGATGATTCATGTTGGAATACGAATTTGTTGTCAAATTGTTGTCAAAGAAAATTTTTGTTGTCAAATTGCGAAGTATTTTTACTCACTTAGTACAGTTTTGCTCCTGCTGGAATTTTATCATCCAGGATCAGAACATTCAATCCTTCTCTTCCTTCTACAAGGTGTGTAGCGGAAATAATCATACCACAAGAGTCAATTCCCATCATCTTACGTGGTGGAAGGTTTGTGATTGCAAGTAATGTCTTTCCTACTAAGAATTCTGGCTCATAGTAATCGTGAATTCCGCTTAAAATCACACGATCTACGCCACTTCCGTCATCTAATACGAACTTCAGAAGTTTCTTAGATTTTGGAACTGCTTCACATTCTTTTACCTTTACAGCACGGAAATCTGACTTGCTGAATGTGTCAAAATCAACCATATCTTTGAATAATGGTTCCACTTCTACATTAGAGAAATCGTATGTTTCTTTCACTTCAGCAATTGCTTTTTCCACTGTTTTTTCAACCGGAGCAGACTGTGCCGCATTGTTAGCTTCATTCTTTGCAGCCCCCATGCTCTTCATTGTCGGGAACAGCAGAACGTCACGGATTGCAGCTGAATCGGTCAGCAGCATACACATACGGTCGATACCGAATCCGATACCTCCTGTAGGCGGCATACCGATCTCCAGTGCATTCAGGAAATCTTCATCGGTGTGCTCTGCCTCGTCATCACCGGCTGCTGCATTGGCATCCTGTGCGGCGAAACGCTCACGCTGATCGATCGGATCGTTTAACTCGGAGTATGCGTTACACATCTCCCATGTATTACAGAACAGCTCGAAACGCTCTACCTTTGTAGGGTCGCTTGGCTTCTTCTTTGTGAGTGGTGATATCTCAATTGGGTGATCCATGATAAATGTTGGCTGGATAAGCTCTTTCTCGCAGTACTCCTCGAAGAAGAGGTTTACGATGTCACCCTTCTTGTGACGCTCCTCATACTCGATATGATGCTCGTCTGCAAGCTTCTTTGCGGCTGCATCATCAGGTACCTGGTCGAAGTCTACGCCTGCGTATTTCTTGATTGCATCTATCATTGTCATTCTTGCGAATGGCTTTCCAAGGTCGATTTCCACGCCGTTGTATGAGATTTTTGTCGAACCGCATACCTTCTCAGCGAGGTAACGGAACATTGACTCTGTCAGCTCCATCATGCCCTCGTAGTCTGTGTATGCCTGATAAAGCTCCATAAGTGTGAACTCAGGGTTGTGACGTGTGTCTACGCCCTCGTTACGGAAAACTCGTCCGATCTCGTATACTCGCTCAAGTCCTCCGACGATGAGTCTCTTTAAGTAAAGCTCAAGGGAAATACGAAGCTTTACATCCTCGTTCAATGCGTTGTAGTGTGTCTCGAATGGTCTTGCTGCGGCACCACCTGCGTTTGAGACAAGCATAGGTGTCTCAACCTCCATGAAATCACGGCCTGCAAGGAAGTTACGGATTTCCTTGAGTATCTGTGAGCGCTTGATAAATACCTCTTTGCTCTCCTGATTCATGATAAGGTCTACATATCTCTGACGATATCTGGTGTCTGTGTCTGTCAGTCCATGGAACTTCTCCGGGAGTATCTGGAGTGACTTTGAAAGGAGTGTTATCTCCTCTGCATGGATTGAGATTTCGCCTGTCTTTGTTCTGAAGGCGAAGCCCTTTACACCGTAGATATCACCGATGTCTGATTTCTTGAAGTCTGCGTATGAGTCTTCTCCGATATTGTCCCTTGCCACATATACCTGGATATTGCCCTTTAAGTCCTGAATATTGCAGAAAGAAGCCTTCCCCATGACACGCTTGAACATCATACGTCCTGCGATGCTTACCTCGATTGGCTTTGCATCCATGATTTCTCTTCTCTCGTTGTAATCATTGTTGATTACCTCTCGCTTTGCAGCGTCATCCAAGCCCTCAACATCCGGAGCCTTTCTGTCACCGAGAATCTCAGCCTCATGAGCATTGTAAAGCTCCTTTACATCGCTGCTGTGATGAGTGACATTGTACTTTGTAATCTGGAAAGGATCCTTTCCTGCTTCCTGTAAATTCTGTAATTTTTCACGGCGGACCTTAAGGAGCTGATTTACATCCTGCTGCTGTCCACCCTTGTTATTATTCTGATTTGCCATTTTTTACCTCTTTTAGTTCTCTTCTGCTCTCTGGATCTCGAGTACCTTGTATGTGAGCTCTCCTACCTGAGTCTCAACAGTTACAGTATCTCCGACTTTCTTTCCAAGAAGAGCTTTACCTACAGGTGACTCGTTTGAAATCTTGCCCTTTAAGCTGTTTGCCTCTGTTGAACCAACAATTTTGTACTCAAGCTCCTCATCAAATTCACAATCTAAGATGCGGATCTTACATCCGATAGAAATCTTGTCAAGGTCAACCTCCTCCTCAACAACAACCTCTGCATTTTTAAGGATTTTCTCGATTTCCTCAATACGAGCCTCGATATCGCGCTGCTCATCCTTAGCTGCATCATACTCAGCATTCTCAGATAAATCACCCTGCTCACGAGCCTCCTTGATCTTCTGGGAAACCTCTTTACGCTTAACAACCTTCAAATGCTCAAGCTCATCCTCGAGCTTCTTAAGACCTGCATATGTCAGAATATTTTTCTTGTTATCCATGATTCTTACCCTTCTATCTTCCTTTTCTTTTATTTTATTATGTTGATTTGCTAAAATGAAACTTCCCACTTCAAAGACTTAATTTACCGGAAAGTATACAGTATATTCCGAAGAAAAATATGAACTGCCACGGGTTTCCATAACCCTCGGCAACGGAAACCCCGCAGCAAAGAAAAACCCTCTATCCGCGATTCGCTCCCGTGGTTAACTTCATATTTTTCTGAGGAATAAACTGTATGCTCGGCCGGTAACCAAAATACCCTAAATGTGGGAAGTTTGTTTTATTAAATCGTAAAGCCTATTTTAACGCGTGTATTATAATTGAAAATCCCCACGCTGTCAAGGATTTGGCCGATTTCAATTTTGAAGCTTTTCCTTATACAAAAGCTCTTCAAGCTGTTCTAAGCTCTCCACCGTATTCACTGCCGCGCGCAGCCTTGATGAATGCGGATATCCTGCCGTATACCACGCTGTGTGCTTTCTCATCTCGTGTATCCCTGTGTACTCGCCCTTGAACTCTATCATCATGCGTGCATGGCGCAGTATCATCCGGCGTACTTCCTCAAAGGATGGCTTTTCCTGATGCTCGCCGGTCTCAAAGTAATGCAGTATCTGTGAGAAAATCCATGGATTGCCCTGCGCTCCCCTGGCTATCATAAAGCCGTCGCAGCCTGTCTGCTCCTGCATTTTTATGACATCCTCTGCGCAAAGCAGGTCTCCGTTTCCTATGACCGGTATTGAAACAGCCTCTTTTACCTGCCTTATGATGTCCCAGTCGGCTTTACCGGAGTAGTACTGCTCTCTGGTCCTGCCGTGCACTGCGACTGCGCTTGCGCCGCTTTCTTCAGCTACATGCGCCAGCTCTACTGCGTTGACATGCTCATCATCGAAACCCTTTCGTATTTTTACGGTGACCGGCTTATCTATCGCTTTTACTATGCTCTCTATAATCTGACCTGCAAGAATCGGATTTTTCATGAGTGCTGAGCCCTCACCGTTGTTTACGATTTTGGGCACCGGACAGCCCATGTTGATATCCAGTATGTCAAACGGTCTTTCCTCTATCTGCTTTGCTATCTGAGCCATTATCTGCGGATCTGAGCCAAACATCTGGAGTGAAACAGGCTTTTCTCTTTCATCTATTGAAAGAAGCGACTCTGTATTTTTGTTTTTGTACAAAATTGCCTTGGCGCTGACCATTTCCATACATAAAAGGCCGGCTCCCTGCTCCTTGCACAATAAGCGAAATGGCAGGTCTGTCACGCCTGCCATAGGTCCCAGTATCAGGTTGTTTGGGAGTGTCACACTTCCTATCTGAAGCTTTCGTATCTGATGAATATCCATACTATTACTTCACTCCCTTGCGGTTCTGCTTGCGATACACGAGGTTTATGCCCTTTAATGTCAGATCCGGATCGTATACATCCACGTTTTCTGTCTCATTGGATATTATTCTACCGAGTCCGCCGGTCACTACAACCTTTGCATCGTACATGCCTGTTTCTTCCTTTACCTTGTTGATGATATACTCTGTCTGTCCTATCTGTCCATACACAAGTCCCGCCTGCATGCTGGTGATGGTGTCCTTTCCGAGGATATTATCAGGCTTTTTAATCTCTATCTCAGGAAGCTTTGCCGCATCCTCCCAGAGTGCCTTGGCTGAGATACGTATGCCCGGTGCTGTGATTCCTCCCATGAAGGTACCGTTTTCATCGACCATATCGTAGGTGGTTGCTGTGCCAAAATCTATGACCAAAACAGGTCCTCCATATAATTCATATGCAGCTACGGCGTCTACTATACGGTCTGCGCCAATTTGCTGCGGATTTGGTGTGGCGATACGGATACCTGTTTTAATGCCCGCCTCCACGATTATTGGTCTGATATTGAAGTATTTTATGAGGCCATTCTGCAATGAATGCATGATATTCGGTACAACGGAGCAGATGATTGCATCATGTATGTCGTCCATGCCTACCTGATTTCTTTCAAGCAGAGTGCTCAGAAGCATGCCGTATTCATCCGATGTACGTGGCATTTTGGTTGTAATTCTAAAGCTTGCTTTTATCCTGTCACCATCAAACACGCCGCATGTTATGTTTGTATTTCCTACGTCCAGTGCTAAAATCATCTGTTATTCCTCCTCGAGTCCTTCTCCCAAAAATACTATGCGATAATACGTCTCTATCGACTCGAGCAGCTCTCTTCGCTCGTTGCGGTACTGCTTTATCTTTAGCACGCTTCCTATCTCGTCATAAAAAAAGTCGTTTTCCTTGCAGGATGTTCTGAAATCGAGGTTTCCGTCCTCATCAAACACCAGCTCCAGTATGCCTCCCACATCCTCTGTATACAGGACGCACATGATTTTGAGCTCGTCCCTTATAGTCTGTGGAAGTCCGTTAAAATTCTCGTTCAGATAATATTTTTTCTGATATGCGTTTGACACGCAAAGTACTACCTCTTTAGACATATCCGTATATTCCTCTCACTGATACTTCTCCGCTTGAAACCAGCTTGCGCGACTCCCATGTGTCCACGATCAGCTCGCCCTTAGGCGTGATGCCCATCGCTTTTCCGTCAAACGGCTCCTTCGGATCCAGTACCCTTACTGATTTGTTCCTGTTGACCAACAGCTTGTCATACTCCCTGACGAGGGCTGAAAGGTCCTGCGTCTTTAAAAATGTGTCATAATACTGCTCAAAGTACGACATGGTGTCTGCAATTATCTGCGCACGGTGGAATCTTTTGCCTCCTGCTTCTATCATGAGCGAGCTCGCCATCTGACTGATCTCCTCAGGAAAGCTCTCATTGTGCACGTTGATACCGATGCCTACAACGATATGGTTGATGTAGTCAAACTGCGCATTCATCTCTGTGAGTATGCCGCACACCTTTTTGCCGTTTACCACAATGTCGTTTGGCCACTTTATCATGGCTTCCTCGCCGGTAACGCTTGTTATGGCCTTTGCGACAGCAAGCGCTGCCACAAGCGTGAGCATGGATGCATTGTTTGGATTGATATCAGGCTTTATCATAAGTGTCATGAAAATACCTGTGCCGGACGGCGATACCCAGCTGCGGCCGCGGCGCCCCTTGCCTGACTCCTGCTTGTCCGCTACGACTAAGGTGCCGCTTTGATAGCCTTTTTCGGCAAGCTCCTGAGCCTTGGTGTTGGTGGAGTCTATTGTATCAAAATACAGCACTTCCTTTGCCACCCAGTCTGTGTGCATGAGGCTTTTTATCTCTGCCTCTGTCATCAGATCAGGCGCTGCCATGAGCCTGTAGCCCTTATTCTGTTGTGCCTCTATCTCATATCCGGCTTCCTTTAGCTGGTTTATGGCCTTCCACACGGCTGTACGCGATACCCCGAACCGGTTGCATAGCTCCTGCCCTGAGATATAGCCGTCAGCGCTGCGCAGAAGTCTAAGTATTTCTTCCTTCATACTTTATTCCTTAGCTTTCCGTCAATCTTTTGTTGCGATCATTGCTTGATATACTAATCTGCAAGTGTTGCACGCATGATAGCCTTGATTGAGTGCATACGGTTCTCTGCCTCATCAAATACCACTGAGCGCTCTGACTCAAATACCTCGTCTGTCACCTCAAGCTCGCTCAGTCCAAACTTCTCATAGACCTGCTTGCCGATTGTGGTCTTTAAATCATGGAATGCAGGCAGACAGTGCATAAAGATTGCGCTATCCTTTGCATTTTCAAATGCTTTTGCATTTACCTGATATGGCTTTAAGTCGTTGATTCGCTCTGCCCATACCTCTTCCGGCTCGCCCATTGATACCCACACATCTGTGTAAATGACATCTGCGTCCTTTGTGCCCTCTGCCACATCCTCTGTGAGTGTGATTGATGCGCCGGTTGTTTCTGCAACGTCCTTACAGTATTTTACAAGCTCATCATTTGGGAAATATTTCTTGTTTGTGCATGCCACGAAGTCCATGCCAAGCTTTGCACATGTGACCATGAGTGAATTGCCCATGTTGTATCTTGCATCGCCCATGTATACAAATTTCACGCCCTTGAGTCTGCCGAGGTGCTCACGGATTGTAAGCATATCTGCTATCATCTGTGTCGGGTGGAACTCATTTGTCAGGCCGTTCCATACCGGTACGCCTGCGTATTTAGCCAGCTCCTCCACGATTTCCTGTCCGTATCCACGGTACTCGATTCCGTCAAACATTCTGCCGAGCACGCGCGCTGTATCGGCGATGCTCTCCTTTTTACCTATCTGTGAACCGCTCGGGTCAAGGTATGTGACATGCATTCCAAGGTCATGTGCCGCTACCTCAAAAGAGCAGCGAGTTCTGGTACTGGTCTTTTCAAAAATCAGCGCTATATTCTTGCCTGTGAGTTCATCATGTCTGATGCCTTTTTTCTTCTTTTCCTTCAGCTCCTGTGAGAGGTCAATCAGATAAGTAATCTCTTCCGGAGTGTAATCCATAAGTTTTAAAAAGTTTCGTCCCTTTAACTGCATTGCTCTTGCCTCCTGGGTTTTATTTGCATCGTTTATAGATGCAGGTTGCTGTAATTTATATCTGTAGGTTGTTATAATGATGTCATTTTACTCTATTTTGTGGTATGTTGCAAGAGGTTTGAAGCATTGACGCTCTGACTGTAAAACCACGCCGTACAAATAATTAAAGAGGCTGCAAACCAACAAGCTTTGTTGATTTGCAGCCTCTTTGTTATTTCTTTATATCGGCTGTATATTATCTGAACTTCATATTTCCGATTGATATTCCTGAGCCATGGTCATTGAAGGATGTACATCCTCCTGTGTTGTCCACTCCGGACATTGCCTCCTGTGCTGCACTGTAGCATGAAGAAGAAATGCGTCCGCTAAGCTTTCTTGCGAGCTTTCCTGATGATGCCGGTCCAAACTGGCCCTTCTGATAAATAACACCTGAGATGCTGTTTGGATATGAGCTGCTCTTTACTCTGTTGATGACTGCCGCTCCTACTGCGAGCTGACATTCATAGCTCTCTCCGCCTGCCTCGCACTCTATGATTGCTGCAAGCAGTGTCAGGTCATCTGCTCCTGCACTTACTGCCTCGCCCTGTGTGGTCTCTGTTTTCTTTGATTCCTTTGCTGCTTTTGCAGCTTCTTTTGCTGCCTTTTCTTCTGCGGCCTTTCTCTCAGCCTCTTTCTGTGCAGCTATCTGAGCCTGTTCCTCTTCAATTGTGATACCCACTCTTGTGTTGAGGGAACGTGTCGCATAATCTGCTGCGATATATCCTGTCTGTGAATCACAGACTACTGCGATCCAGCCATCCTGTGCCTGTGCTGCGCGGTCCACCTGATAGGTCTTGCCCTGGTCAGCTACCTCTAAGGCCTTGCTGTTTGTATCTGCTGTCTCTCTCACACGAAGTCCGTCTGTATTTACTGTAGCAATTTCTCCGCATGTGTCGTAAGCATAGCTTAGTGCGTCAGTTCCGGTCACACAGTAAGATACATTGACATATCCGTCTACATTTCCTGACTTGATGTGAGCCCATGTGCCATCGTTTTCTACGATGTCTGCCACACTTCCTTTATATAGTTTTCCAACAATATCTGACTGTTCATCGGCCTGTGCTCTTACGTTGAGTGATTCTTCAACTTTTGGCATAAGCTTTGTCTGCCATTCCTGCTGCTCCTGTGTGAGCTGGGGCTGTGCATCCTGTGCTGCTGCCACCATCTCAACATTTTCTTTTTCTACTGTAACAGCATTCTCTGCTGTGAGACCCTTCTCATAATCAAAAAGAGTCGCTGCTACGCCAGCATAACTATTATAACCAGTATGCTCTAAACCAGTGTTTGCTAGCACCTTATCCTCTGCTTTGACCTCAGAGCGTCCGCTGTTAGTAACCGCGGTAACCGTCAGCATGGCGCACAGTCCACAGACCGTAATGCTATCGATTACTTTTTTGTTTAGCTTCATATAATCCTCCATATGGTGTAGTATATGTTGTTTTTGTTACGTTTATTACACCTATGTTGCATTTGTTACAACTTTGTTACAGTCGGTATAATATCACAGTAATAGCATTTTGTCAAATTTCATGGAAAAATCTCCTGAAGCACCGATGAAATCACCCCATTCTGATGTGCCTTATGCTCTATCTCCAGCTTGTCGCTTTCGCTTCTCGACAGCTCGTCTATGTAGTCGCTCACCTGTTTTTCTATTTTATAAATCTCGTTGCTCAAAAGTCTTATCCTGTGTGAGAGTGCGAACAAGGTCACAATGACTGTCAGCATGAAAAGTGCAAGCATTATCGCAAGTATGCCTCCTGCCACGATGTCCATATTGTCCATTGATAATTCCATATTAATGTGTCCTCCCTACTATTCTTTTTCCGATACATCATTCAAAATTTAACTTAACCTATAACGCAGGATGATGTACTATTGATTATTATAACCAATTCACTTGAACTTAACAGTTCCTATCGGTCGCAAGTTTCGACATTTGTTTGGTATTGCAGGGCAAACTTTCACCGATAACTTGGTATTGACTTTTATTGTGTTGAGTATAATATAAATATGAGACAAACAGGAATGCAAGAAAGGATACATATATATGAAGAAAATAGTTATGACAGGCGGCGGTACTGCAGGTCATGTCACTCCAAATATTGCTCTTATGCCGGCACTTAAGGAGGCCGGATACGATATCGAATACATTGGCTCAGTAAACGGAATGGAGAAGGGACTGATCGAAGCCCAAAAGATTCCTTATCACGGCATCTCATCAGGAAAGCTGCGCCGATACTTTGACTGGAAGAACTTTACAGACCCGTTCCGCGTGTTAAAGGGCTACGGTCAGGCTGTAAGCCTCATGAAAAAACTCAAGCCTGATGTAGTATTTTCTAAGGGTGGCTTCGTTTCCGTACCTGTCGTGCTTGCCGCAAAGCACTGCCATGTGCCTGCCATCATCCACGAGTCGGATATCACCCCGGGACTTGCCAATAAAATCGCCATAAAGGGTGCCAAAAAGGTCTGCTGCAATTTCCCTGAGACCATGAAATATCTGCCTGCAGACAAGGCTGTGCTCACCGGATCACCTATCAGACGCGAGCTTTTTAGCGGCGTTGCCGAAAATGCCATAAAGCTTTGTAATTTTCCTGACCATAATAAGCCTGTCATCCTCATCATCGGAGGAAGCCTCGGCTCTAAAAAGGTTAATGAAGCTGTCCGTGAGATTCTTCCTGAGCTGCTAAAGGATTTCTATGTGATTCACCTCTGCGGAAAGGGCAATCTGGACAACAAGCTTGCCGGAATCACAGGCTATGCACAGTTTGAGTACGCCAATGCTGAGCTCACCGACATGTTTGCTCTGGCTGACATGGCTATTTCAAGAGCCGGAGCCAACTCCATCTGCGAGCTGCTTGCTCTGCACAAGCCAAACATCCTGATTCCTCTTTCTGCTGCTGCCAGCCGCGGAGACCAGGTATTAAATGCAAAATCCTTCAAAAAGCAGGGCTTTTCATATGTCATCGAGGAGGAGGAGCTCACAAAGGATTCTTTGCTTAGCGCAGTAAAAGAGGTATACGGCAACAAGGATAAATATAAGGATGCCATGGCAAAAAGCGGTCAGATGGATTCCATCGCCACTATAATCGATTTGATTAACTCTCAGGTGAAGAAGTCGTCATAGGATCAGAGTCTGTTTAAAGCGTCATTGCATATCATAAAAAAGAAAAAGCCCGGATATGAACTACATTTGCATATCCGGGCTTTTGGTTTTTCAATAATCTGATTAATCATAAATGAGGGGCAAAATACCTTTTGAACCTCATATCATAATATATAATAACTACTACATGCTCATCTCATCGCAGATTTTCTTCATCTCGTCATCAGTGAACTCCTTGTGATTCCACTCTATGACATTCTTGTTGTCATCTGACTCATATCTTGGAATCAGGTGCATATGGAAATGGAATACTGTCTGGCCTGCCACCTCGCCATTGTTCTGTACCAGGTTGTAGCCTTCACAGCCAAGCACATCTTTCTCGTGTGTCATAATCTTCTTTGCAAGCTTTGCTGCCTTGGCAAGTGTCTCATCCTCAATCTCAAAAATATTTGCATAATGCTGCTTTGGAAGGATAAGTGCATGTCCCTTTGTAGCAGGACTTGCATCTAGTATTACCTTGAAATCATCGTCCTCATAGATTGAATTGGTTGGGATATCCCCATTTGCCAGTTTACAGAAAATACAGTTGTCATCTTTCATCTTTGTCACCTCATATATATAATTATTTTGTAACTGTTCAGAATCAAAAAGCCCATTAAAACGGAAATATCTGATCAAGCATGCGCAGTGTCTTGAAATTACCCTTTGCTGTCATTTCTCCGGTCATAAATGCTCTCTGGAAGGTCATGTGACCATCTATTATAGACTCCATGATACTCTTCGAAAATTTGGCGTATACATCCACTATATCCTCTTCGCCATAGTGTATATCCAGCTTATCCTCATCCACCTTTATATATAATGGATTTTTAATGCCCTCTATATTAAATGAATAGCAGGCTTTGAATTCACGAAGCGGAATAAAATGTGCTTCAAGCTCCTTTATATATGGCATGTCATCTGTAGATGCCTGCTGCCCGAGCATATCCTTGAACATGGTTGCAAGCTCCTCGATATCCTCCTTCTGCTGCTTGACATATGTATCATCAGACACATACTTCGACAACTGCTCACTCTCCTGTGGGGTGAGATTGAGCTGCTGTGTCCTGAGTACACTTTGCTTCACTGCCTGATTGCTTGTTGGCAGACTCTTAATCTTCTGGGATATCGTGCGATACAGATTCTCCGCGCGTTTTTCTATTATGAGATTGTACTCCTTATTTAGCTGAAACGTAGTAATATCCTCTACATATCCGCATAGTCCTGAGCACGGCAGACCGCCAAGTATCTCCCATGCATTGCAAAGTGTGGTCTCTGCCTCGCGCTCTCCATATGTGGTAGACATGACAATAGGCTGCATATATGTATTGCTTATCTTTTCTTTGTCGCCGTAGAGCCAGCATGCATCCAAAAACTGCTGCATATATCCACCTATACCAAGCCACTCAACCGTCGTTGCGAGAATGATTCCATCTACATCTCTGAAGGTCTGTGGCAATGTAGCTATTTCATTCTTGTGCTCATAGATATTGTATCTCTCCACCTTTACGCGGAGCTCCTTTAGCACATTTTCTATCCTGCTTATCACATACAGTGTCGGGTCATCCAGTAAGCCTCTTCCACCATAATAAATATTTATCTTCATGCAGCTTCTCCTACAATTAATTTCTAGTTGATACTATATCTATTATATCTCTTTTTGCGATATAAAACAATTGAAATAACAAATCCGCCTGCAAGTCCGCCTCCATGAGCCCAATTGTCCACTCCCTGCGTTGAAACTCCATAGTATATCATGAGTATAACCATAAATACAGCCTGCGGTCTGCTGATGCCCTCATAAAAGCCTCTGTTTGCTATAACTATCCACACAAGTGCTCCCACCAGACCAAATATCGCCCCGGAAGCACCTGCCGATACCGCAAAGTCATTATTATAAATCATAACGATGTACGACAATACACTTCCACACATGCCTGACACAAGAAATATAATCAGAAGCTTCACATGCCCCATAGCCTTCTCGACTATCTGACCGACAGCGCCTAAAACCACCATATTGTTAAGTATATGCATCAATCCAAAATGCATAAACATAGAAGTGAACAGCCTCCAATACTGGCCATCCTTTATATACTCAGGGTACATGGCTCCGTGGGCAGCCATATACTGTGCATCAAGTGTGCTGCCAGATAAACTCATCAGCACAAAAACTATTATATTTACCACTATTATGCCAATTGTCATATATGGTTTATTATCAAATCTTTTTATATTCTGCAAATCTGTGGGGTCTCCTTAATTTTCCTGTTAAATACTTTTTTCTTATTATAAATTTTAAGGAGCTTATTTGCAACAATTATACAAACCGGTACTTAACATCGGCAAATCTGATGATATCATTTGACTTGAGCTGCTTCTTCTGCTTGTACGCAAGCACCTCATTATTCACAAAGGTTCCATTTGTGGAGTTTAAATCCTCCAGATAAAATTCCTGGTTTTCCCTGTTTATAACTGCATGAAAATGACTTATTGTATCCTTGCCTATTACCGCATCGGCCTCGTCACCCTGACCAATACGCGTACAATCTTTGTCTATTATTATATTACTGCGGTTTTCCATGCCCTCATACAAAAGCATCCCCTGTGGATGCTCCCTGTAATCGCTCAGACATACTGTGGGATGTATCTGACGCGGTACCGGCTTAGGTGCAGCCTCTGAACCTGGGTGTATAAGCATGGGGTCATCTACCTTTTCACGATTTTCTTTTCGTTTTTCTTTTTTAAACCATTTTCTGTCTGTATCCGGTTTTTTAGGCTTTTCTGTCACTGCTGCCTGCTTCTTTCGCTCCGGCAGCCTGATATCCAGCTGCTCCAATAGATACAACCGAAGCTTATCGTACAGTGTAGGCTTTATCTGCGCCTTCGGCTCCTCTACCCTGACCTGCGGCTGTGAAATCGGCGCAACCACCTCCTCCACCGGCTTTTCTGCCACCTTTTTCTGGCGCTCCTCGATTATGGCATTTCGAATATCAGCGATACTGTAATTGCCATTTATGGTTTTCTCGTATATGCCATATGCTATATGTATCGCTTCAGCATCACTGTGATCAAGTTTCGTGAGCATATACTCCATCAAATGCGAAAATGTATTACAAATAGTCTTCATCTGTGCCGGGTATGCTGTAAAATATATTTCCTCATCCTGATTTACCCCTTTTATGTGTATTAGCTGAGGATCAAGCACCAGAGATTCTACGCTAACAAGATGATTCTCCAAAAGCTCCATCTTGTTACAGATACTCACCACAAGCTTTTCAAGAAACTCAAGCTTTATATCATTGTACTGGCAGCGCATTTCCAAAGACTGGACTCCTGATATATCATACCAGTACTGCCCTTCATTATTCACATAACACTTCTCCATCGGCAGAAAACCCGGAATATTGTTTTTCAGCAATATCTTTTCATCCAGCGGTCTCACCTCATCACAACGCAGCTTCATAAAGCTGCCTGTCATCTTTCTTTCATATACTATTTCATTAGAATTCATTTACAACCTCTTTCAAAACCTGATAATTATAGAAATCATCCACCAGCCACATATCAGTAGCATACTCATAAGAGCTGTCTGCTTTCATTTCGTTATACAGCACAAGTCCCATCTTCATCGCTATCGCAAGCATAACAATAAATATAGGTATAATAATCGTGCTTTCCACTGTATAACTGCCTTTTAGTCCATAAGATAAATCTATATTTAATTTATTTTCAGTCACATAAATACCTCCGTCAATCCGTATCCCAGCAGCAGAAATGGTGTAAATGCAATCTGCATCTTTCTTCCTGCTCTGCCTGATGCGATTAAAATAACGGAAATTATTCCTGCTATTGTAAATCCCATCACCATAGTGCTGCACACTATGTCAGCAGTCACAAACAATCCCATCAAAGTCACAACAGCAGCATCTCCATATCCTATCTGCTCCCTTGTAAGAAACGCTGCTGCCATAAGCACTATTCCGGGAATCAGGGCAACAGCCACTGATATAATTGACTGCTGTGCATAAAAAGAGCTTGCGATACCCACAATTCCCATTACTATCAATACAACGACCGGTATCTTTTTTGTTGAAAAGTCGATTATACTGATTATTCCAAGTAAAATGATAAGCTGTATCATGTTCCTTCTCCTTTACATTTACTGCACAGATTTTTTCCATTCACCTCCGATTTGTGCGCCTTGTGTACTGTCCGCTTAAGCTTACTGCATCCCAGCTTTCCGTGATAGTTCGTGCCATAGTCTGTTATAAATACTGTCGATGTTTTTGTTTTTTTATCCGCGGCACAGTAACATGCGTGGTATTTCCTACCATCTTTGTTTCTGCTTGCCCCCACCTGTGACCATTTGATGCTCTTTATGCTCAAATCCAGATAGTTGCATTGCTCGGACAGGTGATAAACACTGCCATAGTCCGTGTAAAACACATAAGGATCCGTTTTTTCACCCGGGTTCTTTCCTGTCCATTTTCTACTGTTGCTATAATCCTCTATCCATATCCCATCCACAGTAAAAAAGCTCACCGGAAGCTTTACCTTGTACTTTGCCTTAAGTGCAACATCGTCTCCATCCATACTTGAGCCAAGCAGTGACACTCCATACCTTCCACCGCTCACGTATGTATCAACAAGCTTCGAGTCAGATATTCTACTCCTAAAGAGTACCTCTGCTGTCGCCACTGATACAACGGACGAATCATTTGCACTGCTCGCCAACGCGCTCATCCTGGCTGAATAGTACAGTGCCGCTTTTACCTGCGACTCCACCTGAACCACCCTGAAGAAAAAAAGTATAAATACAAAAAAGCCTGCTACAAGCGGAAATATTACCGCAGCCTCAAGTGTATATGATGCCTTCAGGCAGGTGCATGAGGGCATCTTTTGAGAACTATCATCGCCTGGGAGTTTGGCCTTTCTATAAAGTTTTTTTATGTGGAACTTTACTTTATTAACAAAAGACACCTTCATACACCTGCCTTTCTTATTTCTTTTCTTATTTCGTCAGCGTCCATAATAAGAGTACTTTGCCTGATTTTTAATGGTATACTCGTTATCCGCCCCATCTAACAGATTCACAAAGCATAAAAATGTGCCATGATATTTGTAGCTTACATCTGCACTAAGCTCACAAATTGCATTGTCCATTCTAAAGCTTTCATGACCACTGGTCATACGTACTGTAGCCTCCTGCACATCCATCGAGCGATACGATATATTTTTCATGCTCTTTGTAAAAAGCAACAGTCCCAAATATGATTTGTAGCCTATTCCTTCATTTGAGCTTTTTGCCTTCACCTGACCGGTGAGCATACTTGTCATGCCATACAGACTGGATGTCCATGACTTATCACTTTTTATCAGTGGAATCTTATCCCCATCCAAAAGTGCCCTTAAATCCAGCACACTCTCACAGAATGCCCAGGCCGCCAGAATTCCCTTTTCCACCCCTTCAATTATCTCCGGTTGCAGAGTAATTCCACCGATAATTGTGGCAAGAGCCATCGCCTGTGCCTGCTTTGATGCGCTTCCTGACAGGTATGCCATATTGGCAGCCGTACGCAGAGCCATTATTTCTGCTATAACAATCTTTAGATTATCCTTATCACTCGCCCTGCCTCCTATGATATATTCCACCTCATAGTTTAGGGCATGGTTTGGATTTGTATCAGTGTAGCAGCTCATATATGTCAGAATATACTGCTGCATAAGCACTTTTGCATACCAGTCGTCACTGCTTTTTGACCAGCCTCCTGTTCCTTTATGCAGGCTGCGCCCTGACACTCTGGCTGATGTGTCAATACTGTTTCCTGACACAGTGCTCTCATCAACCACCTGTGATAATATGCCGGATGCCTTCACCTTTTGCACCTTTACTAGCGGATTTTCAACTGTATTATCGCTACCGGTGCTTTCTGCTTTGCTTTCTGATGTCTGCCTTGCCTTTGAAGCCGATGAAGGAGCACTGTAAGCTCTGGGCGGTGATGACTTCGCTATGCTTTTGCCTCCGCCCTCATGAGCTGCATTGACCTTTAAGGCTTCCAGCGCACTGTCTATTTTACCGTCATCATACTCACCTGCAGACTTGTTTTCATTCAATGAGCTGTACTGACTGTATAGATTTCTGACTGTCTCATAACCAATATTTTTCTTCATATATGAGACAACTGCATTTGTATACACATCACCACCATCATCTGTCATGAGTACATATTTCATGGATTCCGGCTCGTCCATTGACAGCCTTAACATGCTGGTGCCGTTTACAATAGTACCCCCGGCAAAAGCTCCTGAATCGCTTATCTTAAAATTGTCAGTCGTAAGCTTCTTCATATACGACTTGACATTTTCGATATCCACATTGCCCATTGCGTCACTTCCAGCATCATATGCAAGCAAATGGTATTCATCCCACAATGGTCTGCAATACTGTGCAAAAACTGACTCTGCTACAGCCTCTGAATTCATGCATGCTATATTGGTAAGTGTCAGATTCCTGCCGGCTTCCAGTACAGTAAACAGAAACTGTGACACCAGCATGAGAAGCATCGTGGCAAATATCGTTATACTGCCTCTCACACTTTACCAGCCTCTCTCGTGATTGTCTGAAAGATATTGTTTACAAGTGCCGTAAGCTGCTTCTTAAAAATCAGCACCAGGCCGATTAATACGACAATTATCAGTATCATTTCCACTACTCCTGCGCCATCCTCATCTAATAAAAAATTCTTAAATCCTAACATAATTTTTCCTTTCTATATCTTAAAATCAATGATTGCGGGTGCTATTACTATTGCTATGACTATAGCCATCATAATCATCATCGGCATAAGCATTTTGGTGCCGGCCTCTTCACCCAGCTTTAAGGCTAAAAGCCTCCTCTCATCAAATGCATCCTCCGATTCCTTCTCGAGCATTTCACATACACCCTTACTTCCTTTGTGAATACTCTGTAAAATAATGCGTACAAGCTTCTGATAGCATGGCAGCTTTACTCTTTCCGCAAAACCTGCGTATGCTTTTCTGCCTGTCACGCCATCTGAGATTTCCCTCTCCGTCACAAGCATTTCCTCGTAAGCGGGCATAATATTCTTATCATTATTTTTCCGCTCATCAAGATAACGGGCGGTAATCCTATTCCATGCCTGCTCCACAGTCATTCCTGAACCCATCAAAACAGCCATTTTACTGACTATCTCCGGATATTCGAGCTGCAGCTGTATATTTCTCTCCTTCTGCGCTGTCTTCTTTTTTTCCTTTTTCTCAAGCACCAGAAGAACTATAACAACAACCTCAAGCATGGCTATTTTACCTGCCGTATTGCTTTTTTCCTGCGACCAGCTAAGCTTCACTCCATCTACCTCATCCGGCAGCGTGAGCTTTTTGGTCCCTGACTTTGACATCTCACTGTCAATATGTCTGTTGATATCCTTTATGAGACGCTCTCCTGCATCCAGTTCATCCGGAAATACCATAAATGAAAAATCGTACAGCTGTCTGTGTTCGCCACAGGACAGCTCAACGCTTGCGCTAATAAGCTTTCCCTGTTCATCATCTACTGACTCAAATGCCTCCTGGTTCACATCTCCATCAATATCAACCACATCATAGTCACTCAGTGTCCACTCTGCCTCCACAGCTCCTTGGGCATATGCTTCCTTCATATTAATATGTCCTCTGACCTGCTCTACACTCTGGCCTTCTTCACAAAAGCTGTCATCTATCTCTTTTTTTGCCTGTGTAAACAGCTCGTTCGCCTGTTTATCCGAAGGCTTCTCCTCCTTCAGCTTGAGCTGATAGCTGTAATCCTCGTCGAGTCCATCCGCATTTAGCACCAGGTCATATATTGCATCGCCATCACCTGTATCATTGCGTGTAAGTGTATTGTCAGTTATGCCATTTGACGACATATCCATGATAAAAGCAAAAACCAAAACTATAACAAATAATGCTGCTATTTTAAGCCTCTTTCCTACCGTCATATGCCTATTCCTACCTGTAAAAATTTCTTTGCCAGTTTAATTGCCCCTGCATAGGCTAAAAGACAGGTACTCATAAAGATTACCCCGATCAGGTTTCCATATAGTGCAGACATATAGTCTCTTGAGGACAGCTTTAAAAATGTCAAAAGAAATATCGGAATATAGTTCATAGTCTTTTGCTCAAGCCTCTTGGCAGAAACCGCAACCTCTATCTGTCGGTTGGTATCATACTTTGTCCACATCCTGTATGTGGTGGACTCTATGATATCCACAAACCGGCCTCCACTTCTCTTGGCAAATGAGAAAATATCAGAAAAATTGACTATATCCTCCAGACCGCTTCTATGAGCAAATTCAGACAGCACTGCCTCAAATGTCTGATTCAGCTTTATCTGCCTGTTCATCTCCTGTATCTCAGACAGCATAAGCGAGTCATTCCCATACATGAGCTGCATCTCTTTTTCTGCCTCCTGCCATGCATTCTCGACAGAGTATCCGGCCAGCATATTCGAGCTCAATACCTTTAGTACATTCATAAACTCTTCATTTAGTTTTTCCTTTTGTCTTCTGACCCCCTCCTGCCTGCACAGCTTTGCACAATACGCAAACACCGCCGGAAAAGCAATAACAACAATAGGACTGTCATAAAACAAATATGCGATAATCACTGTGGCAGCCATACTTTTTATGAAAACAATCCCCCAATCCTTTGTGGACATGGAATATCTGCTGTAATCCATATAATCAAACCCTTCATAACTGTTCAGTAACATATATTCCTATACTGACAGCTACAGCCTTTCTTACTTTAAATGCCACATAACAACCTATACACTAAGCCCTGCTGCCATAAGCTTGTCAGTGTGGCAAAGTGTCCCTGCTTTCTTTAAAAAGCCCTGTATCCTGCCACTGTCCAAAACACCGGTTTCCTCAAAACGATACAGCGTATGAAGCACAATTTCACCATCCATAAACCCATCTACCTCTGAAACTTCCAGCACTCTCCTGCTCTTGTCCCTCAGCCTGCCAAGCTGGACAATAATATCTATTCCGGATGCTATCTGCTGCCGTATCGCATTGAGTGGGAAATCCTGACCTTGAAGCACCATAGTCTCAATTCTTGAAATAATATCCTGTGGTGAATTGGCATGGCCGGTGGACAGTGAGCCGTCATGCCCTGTGTTCATAGCCTGAAGCATATCAAGCGCCTCTGCACCTCTGCACTCGCCCACTATAATCCTGTCCGGCCTCATACGAAGAGCCGTCATGATAAGAGCTCTTATTGTAATTGGAGTAACCCCATCGGTATTTGCATTTCTGGTCTCAAGCCTTACTATATTTTTAGCTCCCAGAAGCTGCAGCTCCGCTGAGTCTTCAATTGTAATAATTCTCTCATCATCAGGAATATATTGTGACAGAGCATTCAGGAAGGTCGTTTTTCCGGAGCCTGTACCACCGGAAATAAATATATTGTATTTGGCCTGCGTCAGTATCTGTAGAAGCCTTGCCACCTCCGGCGATAAAGCTTCTATCTCAACAAGCCTCTCCATGCTCATAGGATGCTCCGGAAACTTTCTGATTGATACAGCCGAGCCGCCTATAGATATGGGGTTTAGCACTATATTTACCCTGGAGCCGTCACTAAGCCTGGTATCAACTATCGGTGATGCCTGATTTACAACCCTGTTATGGCGTCCTACAATCTGCTGTATTACATCCTCCAGCTTCTCCTCCGATGAAAAATGCCCTTTGAACCTTTGGATTCTTCCGGCTTTTTCATAGAATATATCATTGGGACCGTTTACCATAATTTCAGTCACATCCCTGTCATCCACCAGCTCCTGCAGCACATCAAGCTTACGCAGAGAGTTGAATATGGTGCGCTCAAGCTCTGCCCTATCCTTTATGGTCATAGGTCTGTCGCGTGCCTCTCTTGAAACCACACTTCCGATTAAATCGCAGATTTCCTCATCACTTAGCTCTCTGGACAAATCCATTTCAGAAAGTATAATATCTCTTATTCTCTGTCCAAAATCATCCAGCACACGAAATACCCCGAGTCATGTTTCTTATGACATCTCCAAACTCATTCCACTTCCACAGCTCTACAAGCTTATCACATGTAGCTACCGGTGTCGTAATGAGCGGAGGCTCAATCAGCTTAATCCTCTCAACTACATTGCTTAGACCTCTTTCCATCAGCTCCTCAGTAAACTCGTACTCTCTCCACTGACTGATTCCGCCCTTTTTCTGCACCAGATAGATATCACTGCATCTGTCAAGGATATCAAAAAAGCCTTTAAATCTTGTGCCCATATTGAGGACTATGCAGTCATAGTGCATTTCCTTGCCAAGCATCTGAAGCAGATTGTTGCATATTACCGTATTTATTTCACACAGACACTCTGTATTTTCAATCGGATATACATAATCCAGCTTATGCTTTCTTCCGATACAGCTGTTTATCCTGTTGGTCGAGTATCGTCCGGATTCGGCCATCACCAATAGCTCGTCCAGATTATGCTCCACACTCTGCTCAAGCATCCGCGATAATCCACTATTCTCCTGAAAATCCATAAGCAGTACCTTTTCATTCTCACTCAAAATAGAAGACAGAGTCATCGCAAAAGGCATCTGGTACTGATTATCAGCAAGTGAATACACGCTTATAAGCCTCGTCTGACCTATCAAAGAGCCCTCACTCTTAAGGTCTCTCACCTCACCGCCCACATGCTTTAAAATCTCTTCCACTATGCGGTTTACTTCCTGATATTTTTCCACAAAGTATATACCCTCCTCACTCTCAATAGGTGTTTCCTCAACAATCTGTATCAGTGGGATATACTTGTTATTCCACTGGTCAAGCTCACTTGAAAGCATGATATCTATCTCGCCCTCTAAGTGTTCCAGCTGCTCTTTCATGGTATACATATGTATCTCCAGCTGATCCTTATAATGATTCATGAAATAGCATGTCAGTCTGTCGCCATATTCTGAATCCTCAATATAAATTCCTAGTCTGATTTTTTTCATCTATGGTACTTTAACCCTCCTTCCATCACCTCATGCCGTAAAACCATATATCTGCCATGGCTGTTCCCAAAAGCACGTATACCGCGAAACTAACAGCTTTCCCCTGTCCGCGGTACCGCATAAATCTGCCACACAGTATACCGTTTAAGTATAAAAATCCATCCCTCATACGCACAAAGAGCTCCTTTTTAAGCACCATACTTATGAGACCGTATCCCGCTGCCGCCACAAAAGCGGCTGCCATGCACAAGGCGGTAAATCTTAAATTTGTAAATGCACATACTACTGAAAATAACTTGATATCCCCGGCTCCTAAAATGCCTGAAAGATATAAGAAATATAAAATGACAACCGGAAAAACTATATCTGGAAGAAACCAGATGATGCTCGCTACCTTGCCCCCCACTAAGCGAAATAGAAACGCACAACCAAGTCCCGTCAGAATCAGCCGGTTACTGATTCTATAATTTTTGAAATCCCCAATTGCTGCTACTGTAAGCAGTATATACAGCATGAGGTGTGATATTAATTTCACAATCACTGTATTTTCATCACCTCTCCTTTCGTGAGACGAATTATAACAACGCAATCCCGATTTTGTCTATAGCTTTTTTTAAAATAAATACTTTTTGTCAGTTATCCACAAAATGCAGCTAAACCCAACACATTAATCCACAGTCAAAACCTTGATTTTACTGGTTTTTCACATGTCAAAAGCACTTTTTACAAAATCTGTGAATAGAAGAAACTCTTTTGCTTATACTTGTATTAAGACTTATTTTGTTGGAGGAATTCATGAAATTATTTAAAGAAACGCCTGTAAATGACGGTTACAAAACCTTACAGGATGACATCAGAAAAACAACAGATGAACTTCAAATTGTATACACTAACCTGGAAAATGTGGTTGAGCCCGATTTAATTGACTATTATATCTATCAGGCCAAGGCCGTTTCCATGCGGTATAAATTTCTTTTAAACTGTGCCAAGCGGCTTAATGAGGTTTAATGAGGCTTAATGAACTAAAAAAGAGGCCTCCTACGCAAGGAAGCCCCTGTTATCATCGTTTATAAAGCTCTCTGTGAGCCTGCCCCTTCCATAGGTCATGCCCGCATAGACCTTCTGCGCATTGTCCATAAGCGGAGCCGATTTGTCATCGGCAGCTGCTGTTTCAAAGCTGTTTCTGAGCTTTTTCATAATGACATCGGCCTCATCCACCACCGACACATCAAGTGAGTAAAGCACTGTGGAAAAAAGCCTCTTGCAGTATGAGTACAGTGGATAAAGCTGTCCTGCGAGAGGATACTTAAAGTCAAGTGCCCCCATCAGCTCATCAAGCGCTGCCTGTACATCCGCTACTGCCTTTTTCAAAGCTGCCCTGTCATTTGAAGCCAGGGCAGCTTTTACATCTTCTGAAAATCCAAAATATATATCATACATAACAAGCACAAGCCCACCATTGTTGCACTCACAAAGCCTTCTGGTGAGCTCCTGCTTCAATTCATTTTTCATTGCTTATTACCTCGACAATAGTGAAAGTACCTGCTGTGGCAGGTCATTTGCCTGAGACAGCACTGAGATTCCGGCCTGGTCGAGAATATTCTGTGCTGCGTATTCCGTCATCTCGGTTGCCATGTCGGTATCCATGATATTGGAATATGCACCGGTCATGTTCTCAGATGTCTCAGAAAGACTGCTCTCAGCAGATTCCAGACGGTTCTGGAAGGCTCCTATCCTTGAGCGCACACCTGAGACATACTCTATCGCCTCATCAAGTGTAGACATTGCCTTGTCTGCACCACCCTTTACCGTCACGTCTACCGTATCCAGATACAGTGTCTGTGATGATACCTCAGGTATCCTGATTTTCATCTCCTGACCCTCGTTTGCACCAATCTGCACAGCCATATTTCCAATATCGGAAATATCTATCTGCAAATCCCTGCTTCCTGCTGTCATATCCATATCACTGCTCAGTAGAAAATCCATTGAAAATCCACTGTTTCCTACCACATACACCCTGTTACCGTCTGCTCTTATTGTCTTGTCCGACAGATTTTCTCCGCCTGTAACCACGGCATCCTTACCGTTACTTTTGAGCTGCATATTTCCACTGCCATCATCGGCATTATCATAGTCTGCACCTGCCAGAGCCTTAAGCGATGAAGAAAGAGATATATTTACTGTGCTGTCGCTGCCGTACTCATTGGATAAAAAGCTGATGCTATCACCATTCACCTGCATAGTAGTACCGGCTGTAGTCGCTGCCGACTGCAATGCCTGGATATACTCATCCTGAGTCATATCTGCCTTCACAGCCACACTCACACCGTTTATGGAAATCGTTCCCTCTGCGTCAGGCTTTGTGGCAGACGCAAGACTTCCTGTTGCCTGTGTTGCGAGCGAATTTACTGTGAGCTCATATTTATCTGACGCCACATTGTCTGAGAAATTGATTCTGGTAATATAGCTGTTCACCTGAGTCATATTGCCATTTGCATCCTTCTGCCTTACATAGACGCGTGTATCACTCGAACCGTCGAGCAGTGACTTTGTATTGTACTCCGTATCCCCCGATATACGGTCCACCTCCTTGGTGAGCTCATCTATCTCTGACTGCAAAGCCTTTTTATCATTCTCAGAATATGTATCTGAAGCGCCCTGTACCGCAAGCTCCCTGATTCTCTGGAGCATGCTGCTTACCTCACCAAGTGCTCCGTCTGCTATTTTCATGACATTCTGCGCATCTGACGAATTTGATTTTGCCTGGTCAAGCGCTTCTATCTGCGCCTTCATCTTGTTGGAGATAGCCATTCCTGCCGGATTGTCCTCAGCTGAATTTATCTTGTAGCCGCTTGAAAGCCTTTTCATAGACTTTGATAATCTGTTTTCTGTACCGAGGAGCTGCTTATTTGCCCTGACAGCACTCATATTCCTGTTTATTTTCATGTGTTTTCCTTTCCTGATAATTTCTCAGGCATCCTTGCTGTAGTATTAACATTCCGTTGTCTAATAAGTATATCGAACTACTCAAAAAAAATCTTTATAGTATAATTTGCAATTAAATGCAAATCGTATTATAATAGGCACATTAAAAGACTAATAGGAGGAAACAATAATGGCTAGAGTTACTAAGGACACTATGATTGGTGATCTTCTTCAGATTGACCAGAACGTGGCACCATTACTTTTAAATATCGGCATGCACTGTCTCGGATGCCCATCATCACAGATGGAGACAATCGAAGAGGCTGCTATGGTTCACGGACTTGACCCGGATGATCTTGTCGTTGAAATCAACACATTCATCGATCACGACCTCGGTTAATTTACGAAAAGACGGCTTGCTTATGCAGGCCGTCTTTTATTTGCAATCAATATTCTGTTAAAGTGCCACTAACGTCTGGATGGCAGCTTCTTCAATAATCACATTACCATGCTCCTTGAAAAATGCTTCATTGGCAGGCACATAGTTCTTCTGATATGCGTACTCTGAAATGATATTGCACACCTTGTTGAATTCCTTCGGAGTATGCTCACTCTTGTGGGCCACAAGATAGTACTTATTGCTTGAAGCGTCGCGGTATAAGTCATTTCTGCCGCTGTAAAAGCCGTCAAGCACATGCGAAATCCTGCGCACATCATCAAATTTATCAAAAACAAACAGCTTGACTACGTCAGCCTCAGCCTGTTCTTCTGTAATATCATCAGTGCTCTGCTCACTGTCAGCTGTCTTCTCATTTTCCTTCTTGATACGCTCAAACAGCTCCAAAATATCAGCAGCTCCCTTTATCACCGGAGGCTGTCCTGCATTTCCTAAGTCCGTAAAGTCGTCATCTGCCTCTGAAAACTTTGAAAATCTGGTGTCAAGCTCATCCGGATATTCAACCTTTGTGATGATAAGCACTATAGACTCTGATGGCAGTGGAATTGCCTCCACCATGAGTGGAATATCATTTGTTTCAAAGCCAAACTCGTAATTGGCCTGCTCTACCATATCTTTAAAAAGGCTTTTCGCCTTCGCTGATCCATATGCCAGTTCGCTTATTTTTATATGTCTGTCCTCAAGATCCTCTCTGGTAAGAGTACAGCGGATCTGATTATCATTTACCTTCTCAATTTTCATATTTTTCACATCCTTTTCCGAAAATATCCGTGTAAATCGTAAAACTATTATAATAAACACCGGTCATATTGTAAAGCGCGAGGCCTATTAAAAAAAAATAAAAAAAGTGTTGCAATTATTTTACAGGTATGTTATAAGTTATCCATGAGATGTGCGCTCGACCCAAAAGGAGCGTATGAAAAATACAAATCATTCTTTGTTTGACAAATATGAGATGATTAAAGATCTCGGAACCGGCAGCTCCGGTAGCGTTACGCTTGTCAGACACATATCTATGGATCAGGAGAGAGCTCTAAAGAAAGTTCCTAAATCTTCTGCTTTCTCCGAATCCGCATTATCAGAAGCAAGACTACTCAAGTCTCTTGAGCATCCGTCTATACCACGTATATTTGACTTCGAAGAGGACAATGCTTTTTACTATATCGTCGAGGAATATATCGACGGCGAGACATTAGATTCATTTTTGCTTCATCAGCAGTTAATTTCCCCAGGTTTATTTTTTAATATTTGTGAACAATTATGCAATGTTTTTATCTATCTGCATACACAGATATCTACTCCCATTATTTACAGGGACCTTAAACCGGAGCATATTATAGTATGCCACAATAAGCTTAAGCTTATCGATTTTGGCGTATCGGCATATGTTATCCAGGATGGAAATAACTTCAATCACTATGGGAATATAGAATTCTCTGCCCCCGAATGCTTTACCGAGGATACAATTACACAGGCGGCAGACATTTACAGCTTAGGTCAGCTTCTGCAGTATATACTGACCTTTACCCCAAACAGCTTTTCCCATAAGTTTCAGCATATTATCCAAAAAGCAACAACATCTGATGCATCACTGCGTTACGTGACTGTCGCAGAGCTATATCAGGAAATTCAGGAAATTCAAAAATTAACCGGTCAGCCACATCTCATACACAAAATAGCAGTTTTAGGCAGTCACAGAGGCTGCGGCTCCACCCACGTGGCCGTTTCACTCACCTGCGAACTCAATATCCTTGGATATCATGGTATCTACATAGACTCAGCAAAAAGCGTACTTTGCCATGGTAATCACGACGGACTGCAGATTTTTAAGCAGAAAAACGGATATTATTATTACAAAAGCTTTCAGGGCATACCCGACTACAGTGACGGTATACAGTTTAATATTCCAAAGGATGCTATACAGATATACGACCTTGGCACTGACGTGTGCAACGAGAAAATATATGACATGGATCTCGTATTATATGTATGTAACGGCAGCTTTTGGCACCTGAATGATATCTACAGGAATCATTCTATTATCAAAAAAATGACAGCTTCCCTGAGTGTTATATGTAATATGTGCAGCAGACAAGATGCCTCCGCGATTGCGGCACTACTTAATTGCAGTGTTTATCACTTTCCTTATGACAGCGATATGTTTAAGAGCTCAGTTAAAAAGGAAACGCTGATTCAAAAGCTGTTAGAACTAAAGGGAGGAACATCACTATCAGACACTTTAAAAGGATATTTAAGAAAGTCCATTCTGCACCACAGTTAGTTGGGGTCTGTGGCAGCGTTCACAATGTAGGCACAACACATATAAGCCTTGCTCTTTGTAATTATATGAGCAATAAATGCATGTATAGAACCGCCTATGTTGAGCTGAATGGTACACACGAAATTCTTTCACTGTCAAAGACAGCAGACGAAAAGGTTTTTACTTATAAGAATGTAGATTTCTTTCCTCACGCAGTCATGTCCACACTAACTGAGATTTTAAACATGAGATACGAGCGTGTGATTATTGATTTCGGCATACTTAATCCAAACACCTTAAAGGAATTTATGAGGTGTGACGTAAGAATCGCTGTGTGTACAATAAGTAAATGGAACCGGGGCGCTTTTAACAGAATTATCGAGCTATTCAATTCAAACAAAATAACTGATTCAGAAAGCGTAAAAATATTGTTTAATCTCGTGGAAAAGAAAAAGACAATTAACCATAAACATTTTAAGTATCCGGTGGTAGGCTTTCCTTACTTAGAGGACCCGTTCCTCATCAATACCAGCCTGTTTGGCACTCTGGATAAGATATCAGAAAGGAATTAATATCACGATGCAAAATGACATCTTTAACCAGCTGTTTATCAATTTTATGTCCGAAGCCTTCGGAGGGCTTATACTTTTAATGCCACAGAGCGCTTCATGACATAAGGCCATTTGTTACTTATCAGTTTTTACTCATAATCATTATATATAGACGGAGGTATTTTTATAGAAGAATAAACTATATTTATATATTGGAATTTTTACAGATATTTTATCAAATTAAACGAAACTAAAAATCAGCAATTAAATTGGGTGTGGAAAGCTCCGGAAATATCAATTTCTATAAACTGTCAATAATTAATGATTAATATCATTTTTTCTCAATTATACAAGAAATCGATGTCAGCATATTTTTGGTTCTTTACCCCGTTTAAATGCAAAAAGACAACCAAAAGACATATTTTAAAAAGAAAGCTATGTGCGCGGGGGAAGCTTTTGCTCCTTCCGCGCCAAAATGCATAAACAAATTTCTTAATTTATTACAAATTTATTTCATATTATTTGAATATGCTATTTCACAATGGTATAATTAGCTTAAGCAATTTCGACACCAAATAATAGGAAAGGATTTTTACACATGAAAAAGAAATTATTGCCTGCACTTATAGTAACCGGACTTATTATCCTCGTTGTAATAATAATGGGTATAACTGCTCTTATCAATAAATACACCCCTACGAAAAAGACAGAGGATCTTAAAGAGTATTTCAATATCTCTTCTGATGATGAGGCTGCTCTCATTGTAGATAATGAGCTATCCGATTACAAGGCTAAAATAATAGATAAAAAAATATACGTTGATTACAAATTTGTTCACGACTCATTAAATTCCAGATTTTACTGGGATGCAAATGAGAATGTGCTTCTTTACACAACCGCATCTGATATCATCTCAGCGGCGGCTGACAGCAATAGCTACAGTGTCACCAAGCAGACCAATGACTTTGGCTATCCGATCGTGAAAGCCACCTCTGACTCTGCGCTTATCGCTTTAGACTATGTAAAACAGTACTCCAATATCACCTTTAAGTCATATGATGACCCGGCACGCATCGTCATCACAAGCAAATGGGATGAAATAGACAGTGCCACTGTAAACAAGTCTACCCAGGTCCGCGTAAAGGGCGGCATAAAGAGCCCTATTCTAAAAGAGGTGAAAAAGGATGACAAGATTACTATTCTTGATTCCGGTGACAAATGGGATAAGATTGCCACTGAGGATGGTGTTATTGGATATATAAAGGGCAAGGCTCTGTCCGAGAGCAAAAAAACTAAGCTTACGAATCCTGACTATGAAGAAGAGACCTTTACGCATATCAAGAAGGATAAGGATATCTGTCTTGCCTGGAATCAGGTAACAAGCCAGTCAGCAAACAGTAAAGTGCCCCAGGTAATTTCATCAACCAAGGGCATAAATGTAATGTCACCAACTTGGTTTTATTTAAATGACAACAACGGTAATCTGGCAGATATAGCAAGCAAGGATTATGTCAGCTACTGCCATTCCCAGGGCATCGAGGTATGGGGACTGTTCAGCAACTTTGAAAATACTGATGTAGATGCAGCATATGTGCTCACACATACATCCACGAGAACTACCCTGATCAATCAGATTATGTCGGCTGCATTTAACTATGAGCTTGATGGTGTAAATATTGACTTTGAAAATATCACAGAAGCAGCATATGGAGACTCTTACATCGAGTTTATCAGAGAGCTCGCCATAAAGTGTCACAATAACGGTATATCACTTTCAGTTGATGTCACAGTACCTGCCAGCTTCAACAAGTTCTTCAATCGCTCTGATATGGCAAACTTTGCCGATTATATTGTGATTATGGGATACGATGAACACTATAAGGGCTCTGATGCCGGCTCAGTTTCTTCCATTCCGTGGGTAACTGAGGGTGTTGAATCCACTCTGAAGGAGGTTCCCGCTGACCAGATTATTCTCGGCATGCCTTTTTATACCAGAATATGGGAGCTCACTCCAAAGGAGGACGATGATGCCGTAACAGATACCGAGGATCAGTCAAAGTACACTGTTGCCTCACAGGTATATAGTATGGACGCAGCTGCAGCACAGCTTGCCACAAACAATGCCACTGCTGCTCTTGATGAGGAATCCGGTCAGAACTACGCTGAGTGGTCTGTATCCAACAAGCTGTACAAGGTATGGCTCGAGGACACTACATCTTTAGAGAAAAGGCTCAAGCTCGTTGACGACAATAAGCTCGCCGGTGCAGCATTCTGGAAGCTTGGCTTTGAGAATTCATCTGTCTGGGATACTGTTATCAAATATCTGAACTGATTGCTTAAGGCTTACTGAAAGAGGCCGTACCTTTACAGCTACAGTCTAACTCAGTACCTTTTATAGGTTATAAATGATATCAGCCAATCATATAATATACAAACACACCCGATGCCTTCTATGTGCATCGGGTTTTTTATAGGTATCTTATATGAAAAAATATATGTACATTATTAAGAAAAACAAATACTGTCTTATTTTAGCTCTCTTTATTCTGTCCTTCTACCTCGGAAGAGGTGTCTGCGCTCTTGCAAAAAACACCGGCAAAAACACTAATTCAACTGTTATTGTAATAGACCCGGGCCATGGAGGTTGTAGATAACGCAAGTGATGAAAACAACGAAAATATAAGAAAAAGAAGAAATTTAAGAGAGAACAGACAAGCAATGTGAAAGCACGCGTTGCCGTATAATTTCTTAATAATCAGACAAAGGCGACTCAGGTATCGCAGTATGAGCTTGTTCTACATAGGGGTAGCAGCTGGAGGATTCTAATATAAAAAGAGAGCAAGCATAACGTTTACTCTCTTCTGTATTTAAGTTATTTTACATATCCGCTAAATGAGTATCCATTTCCTTCAAAAACAATATAAAACTCAGTATCGCTTTTAATATTAGAAAACTCAAAAGAACCAGTTTTACCAGCACTAATTTTTGTAGAGCCATAAGTCTTAGTAAGCCTTTTAGCTGTCACAGTAATTGGATTATCTCCAGTGTTCTCTACATAAACCTTATAACTCGTTTTTCCTGTAAACTTATAATTAGTATACAAGTTTTGATAATGAGAGGAACCAGCAAAATCGTATTGCCCTTTACTCTTGATGTTCCATACCTTACTAGGTCTTGATGTACCTCTTGTTTCAATAGTTTCTTCTGGAGAAACATAAGAAACTCCAACATTTGGTGTAACGGTTACCTCATTACTTCCATCTTTAACTGACTGAGCATGAACAACAGTTGTCGACATCATTGTGAAAATCATAGACACTGCCAATAAAGAAGCGAAAATATTTTTTTTGGATATCTTACACATGAAATTTCTCCTTTCACCTTGTTTTTTTGATTAATTTATAATATCATATTTTTAAAATAAAATTAAGGAGTATTGTTAATGAATATATTTCAGTTAAAAATAATAGCTATGATTGCTATGTTTTTAGACCATATAGCTTATTTCTTTCCTGATTTGCCAATGTCTTTACCGTTACATTGGATAGGACGAATCGCTGCACCTATTTTTATTTTTGGTGTTGTTAATGGCGTAAAGTATACTAGTTCTAAGCGGATGTATATATTGAGGCTATATTTAGCAAATATTGTGATGGCTGTTATTCAAATGAGTACACAAATTGAATTAAATTTCTTTAGAACATTATTTATCGTTGCATGCATATGTTATATCTTAGAATTAAGAAAAAACCAAAAGGCTGTTTCCTGGATAAAAGTACTAAGTTTATATATCACTTATCAAGTTATTGTATGTATAGTATGTGGTTATCTGAGTTCAATTAGTAATATGTATACGGAAACAACATGCTTCTATTTGATACCAGCTCTTTTGGGAAGTGTGTTTACAACGGAAGGTGGACTTATTTTTGTTGTTTTAGGAATTATAATGTATTTAGCTTATGACAACAAGAAAAGACTTATTCTGTCGTATATGATATTTGTTATTGTGTATATGTTTTTTATGTCCACTAATATTGTTCCCATTATTTTATGGAAAATCAAGGAATTAATTCCGATAATAGGAACAGGGCTTTCCCATGGCATGGAATATCTATTGTCTGTAATAGGTGGAATTTCTCCTATGGATGTAGGAGGGAATATATTTACAATTCAGTATCAGTGGATTATGTTTCTTGCTCTTCCGCTAATACTATCATACAATCATCAACGAGGGAAAAAGTGTAAATATCTCTTTTATATTTTCTATCCCATACATATAATATTGCTTTGGCTGTTATCGAATTTTGTTTTTGTTTAAAACAGTGGAACAAGGAACATATTTATTACATTGAAACATCCAAACCAAAAATGGAGTGATGAATGTGCCTTTAAGCTTTAAGTACAATTCGATATATTCAAATCTGATTTAACAGCATACTATCTACAATTAAATACACTATCCCAGTAGCTCGCACAAAATTCATGTTTTGTGCGGGCTTTTTTGTATCCGAAAATTTTTTCAAATCTTTTCAAATTCCTGCAACAAATCACACCTTTCCGTACCGATATGGTGCAGTTCTGCCCACAAGAATGGGAATAGTTGAGATACTAACAAAGCTTTCCAATACCATCTGTTTGCTTCTGTAACATTGTGAAAAATACGCATATTGGATAAGCCTATGTGCGTATGTTGAGAATAGATAGTTGATTAAGGGAGCTGATACATTGACTAAAAAAAAACCTGCACAATATATTGTAGAACGAGAATTTTTATGTAAATTTTCTGTAGAAGAATTACTTATCCGTATCGTGAAATCTCATATTAAAAACGCATATCAAGAGGTGAAAACCTTTGAAAATCATGGAAAGAAGCCGTACTTTATTGTATGATATTATTATAGGTACGGCAGTTGAATAGGTGGAAAAATGATTTATCAAAAAGCGTCAAACTTATTTAATGCAGCTGTTTATATCAGATTATCACGAGAGGACGGAGATAAGGAAGAAAGCGATAGTGTAGGAAATCAGAGAAAACTTTTAACAGAATATGTGAACAAGCATGACGACTTTATCTTATATGATGTTTATATTGATGATGGTTTTACGGGAACGAATTTCGATAGACCAGACTTCCATAGAATGATTGCTGACATTGAAAATAACAAGGTAAATTGTGTTGTTGTAAAAGACCTTTCCCGTTTCGGACGAGATTACATTGATACTGGGCGTTATTTGGAAAGAATATTTCCAGAGCTTAATGTCCGTTTTATTTCTGTAACAGATAACATTGACAGTATGAAGCAGTCATACGATATGTTGCTTCCTATTAAAAATATATTCAATGAACAGTATGCAAGAGATATTTCTAATAAAATTCAAGCGACTGTAAAATCAAAACAGAAGGCTGGAGAATTTATAGGAGCATTTACAAGCTATGGCTATAATAAATCACCTGCGAATAAGAATAAGCTTGTGATTGATGAATATGCGTCCGAAGTTGTAAAACGAGTATTCAGTATGTACGCACAAGGGATAGGAAAACAGAGCATTGCAAAAATATTAAATGCAGAGGGTATCCTTTGTCCGTCTGAATATAAAAAACTAAATGGCGAAAACTATAAGAATTGTACTCGTTTAGAGAAAACTTCCTATTGGACATATTCCACTATTAACGTGATGTTGCAAAATGAACTTTATATTGGAAACATGGTGCAAGGAAAGAAACATCAACGTATGAGAAGCAAACAACGCCTAGTTGATAAAGAAAACTGGATAAGGGTTGAAAATACACATGAACCGATTATAGACCATCAACTTTGGGATAAGGTACAAAAACTGCTGACGAAAAAGCATAGAGATATTGATTTGGAAACAAACAAAAATATCTTTGCAGGTTTTATCAAGTGTGGCGATTGTGGTCGGGCAATGATGAAAAATTTGTGGCAACATGCTGACGGAAGTAAGTCCTACTCATTCTATTGTGGAACTTATAAAAGAAGCGGAAAAAATTACTGCACTCCGCATACTCTCCCATTTCAAGTATTGAATGATATTGTACTGGGAGATTTAAAGCAGATTATCAGCAATGTAGAGAATTTGCAGGAACTTGTAAAATTACAATCTTTCACAGCTCCGAAAATCAGAAAATCAACAGACATAGAACTGACAAAGTTAAAGACAGAGCTTGAAAGAGTAAAGAGACTGCAAAAGGCAATTTATGAAGATTACAAAGACGAACTGATTTCTAAAGAAGAATTTCTTTCTTATCGAGAGGACTATCAACAAAAAGAAACGCTTTACTCCAAACAGATTGAAACGCTGGAAGAAAAGAAAAATGAAAATGTAACAGAAAGTATTTTTGAAACACCCTGGTTAAGGCGGTTGTTGGAGATGAAAGACATTGAAGAATTAGACAGAGATATTATTGTGGAAATGATAGACCAGATAACAGTTTACGAAAACCGCAAAATTAAAATCTCATATAACTTCGGAAATGAACTGGAACATTTATTCTCAAGCGTTTACTGTAAGGACTTATAGAAAAAGGCTATCTAATCTCAATACATATCACAATTTGCGTAAACTACAATCAACACATGGTGGAAGTGATCCCGGTAAGATTTCCACCTCCGGCGTCATGGAAAAGGATGTCAACCTGAGTATTGCAATGGCTCTTAAACAGCTGTTTGAAAACAGAGGCTTTACTGTTGTCATGACCAGAACCACCGACTGCGACCTCGCCCCGGATAATTCCAAGCATCCAAAGACAGATGATCTCACAAAGAGAACTGCCCTGATGTCTAAAAGCAATGTGGCAGTCAGCATCAGTATCCATCAAAACAGCTTTGAGGACAATTCAAGCTGCGGTCCACAGGTATTCTATTATGAAGCCTCTGATGCAGGAAAAGAGCTCGCATCCTCTGTCCTTGGAGCTTTAAACACTTCTCTTTGTGTCGCAAAGCCACGAAGCATTAAGCCCAATAAAGAATACTTTATACTTAAAAAATCCACATCCCCGACCGTAATCGTAGAATGTGGATTCTTGAGTAATCCTGCTGAGACACTTCTTCTTACTGACAAAAACTATCAGGATGACCTGGCACATGCAATATATATCGGTGTTACAGACTATCTTGCGCAATCACCCTCTGGACATTTACAATAAACTGCTCTGCGATGTGATATAGTCTGGTTGTCTGGACACTTTCACTGCCATCAAGCTGCTTTTTTGTCTCATTATCTGACTCAGTATTTGATTTCATATCTGACATCTTAGACTCTTTTGCAGATATATCATGCTCCAGTGCCACATCTATGCGCACACGCTGTTCACCATCACTTATTCCTGCCTCAAACATAGTGATATTGTCTTCAAACAGCTTTTTAGTCTGCTCATCGTCTGTGACTATCATAGCAGATACTGAGTTTTCCTTTGCCTCAAAATATGCAGCTACCCTGCCGCATTTTTTATCCTCAAGGAATATGTCAACCAGTCCCTTTTTATCTTCACCTCTTACTATGCGAAGCTTCATCCCTGTGACCCCGTCAGCAGTCTCTATTGGTACAATATAGTTTTCCTGTCTCGACATATTTGAAGCTATCCTTAGCTGACTGCATAATAACTTCATCTGTCTGAGGTCTATTGAACCGGTGTGCCTATCCTCTATAATCATCGAATCCATAACATGCTCTGCTGTATCAGCCAGCGTTTCCTGCGCCTGCGCAAGCTCCTTTGGATTTTTGACCGACTCCGAAAACCGTCTGAGAGTCTCATCCAAAAGAGCCCTTGCCGTAGCACTGTCTCCACGCTCCCAGAGATTTCTTACTGCCTCTGACGGATTTTTCATTAGCCGTGACGCAGCCATGAGGTTTACCGCGGTTGTTTTTACATCATATTTCTCTAGAAAAGCATATACGTTCTCAGGCACCGAAACTGCCTGATTGAACTGTCTTAGCTGTTCTGTGGCATATTGCTCTGACAGTGCGTTATCCTCGTTGGCCTCATATACAGCCTGCCTTAACTGCTCCGGAGTCATATCAAGCCAGCTGTCATACTGCACAAACTCCATTTTCTCAGGTGAAAGTGTATCAAGCACATCCCTTAGGCAGTTTGTATGATATGCGCTTTCTATCTGTGAGTCAATTTTAATGCCCCTGCTTACACTGTCCACTCCGGCAAAGGTATCGTCCACCTTATAGTCCATGGCACTCTTTCCTCGTACCCGGACCGCTGTAAGCAGATTTTTCATTGTAATATCTGCTCCCTGATTAACAAGTGAGCCTATCACAGCACCATCTGACTGCTCCACCTGTGAAATAAGCCTGTATATGCCTATATATGAGTCTCTTTCCTTCTCTGAGATTTCATTTTTCTTTTCAAGCTTCCAGAGAAACTCGCTGAATTTCTCATCCCTTTCGTCAGGATTTTCTGATTTTATCCGTCTGGCAGTGTCACTTATGTCACTCATGCTCATATCAAGCGGTGATATGCCTCTTTTTATCATCTCAATCGTCACCGCCGGTGTCATATCACTGAATGCTCTCTGCACCTGCTCATCTACAGACTTTATCTGCTTTATATTGTCCTCTGTGATGTCGGTACTGTTGTACGCAAGTATCCGCACAGCCCTGCGATTGCTTTCAGATGTATCTATCTGAAGCTCTTTAAGTATATCATCCACATTCTGAAATGCTTTTGACATACTATCTCCCATATCTGCCCGCGGTGATGTCATAAGAGTCTCATATCCTGAGGCTGCTGCTTCTAATGACTGCTTCATTGCTTTGCCTGCTGTATACAGCTCATACACAGTGTCATCAGCGGATTCCAGGGTCAGTACATACGCCGGCTGCTGCTTCATCTGATTGAAAATATCACAGACATTATTGTACATACGTACCCTATCATCAGATGCCTCTACACTGCTCTCACCAAACAGCGCTCCGTAGTATTTATTTTCCTGCTGCTTAAGCAGCTCCACTACACGTTCAATAGGCTCTGTGTCTATTGAAACTCCTTTTTTTATGAGTGAAAGGTTGGCTTCTGCTGTCATGGAAAGTCTCGCTTCCTCAAGCTTTCTTTGAGCTGTCACAAGCCTTGCTTCCCGGCTGTCTGTAATCTGATTATCCGCAGCTTTATTCGCTGAGGCTTGCGATGCTGCACTATCCTTGCCTCTTGCAGCTATAAGCTTTGACAGATTCTCTATCGTGACAGGTATGTTATCTGACTCTAATGTGACAATGTCATCTGCGGTCGCCTCACCTAATACATCACAGGCTTTCTTTGCCATGTCAAATGTCAGACCATCTTGTGACATAGTGGCATCTGTAGCCTTTTTTCCCATTGCCAGTGCTTCTGTCACTGCCCTTGCATAAAAATCACTGCTCACATTTTCTTCTGCTGCGTTGATGCAGTCTACCTGATTCGCAAGCAGCACATTATCAGGTGTAACGGCTATATCTTCATCTATCAGCCATCTGCACTGATTCAGATTCTCATCACTACTGTCTATATGAGCTTCCTCTAATATCTGTTTAAGCTGTGGCTTAAGCTCCTCAAACAGCTCATCTGATATCTCCGTCATTTTGGTTTTCTGCCTGTAATCTTGTACCTGACTGCTGCTGTACGTAGCCTTGTATACATTGGAAACCGTCGGATTCATGTTATTTCTGACCAGATATGCCTTTGTCTCATTGGATATATTTGTAAGGCTCTTTGCCCGGTCTATGGCATCTGTACCTGCCTTTATATTATCATCTGTAGCAGGAATATCATATGCTTTCATCTGATTGACAAGCATGGCCGCTTCAGTCTGGCTTCCCGTGATGTCTGTGAGCTGCTCCATGCTCAGATCATCTCCATATATGGATATATCTACACCAGCCTTTGCCAGCACTGCTTTTATCTTGTCGGTCTCAGTGACAATGACATCGTAGCCGTCATCCTTTGCAGCTTTGTAATCATCACTCGTGGTGGTGCTTGCAGTGACAATCATATCATTTCGCCTGTTTTCTGAGGTCTGATTCATGTCATTTAGCAGATTTTCTGCCATATCTGTGTCATCGCTGTTCCCGGCTTCATTTTTAGCCTGTGGTCTTGCATATATCGTATCCGACATATCAACAGAGTTTGACGAACCGACAACAGCCGCCTTTTTTGACATATTGTCACTGCTGTCTGTCTTTATGTAGTCTGACACACGCATACCCGCTGTCATGTCATTTATGGTTTTTGTGTCCGTATTTTTCGTATCTGTGCTTTTATTAATCAAATTCTCTATCTGCATATTTCCTGCTCCGTGCCCTGCATATGTACCATCTCTGCAGCCTTTATTTATGGATATTCTTACTTCGTACTTTTGTGGTTCTGAATAGTTATCTTTTTTTATATATCGACATATAATACGCAAAAATAAAGACCGCGCCTTAAATTGGCGCGGTCCTTTACCCTGCTGTTTACCGGTATATTAGTATTTAAATACAGCAACTCCGTAAGGCGCAAGTGGATAAGCAAATGAAAATGGTCTGCCGTCACACTCTGATTTGACTGCCTTATAGTCCAGCTTCTTATATGACTGTTTTGCTGCCTTGCCTCTGCCCTTTGCAGCCTTCTTTACAGGCTCTTGTACCGTTTTGCCTGTAAACTTAGGATCCTCACTATCTAAAACAAGCTGATATGTCTTGTGCTTTGGCACTCCGACTCTGTAATCAGGTCTCTCTACCGGTGTGAAATTGATGACAAAGAGCATATTATTCTTGCCATCCTTGCTCTTTCTGATAAAGCTGAAGATGCTTCTGTCTGCATCGTTTGCATTTATCCATTCAAAGCCTTCCCAGCTTGAATCCAGCTCATACAGACAGCGGTTTTTCCTATAGAGGTGAAGCAGCTCCTTTACCCAGTTCTGGATCTTTTTATGCTCCGGATTCTCAAGCAGATACCAGTCGAGTTCTCTTTCCTCACTCCACTCCTGCTTCTGTGCAAACTCCTGTCCCATGAAAAGAAGCTTCTTTCCACAGTGCCCCATCATAAATGCATATCCTGCCATGAGGTTCTTGAATTTATCCCCTTCTAAGCCCGGCATTTTGTTGAGCATAGAACACTTCAGATGTACCACCTCATCATGTGACAGTACCAGAATATATTTCTCACTCTCATTATAGCTCATCGCAAATGTCATCTTGTTGTGGTTATTTTTACGGAAATATGGATCCAGCTTCATATAATCAAGGAAGTCATGCATCCATCCCATGTTCCACTTGTAGCTGAAGTTCAGTCCGTCTTCCTCTACCTTGCCTGTTACCTTTGGCCATGCGGTAGACTCTTCGGCTATCATTACAGTTCCGTGATTTCTTCCAAGTATGAGTGTATTGATATGCTTGAAAAACTCTACTGCCTCGAGGTTCTTATTTCCTCCAAACTTGTTTGGCACCCACTGTCCGTCGTTCTTTCCATAGTCAAGATAAAGCATTGACGCAACTGCATCCACACGGAGTCCGTCTACGTGGTAATTTTCTATCCACATAAGTGCACTTCCGATAAGGAAGTTCTTTACTTCATTCTTGCCGTAGTCAAATATCTTTGTGCCCCAGTCGGGATGCTCTCCCTTTCTTGGGTCTGCATACTCATATGTGGCTGTTCCGTCGAAATTGGCAAGTCCATGCGCATCCTTTGGGAAATGTGCAGGTACCCAGTCGAGGATTACTCCGATATTATTTTTATGGCACTGATCAACAAAGTATGCAAAATCCTCAGGCTCTCCATACCTCGATGTAGGTGCATAGTAGCCTGTCACCTGATATCCCCATGAGCCATCAAACGGATACTCTGAAATACCCATAAGCTCAATATGTGTATATCCCATAGTTTTCACATAGGATATGAGTGATTTTGCAAGCTCCCTGTATGTATAAAAGCCCTCATCATCCCTGCCCGGATGTCTCATCCATGAGCCCGGATGACACTCATATATAGCCATAGGTGAAGAATATACATCAGCATCTGACTTTGCTGCTCTCTTATCCATCCACTCTTTGTCAGTCCATGTGAAGTGCTCGATATCTGTGATGATTGACGCTGTTCCCGGACGAAGCTCTGCGTAGTTTGCGTATGGATCCGCCTTGTACAGCTTATCACCCTGTTCAGTGACTATAATAAACTTATACATCTGACCCTTTTGCGCTCCCGGTACAAAAAGCTCATACACTCCCATGGTTTCCGGCTCTACACGCTTCATCTCATGACTGGTCTCATTCCAGTCGTTAAACTCACCAAACACGTATACTTCCCTCGCATGTGGCGCCCAGACGTCAAAGCACACTCCTTTTTTTCCTTTACGCTCAGCTAAGTGAGCACCCATCTTCTTGTAGATATCATAGTGTGTTGCCTGACCAAACAGGTAACAATCCATTGCTGTAAAATTACACATATATATACCCCCCATAAGTATTTATTTTTCCCTGAAATGATCCTCTTTGAGTACAATTCGGTCATCATCTGTATATCGCCTGGCTGTCAGAATACTTATAGCCTTCTTCAGTCCGCTGTGAGCCTCCCTGTCTATGGCCTCGTCAATTATGTCCTTGACCTCTGTCAGAGTGGTAGCCTGGTCTATCCTCTCAATATTGCTGATTCTGTTATGCAATGCAAGAATAGCCATCTCATCTATCTTGTACCCAAGCTCTGCAGAGTACGATTTGGCAAACAATACGAGTTCATCATTTGTAAAAATAGGAACCGATATCTTTTCCGTGAACTTGGATGCAAAGCCCTCATCCATTGAGAGAGCCTTCTTTATACCCTTTGATGTATCCTCAAGTATATAGAGTGTTCCTGTAATATCATGCTCCATCAAAAATGATAGCTGGGCAGCTATGCTGCGGTCGATATCACCGGCTCTTTCTATGATGAGACAGCCTCCTGTTATCTTTCTGACTACCTGCTGCACATCCTTTTTATTGAGTGCGGCAGCATCAATCTTGCCCATCTTTCCTGTAAGCTGTTCACCATCTTTTTGTAATACCTTTATAAAGCTTGTAGCAAGCATTGTCTTTCCGCAACCCTGCTCTCCCTGTATAATCAGGTTGCCTGTGGATGCGTTTTCTTTCCTGTTGAAATGATCAAGCACTGCATTATATGCCTTGCAGATCTGATCCTCCATACCCTTTACCGGTATGAAATATGAAAATATAGCTTTCTGTTCGCTTGTAAGCTCTTTTATATGTTTTGTTTCTTTCAATTTCGAGTCATCTTCTTCGCTCTCTAAATCCTCCGGCAATGAAATATCCGGCATTTTTCTTGTCTTAGCCATATCCAGCTTCTTCTCCAGTCCCGGATTCTTTGCTGTCATCTTGGCTATTTCCTGCTCGATAAATGATGTCACATGATCAAAATCTCTCTTCTCAGAAACGTTTTCTTTCTCCTGTGAAGTCTCATCATCTGATGTATCATCATCGACATTTAACATATCATCTGTTATTTCAGGCATCATGGTAGTCGGCTGCATGAGTATCTCGTCTTTCTCAGACTCCTCTGCCATAATTATATCCTCCGGCTCTCCAACCGGTTCCTTTGCTTCATCTGCAGCCTCTTCCGGTACTTCCCGTGACTCCTGCACTTCTTCTATAGCTTCTTCCGGTGCTTCCTGTGACTCCTGTACTTCGTCTATAGTATCCTCCGGTGCTTCCTGTGACTCCTGCACTTCGTCTATAGCCTCTTCCGGTGCTTCCTGCGGCTCCTGTACTTCATCCACAGTCTCCTCTGCATAAAGCTCCTGCATATCCGGTTTCTGCTCTTCTTCAGGCTCCTTCACGGCAGCTTTCTGCTCTATAATATCAACCGGGACCTTCAAATACTCCTCCTCAAGAAGTTCCTTCGGAGTGACACCTGCATCCAGCTTTGGAATGACATCATTTAGTCTCTCCATGATGTCTCCTGCCTCCTGAAGTGCTCTTGCCTTAGCTGACTCAAGTTTCTGCTGCTCAGCCTCTTTAAGTGCAATTTCAGCCGCATGTCTGGTCTTTTCCCATTCTTCAAGCACATCCTGTATAGACATCTGTCCTGTAATCTGATGCTCAAGCTGAGTCTTTTCACTCATGACCATAGACATCTGTCCGTCAGCGTCTTCACCCAAAAGCTCCTTGAAATTCAACTTAAGTGAACCATCTATCTCTTCATCTGTAGCGATATGCTCTGTCTCTTCCGGCTGCTGTACATACTCTTCCTGCTCCTTTTCGAGCTTGAGATAAGGAATATCCTCAACTATCTTTTTGATGGTATCCATCGTATCAGCAACTTCATTCTTGCCCTTGGCCTCCATGATCTGCTGCATACCCTTGGCAATCTCCTGCTGTAAATTTACAGTATTGAACTTCTCCTGATTTACAGTAATCTGCGGAATAGTTACGTCATCATGCACTATCTCTCCGCCCTTTACCATCTCCATGGCACCTATCTCAGTGACCTCAGCCTCATCCTTTATCTTAGCCGGCTTTTCCTTCTCTGCCTTGAATCGTCTGTACTTTTCCTCCTGAGCCTTGGTAAGTGGCTGATAAAGCATCTTAAGCTCCAGCGCACGCTCCACATATGGTCCGTCTCCGAACCACAGAATGAGCTCATCGCAGGCATCTATACACTTATCGGCTTTTCCGGCCTTGTGGTATAGATATGCAAGCTCATATGCCCACTCCTCAGTGTATTCTTCATCCTTGTATTCTTCAAGAATAGTGATAAGCTCATCAAATGAAGCTCCCTGCCCTTTTTTGATGGCATATCTTAATACATACTTCATATCATCATGAGGCGCTATCTCAACAAACTCATCATAATACTCTGTAGCAGCATCATAATCCCCCATCTTGATGGCGACCTCAGCCAGTCTGTATATAATCATCCTGCCGATTGGTGAACGGTCATAGGCCATTAAAAGTATGTCCCTTGCATCCTGGTATCTTTCGGCCTTCTCGTAGATTTCGCCGATTTTAACGAGTGTATTTACATTTTTAATTTTGTTCCAATTTATGCTATCCGCAATCTCTGCTGCGCTCATATAGCCCTCCTCGGCGCTTAGGGCTTTTATCTGATCCAGCTTGAGATTGTATTCGTATTTATCCACTTATTTCACCTACTCGTATTTAAGCTTATTATTTTTTGTATCTACGCCTGTTGTCTTTGTATAATCCCTTGTGTCCTCAGGAAGCTTCTTTTTCCTGAGAGCATAATTAACAACTCTTTTCACAATATAGTATATCACAGCAAAGGTTGGAACACCAAGTAACATTCCAAGAAAACCAAACATTCCTCCGCCGATTAGTATGGCAAACATAACCCAGAAGGTCGAAAGACCGGTAGATGAGCCAAGTATCTTAGGCCCTATTATATTGCCATCCACCTGCTGCAGCACGACAATAAATATCAGGAGATAAAGCGCATGCCACGGACTCTGAATTACTACTATGAGTAACGATGGAATTGCACCGATAAACGGTCCGAATACCGGAATCACATTTGTGACGCCGATAATCACTGCAACGAGCACCGATGATGGAATCCTTAAAATCAGACATCCGAAATATGCAATCACACCTATAATCAGAGAATCTATAATCTTACCGCTTATGAAGCCTCCAAAAATCTCATTTGTCTTTCTGATCGTCTCAATGATGATATTGCCTGTCTTTGGCTTGCAGACAGCATATATTATCTTTTTGCTCTGTCCTGCAAGAGTCTCCTGAATACTCATCACATAGACCATCACGATTATTCCGATAATAAAATTAAATAAGCCTCTGACTACCGAAATCACACCGGTTGTAATCTGTGCAACATACTTCTGTGCCTCAGGAATCAGCTTTTCTGTGGCATAATCCTCAATGTAGTCGGTTGCATTCTGTAAACCTGTGCTCGCGAGCTCAGCAATTTTGCTGTCCCCGAAATTGCCGTTCTTTATCATGTTGATGAATGCCGCAACATCATTTGGCAGTGTCTTCATAAGTCCCGATATACTTGCTATGACAGAAGGCACAATAGCCGCAATGAGGAGCGAAATAATCGCTACAAGAATAATAACCGAGCCTGTGATTGCAAGAGCTCTTGAAACCTTTCGCAGCTTGCTTTCGCTTTTCATCTTTTTGGAAAGAAGCTTTTTAAAGCATCTTTCCAGCCACAGCATGACAGGATTCATCAGGTATGCAAGCACAAGTCCCATTATAATAGGCATTGCTGCCGCAAGCAGCTTGCTCCATATGCCTGCAAAGCCCTCAAATCTGTACAGTGCAAAGAAAAACAGTATACTGACTGCAAACGTGACAAATACCATGACACCTATTCTGATCAGATGTGGCCATTCCTCACGCCCCGGGTGCGAATTCTGCTTCGCACCCTTATCTGCATTTATCTCAATGTTTGATTTTTTACCAGCTTTTCCGGTTTCTTCCATCGGATTAAACTCTCCTTATTTACGATTATAGTTGATGAGACATCCCTTTAATATTATCTCTCTTTCATCATCTGTGAGCTCACCCATCTTCAGTGTAAATGGCTTTAATTCACCATCCTTGACAACATATGCCTCAAACTCCGTCTTTGCATCCTCGATTTCCTTCTTGATTCCCGGAAGGAAGATATAGTCGAGGTTGTGGAACGGAAGCTCTCCCTCATCGATGATGAATGGAAGCATTCCCCAGTTGATAAGGTTTGAACGGTATCTCTTTGTGGCATACTCGTTTGCGATATTTGCCCAGCCTCCGAGTACCTTCTGGCAGCTGGCAGCCTGCTCTCTTGCTGAGCCGTCACCCGGCTTAACAGCAAAAATTGTGCTTCCGAAGCCCATATTCTCATGGCTTGCCTCAGGGAATTTTTTCTTTACTACTCCCATGATTTCAGCAACCTCAGGAACAGCCTTTCCTGCGCACTCACCACTCTCTATAGCCTTCTGGGCCTTCTGGATTTCCTTTGCTCTGCCTACATACTCAGGATCCTTTCTTGAAAGTGCAAACTCTGCAAGTCCAAGAGGGTTTGAACGATATGAAGATGTCTCTCCTGAAGGAATGAGCTCATCTGTTGTAGTAACAGGATCATGAATCTCTGAAACCACCTTAAGGAGCATATTCTCAGGAAGCGCACTCATTGCCGGCCAGTCCTTGATGTTTGGTCCGAACTGGATTTCAACTGAAGGATCTGCCACTCCATGGCTGTCAAATACACGGTTCTCATATATAGTCTTGTCAAAGAAATATTTTGGCTTTGTAAAGTTGACATCAATATCCGCTGCTGATGTAAGGAAGCCCTTGTTTGCTGCTGTTGCAGCGATTGAACGTGCATCCATGAGTGCCACTGAGCTGATCTGTCCGTTCTGTACCTTAGAACCCTCTCTGTTAGGGAAGTTTCTTGTTGAATGACGGATAGAGAATGCGTTGTTGGCAGGTGTATCTCCTGCACCAAAGCAAGGTCCGCAGAAAGCAGTCTTTACGATTGCACCTGTCTCAAGAAGCTTTGCTACAGCTCCGTTTTTCACAAGCTCCATGTATATTGGAGTAGATGCCGGGTAAACACTCAGTGTAAACTCGTCTGCTCCGATTGAATGTCCGTTTAATATGTCAGCCGCATCGCAGATATTCTCAAATCCACCGCCTGCACAGCCTGCGATGATTCCCTGGTCTACATACAGTTTTCCGTCTCTTACCTTACTCTTTAAATCAAGCTTCACCTTGCCGTCAAAGCTTACCTCAGCTCTCTTCTCACAGTCATCGAGAATATCCATGAGGTTTGCATTGAGCTCATCGATAGTATAGGTATTGCTAGGGTGGAATGGCATAGCTATCATTGGGCGGATCTGGCTTAAATCAATCTCAATAAATCTGTCGTAGTAAGCCACCTCACCCGGATTAAGCTCCTTGTGGTCCTCAGCCCTACCGTGAATCTCAAAGAATTCCTTAACCTGGTCATCTGTTCTCCAGATAGAAGAAAGACATGTAGTCTCTGTTGTCATAACATCGACACCTATACGGAAGTCAACGCTCAGATTAGACACACCCGGTCCTACAAACTCCATAACTTTGTTCTTTACGAAGCCGTTTCCGAATACCTCTCCGATAATTGCAAGTGCGACATCCTGTGGTCCAACGCCCTTGATTGGCTCTCCTGTCAGGTAAATACCTACTACCTCAGGCATATCAATATCATATGTCTGTTCAAGAAGCTGCTTAACAAGCTCAGGTCCACCCTCGCCGACTGCCATAGTACCAAGTGCACCATAACGTGTATGTGAATCAGAACCAAGTATCATTTTTCCGCCACCGGCAAGCATCTCTCGTGCAAACTGATGGATAACTGCCTGATGAGGTGGTACATATATTCCACCGTACTTCTTTGCACATGTGAGACCAAACATGTGGTCGTCCTCATTGATTGTTCCACCAACTGCACAAAGGCTGTTGTGACAATTTGTAAGTACATACGGGATAGGGAATTTCTCAAGTCCTGAAGCTCGTGCTGTCTGGATGATACCTACAAATGTGATATCATGCGATGTAAGCTTATCAAACTTAATCTGAAGCTTGTCCATATTGCCGGATGTATTGTGCTCCTTTAAAATACCGTAAGCAATTGTCTCCTGCTTAGCTGTCTGTTTATCGATGTCCATGCCGGTCTTGCTTTTGACAGCTGCCTGAGCCTCCGGTCCATCAATTATTACTTCCTTACCGTTTAAAAGGTAAGCACCATTTTCATATAATTTCACTTATTCTACCTCCGTATGTTTATTTCAAAATTCTTTTATTTACTATTATATAATATTATAGGTAATTGTGGCAATAAATAAATCACCATCTACCTTAATTTCGAATTTTCCTCCCATCAAATGGGTCAGATTCTTTGCAATCGAAAGTCCAAGACCACTTCCTTCAGTGGTTCTCGATTTCTCTCCCCTCACAAAACGCTCCGTCAGGTCCACATTTCCGTCGCTTACTATGTCAAGCTCGTTCTTTGACACGTTCTTTATTGTAAAAACTGCCTTTGAATCTGCCTTTTCAAGCTCCACATACACTCTGGTATTTTCCATTGCATATTTTGCGGCATTAGTATACAGATTTTCAATAGAGCGGTACAACTGACGTCCATCTGCATAAATGAATATCTGCTCTGCCGGAAGCTTTGTAACTATTGTCAGATTTCTCGACTCAAAGCGCTCATTGAATTCACCTCCGGTCTGGTATAAAAGCTCAACCAGATCAAGCTTTTGCATATTGAGCTTCACATTTCCCGAGGTAATCTTTGATGTCTCTACCAGATCCTCTGTAAGCTGCTTTAAGCGCTGTGACTTTTCCTCCAGCACATGTATATAGTATTTGGCATTTTCATTTTCCAGATTTTCCCTCTTAAGCAGGTCAACATAGTTGACTATTGAAGTCAGAGGTGTCTTTATATCGTGTGATACGTTTGTTATTAAGTCTGCCTTTAGTTTTTCATTTTTAAGGCTCTCATTTACCGAGCTCATAAGACCCTGGCGTATATGGTTGACAGCCTCCGCCACCTTTTTCTGCTGCCCATGAAACTCATTGACATTGAGTGTAGTGTCAAGCGCTCCTTCCGAGATAGCTTCAAGTGCCTCCTGTATGCGCATTATCTCTTTGTTTTTTTGTGTGTGGATATCCTTTTTCTCAATAACTCTTTTCAAAAGCTCATAGCCCTTGTACATCAGGCTGTGTGTGTAAAGTATATTGCCTTTTATCTTCCTTACAATGCTCTGGTATAAAATAATAAAAGCCAGATCAAACAAAAAAGTAAATGTGCCGGCCGTCATAATGAGTGATGCATAGTCAAAATGCTGGTTTTTTACGCCTGAAATCACTTTTCCCATAAATACCATGAGCAGTGTAAATATCACCAGCATCACATCAGAGTATACCTTGTCAATCGGTAAATAGTATATTGTATAATCATCCTCTGATTTTCTGCCGGCCACGTTTGCCATATATGCCAGGCTCACAAAGCTGCCTACCAGGCCCGCAAGCGATATTAGTGTATATATATCAATATTTCCATGCGCATCGTGCCTGAATGCATAGCCTGTGGCAAACACTCCTGTCACCATAAGTATCATGCATAGCTGATGTAAAACTATGACCGCCGCTTTTTTTCCTATCGTATACTGCTTCATTTGTTGTCCTCTATCTTATAGCCTACTCCCCAGACCACCTTCAGATACCGTGGCTCTTTAGGATTTATCTCTATTTTTTCCCTGATATGTCTGATGTGCACAGCAACTGTATTGTCGGCGCCTATCGCCTCCTCGTTCCATATGCTCTCATATATTTCGTTTATTGAGTAGACCTTTCCCTTGTTTTTAAGGAGTAAAAGCAGGATATTGTACTCAATCGGTGTGAGCTTTACCTCCTCGCCATCCACAGTCACCTTTTTTAAATCATCATTTACCAAAAGACCTCCGGCTTCATAAACCTTGTCTCCGGCTGCATCATTGCTTGACAGAGTGGTATATCTGCGAAGCTGTGACTTTACCCTTGCCACAAGCTCAAGCGGATTAAAAGGCTTTGTAACATAATCATCAGCACCCACATTGAGGCCTAAAATCTTGTCAGCATCCTCTGTCTTTGCCGAGAGAATAATTATCGGCACCCTGCTTTCCTTTCGTATCTGCAGAGTAGCTCTTATTCCGTCGAGCTTTGGCATCATGACATCTATTATCATGAGGTCTATTTTTTTATTCTTCATAATTTCAACCGCCTGTATGCCGTCGTAAGCCTTCTCCACGTCGTAGCCCTCCTGCATCAGGTAAATCTCAATTGCCTCAACTATTTCCTTGTCGTCATCACAAACTAATATTGTCATATTATCCTCCTTCTATGAATTTTGAACAGAAACCTTCTCCTGCCGTTAGTCAGCTATATTTTATCAGATTATCCACTTTGTTTTTCTTAAAATCTGCTTAATATTACCTACTTTAAATATAAGCCAAAAAGCAGCCGTTCTGTTTTGAACTGCTGCTTTATATTACATAGGTGTGTTTCATTTCCCTTTATTTCCGGTGATGCTCTGCCACATTCTGTGGATACCGTCTGTGAGCTCCTTCCCCTCCTTTGTGTTGATAGCAGGTTGATTGCCGGCTTTTCTGCTTATTGCCTTATAATCCTCATCAACAGACGATTTTGAGCCGGCAGCCTTGGCTTCATCCTTATCATTGCTATAATTTGAGCCGGCATCAGGTGTATCGTCTGCAAGCTTCACTTCACCCACTACACCATCTCCCAGGTCCTCGCCCTCAGCAAGTCCCAGTTTTCTGATATAATCCATATTTACCTTGATTTCAGTCTGTCTGTTTGCATAGATAGACTTCTCTTCATTGTCAATAGTACTCTCCTCTACAGGCTTACCTGCATTTTTCTGACGTTCTATCTCCTTATTTCTGTCATCGATAATCTTAAGATACTTCTCCGTATCGGACAAATCCTGAAGCTGTCCCTTGAGCTCATACTGGTTAGTTTTAACTATCTTCTCCTGCTCTGCAATCCTATCCTTCATATTCTTGCACAGCTTTTCAAGTGACTCGTTGGTATCATTGATAATATCACGCACTCTTGAAAGCGCCTCATCCGTATAGATAACCGATGCTGCATACACATCCTCAGCCTTTCTGCTTGCATCCCAGACTATCTGATCCCCCTTCTTTCTGAACTCTCTCTCTGCGTGATTGCGACTCTGCTCAGTAAGCTCATACTCATCCTGCATTGCATATATACACTTATTCAGCTCAGCAAGTAAATCTATCATTTGCTGCTTGTTTATGATCACCCTGCTCGGCTCCGGCTTATATGGCTCCGCCTTTGAAAGCATGATATGAATTTCTCTTAGTACCTTTTCTGTTTTATCGTTCGCATTCATTTTCTATTTCCTCGGATTTAAATTAACATTATAACTATTCAGGGTGGTTCTGAATACTCACCACTTACCCATATTTTATATGAAAATCCACTTCTCGTAAATAGCCAAATGAATAATAATAGCTACTGATTACAGCCCTTTATAATTAAATCAATCCCGCTGCCGCATTTCTCAGCTCATCTGCCGCATGCTTTATCTCGGCAGCCTGCTCTTCGCTCACATTTCCGGGCTTTGTCCTTGAAATAAGCTTCTTCACATACGAAAGCGATGATTTCACACTTTTTTTCTGTGCGCTGTCCATAGCCTTTCTTTTTTCCTTGTCAGCCATGACATTTTCCACCTGTCGCACAAGCGTATCAGCCTCACTTCTTGCATCAATATAAGCCTTTCTCTGTCCGTCTGTTGCCTCATACTCCTGTGCCTCGCGGATAGCCTGCTCAATCTCAGAATCAGACAAATTTGAGCTTGCGGTAATCGTAATCTCCTGATGCTTTCCTGTGCCCAGGTCCTTTGCAGAAACCTGCACAATGCCGTTTGCATCTATATCAAACGTCACCTCTATCTGCGGCACACCTGCCGGAGCCGGCTTGATGCCCTTTAGCCTGAAGTTTCCAATCAGCTTATTGTCCCTTGCAAATTGCCTCTCACCCTGCAGTACCTTTATATCCACAGAGGTCTGGAAGCTTCCAGCAGTTGTAAAAATCTGGCTGTATCTCGTAGGAATAGTCGTATTTCTGTCAATAATTTTGGTTGAGACACCACCAACTGTCTCAATTCCGAGTGAAAGCGGTGTGACATCCATCAGTATAATCTCTGCCGCACTGCTGCCTGCGACAATTGCTCCACCAAGCTTGCCACCCTGTACTGCTGCACCAAGTGCCACGCACTCGTCAGGATTCAGGTTGTGTGAAGGCTCTTTTCCTGTAATTCTTCTGACCTCATCAACCACAGCCGGCACACGTGTCGAGCCTCCTACCAACAGCACCATTCCAAGCTCTGCTGCACAAATCCCCGCATCTGAAAGTGCCTGATTTACCGGAATGGCCGTTCTCTCCACCAGATCCTTTGTTATCTCATTAAACTCAGCCCTTGTGAGGTTCATCTCCATGTGAACCGGCTGTCCCTTTACAGTGGTGATAAACGGCAGGTTGATAGTGGTTGAGGATGAGGATGAAAGCACCTTTTTTGCCTTCTCAGCCTCCTCCCTGACACGCTGCATAGCCGTATTATCCTTTCTCAGATCCACATTCTGCTGTCTGTAAAACTCTGTGACAAGATAATTCGTGATTCTCTCATCAAAATCATCTCCACCCAGATGATTATCACCGGCTGTGGCAAGCACCTCTATCAGATTGTCCCCTATTTCGATAACAGACACATCGAAGGTTCCTCCTCCGAGGTCGTAGACAAGAATTTTCTGCTGCTGTCCGTGGTCCAGTCCGTATGCGAGTGCCGCAGAGGTTGGCTCATTTATGATTCGAAGCACATTAAGCCCAGCAATCCTTCCTGCATCCTTAGTTGCCTGCCTCTGCGCATCCGAAAAATATGCAGGAACTGTGATTACGGCGTCTGTCACTGCCTCACCGATATAGTCCTCTGCATCCTTTTTCAGCTTTCTGAGAATCATAGAAGAAATCTCAGGAGCTGAATACAGCTTTCCGTCCACCTTTGCCCTGAAATCGCTTCCCATCTGTCTCTTTATTGAGAAAAATGTCCTGTCCACATTGACTGCTGCCTGCCTCTTTGCAGCCTCGCCAACCAGTCGCTCTCCATTCTTTGTAAAAGCCACTACAGACGGAGTTGTTCTCTGACCCTCGCTGTTAGTTATGACTACCGGCTGATTGTTCTCCAATACTGCCACACAGCTGTTTGTTGTTCCTAAATCTATACCTATAACCTTGCCCATTTTATGCCTCACTGTTTTTTTATTTAAGTCTCATAAATAATTGCTTTTTTTGACTTACTATTTCATCCTAATACTACTTTAAGCTTGGAAAATTCACTCGTCAAGGCATGAGGCTGTTATTTCAGAGAATGTTTATACTTTTAATTTTTAATACACAACATAACAACAAAGGCACCGCCGAAGCAGTGCCTTTGTTGATTAGTTTATAGGTTGGATTAAATGATAATTGAGGATTGCTTATTCACTTACTTTCTTTTTGAGTAATCCGAGTAATCCACATGCAATGAAAGATCCGATTATTAATGCAACAAGATACATTAACGGATTTCCGATTGTAGGAACTACGAAGATTCCTCCGTGAGGTGCCATGAGTGTACATCCAAATGCCATTGAAAGTCCACCTGCCACTGCTGAACCGACTACACATGCCGGAAGGACATGAAGCGGATCAGATGCTGCGAATGGGATTGCACCCTCTGTGATAAATGATAATCCCATGATAAAGTTTGTAGGTCCTGCCTTTCTCTCCTCTGCCGTGAACTTGTTCTTGAAGAAGATTGTTGCAAGAGCGATTGCGATTGGTGGAACCATACCGCCAATCATAACTGCTGCCATAATATTGTAGTTTCCGGCAGCGATTGAAGCTGTACCAAATACATAAGCGGCTTTGTTTACAGGGCCACCCATATCTACCGACATCATTCCTCCGAGAAGTATTCCGAGTACTACTGCGCTTGCACCGTTAAGTCCATTAAGACCATTGTTGATAGCTGTATTTAAAGCTCCGATTGGAGGCTCAACTACAAACTGCATTATAACGCCTACCAGGAATATACCAAGCAGTGGATAAAGCAGAACCGGCTTCATACCATCAAGACTCTCCGGAAGTTTAGAAAATACCTTCTTTAGGAGGAGCACAATATATCCTGCTACGAAACCTGCTACAAGTGCTCCAAGGAAGCCTGATGTACCGTTTGCTGCGATTGAACCGCCTACAAAACCAACTGCAAGACCCGGACGGTCAGCAATACTCATAGCTATAAAGCCTGCAAGGATTGGAAGCATAAATCCAAATGCTGTTCCACCGATTCCCTTAAACAGTGCTGCGGCCTGTGTAATAGTACCGAAATTTGCTCTCTGGTCAGCCGGCAGTGAATTAAGGTCAACACTGAATCCATCTATAAGGAATGCGATTGCGATAAGGATACCACCACCAACTACGAATGGAAGCATATGTGAAACACCATTCATCAGATGCTTATAAATCTGATGTCCAACGCTCTCCTTTCCACCAACTGATGAATGTGAAGCCTCCTTTTTACCTGATGCCTTAAATACAGCAGCATCACCGGCAGCAATTCTCTTTATGAGCTCTTCTGCCTTATTGATTCCGTCAGAAACCTGACACTCAATAACCTTCTTTCCGTCAAAGCGGTCTGTAGGTACATTTGTATCACAGGCAACTATAACTCCTGCAGCCTTTGCAATCTCATCATCTGTGAGCACATTTTTGGCTCCGCCTGAGCCTCTTGTCTCAACCTTTACCTGATATCCAAGCTCCTTGGCTTTTTTTTCGATAGCCTCAGCAGCCATATAAGTATGGGCAATTCCTGTAGGACAGGCTGTAACTGCAACGATAAATACATCGTCCTTCTTCACCTCAACAGGCTCTTTCGCCTTTGCCTCTTTGGCAGCCTCTTTCTCATCCTTTGCTTTTTCAGCGCTATCGATGATATTTAAAAACTCATCAACTGAACCGGCATTGATAAGAGAATTTGTAAACTGCTCGTCCATCAGCATAACAGAGAGCTTGCTAAGCACCTGAAGATGCACATTATCCTCTGTGTTTGGTGCAGCTATAAGGAAAATAATCTTTGCAGGTGTACCATCGAGTGATTCAAAGTCAACCCCATCCTTTACAACCATTGCCGCAAGACCTGCTTTAGTAACAGCATCAGACTTGCAATGAGGAATTGCTATACCCATTCCAATTCCTGTTGTGCCTTCCTCCTCTCTTGCAAAAACACCCTTGCGATACTTCTCCACATCGGCTATTTTGCCACTTTTTGCCATCAAATCAATACACTGATTCAATGCTTCGGTTTTTCCGGCAGGCGTACCATTTAAATTGATACTCTCAGCTGCCAATAAATCCCTGATTGTCATACATCATTCCTCCTAATAGAATATATTAATTATTTATATCAACCTTTTTGATACCGTTTGTTTAATTGGAAGCACTGTCCCATTTATCAATAAGTGCTTCAACCTCAGGCTTTGTAGCAAGCTCCTCAGAAAATGCACTTGCACTTCCTGTACATACTCCATAAATAAATGCCTGCTTATAATCATTTGATTTGAGGTATCCGTAAACAAATCCGGCTACCATCGAATCACCTGCGCCTACAGAGTTTTTGAGCTTTCCCTTAGGAGCCTGTGCCTTAAATTCCTGTCCATCCTCGGTCACAAGCACCGCTCCGTCACCTGCCATAGAAACAAGCACGTTTCTTGCGCCCTGCTCCTGAAGCTTCTTTGCATATTTTATCACATCGTCCTTGTCTGTAATCTCAACCCCGAATATCTCACCAAGTTCATGATTGTTTGGTTTGATAAGGAATGGCTTATACGCAAGCACATTTGTGAGCAGATTTCTTGTCGCATCAACCACTATATTTATTCCGCGGCCCTCAAGATGCTTCATGATATCCATATACATTGATGAAGGCATAACATCAGGAATACTTCCTGCGAGCACAAGCACATCAGACTCCTTTAAGCAGTCTAGCTTCTCATAAAGCTTTTTAATGTTGTCCTCAGTGATTACCGGTCCCTGACCATTAATCTCAGATTCCTCATTTGAGCGAAGCTTCACGTTGATACGTGAAATACCATCCTCCACCTCTATAAAATCAGTATTAACTCCTTTTTCTCCTAAAAGTCTTTTAATTTCATTTCCTGTAAAACCCGCTGTAAAACCAAGTGAAGTATTGCTCATTCCAAGATTCTTAAGAACCATGGAAACATTGATGCCCTTACCACCTGCAAAAATCTTCTCTCCAGTCGTTCTATTGACTACCCCTGTCTTAAAATCTGTTACATCGACTATATAATCTAATGATGGATTAAAAGTAACTGTATAAATCATGTTAGACCTCCTTAATATTTTTATATTTCTTATAGTTGTCATTGCTTAGTGCATTTGTAACAATTACAGCATCTTCAAAATCAGCAAACTTGATACTTGATACCTGTGAAAACTTACTGTCATCCGCAAGAATGTATTTCTCCTTGCTATTCTCCATGGATTTCTTTTTAACCATGGCCTCCTTTATCTCAGGAGTCGTAAATCCATTCTTCACAGTAATTCCGTTGGTTCCCCAGAAGCCCTTCGTAAAATTGTATTTATCAAGCGTCACAACGGCCTCATCTCCGACAATAGCCTCAGTAGTAGACTTGAACTCGCCACCCAGAATATATACTGTATATCCCCTATCGGAAATTCTCTTGGCATTAGTCAGAGAGTTTGTAACAAAAACCACATTCTTTGCAGTAATATAATCAATCATGACTGCCGTTGTAGTACCGGCATCTATATAAACAAAATCATTATCCACAATAAGTGATGCCGCATATCTGGCAATCTGTTCCTTTTCGCTGCGATTCTGCTTAAGCCTGTTGATAACCTTCTCATCCTGAGTATGGATATTCGTATTATTTGCAATCGCACCACCGTGTACCTTGGTGAGATACCCCTTCTTATCCATTGCAACAAGATCACGCCTGATTGTCGACTCAGAGATTTCAAGCTCATCCATAAGCTGCTGTACAGTCACACTTCCCATCGAATCTAATATATCGAGTATTTTTTTGCATCTATCTTCCGCCAGCATCTAATCCCCCCTGTTTATCAAACTATTCAAAGACTTATTTTATAAGCCATTTATTTAATGCTCATTTTCAAATTACTGTATTAAACATTTCAATATTCATTTAACTTGTAGTATAATTATATTTTCATAATCCGTCATTGTCAATCATAATCCGTCATTTATATTCACAAATAATCACACTAAAAATTGTTAAAAATTTATAAAGCAAGTTTTATAATTGTGCAATATATGCAAATGCAACATTCATTTTTGTGCAGAATATACTATATATATCATTAATACTTGCCTAATTACTATTTTTAGAATCTTTTCTATTACTAATTTATAATTAACATTAATAGTTCAAATTGACTAATTCTGATTTGGTCGCTATCCTTTATTGACCGATTTTGACTGTTTTGAATCTAAATATATTGTAATTCATAATTTATCATGCTAGAATATGTTCGTCCTGGTACATATTTTGTTATTTAAGTCCCTTTTCGGAATTGTGTTCCCACTCCCAATCAATGAATAAATATAAATTACATGAATAGCATGAACACAAACATAGACCAACAGCTCTATAAGAAATACAATCTCACAGAAGAAGAAATTGCGTATATAGAAAAGACAATCAACCCAATGCAATAATGAAAATAATCTACCAAAGCCATTTGTCATGTGGTAAAATAAAGAAAAACCAATTATGAAGCCTAAGGGAGGGTTGAACATGAAAATTTTGAAAAGTATTCTTAATTATATTCCATTAGCTACGTTTATCATATTTGTGGTTACTGATGGAATTATTTCTTTAACATCGGCATTAATTTTTGTTGTTTCCACGATTGGTCTGCTGATTAATTGGAAAAGAAAAAAAACAGCGATGAAGAATTAAGAAAATTCCAATTTATCACGTATAAAAATGAGTTTATATACAGTAGGAACACTTTTCCGAAAAGGGAGTTATTTAATTACATGATATAAGGGTCAAAAGGTATCATTGTAATGAAAAAGGACTATATCATAAACTGATATAGTCCTTTTAAGAGAGGTGACAGCCGGATTTGAACCGGCGATGACGGTGTTGCAGACCGGGGCCTTACCACTTGGCTATGTCACCATATATTATACTAAAAAACTCCCCGAGTAGGGCTCGAACCTACAACAACTCGGTTAACAGCCGAGTGCTCT
>OGLE01000156.1_pt1 | contig 67403 bp, 57 predicted proteins | sample 1572671 | NCBI WGS metagenome assembly OGLE01 (sample SAMEA2581923, study PRJEB24529) | metagenome | biome: Human gut stool | place: China | collected 2011 | reverse complement strand
GAAGATTATTTGTCTGAACTTTTACAGGACAGCGCATTTTAATGCGTCTGCCCTGTCACGGTGGAATAAAATTTCCCCCATGGTGGAACGAATAGTCCTTTGCAGCTGTACTATTAAGCAAACGGGAATAAGAGTACAACAAATCAGAAGAGAAAAAGATAACAATCCTGACGAGATTGACAACACAAAAAATTAGATTTGCAGCATCTTAGCTTTGTTACAGTATGAAACAGGAATTAGAAGATTTTACATCATCTGGGCGGCATCACTTGTCACAGGTGTCTGCTCCATGATTCCTCAAATCTTTATTCCGATCGCTTCCCAATTTTCCCGTCCGGAAAATAAAGGATGCAACGTAGGTGTCGTCATTGCAGGGCTGCTGACGGGAATTTGCCCCTCTGCCTCCAACCGGGAGGTGTACCAGCCGTACATAGCGGATTCCTCGGTTTCACACTTTGGTTTATAGGTATTTTATACAGAATTTATCGTACCTTTGCAGCCGCTAAACAGAGATATGGTACAATGAATTCAGAAAATAAAATCCCCTCCCCTTTGGTTTCCCTTCTTCCCATTGCTTTTTTAGTAGGAATGCTGTTTGCCACCATCCACACGTTTGGAAGTGACGCTCTCAGTGGAGGCAGCCAGGTTTCTCTACTTGCCACCACCGCCCTCTGCATCTTTATCGGCATGGCGTTCTACCGCATTCCCTGGAAAGATTATGAACTGGCAATCACCAACAACGTGGCGGGAGTCACCACAGCACTCATTATCCTGCTGATCATCGGTGCATTGAGCGGAACATGGATGGTAAGCGGCGTAGTACCCACCCTCATCTACTATGGCATGCAGATTATCCACCCCGATTTCTTTCTGACCTCCACTTGTGTAATCTGCGCATTGGTGTCGGTCATGACAGGCAGTTCATGGACTACCATTGCCACCATCGGTATAGCCTTGCTGGGCATAGGCAAGGCACAAGGATTTGAAGAAGGATGGATAGCAGGAGCCATCATATCGGGAGCCTATTTCGGGGATAAAATCTCTCCCTTGTCAGACACTACCGTATTGGCTTCCTCTGTCACGGATACTCCCCTGTTCAGCCACATCCGGTATATGATGATTACCACCGTCCCGTCACTTGCCATAACGCTGGTCATTTTCACGGTGATGGGGCTGACTCACGAGACAAGCGGCACGGAGCAGATAGCGGCATTTACGGCTGCTCTCGATGCAAAGTTCCATATCACTCCCTGGCTGTTGGCTGTACCCATCGTTACGGGCATACTCATTGCACGCAGAATACCGTCAATCATCACCCTGTTCCTCTCCACCATGCTGGCAGGCATATTCGCACTGATTTTCCAGCCCGGCCTGTTATTGGAGATTGCAGGAGATGACAATATATTCAAGGGTATCATGACAACTTTCTACGGCAGTACCGGCCTACAGACCGGCAGTGACATGTTGACAGAGTTAATCGCCACACGCGGCATGTCGGGCATGATGAATACAATCTGGCTCATTCTGTGCGCCATGTGCTTCGGGGGAGCCATGACCGCAAGCGGAATGCTGGGCAGCATTACCTCGGTCTTTGTACGCTTTATGAGAAACACGGTCAGCATGGTAGCTTCAACTGTCTGTTCGGGACTATTCCTGAATCTGGCCACTGCAGACCAGTACATCAGCATCATCCTTACGGGAAATATGTTCAGCAATATATATGATAAAAAAGGATACGAAAGCCGCCTGCTGAGCCGTACCACAGAAGACGCCGTTACCGTAACTTCCCCCCTGATACCCTGGAATACGTGTGGCATGACGCAAGCCACCATCCTGAGTGTACCCACGCTGACATACCTTCCTTACTGCTTTTTCAACCTGGTCAGTCCGCTGATGAGCATCTTCATTGCAACCGTCGGATATAAAATAATTAAAAAACCGGTGAACAATCCCGGTTAGGCATTGTTCTTGCAATAAACTTATAACGAACAATTTATTTAAACCTAAACAAAAAATTGAGTATGAAAAAGTTTATTGCATTAGCAGCATTGGTAATGCTGGGCATGACTGCAAGCACCGTCTATGCCCAGGAGAGTAGAGCAGGACGCCGTGCAGACCGTAAAGCCCAGAGAGACGCAGAACGCGCACGCCTGAAAGCAGAAGAACAAGTAGCGAACACCATCTCTTATGACGATGCCGTAGCGGCACTGAAGGCAAAACAGTTTGTAATGGAAGCCGACCAGGTAATGTTCCGCAACGGACAGACTGCATTTGTAAACTCCAACACGAACTTTGTATTGGTAAATGAAGGCCGCGGCACCGTACAGGTTGCCTTCAACACCGTATATCCCGGCCCCAACGGCATTGGCGGCGTGACAGTGGACGGAACCGTCTCCGACATCCAGATGACCACGGACAAGAAGGGCAACGTAAACTGCAACTTCAGCATCCAGGGCATCGGCATCTCCGCCCAGATATTCCTGACGCTGACCAACGGCGGCAACAACGCAACCGTAACCATCAGCCCCAATTTCAATTCCAACACAATGACATTAAGCGGTAACCTTGTTCCCTTGAGTCAGTCCAACATCTTCAAAGGACGTTCCTGGTAAACCCCTTACAAATTAATATAACCCCACTCCGCTGCAAATCGCTGAAAAAGTGTACATTTGCAGCGGAGTTTTTTATAAGGGTATAAAGGTCATGAGAGAATTCATCATAGCGGACAATCAAGATATCACCAAAGCGGGCATGATGTTTCTGCTGAGCAAGCAGAAAGATACCTCCTTACTGCTGGAAGCAGACAATAAGGCAGAGCTGATACAGCAATTACGCCTGCACCCCGCAGCAGTCGTAATTTTAGACTATACCTTATTTGATTTTTCCGGAGCCGAGGAACTGATCGTATTACACGAACGTTTCAAGGAAACGGACTGGTTACTATTTTCCGATGAGCTGAGCATACCTTTCCTGCGCCAGGTGCTCTTCAGCAGCATGGCATTCGGGGTAATCCTGAAAGACAACTCCAAAGAAGAAATCCTGACGGCATTGCAATGCACGTCAAGAAAAGAGCGCTTTATCTGCAATCACGCCAGCAACTTGCTGCTTTCGGGAAGGAATGCTTCCTCTCCTGCCCATCCTGCAATCAAAGACAACCTGCTGACACCTGCCGAAAGAAGCATTCTGAAAGAAATCGCTTTGGGAAAAACGACCAAGGAAATAGCCGCCGACAGAAATCTCAGCTTCCACACGGTGAATAGCCACCGGAAAAATATTTTCCGGAAGTTGGGCGTGAACAATGCACATGAGGCTACCAAATATGCCATGAAGGCAGGCATCGTAGATCTGGTGGAATATTATATATAGGGCCGAAAACGACATGCCGCAGAGCAACTACAAGCCAATCTCACCGCTGCCGACACAAAGCCGGGAAGCAGAATCGTAAATCACTCCGAACTGGCCGGGAGCAATTCCCTGTAACTTTTCGTCCGAAACGATGCGGTATCCCTCCGGCTCCCGGAACAAGCGCCCTTTCATGAATTCAGGGGTATGACGTATCTTGAAAGTCACTTCTACAGCTCCATTCTCTTCTTTTTTCCACGGATTGTCCGTAATGAAGTGAAAGTCCCGCATACGGAATTCATTGCCGAACTGCAACTCCGTATCATATCCTCGGGAAACATAAATCACATTTCCCTCTATATCCTTGCGGACTACGAACCAAGGGCCGCCGCCCAACCCCAATCCTTTGCGCTGGCCAATCGTATGAAACCAATATCCACGATGCTTTCCCAATCTCTTTCCTGTTTCCAATTCTATAATATCTCCTTCGCGCTCACCGAGGAAACGACGGACAAAGTCATTATAATTAATCTTGCCCAAGAAACAGATTCCCTGACTGTCACGGCGTCTGGCACTGGGCAAGCCTGCACGCAAAGCTATGTCCCGCACTTCCTGCTTCATCAATCCGCCTAAAGGGAACATCAGTCTGGAAACCTGCAGGTAATCTATTTGGGCAAGAAAGTCGGTCTGGTCTTTAATGGGATCAACAGCAGTACCCAACCAAGTCTTCCCGTCCAGAAGGACAGTCGTGGCATAATGTCCGGTTGCCGTAAAGTCAAACTCCCTGCCCACCTGCCGTTCAAAGCAGCCGAACTTGATCAGCTTGTTACACATCACATCCGGATTGGGGGTCAGTCCCCGGCGTATTTTATCGATGGCATAGGCAGCCACATTGTCCCAATACTCCCGATGCAGATCGACCACTTCCAACGAAAGCCCGTAACGACGGGCAATGGCGGAAGCCATCTCCAGATCTTCCTCAGCGGAACAATCCATATAATCGGTATCATCCCTCCCTATCCTTATATAAAACAGGGAGGGGCGATAACCTTGTTCACAAAGGAGATGTACCACGACAGAACTGTCAACACCTCCCGACAATAATACAGCTATGTTCATTTCTGAATTTTATCCAATGCCTGCGACAAGTCTTCCAAAAGATCATCTATATGTTCCGTACCGATGGAAAGGCGTACCGTTCCCGGCTTGATACCTTGCTCCGCCAATTCCCGCTCATTCAACTGGGAGTGTGTAGTGGTGGCAGGATGAATAACCAGAGATTTCACATCGGCCACATTTGCCAACAATGAGAATATCTGCAGGTGGTCGATGAAAGTCTGCGCTTCTTTCACACCTCCTTTTACCTCAAACGTAAAGATGGAACCACCCCCATTCGGAAAATATTTCTGATAAAGCGCATGGTCGGGATGTTCGGGTAAAGACGGGTGGTTGACCGCGGCCACTTTAGGATGCCCGCTCAGGAACCCGACCACTTTCAAGGCATTTTCCACATGGCGCTCTACACGGAGCGACAATGTCTCAAGCCCCTGCAACAAGATGAAAGCGTTGAAAGGGCTGATGGCAGCACCTGTATCGCGCAACAATATGGCACGGATACGGACAGCATATGCGGCAGGACCGGCAGCATCGACAAAACGTACTCCGTGATAACTCGGATCGGGTTCCGTCAGCTGAGGAAACTTGCCGGAGGCCACCCAATCGAATTTGCCGCCGTCAATGATGACTCCTCCTAAAGAAGTACCATGTCCGCCGATAAACTTCGTTGCCGAATGGACAACAATGTCGGCCCCATGCTCAATAGGACGGACCAGATAGGGAGTACCGAAAGTATTATCTACAATCAAGGGAATCTTATGCCGATGTGCTATTCCGGCCACAGCGTCAATATCAATGATATTACAGTTCGGATTACCCAAAGTCTCAATGAATATGGCTTTGGTATTCTCCCGGATAGCTTTTTCAAAGTTATCCAAATCAGCCGGATCCACAAAGGTAGTGGTAATACCATAAGCGGGCAGCGTATGGGCCAATAAATTATAGGTGCCGCCATAGATGGTTTTGGCAGCCACAATATGGTCACCTGCACGGGCAATATTCTCAAAGGCATAAGTAACTGCCGCCGCACCCGACGCTACCGCCAATCCGGCAACACCGCCTTCCAGGGCAGCTACACGCTTCTCGAAAACTTCTTGTGTAGAGTTTGTCAACCGTCCGTAGATGTTTCCCGGATCCTGCAAACCGAAACGGGCGGCAGCATGGGCCGAGTCACGGAATACGTATGAAGTGGTCTGATAAATAGGAACAGCACGTGCGTCCGTAGCCGGATCCGGCTGCTCTTGCCCAACGTGGAGCTGCAAAGTCTCAAAATGCAATTTCTTTGTTTCCATTGTCGTTTGTATTTTAGGTGAATAATCCTTTCCATTCGGATGACGCAAAGATAGAGGGAAGCATGAAGCTAACCTATGACATATGATAGGGAATTTTATACCATATTTATGGTAGATAAACAAACTATTTCCTAATTTTGCAGCTATGAAAGCAAGAAATATACTGATATTCATATTGGGAGTACTAATTGCTCCCATTTGCCTGACCTCCTGTGGAGAAGACCGTTGGGCCGCATACGCCGGACAAACCCGGACAGACCGCTGGATTGACGATACCATGCGGGTGTGGTACTATTGGAATGAAGAGATCCCCAACAGCAAGAATCTGAACTATTTTCAAGAACCGTTCACTTTCTATGCATCGCTTCTTTCCCAAAAGGACGGCAAGGGCAGCTCACATTACTCTACCATAGACAGTCTGGCAAACGTTACCCGGAGCATTCCATATACGGATTACAGCTATGGTTTCCAATTTACAACCAACCGGGTGGAAAACAATGACACCGCCCTCTATGCCCACGTATTGTATGTGGCTTCCGGCAGTCCCGCTGCCGCCATCCGGCTGGAACGCGGAGACTGGATCATGGAAATGAACGGTGAGCCCATCACCAGCAAGAATTATGAAAAACTATACGGAAGCAGCGCCATGGAACTTACGGTAGGTTATTATGATGCCGTAAACGATACCATCGTTGCTTACAAAGAACCCAGAAGCATTGCCGCGGCACGCACCGTCAATGACAATCCGGTTTATTATAAGAATGTATATACCAAAGGCAATAAGCGCGTGGGGTATCTGGTCTATAACCATTTCAGCTCGGGAGCAACCGGCAACAGCAACGAATATGACGATGACTTGCGCAGTGCTTCTCAATATTTTGCCGGTCAGCAGGTCAACGAATTGATTCTGGACCTGCGTTACAACAACGGCGGTCTGCTTTCTTGCGCCGAATTGATGTGTGCTTTATTGGCACCTGCCAGCCAGCTGGGGCAGGAACTCGGATTTCTGGAATTCAACAGCCGCTTCACTCCCCGGGAGGTTTCGTTTACACTGGATGCAAACTTGATACAGAGCGGGGCCAACTTGAATCTGAACACCCTTTATATACTTACCAGTTCCCAGACAGCATCAGCTTCCGAAATGGTAATAAACTGTCTGAAACCCCTTATGGAAAAGGTCGTCATCATAGGCGGCACCACCGAAGGAAAGAACGTCGGTTCCAGAGCCTTCTCCAACCCGGAGTTAATGATTACCATGAGTCCCATCGTCTGCAAAATATACAACTCAGAAGGCAAATCAGACTATGAAAAAGGCTTCACACCGGATCTTGCAATCAATGAAAACAATGATTTAGCCAGATTCCTGCCCTTCGGCGACCCCAACGAACTGATGTTATATACTGCATTAGGGGTAATAGACGGAAGTATTGTCATACCGGAAAAGAAGACTTCATCATTGCAAACTTCCGTTCTAAGCAATTCTATCGAACGCCGCAGAAGTCATGCAGTAATAATCAATCAAGAATAAACGAGGCAAGGCAGGTAAAGAAATTATAAACAGTTACGGTACGGATTATGCCCGTACCGTAATATTACAGAAGAACCATTTTCAGGATTACTTTTTATTGAAGAACTTGTCAAAAAAGAGAATGTGATAATCGATCGAGTTATTCCAATAAGTTCCGTTATGTCCGCCGGGACGGGTAGTAAAATCATGATCTATCTTCCTTTCCAATAAACGCTTGTGCAAATCCTTGTTCACCTCAAGGAAGAAATCGGCTTCACCGCAATCAACGGTTATAGCCAAATCGCCATTTTCTATTTTATCGAGCTGGTTGACCACCGTATGGGAATCCCAAACCTCACGATTGGCATCAAATTCACCCAGTTGCCGGCTCATTTCCCAATTCTTAGGGAACGGACGGATATCCACTCCTCCACTCATGCTCCCTGCCGCACCAAATACATCCTTATGGCGGATAGCATTCCAGAGTGCTCCATGGCCGCCCATACTCAAACCGCTGATAGCCCGTGCTTTCCTGTGGGGGATTGTGGCATAATGAGTGTCCGTGTATTCCACAAGTTCAGACGAGACAAACGTTTCATACCGGTATGACGGATTCTTAGGGCTATCCCAATACCAGCTATTCTTTCCGTCGGGACACACAAAGATAATTCCTTTTTCATCGGCAAGCAGAGGCAGCTCCTGCTTCAGCGTAATCCAAGTCAATGCATTCCCGCTATATCCGTGCAATAAATAAACCACCGGACATGCCTTCCCATCAATAGCCTTATCCGGCAAAACATACACAACTTTTACGTCCTTGTCCATCGAGGGACTTTTCACCATCACCGTATCTACACGTGCAGCCTGCACTGCCACAGCCAATAGGAGCATCAAGCTGCCAAACAAGATTTTTCTTTTTTCCATGTTTTATATTGTTTAAATTTTCTAACGGAGGACAATATTAATAATAAATACCCAAAAAACATTATCTTTGCTCCATAAACTATTCGAAATCCCAGTATGGAATTTATTATCATTCTGCTTTTACTTGTTTTAAACGGTATCTTCGCCATGTATGAGATTGCATTGGTATCGTCCAGTAAAGCGCGTCTTGAAACCCTTGTCGGCAAAGGAAACAAAAGAGCCAGAGGAGTATTGAAACAATTGGAAGAACCGGAAAAATTCCTTTCAACCATTCAGATTGGCATTACGTTGATCGGCATCGTATCCGGTGCTTATGGCGGCGCCACCATTGCCGATGATATAGAACCTTTGTTTTTGATGGTCCCGGGAACAGCCGCATATGCCGATACGCTCGCCATGGTAACGGTAGTAGCCGTCATTACTTATTTGTCCCTCATTATCGGTGAGCTGGTACCCAAGTCCATAGCATTGAACAATCCGGAGAAGTGGGCCACCATGCTGAGCCCGTTTATGATTGTGTTGACAAAAGTTTCTTATCCGTTCGTGTGTTTACTCAGCGCATCTACCAAACTTATGAATAAAGCGATAGGGCTGAACAATGGTGAGGAACGCCAGATGACGCAAGATGAGTTGAAGATGATTTTACATCAGAGTTCGGAACAGGGCATCATTGACAAGGAAGAGACGGAAATGCTACGCGACGTGTTCCGTTTCTCGGACAAGCGTGCCAATGACCTGATGACTTACCGGCGAGACATCGTCGTTCTGCATCCTACCGATACTCCCGAAGAGGTATTGCACATCATTCGCGAGCAGCACTTCAGCAAATATTTATTGGTAGAAAGAGGTAAAGATGAAATCATCGGAGTGGTTTCCGTAAAAGATATCATACTGATGATGGGAGGCGAGCAACCCTTCAACTTACGCAATATCGCACGCCCTCCATTGTTTATCCCGGAAAGTTTGTATGCAAAGAAAGTTTTAGAGCTATTCAAAAAGAACAAAAACAAGTTCGGAGTTGTTGTAGATGAGTATGGAAATACAGAAGGTATCATCACCCTGCACGATCTGACAGAAAGTATCTTTGGAGACATCCTTGAAGAGAATGAAACGGAGGAAGAAGATATTATCGTGAGGCAGGATGGTTCAATGCTGGTCGAAGCCTCCATGAACCTGGACGACTTCATGGAAACGATGGGTATCTTGAACTACGATGACCTGAAAGAAGAGGACTTTACCACCCTCAGCGGTCTTGCCATGTTCCTGATAGGAAGGGTACCGAAAGCCGGTGACCTGTTTACTTACAAGAACCTGGATTTTGAGATTGTGGATATGGATCGCGGAAGGGTAGATAAGTTACTCGTCATCAAAAGAGAGAATGAAGATGACTGACGCAACGCTATCGGGCGTCTTTTTATATTTAACTTAAACATTAAAGCAATGAAAAAAGTAATGATGATTGCAGCCATTGCCGCTGCATTGGTATCCTGCCAATCAAAAGGAACTCAAAACAATGACACCGCCATGGATGAAGGTGTAATGACCGTTACAGGCAACGACTCTTCCGCCGTAGCCGTGTATGAAGGAATTCTTCCTGCAGCCGACGGTCCGGGCATCCAATATGTGTTGAGCGTAGATAGTATAGGCCCTGACGGAGAAAGCGGCTATACATTAGTCACTACCTATCTGGACGCCGATGGTCCTGGCAAGAACAAGAGTTTCACTACCACAGGCAAGAAAGAGATGATTCAGAAAGACGTCAACAACAAGAAGAAGACAGCCATCAAACTGACTCCGGACAATGGCGAAGCCCCTGTTTACTTCGTAGTGGTAAACGATACCACCTTACGCCTGGTAAACGATAGCCTGCAGGAAGCTGTAAGCGACCTGAACTATGATATCATCCAAGTCAAATAAATTTTGCACAGAAACATAAAAAGCCCGGACACCATTGGCATCCGGGCTTTTCTATTTAAATATCCCTTTTATTTCTTTGCAGGAGAAGAATATCTGGCATTCAAGCCTTCCAAGATTTCACGGGTAATGTTATAAATGCTATCGGCATACAACAGGTTGTCAAAACCGGTGTTGCTGATAATCATGCTATAACCTTTTGTCTTGTTGTACTCTTTCAGGAAAGCATTGATAGAATCACGCAGCTGCAAGCTGTTCTTTTCATTTTCGCTCATCAATTCAGACTGCAATTTGTTGCTCAAGTTCTGCAGGTCTTGCTCCAGTTTGGCAATACGGTTATATTCCTGCTGTGCTCTTTCTTGGGTAAGATAGGCATTGTTCTGTACCTTGGTCTGGAATTCCCGTTTCTGCTTATCCAGTTCGTTGGCTTTCTGGTTCAGGGTCAAACGGACATTTTCACTCTTCTTGACCATGGCCTCATTCAAATCTACGCAGAAATTGTATTTTGCCAAAAGTGTATCTATCTCAACATAAGCAATCTTCATTTCAGATAATCCGCCGGTCTGCGCAGGGGCACTCGCTGTCTGTTTATCTGTATTACCGGCACATTGAGAAAATAAAACGATAATAGCAAGAGCTGCCAAACCGTTCATAAGGTAGTTTAATCTCTTCATAATTTGATCAAATATTGTTTTTTAATAATTAGTTCATACTATCGTTTAAGGTCTTTTCCAACTCGTCAATGGAAAAACGAGGCTTGCGCCGGGCTTCACGGTCTTGTGACTGTGCACATCCGATACCTTTATCACGCATTGCCTTATTACCGCTTACATGACCGTTAGGAAACTTGCCATTCTTCACAAAAAAGACTTTCACACCTAATAAAACAATGCAAATAGCAACTATTAACAAAGTTATCAATACTGTATCGAGCATTTCCATTAATTTTGTTATGCGAAAATAGCCGTATCCCATCAAAAATGAAAATAAATTTTCATTTGCATCCGATTTACACTATTTTTGTGGGTGCAAATATAGGGCTTTGATTGGACTAAGCCGCCTTTTTTACTCTAAAAAAAGAGAAAGGGAAATAAAATCCTCAATTGTTTTAACCATATTTAATAATATGACGTTAATAAACTGGGATTTGGTAATGATCCATCATGAGAGGGCCTTACTGTATTTATCTATAAAATCAGATTTAAAATCAAAACAAGGCTGCACAATGAGGTTGCAGCATTAGAAATTATACATTATGGAAAAGAAAGACTTAAAGCCGGCAGGCGTATTTCATTTTTTTGAAGAAATTTGCCAAGTGCCGCGTCCTTCCAAGAAGGAAGAGAAAATAATCGCTTATCTAAAAGCGTTCGGAGAAAAACACAAGTTGGAAACTTTGATCGATGAAGCAGGTAATGTGCTGATAAAGAAGACTGCCACTCCAGGTATGGAGAACCGTAAGACCGTTGTCCTGCAATCACATGTAGATATGGTATGCGAAAAAAACAATGACGTGCAACATGACTTTCTCACCGATTCCATCGAAACCGAGATAGACGGCGAATGGCTAAAAGCCAAAGGTACTACATTGGGTGCCGACAATGGTATAGGTGTTGCCACCGAATTGGCAATTCTTGCCGACGACAGCATTGAACACGGCCCTATAGAATGCCTGTTTACCATCGATGAAGAAACCGGACTGACCGGGGCCTTTGCCTTAAAAGAAGGTTTTATGAACGGAGATATCCTGTTGAATCTCGATTCGGAAGACGAAGGCGAGCTTTTCATCGGCTGTGCAGGCGGAGTGGATTCCGTGGCACAGTTCAGCTACAAAGAAGTGGATGTACCTGCCGGTTATTTCTTCTGTAAAGTACAAGTGAAAGGATTGAAAGGCGGGCACTCGGGCGGTGACATACACTTGGGACGCGGCAATGCCAACAAACTGCTGAACCGTTTTTTGAGCCAGACTTTCAAAAAGTATGATATGTATCTTTGCGAGATAGACGGCGGCAACCTGCGTAATGCCATCGCCCGTGAAGCATACGCCGTCATCGCAATTCCGGATGCGGACAAGCATGCGTTGCGTACTGACCTTAATATTTTTGCCGCAGAGGCAGAAGCCGAATATGCCGTGGTTGATCCCGACCTGCAATTCACGCTGGAATCAGAAACTGTACGTCCGAAAGCAATTGACAAAGAAACGACCCTACATCTGTTGCAAGCCATTTATGCAGTTCCTCATGGGGTATATGCCATGAGCCAGGATATTCCGGGATTGGTGGAGACCTCTACCAATCTGGCTTCCATCAAAATGAAGCCCAACCATATTATCCGGATTGAAACCAGCCAACGTAGTTCTACGGCATCTTCCAAACAAGACATCGCCAACATGGTACGTACCGTATTCGAGATGGCCGGAGCAGAAGTTACCTTCGGTGACGGATATCCCGGCTGGAAGCCCAATCCACATTCAGAAATTTTGGAAATCGCGACTGACTCTTATAAGCGCCTGTTCGGTGTAGAAGCCAAGGTAAAGGCCATTCACGCAGGCCTGGAATGTGGCCTGTTCCTCGACAAATATCCTTCGTTGGACATGATTTCCTTCGGTCCCACTCTGCAGGGCGTCCACTCTCCCGATGAACGGATGCTTATCCCCACCGTGGAAAAATTCTGGAAGCATTTATTGGATATATTGAAGAATATTCCAACTAAGTAGTAGTAATCCAACAACTACTTAGTAGTAGTTCACCATTTACTTAGTAGTAGTCAGCCGACTACTACTAAGTAGTTTTCACCTCCTGTTCTATCGCTATGAAAGCATTCTGTCTGCTTTTCTTATTTCTCTTATCTACCTCCCTGCATGCACAAGAGCAAGCAGATACCCTTACTTTCCGCATCTTGGGCTACAATGTGGAGAATCTGTTTGACTACCGCCACGACAGCCTTAAAAACGATTATGAATTCCTGCCCGGCGCCACCCGGCACTGGAACTATACCAAATACAAAAAGAAACTGGATAATATTGCCCGTGCCATTATCGCTGCCGGAGAATGGAATCCACCGGCAATCGTCGCCTTATGTGAAGTTGAAAATGACAGCGTAATGCGTGACTTAACCTGCTATTCCATTTTAAAGGAAGCCGATTACCGCTACGTCATGACACAATCACCCGACGAAAGAGGGATTGACGTGGCACTGATGTATCAACGCGGCTGCTTCAAGTTGCTTTCTTCGCAAAGTCTGTCAGTGGAAAAGCCACACAAAAACAGTCGCCCGACACGAGACATACTGCACGTCTGCGGACAGTTACTGAACCATGACAGCCTGGATGTCTTTGTCGTACATCTTCCTTCACGATCGGGCGGGGCCAAAGAATCCGAACCTTACCGGCTGTTGGCGGCGCAAAGGCTGAAAGACGCTGTCGACAGTCTTTATAAAGTACGCAACCGGGCGCAAATACTTATTATGGGAGATTTCAATGATTATCCTGCCAACAAATCCGTACGGCAGATATTGAAAGCCGAAGTTCCGTCATCTGTCTCCGGTTCTTTGAATCCTCACAGGCTTTACCATCTCTTAGCCGGAAAAGCTGCGGCCCGAAAACATTTCGGCAGTTACAAGTACCAGGGAGAATGGGGATTACTGGATCACATCATCGTATCGGGTAACTTACTGCAAGCCGGCTCTCCCCTATCTGCTGACGAGAAGAGAGCGGATGTCTTCAGCCTGCCCTTTCTTCTGACAGAAGACCCCAATTATGGAGGCAAACAACCCTTCCGCACCTATTACGGCATGAAATACCAAGCCGGGTACAGCGATCACCTGCCTGTATGGGCAGATTTCCGTATAATCTATTAGTCGGAATATTGGTATAACTTCAAATCAAACTTCTGTACCATCACCAGCAGATGATCGAAAATATCAGACTGGATGCGTTCGTATTCCCTCCAGACCTTGTTACGGGAGAAGAAATAGACCTGAATCGGCACACCGTATGTGGTAGGTTCTTTCTGGCTGAGAATCAAATCCATATCCTGATTAACAACCGGGAGACTACGCAGATAGCGTTCAATATAGATGCGATAAAGTTGCGAGTTGGTAGGCACTTCCCCTTCTGCCGGCTGATAATCTGCCATCAGAGGAACTTCTTTCCGGATATTGTCCAGCATTTCGGGGGTACAGAACTTCAAGGTGGTCATATCCAAGTAAATATTCTTATCTACCCGGCGTCCACCACTCTCCTGCATTCCGCGCCAGTTCTGGAAAGAATTGTTCACAAGCGTATAGGGCGGCACGGTAGAGATAGTCTTGTCCCAATTGCGTATCTTCACCGTATTCAAAGTTATTTCTTCTACAGTACCATTGGCGACACCGTTGGGCAACGCTATCCAGTCTCCGATACGCAACATATCATTGGCAGAAAGCTGTACCCCGGCCACAAAGCCCAGAATACTGTCCTTAAAAACCAGCATCAATACAGCCGCCGAAGCGCCCAAACCGGCAAACAACGTCATGGGAGACTTGTCAATCAGCACAGAAACAATGACAATCCCCCCCACAAAGAACAGCAATACCTGCAGCACCTGGACAAATCCCTTCATCGGGCGGTTCTTCTGGGTATCCTTTGCATTATATACATCAAGCATAACCAACAACAGACCGTTGACAGTAAGCAACACAGCGGTAATTATATATACCGCACATATCTTTTGTGAGAACTCCAACATCTCCTTGCCCCGTACAAAAGCCAAAGGCAATAAAAAATAAATCAGGATGCCGGGCAAGACATGTATCAGATGATGCACCACTTTCCGCTTCATGAGCAGTGTGTTCCACTTATGGGGCGAACGTTTTGTATAACGTTTCATGCCACCCACAAATATCGCCTGGCACAGATAATCCAACCCTATCGACAGCGCAATCATCAGCACTGCGATAATCGATTCGTCAAACATATTTGCCAACTTCGGGTCAATACCCCAATCAATGAGGATTTTGTTCATCCAACTTCCTAAACTTGTCATAAATCCTTGGTGTTTTTTATTAAGCATAACAACATAAGGAGAAAAGATGTTTTTGAACCGCGGAAACTATAATAAAAAAGCAGCTCCGAAGTCCTATTATTTCTCTCCGGAGCTGCACTATTCCTGCTAAGTAACTATTCACAGTCAATTCATAGATAGCAAGTTTTTTGTATTTATAGTATCCGTCATCAATATCCCGGATTCTGCTTTACTACCGGACTGGTATTTATTTCATCCATAGGAATCGGGAAGAGTAACCGCCATGCCGGTACATTCAAACGTTCTTCGGCAATGCCGTTGCGTTTCATGAAAGCAAAGTAAGTGCCTGTACCTTTTAACTGTATCTGCCAGACATCTGCCAAGCGATTGATAAAGTCATCAGTAGAACGGGTCTTTGCAAGCTCTACATTAGACGGATAAGCCGGTGTACCGACATTAGCAATAACTACTGTATTCAAATACTCTTCTGCACGGGCTATATTGCCTAGACGTTTCTCACATTCAGATAGCATAAGCATCACTTCCACATAGCTAAAGCATATATCTGAAACATACTCAAAACTTTGTACCCCACGAGGTGTTCGAGTTCCATTCGGATTGGGCATTACATAAATCATATCACCCAATTTGTATTTACCGCTATTCACGATTTCAGTCAGTAGCGCTTTAGCCTCAGCATATTTATTCTGTTCGACGTAGATACGCGCCAACAACAAAGAAGGGAAATCACGAGAGGGGAAGAAATAATCATCTGCGGTTGCTAATGCTGATTTTTCGGCAGGCAGGTATTCACGTAACAATAACAAAGGATCTGTGAAATGCAGCAACAATTCATTTTTTGTCATAGCAGGGCTATTAGTACCCTCTAAACTTGTAGAGTATTCATCAAGACACACAGCTTGCCCCCAAATATTTCCCATTTGATAATGTAGTATAAAGCGTTGCATGTCTAATAAAGCCATCACAAACGTACTATCTGTAGGTGTTAATTCTTCCTGTTTGGAGATTTGTACACCGTACTTCATAAACAACATACGGTTTATTGCCGAATAACAAAGATTACGTGCCCCTGCCACACGACTATTATCTGCTGTCAACTCATGATTGATGAAAGCTCTCCATTCATTATATATTTGTTCTTGCTCACCTTGGCGACTATATGCTTCCTCTTGAGTATAAACCTGCTTTAAAGCTGTATATGACTGATCTAAAATACCAGCAAATACCTGTTGTCCCAATTTTGCTAAACGCAATCGAACCACTTTGGTAGGATCAGGTTCTTGCGTGATTGTCAGTTTCGCTTCCTTGTTCTCATGCTCTCCATAGATTGTCACTGTAACGGAAACTGCTTGCTGTGAGCTTAATGCAGGATTTACTTTTATCTCTAAGTACTGTCCGTCAGCCGACAATGCGGCTTCGTATGATATTCCGGCTTTATTCTCATAATAGAATAGAGCAGAGCTCCAGAATTCCTCATCGGTCACTTGGTCAATAGGGTCTCGATCCAAATAGCCTGATTCCGGTTCCAACACCTGCCACTGCTTCATTGCCACCGCAACATCCGCATCTACTTTAATCCGATACGTTCCTCCTTCTTTCGGCACATTCAATGCAGCTTCTTCCAATTTCACGGATGTAGGTTTACCGGCTTGCCAAATTTTTAATGTATCACATTCATTCCCGTTCTTGCTTTTTACCAGCACCCTGCCACGCCGGGGAGCAAAACTCTCATTCCGTGCCGCCTTCAAATAGATTTTGCGAAGTTGCAAACCACGGGTAGCCGTACTTTCCGTAATCCATTGGCAAGTATCAGCCGGACGTACTTCCACCTCTACATTGGCATTTACATCAATAGAGATAATGGTGTCGTTGGGAGATTTCAGTTCGATGCTTTTGGCATCTACCACAACAGCATCCTTTTGCGCCTGTATCACGGTCAGCGTGTCTGCAATAGACGTGTTGTCCTTATCGTAGAAAATAATCTTCGCTCTGCGGGCTTCACTTTTTTCATTGGCGCTGATTGTATAGTAAACCGTATGACTGGACATTCCACGGGTCAGTGTAGCTTCTTTCATCCAATCCACATCGGGCATTTTAACGCCATAAGCACAATTACTGCGCAACTCTACCTTTATAGTCTCGCCACGGTCTCCAACAGGATATTCATTTTCGTTCAACAGCACAATATCTCCCCCATGCTGATACACGTCTATCTCTTCCGTCAACTTGCCATCGGTAATGTAGATTTTCCCTTCACGTTTCACACGTTCCTCATTCGGGCTGATTGTGAAGTTTGCAGTTGTGGTAGTCAGTCCGCGTGTAGAAGCAGTTGACGGTTTAATCCAGCTTTGACAATCATCTGCAATGACCGCTTTGTATTCCACATTAGCTTTCACTTCAATATTCAGTGTGCCTCCCTCCTGTTTCATCTCCATACGGTTGCTGGTCACCGACAAAGCATCCTTTTGCTTCTGTGAGATCATCAAAGTCTTGTTTGTTTTTCCGGCATTGATGGTAATGGCTACACTACGCTCATCGTAGCCTTCATTCTCATCTACACTGATAGATACTTCCGCTTTCCCAGGACCACCGCTAAGCGGATAAACCCGATACCAGGTTTCACCATTTCGTGTAGCGGCGGTAGTTATTTCCCAGTCTTCCGTAGCTTCGAAGGCCAATGACTGAGTTCCGGCAGTAGTAGTGAAATTCACCCCCTTTTCAAATATCTCCTCCGTTTCGGGAGGTAAGGTAATAGAGGATTGTTCCTCAACAGCGTCGTCGCTACAAGCAGCCAACATAAGGAAGCAACACAGTAGTTGTCCTACGCATTTCATGCATGATTTTAATGTCATATCTTATTATTTAAATGGTTAATAGTCAGCGCTTTGCATGTGGGGAAAAGGTGTACGCGCAGATACAAGAAGAGCGCGAACCTACTCTCACAAATTCCTTGAAGGTTCGGCTCTGGTAAGCCTTGGTCATGAAATAAGCGGAGCAGCTTCACGCCCGTACGGGTGTGAACAATGCTCAGACTTATATTATTCATGACCAAAAGTTCAATTTACCAGATTTAACCTTCAGAATAATACGTCCTCAAACGTTCTACAATATTTTACTTTCTATCTATTCTTCCTGTTTTTACATTTTAAGTTTACAACTGCAAAGCTATAAAAGTTTCTGCAAAAAGAGAACAAAAGCAAGTAAAAGATCGAGAAGCTGCCCGCTTTTTCTGTTTAAATTGTTTTCAAACGATCTATCCAGAGTTCTATTCTCTCTTTAAATGTACGCTGTGGGGAATATTGCGTTATCACCGAAGCGACTCCTAAAAACCAACCGATGACCACTATCATTATTCCCATACGCAATTTTTGGAACCGTCGGTATCTTGCCGTTTCGCCATGCTCCTGCAAGTAATACGTATATACATGTATTGCGGAAAAGCCAGAGAACAAAACAGTAAAAGCCCACATCATCATGCTTCTATAGAAGACGAGGGGAGTATAAATCAACACAGTAAGTCCGCAAATGCTCCAAATCAACGCAGAAAAAAAAGAAATCTTGTTCATATATGTAACCTCCTTTATATTAAGCACAATTAGCAGCATGAATGTGCATCTGTTTACTACGAATGAAATCAATCAAGTCATTCCCTTTGAGTTGATGGACGGATGCCCCGGTACGGACATACAATTCCACACCGTTCAAGAACAATACGTCACCTTGCCATGCAGGTACTTGAATACGGCAAATGATATGTTCATCAATCTTCTCCCATTGAATATCCAAGGAACAAAGAAAAGCGGTATTCGTCAGTTGCTTCACCACATTTCTGAACATCGACTCAAACTTCTCGATGGTAAAGGCAGGGTGAAACTCGGTAATCTCATTTTCAATGCCACATACATCACCATTGTCAGTGACTCCTACCAGCAGTGTCCCCTGATGACCGGAATTGGCGAATGCCAATAGTTCCTTTATAATATTCTTAAACTGCATTTTCCGCTGTTCTTGTTCGTCTGCGCAGGGTATGGGAGACTTCAAAAAAGAGGCTTTGTATTCATTGAAGGCATCTTCTTGCGGAAAGATGGATTCGCGAAGGATTCCTCTCAACAAATTACACGTTTCTACCCGATCATTCCGTATGATGGTTGCGACAACCCGGCGATGTATGTCTTCCGTAAAATCATTCTTTCTATTCATATATGCCACCAATAAGCGTTCCAAGTCCTGCGGAGTATTGAAGTCACGTTCTACCAAGTTCTTGAAAAGGGGCACATTGGGCTGTCTTTCCGGATTCCGTTCAGTAGCAGTTGCTTCTGCTACCCGATAAGTACCATGATCGGGATATAGAAGTTTCCTATCGCCATTATTAGAAATCCGTTCATAAAGAATGATTCGTGCACCCGGTTTCAAAAATCCTTGTTCATCTGTCATCGTTTCCGGATAATTCACAAAGTGCATGGTTTTCACCGGTATTTGTTCAGTGACACCTTCTTCCAGTCTCATTTGATAAATCGTTTCATTGTGGCTTAGCACAATGCCTGTTGTAATATTGTTCATAAGAATTTTTGTTTTATACTCCTCTTCATTCGCTTCATACAGTAGCTTATCTGCGGACTTCCGATATAAAACGGTCCGATTCAACCTCAACCCTATACGGCAAGCACGGGCATTCATCCGGTCATCCAGCATATATCTTATAAGCCGGCTGTAAAGAAACGAAGAAGAAGATTGGTTCATAACTAATGATAACTAAAAGTGAAATCAATATCTGCCGTGTTCTCTGTCGTCCCGCTCGGCATCTTCCATGCTGTCGTCGTACATTGACTTCTCAAAGTAGAATTCATCTACAGTCATCCACTCGTCCAGTAAAGGTACATAGACATATTTCACTCGTTCACCGTCTTCGTTACGATACTCGGTATCGGTATAGTATAATCTGGTTCTCATGTTTTTATTACTTTTTAAATTAATATTCTGTTATGAAGCGCTTCATCGACCGCAAAGGTGGTTTTTTTTTTGGAAAAAAAAGATGTCCATAATGTCTAGTTAACACACATAGACATTATGGACATTATGGACATTATAGGCATACTGGAAACAAAGCTTTATTTCATTCCTTGAAACAATCTTTTTATCTTATCCTCAAATTCTCCATCCTTAATTGAACCTAATTTATTTTGTTTAAAGGTGCTAATTTTAATAACAGGGAGAGAAGCATCGTTATAAGCTTTGGTAAGCTCCGGTGCCGATGGCAGATGCCCTTGGGGCTCTTTTCTTACTTTGCATACTATCCAGATTATTCGCGCTCTTTCATTACCCCCTCGATACTTATCAAATAGTTCCTGAAGTTTTTTGTGTATATTCTCCCAAAGTTCGTCATTATCTTCCACATGAAGCAACTTCCGAAAGGATTGGTATATCTTCTTAGGACGACCGTTTTTTTTCTTTCTTTGCTGTGTATCATTATTTTTTTCGCTATCTAAATCGGTTTTACCTTGGTTGTCTTCAACAGGTTTTCCTACATTTACGCTCGTATATTGCTCATTATGACAATGTTCATTTTCAACGTTAACCTGTTGTTCATTACGACAATGGGTACTATAATCATTATTTATTTGAGTATAAGCAATACTAGTTATAGTCTTATCCGGACACTCTTCTTTATGCATATTCTGTCCGATCGCAGTGCATCCCAACAGTTCCGCTATTTGAGATCTTGTTCTATTCTTACTAAACAACGGAACAGACAATATCCAATCTATCACCAATGAAGCATCATGATTTGGCAGTACCCAAGTTTTAAAATAATCAATCCAGTTTTTTTCAAACAACTCTTCCCAAGGATGATGACATGGCCTTCCTTGTAATTCATAATATACATTCCTAAAATTCGACCAATCACTACTTCTTCGGATATTCTCCTCCGAATCCCAACACCGCACCGGTTCCAAGCTTTCTAAATCATATTCATAACCTTGCAAAAAGTGTTCGGACAATATTTTGTAATACATATTTTCCGAGAAGAAGACTTTAAAATGATTGTTTACTATTCTTCTTATAATCTCATCAAAAACTACCTCATTAGAAAAAGGCAATAATCCTGCTAATTCCAAATTTCCCATAATTCGAATATCCTACTTTGTTTTACAGATTTATAAACTATTTACCTCTGCAACATATTCCCGTACCTTCCCGGCAAAGCAGTAGGGAAGAATACAAACGGACAGCCAGTGAAACATCCGTTTTATCCATGTACAAGAGAAGAGACCTTAAATGTCCTGTAGCCCCTGACTTCACTTCAACGGGAATCATTCGCGGAGTTGGAAGCAAGAAATCAACTTCGGCATTGGAACCGCTTTTCTCCCTTACCCAGAACAACAAAGGTTGCAGATTCAAACATCTTTGCATCCTCCGTTTCTAAATTCAAAAACACAAATTGGTGAAAGTTACGGGCAAACAGCTTGACAGCAGTTGTTTTTCCCCACCTGCCTAGCTCCTCTCAATACTAAAGGTTTTCTATATGAAGATTGGCTCCACGCTTTCAATTTCTCTTCAATAGTCCGTTTATAGTTCATATCTTCTTGTTTATCAATATGCAAATATAAGCATTACATAAGACTATAGAAACAAAATGAGGGCAAATATCAGAGCGATACGGAACAGAACAGGGGTAGATTTCTTATTTTTAAGCAGCAACTGCGGCAGCTATGTTGTCAAGCGGTTTTCTCAGTCATATCTTTCAGCATATACCCTTTCTTCATCAGTGACTCAATTCTTACCGCCGGGTCATTACGAAGCGTCTTACGCAAATAAGTGATCTGTACATTCAAGGCAAGGAAATTGGCGTATGAAGAAACTCCCCAGACAGCATCCAGCAGCGCATCGCGACCGACGATTTTATTCACATTCAGCCGCAGCAACGGTGAGCAACTCACCTCCCTGCCGGGAAACGACGGCATCCCGAAAAGTCTTCTACAAACCTACCGTTATGATTATCTGAAAGCGGAACCCAAACTGATCTGGTCGCCAACCGAAGTTTTTTAAACGGAATATCATGCCACGCTGGGATATGGGGGCAGCAAGATCGGAGATGACACCCACCTCAACACCCTATTTGCGGATGCGTCCCTCATCTATAAGGGAAAGAGATGGCGGCTGGAAGCCAATATAAACGATCTGTTCAACAAGAAGGAATATACCTATACTACCTATTCGGCTACACAAAGCAGCACTGCCCGGCTGAACATCCGTTCACGGGAAGCGACGATACTGGCAAGCTATCAGTTCTAAGCACTCATGACCGCCGCATACACCAGCATCACCACGACAGTCAGTCCGCCTGTCAGTATGGGAACGTTGGCATGAGTGACGTGTCCGACACGCTTATATCCGCTGACTTTCCGGAACAGGAAGAAAACAAGGCAAGCTCCCGCCAGCCCTACCAGCATACCCGCCAGCAAGTCGCCCGGATAATGCACACCGAGATATACGCGCGAATAGCAGGTCAGCACTGCCCAAGCCATCATGAAAAACGTGAGCCACCGTCTACGGAACAGAAAAAAAAGATAGAATGCCAGTCCGAAAGTATTTGCCGAATGGCAGGAAGGAAAACCATAACGCCCGCCGCGATGATTGTTCACGATGTGCACCATCTCCGAAATGGGATTGTCCAAGTTGGAAGGACGCATACGTTCCACGTATGGACGTATCAGCGTGGCGCAGACCTGATCGGCAAAGGTAATTACCAGCGCCACACCTATCACGCACATCAGCGCCGTGCGCCACGACAAGTTGCGCCCTATCACGTAAAGCAGCGCGGCATACATGGGAATCCACTGCCACTTGCCGCTATAGGCACTCATAAAGTAGTCCCAGAACGTGTTGTGCATTCCGTTGAAGAAAAGGAATATATCAGTATCCACACTGACAAGACCTTGTAAAGCGTCCATTAACATCATCATAAGTTTTTTGCAGTTTATATTCCTTTCATCTTCCAGCTATATCATCATATAGCTTTTGCAGATACGCTTTTCCCAACGGCAAATTTTTTCCTTTTGACGGTCCTTCATCCAGCGCTACGGCATTGGCCTGACAATTGAATATTACCTGGTTATCCGGGGTCACCATACCAAAGGCATCAGGCACTGTAAAGAATGCGAAATGGGGAGAAGCCGGGTTGAGCATATCTTTGCTGAATGTAAACTCATTGTGCGGCAACGCCAACTGCGCCAGCAGAGTGGCCGCAATATCCTGTTGGGAACCATATACATCAATACGTTTGGGTTCACGGACAGCGCCGCCTATCATAAGCAGGGGAATCTGATAACGCTCCACCGTGAGGTTGTTGAGATTCTCGGGATAAGCTCCCAGATGGTCGGGCACCAATACGATGACCGTATTTTTCCACTGAGGCAATTCACGATACTGTCTTACGAAATCACCCAGGCAACTATCAGTATAGGCAAATGCATTCAAACGGTCATTTTCCAGACGGCGGTAAGGAACTTCAAACGGTTCGTGGCTGCTGGAAGTCTGCAAGACACGGAAATGAGGAGCAGGCCGCTTTTCCGAAGTCTCTTCCGAAGCTTCTGCCTTCAAATCTTCCAGCAGGCGGTTGAACACCAGATGATCGTGCGCCCCCCATTTACTCAAACGCTCCGAAACAGGGAAATCCCTGTCGGACACAATCGTCTCGAAACCGGAAGACACCAAGTAAGAACGCATGTTGGTAAAGTCGGCATCACCTCCATAGTAATATTCAGTTCCGTAACCGGCTTTCCTCAGACTGCCGGCAATGGCCGGAATGGATTGCGTCTTACGAGGATATTTCATGATACTGGTAGTGGGCTGCGCCGGATAACCGCTCAAGATGGCAACCAAACCGCGGTCGGTACGGAAACTGTTGGCATAGAAGTTTGTAAAGAGAATCCCCTCCTTACTCAAGCTATCCAAATTCACAGCTACGTCCAGCTCTCCTCCCAAAGTTGCCATCAGCCTGGACGAGAAACTTTCAAGAATCACAAAGAGTATGTCGGGGCGACGGGTAGTAAACAGGTCGTGCAACGAATCGGCCGATGGTTGCAAAGAATCAGCAGTGGTTGCCTCTGCACCGAAAACGGCAGGATCTGTCAACCCTTTAAAAAGGCATCCTGCCTCCGCATCCTCCATAAACCGATACTGGCTGCCAAAATCTTTCTGTTTAGACAAAGATTCCATCAAACTAAAGGCCGGATTTATGGCGGCATGGTTCAAGCGTTGGTTAGGACTGTAATAGACTTTGCCCACATTCATGGTCGATACGGTAAATCCTCCCCGGATGGGAATGAACAAGATACCTGTCATCAGGAACAGCACCCCCGACACCCGCAGACGGCAGTATGGCAACTTCATTCCAAGCAACCGTTTTTTCCGCAACAAGACTCCATAAAAAACGGCATAAAGTATTGCCGCATAAACGGCCATCGCTATAATGCCGCCCATCACCATCCAAAGGCTTACACTGGCAACCGCATCCTTGGGAGAAGAGAAGAAATAGAATAAGGGAGTGGCATCCAGCCGGAATCCCCAATACTCGTACAACCCTATGTCAACAATAAAAATAATGGAAAGCAGGATAGAAATGAAAAGAAAATATCCGCACCAGATGCGATGAAGGACTTTAGACAGTGTCCATGCGGAAGCAATGAAAAGAAAACCGGGAATGGCGGTCAGATAGCCAGCCAAAGACAAATCCAAAGGTAGCCCATGCCAAATGGTACTGAACCAGTCCGCACACGAAGAATCTTCATAAAGCGAACGGTAATACAGCATGAACAGAGGTTTCTGCAATGCAAAAATGCAGATAAACAAACAATATGTCTTGATAAATCCTATAAGCCTTTCTTTCATCGGTGCCTTTCTTATATCTTATATCTAATATAAGGCGCAAAAATAAATCTTTTTATTCTAATTCTCGTCATTATTGGCCAAGAATTGCGGTGAAAGAAAGGCTTATAGCTTTTTTTTAGATTATCCGTTTACACGCTTATAATCTTCCAGGAATTTCTTCAGGCCGGCATCCGTCAACGGATGGTTAAGCAGTCCTTTGATGGCGGAAAGCGGACAGGTAGCCACGTCAGCCCCCACTTCGATGCACTGGATGATATGTGCAGTATGACGTATGGAGGCAGCAAGCACTTGGGTAGCATATCCATAGTAATGGTACATTTCCACGATTTTTCCCACCAGTGCGACGCCGTCTTCGCTGATGTCGTCAAGACGTCCTACAAAGGGAGAGACATAAGTAGCTCCCGCCTTGGCGGCAAGCAATGCCTGTCCCACAGAAAAGACCAAGGTACAATTAGTACGTATTCCCTTGGAGGAGAAATATTTGATCGCTTTGATACCATCGGCAACACAAGGCACCTTTACCACAATATGCGGATTCAAGGCGGCCAGTTCCTCCCCTTCTTTAATCATGCCTTCATAATCCGTGGCTATCACCTCGGCACTAACGTCTCCCTGCACAATGTGGCAGATGTCCACATAATGCCTACGCTGGTTATCTACACCTTTAATGCCCTCTTTCGCCATGAGCGAAGGATTAGTAGTCACACCGTCGAGCACGCCCATATCATAGGCTTCCCGAATCTGGTCCAAATTGGCTGTATCAATAAAAAACTTCATGGTATAAATGGTTTAAACAGTTGATGTACAAATATAACGATTTATACTATAGATAAGTTGCGGATACCTTTATTTATTTTCCGGCAACGCATAAAGGAAGAGAGGATCGTCATACTTATAGCACAGCAAATAAAAGGTAGTTCCATCTGTAAATACTTTCCCCCAGCGGTCCAGCCGATAGCGCGCCACAGGGTTGCCTCCCCAGTCGTATTGCTCTACAAAAATATAACCGTTACCTTTATTGGTTTCTTGTCCTACTTTAATGGGAGTACGCCCGCTATAAACCAGAAAGAAGTAACGATCCGTAGCAGAAATCCCCCAATAATAAGTCACATTATCAGGCCCCAAAGTTTTTACATCGTCTTTGGCATCCACTCCTTCCGCATCAAATGAAATGTCACGCACAATACGGGCTTCCTTATCCATCACCAACAGTTTACGGAAGTATTTGTAAGCATATACAATACGGCTGCCTGACGGGGACATGGCAAAGTCTCCGATATAGGCTGCCCATCCTTTGTGCTTTTTACTGAAAGATAGGTTGTAAATCTGCTCCGTCACAGTTGAATCTTCCCGTAATACCGTACGGAAAAGCGCTTTCCCACCCCGGACATTATCCACCGAATAAAGAGTATCGGGGGCAGCAACAACAATTTGCTTGTTAGAATAAGTGCTTCCCTTTATTTTTTGAAAATCAACAGGCACAGGTTTCAATGTTCCGGCAGTATCGGCCATATAGAGTCTGGATGTAGTCGTTTCATACAAATAGGCACCAGGAGCTTTTTTACAACTCTGCACCAGATGCGGATAAATGAACTCTCCCGGTCCATTTCCCTGTTGTCCCATAGAAGCCATATACCGGAAATCAGGCAAGTGATACCAATGGAAGAAGTTGGGCAATGCACCTTCTTCACCTCCCATCGGTTTTACAGTGGTAGTTCCATTCTCTTTTCGTATCTGTACCATGCCTCCTGCAGGACGATTCTGAAAAAGGAAACATCCTTCAATGATCAATACTTCCGGTTCGGAAAGCTTGAAAACCGGACCATTCTCATTAAAAAGTTGTTGCTTGCCGGACAATTCGACAAGGGGGCCAAAATCATCCTCGCTTAAAGTAACGCTTCCGGCAACCAAAGGCGGTTCCGCAGGACATACCGGTTCTACAGCCACAAACAACGTATCAGCAATGGCCCGTTCTTTTTCTGTCCTGTGTTTGCAAGCCGAAAAAAAGAAAAGTACCAACAAGAAAAGAAAGTTAATGTATTTCATGGCTTATTTAAATTTTGCATATAATATATAGTTGTTGTCATTCTCATGAATGCCATCCGCCAACTTCTGCAAACGCTCACGTTCTTTGGAAGAAAGATTCGTCTTGATCTCCAGATGTTTCTCCAATGCTTCTTTCAGTTTGGCAGGTTCCATATTGAGTATATAGTAATCACCGCAGGCAAACAGATAAGCAGGCATATCTCCTAAATAGTCATTCACGAATCTATAAAAAGCCCCCTTCAGTGTCTTCTTGTCCATGATGTAATAAGACGGGGCCTCAGTAGTATAGTTATTTTCGCTCACTTGCTTCTTCACCGTAGCGTCACCAACAAAATGGTGAGGCAATTCTTGATAAAAATGTATTGGAACTTCTTTGGTCTTGAAATCTACCGTAAAGCGTGGATTCAAACGCCCCTCCTCAAAATGATAGAGCGTATCGGAACGAAGTTCGAAGAAGGTAAAGAGGAATACGTCAAATGTACCGTTGACCTTGCCGCTGGACACTTCATTACTGAAGTCCGGACGTACCGCCAAATGACGTCCGGGAATGGTATCTATCAAGTTTCCCTGAAGGTCTTGACGCCATGCCACGTATGGCAGATTGTTGAAAGGGAGAATGAACACGGATAACGTGGAATTCCGGCTGTCCACCTTAAACTTACCCTTCGGAACCAGAGTGGGCAAAGGGATACTTTGTACATACCGCCCCTTCAAATCGTAGGCAAGCAAGGATTTCGCATTCCACGGCAAGATATAAATACGTTCCGATGATTCATCAATCTGGGCATCATACACTAATTGATACTCTCCCGGCCCTTGTCCGAAGGAACCTACATTGGCCAAAAATTTACCGGACTTATCAAACAGCTTGAAAGGAGTCTGCTGCCTGCCATATACCAGAATGTAATTATCAGAAACCAAAGCATTCCCTGCCGGTACCAATGCCTCGTCACTATTATCCAGTTTCACGACTTGAAAATCTTCCGCAACGGCGCTCAAATACAAAGTGACTGTATCCTTTAATGCGGAAAAATCACAGACCCATACGGAGTCACCGTTCACAACTTCTACAGAGCCTACTACCGGCCGTTCAGCCAAGCCATCATTTACCTGTTTTCCAGTGCCATTGCAGCCTGCTAATAAAGCCATCCCCACCAACAGGAAAAAAGCTTTCATCTGTTTCTTGTTTCTCATGTCCTTGTTATTTTAATAGTATGGCAACAAAATTAGAGAAGAGTAAGCAAAAGCGCAAACTTTCCCATAGACAATACGAGAAAGTCGTAAGGCATATATACTACTAATATACAGACATATAAGTTGCAAACAACCAGATAATGATATAGACAAATTCTAAAAATGCCGCAAAAAAGAATCCAAAGTCTCATCGTCCGCGGTCAGCCCGAACTTATCCTTTTTCACACGTTGCTTTTTACGACTGACGGACGTACGGCTGATACAATAAATATCGGAGAGATCTTTGATACTTACTCCTATCTTCACCAGACAACAGAAGTTCATATCCTTTTCAGACAGAGAAGGAAAGTTTTGTCGCAGCCGTTGCGTAAAGTTATCATAACTCTTATCCACAGTCTGCCGGATATCCTCCCAATCTTCTTCGGACAAGGCAATACGCGAGTGGCTATCCGTTTCCTCCCTGTTCTCTTCCAAAGAAGGAATCTTATGAAAAGACTTCATGCGGCGGAATAACGACTCGCGCAACTGCGCTTCCTTTTCACGCAAGAGGGTCAGTTCCTCTGCCTGCACCAGCAACTGTTGGGTTTGCTCCAGACGGGCAGTCTTTTCTTGCAACAGCAATAGGTCAGTCTGGCGTTTCCGGTACTGCCATACGAAATAGAAGACAAAAACAATCAGAATGACACTCAATCCAAGGGATAAGACCATAATCTCTTGGCGCTGCTTATCTATCTTCAAACGATTCAGTTCATTTTGCATCTTCTCTTTCTCATAGCTAGTGCGGCTTTCCACAAATTCTTCCTTCCGGATTTCACTCTTCAAGATATTGTCCGCCTTCAATGCCAAATTATAGGCCAAGCTATCCTTTCCACACGAAGCATAAAAATTTCTCAACCGGAGTGAGGCCACCCCCGCCACCCAACGGTTCAGGGAATTGGCAGCAATCTCATAATAGTGGAATGCGGAATCGGCCTGCCCCGTCATTACAAACAAATTTCCTTTAGCCAGACAATAATGCGGTATGACAGAGCGCGATACCCTGCAATCACGTATGGAGTCCAAGCAACGGATCGCATCAAGATAGCGTCCCATGGCAGCATACGCCTTGGGCATAATCACGCACAACTCCTGTTGCATCCAGCCATCCGTCCTCTCACCCATATTCCTACAATAGGCCAGGGCCTGTTCAAACTCACCCAACTTCATACAACGGAGTGCCATGGCATAATTTACCCTTGCTTCCTGTTCTTGGTCCGAAAGATAATCACATGCCAGAGCGGCATACCTTTTTGCACTGTCCAACGTGGAAGTTGCCCAGATTTTCTTATAAAATATCCAAGCTACCCTGGCAGAATCAGGTTGCAAGGATTCCGATGCCGCATGTTGCCTTCCACATGAGGTCAGCAAGGGCAACAAAAGCAATATATAAAAGACTCCGTACTTCATTTATAAAGCTATTAGCGGTTCCGCTTCAAAAAAAGATGACCGGTAATTGTACCGGGCAGTTCATTTTCATAATGCGTCACCATAATCATCGTTTTATCTTTTCTATGGCAGAATGCCTCAATTATCTTTTTCACCCGGCGACGATTGTACGTATCAAGCCCATGGAGAGGTTCATCCAAAATCAGCAATTCCGGATCCTTCACAAAAGCACGGGCCAAAAGAGCCAAACGCTGCTCTCCACTGGAAAGCTGCAGGAAAGGCTTATCTTTCAGCCCCGCAATACCGAAAACATCCATCCACCATTCACATACAGCCAGCTGTTCCTCCCGAGGACGCTTGTACAGCCCGATGCTGTCATGCAAACCGGACGCCACTATTTCAATGGCGGGCAAGTTCTTCAAATAGGCACGGTGCATTTCAGGACTGACATAGCCAATATGTTTCTTAATTTCCCAAATACTCTCACCCGTTCCGCGTTTCCTGCCGAACAGGCTGATATCGCAGGCGTATGACTGCGGATTATCGGCACACACCAGACTGAGCAAGGTAGATTTGCCTGCACCATTTTCTCCACTCAGCGCCCATTTCTCCCCGCGCATCACCGTCCAATCCAATTCTTTCAAGATGGTGCGGTCATCATAACGGATGCTGACCTTGTTCAACTTTACCACCTCATCCGAAGTATAATTCCCGCTTCCGTACGGCAAATCAAGAATACGTTGCTGCAACTCATCCATGGCAACAGCGGTATCCTGCCCACGGAAAGCCTGCATATATACTTCACGCTCCACTTTTTCACCCACCGTCATGTTATACACAGGCACCACGTGAGTGATGAAAGAAGGTATGTCATCCAACATGGAAAGGACAAGGACAATCTGCAAAGAATCCATACGGCTGAGCTCTTCCAATAAATGGAAAAGAAGTTCGCGGGTAGGAGCATCCAGCCCGATAAACGGATTATCCATAATAAGAATACGGGGAGCGGTGAGCAATGTCTTTGTCAACTGGAACTTACGCAACTCACCGCTGCTGAGAAGAATGATTTTTTTATCAAGCATAGGTTCGATACGGAACAACTCGAACAATTGACCCTTCAAAGCGCTGTCAGCGACCTCCCCCAACATCTCACGCACTTCGGGAGTATCTTCTTGGTCGTGGGTGTTCCATCGCTGCTGATAGTAGTAATTGGCATCGGCAGAGCCGTAAGTATCACGGAAAGCTATATATTTAATATTATCATAGGCTGTCTTGGTAGCCGACGGAGAAAAATCATAAGCCAGTTCACCTTCCCTCAAAGGATACTTGCCCGTGAGCATATCTACCAGAAGGCTTTTCCCTGCCCCATTAGGACCTACAATGGCAATGTGCTCTCCCGCCAGAAAGTCGAGAGTTACGGGCCGGGCCAAACGAACAAGCGGGTTGCGTACTACGCCCCCCGCTATGTGTATAGTGTATGGTTGCGCCATTTCAAACGTATTTAATATAGTTGATGGCGCAAAGATAAGATTTTTTTAAAGATGAAGGATCATTGCCGACTGTGCAGGCACAAGTATTTCTGTTCCATACACCGTACCCAGACCTTGTTCATTGATAAAGCCGTCTTTGCAAACCACCGTATATTTACCTTCGGGAACAGCAACTTTTGCAGGCTGCTTGCGGGAGTTCAGGATTACGATTATACTTTTCCAGGCATCACCGTTCGCATTGTCCTTCAATTGATAGGCCACAAGATTACTGCCATCGACTGGAAGGAACTCAAGGTGTTTACGCACCAAGCCGGCATCACCCATGCGGAAAGCAGGATGATTCTTGCGAAGCCGGATCAATCCTTTATAATAAGCAAAGACATCGGCATGTTCCGTCTTGCGTTTCCAGTCTATGGCGTTGATGGAATCGGGACTCTCATAGCTGTTGTGCACTCCCTTCTTGTCACGCATCACTTCCTCGCCTGCATAGATGAAGGGGACACCCTGCGAAGTGAATACAGCGGTTTGAGCCAGTTTATCCAGTTTTGCCTGTTCTTCGGGAGTGATGCCCGGAATACTGGACCTCAACCTGTCAACCAGACACATATCGTCATGGCATGACACATAACTAATCATCTGTGTAGGTTGCTCTGCCCAAGGAGCCTTACTGTAATTAACAGAATCATTGTTTACCTGCGGATGCTTAATGGCACCTACAATACCAAACTTGATGCTCTCCTCTCCTCCGGGAAGCCCGGCAAGGAAAGCCCCCTGATGATTGTCGTTGAACGGACCGCGCAAAGCGTCGCGCATCTCGTCGGAGAAAGCGGCAATGCCCGGCATCTTGTAAGTGTTGGCTTTCATGGCCAAAGAATCCTGTGGCATCTGCGGAGCCTGAGCCGCCCAGCCCTCACCATATATAAAGATGGTAGGATCAACAGCCGTTGCAGCCTGGCGTATCTCGTTCATGGTCTCGATGTCATGAATTCCCATCAAGTCGAAACGGAAGCCGTCGATATGATACTCGTTTATCCAATGCAGAACAGATTCTACCATATACTTACGCATCATAGGGCGGTTGCTGGCAGTCTCGTTACCGCAAGCCGAAGCATCCGCATAAGAGCCGTCGGGCTTCTGACGATAGAAATAGCCGGGAACGGTACGCTCAAAGTTGCTGTCAGAAGTATTGAAAGTATGGTTATATACCACATCGAGCACTACACGGATGCCTGCCTTATGCAAAGCCTGCACCATCTGCTTGAATTCACGGATACGAACCTCCGGCGTATAAGGGTCAGTAGAATAGGAACCATCGGGTACATTGTAGTTCTGAGGGTCATATCCCCAGTTATATTTATTCTCATCCAACTTGGTCTCATCCACTGAAGCATAATCGTAAGAAGGCAAAATATGCACATGGGTTATTCCCAACTCTTTCAGATGGTCGATACCGGTTGCCAGTTTATCGGGATTGACCGTTCCCTGTTCTGTCAGTGCCAGGAACTTTCCTTTATGTTCAACGCCCGAGGACGGATCAATGGAAAAGTCACGGTGATGCATCTCGTAAACAATGACATCTGCAGGAGAAGCCAATGCAGGCCGTTTGTCGTCCGCCCACCCTTCAGGATCAGTGGATTTCATATCAATAATCGCCGCACGTTTACCGTTCACACCAACAGCTTTGGCATTGATTCCCGGTGTGTCTCCCAACCACTTGTCGTTGATTTTGACATTGAATGTATAAAATTTGCCTTTCAAGTCTTTTTCAACTTTGGCAGTCCATGTTCCCTCCTCGGACGGATTCATGGAAATTGTTTCGTAAGCATGTCCTCCGTCTCCTGCCTCAAACAGCATCAGACGAACTTCATCCGCCGTGGGCGACCATAAGGTAAACTGCGTTGCAGCAGGTGTATATTCCATTTCAGTCAGACTGCCGGAACGGACCGGATAAAGTTCATACGAAGCATATTCGTTCTTTGCGGGAGCACAACTGGCGATGGTCGTTGCAGTTACTCCAATAATGGCAAGTTCATTCAATTTCATGATACTGTCTTTAAGTATTAAATATTTTATTAGATTTCAAGTCTTATTTCATCACCCTATCCATTGTCATCACTTTATCCCCTTTTTTACCTTATCCGGATTTTTGGCTATAAAATCCTTCCATCCATGATAGCCTTTCTCCACTGCCGGACGTCCCATCTGCAGAAAATGACAATAGGCAGCAGCGAGTCCGTCCGTTGCATCCATAAACACCGGCATATCTTCCTTTGGGAAATGCAGCATACGCTGCAACATGTCGGCAACTTGTTCTTTGGATGCCTGTCCGTTTCCGGTAATCGCCATCTTTATTTTTAGAGGAGCATATTCCGTAATAGGGATGTCCCGGCTCAAGGCGGCTGCCATTGCCACTCCTTGCGCACGCCCCAATTTAAGCATAGACTGCACATTTTTTCCAAAAAAAGGAGCTTCAATAGCAAGTTCATCAGGCAAATAACTCTCTATGATGCTCAGTACGCGTTCATGGATATGGCGCAATTTTAAATAGTGGTCACCAAACTTACGGAGGTCAATGATGCCCATAGCTATCATTTCGGGTTTTACACCCGTAACACGCAACACACCGTACCCCATAATAGTGGTGCCGGGGTCAATACCCAGAATTATCTTTTCCTTGACCGGCTGTATCACACTATCACCTCCATCAATGTAGGGAATCCTATTACTTTATCCTTGAATATGTTCAGTAACTCCCCGTTCAACTTGACACCCTGTTCTTGATGCCAACGGTGCAACTTGGCAGAATCTTCCACTTCAAACTGAACCGAAAAACAAATACTGCCTTCCTCTATGTGGCTCAATATGCGGGAAATCCGGGGAGCGTGCAAAGTACCGTTTTTCTCAACTTCGGGAAGATAGTACTCCTGCATCCAAATCAGGAAGTTTTTTTCCTGTCCTTCCTCTACGTGATAGGTCGTATTATATATCAGCATAACGTCTTTTTTTCAAATTCTTTGGCAAACATAGCAATTATTTCAGAATAATGCATTATATTTGCACCATCAAAAATGCGGGTAGCTCCGCAAACGTTAGCAACGGGGCGTTAGCTCATCTGGCTAGAGCGCGACACTGGCAGTGTCGAGGTGATCGGTTCGAGTCCGATACGCTCCACTCAAAAGCCGTTAACTATCAATTAGTTAGCGGCTTTCTTTTATTTGGGCAATGCGGTGCGTAACAGCCTCAATATTGTATTTTAGAGAGTGCATTACCCTTTTTTGTTACCCTTTTTTGTTACCCCAGTTTTTTCATTAAGCCGCTGAAAATCAGGTATATTTTCGACACTGATGGAACAGCAGATCTTCCCCTTAGAGTTGTGCGGTAGATTCTATCTAAAATCACCGAGAAGCAGGCGTCCGTCTGCAATAAACTTTATTATTAGATTCAATAGTAAACAGTACAAGTTTGCTACCCACACCAAGATCTATCCAACACAATGGAATCAATCATTGCAAAAAGCCTACATTAGTCCTATTCTGACTAATGCTGACAATATAAACAATTCAATAGTGAACCAAAAAATAGAGGAAATAAAGGATCGTTTTACCAAGTTTAAACTATACCTTTGTAGTATTGCAAAATATAATAGCACTGATATAGTCAAACTACTTCTAAACGAGTTCAACGATATGGCAAGACAAAAAACAAAGAAAGCAGCAGAAGAAGAACAAAACAAGTTCGATGATATTATTAAAGTAATCCATGATGCAGTCTATAACGATACAACTATAGCATCAGGAACATCCGACAATTATATTAAAAAAGGACTTCCTGCACTCAAATTCTACCTCTCCTATCTTGAAGATGAAAAAAATATAAAGGTAGATAGCTTCAAATATTTCACCACTGAATTTCTCACATCTTTTGCATACTATATCCATGACAATTATACGTATGATGAAGGACAATCCTATGCTATACCTACCATCAATTCAATCTTGAAATATGCAAAATCCGCCATTATACTTTGTGCTAGAGCAAATAAGTACCTTACGGAAGCTGAAATAAATTCGCTCAAAATAAAACTATTCAATGATAAATCCTCCCCCAACCATATAGCATTAAGGAATGATGAAGTTATGCTTCTATACAATTATAAACCCACTTGCAAACGTGATGAAGAAGTACGTGACATTTTCTTACTTGAATGTACATTCGGGCATCGTATTACTGATACATTACGACTAGATGAACGAGTAGAAGAAATTGGCGGCAAATACTATATCACCCTTGCACCCAAGAAAACACCAAATAAAAAAGTAGAAGTAGGAATCATTTTTAAAATAGCAAAGGAGATATTGATAGATAAATACCACTGCAAACTTCCTTCTATAACAAAAGATATGATTAATAAAAACATCAAAAGAATTGCTTTAGAAGCAGGCATTAAAGGGGAAGAATTACAGTCTTTTCATTATCAGGGTGAATCCGAGCCTAGAGAAGTAAAGCGTTCACGCCATGAATGTATTGCCACCCACACTGGTAGAAGAACCTTTATATCTCTACTGGTTGCACGTGGATGGAATTATGAACAAATAAGCAAGTTTACGGGACAAACCATAAAAACAATAGGAGGCTACGATAAAGCTACCAATAAATATATAGATATATATAAAGATTCGCTTGCAAACCGTCCAGACGAAATAGTACAACTATGTGATGAAGAAAGCAATATCAATCACCCCCAACAAGTTTCTCTTACCCAAACAATAAACATGGATATGGATGAATTACTACAACTAATATTCAGAACAAAAGACTTGTTTTCACTGAAAGCCCTTCATCAAAACAAAGTGGATATACTCGCTTTAGAGAAAACCGCAGAGATAAATAAGTATCTAGAGGATATAAACCGCGTAGAACAGTATAAGCAACAAATATTGAAATCCTTTGAGAACACCCCCGAAGAATTGAAAGTAAGACTTATAGAAATTTTGCAGGCTACTGTCTTATTAGATCCAAAACTCAATGCGCTTAAAATTGCTATTACTACCCTACAAAAACTAGGTTTGAACTGCCAATACTCGCATAATACTTATAAGTATGCAGGAAAATCAGCTAGAGAAGCCTATATATTGGTAACAGTAACACCCAATGGAGATATTATCATAAAATAGATACGGTTATAATCCTTTGAAAACCTTATAAATGAAAGAAAAGAATAAACGGTAATAAGCATAAGAAGTAAGATATGATAAGCGGTAGCACAGTATAATGTTATATACTGGCAGCTACAGAAAACATAATCCTTATTTTCGGTAGATATACTCCAGTTATATCAAATCGGGAAAGTAAGAATTATGTTTTCGTTATTATCCGTTTTTATTCTCTACGGCAGGAAACAGCAAATTGTTTTCTGCCTTTTTTATTCTCCTTTCAAAGCCTTATTAATGAGAATAATAAAACATTAATAAACAATTTAATAAAGGAGGAATAATGAAAACAAGAAAAATTTTAGAAGTAATGAAAGTAATCGGCTTCATAGTAAATGTAATAGAACTCATAGAGTATCTGGAACATTTTTGGAGAAGCCACAGAAAGCCCAAAACAGTAAAGGGATTTAATCAGGAGTGCAAACCATGACTAAGTATGAACGTGGTGAAGCTATTCTGATAATAGTGCTTGAATCAGTTTTAGTTATTGCCAAAAATTGGAAGAAACTAAGATCGGTTTTGAGTAAGAAAGTAAAGAAAATAAAAACAGATTAAAAATGGAAACAGTAAATTTAATAATGCCATCTACAAGCATGGTGGCTTTAGACAATAATTGGAAGAATGAAGCGGAGGAAGCAATTCTTATATCGGAAAAGCAGGAAGAACAGCAACCTAAACGATCTCCATTTATTGAAGCCAATACAAATGAGGTAACATTGGAACACCTCAAAAATGATTGCATCATACCTACATTTTCTAAGGATAATGAGGTATGTATATCACATCAATGTTTCATAGAAAGTATCTATGAGGCAGTTCGGGATTTTTATAAGGGAGAAAAGATAGAAGATCCCGTAATAAGAGTTAGCCACATTGTAAAAGGTAGAATTCCAGAAGCTATAAACAAAAAAGTAGATCAGCTTCTCGAATCGGACAAGACAATGTACTACGAAAGAATGATTTTCAATATTGAAGTACCTAGCGTATTTCAAGATATGAATGGAAATCGTTTAAACCTATCCATTTCAGGCTGCAAAAGCTATGGAAGGGATAACTTATCAGGCAAAAAGACAATGCAGAAATTCAGTCTGGCAGTTGGCTTTTTGAATCTTGTATGTACTAACCAATGTATTTTTACAGACGGTTACAAAGATGAAGTTAAAGCAAGTAGCGATGCGGATTTATATTTGGCAGCACTTGATTTATTCAATCAGTACAATATAGCCAAACATATTCATCTGATGCAGTCTTTAAGCGATACAATGCTAAGTGAACATCAATTCTGCCAGATTCTAGGAAGAATGCGATTATATAATTACTTGTCACAGAACCAACAGAAAAGACTACCACAACTTTTAATTACAGACAGTCAAATAAACAATGTAGCCAAATCCTACATTCACGATAAGAATTTTGCTGGAAGTAACGGAGAAATAAGTATGTGGAAGTTCTATAACCTGATAACTGGTGCGAACAAGAACAGTTATATAGATTCATTTCTAAACCGCAGCGTTAATGCGACAACTGTTAGTAAAGGACTGACAGAAGCATTGAAACACGAAGATGAATCATATAATTGGTTTATCGAATAGCCAACTTAAATATGTAAGGTAACAATTCCGAGGAGGAACTACAAAACAAAGGTAGTTTCTCCTTTTCTATTTTATAACACATTAAAGGACAAGTAAAATTATGGAAAGATACAAATTAGAAAACAGCAGGGAATTTAAAGCGGCTATGGAATTAGAGAACGCTTTAAATGATATATCTTGGGATAGTAGAAAGTTTGCAGAATCAATAATCTACTACCATCGAACCCTACAACAAACCCTATTCAGAAGTATTATCGAGGTGATAAAAGTAATGGGAAGTGAAAACTATGGATATGACCTTAGGAATGAAGCTTCACATAATATTGCCAGAAATATTGTAGAATCTGGAATACTGGATAACGAGAGTATTCCATTTATCTGATAGGAATATGTATCTGGAGTGTGATTGTTCCCAAATTTCACTAACGGAATGGGAACAGAAAATGAAAAACTGCCGACCAATAAATTATGGTTGGCTCGTAGGAAGAATCAGAAGAAACTTACCTTTATTATATAGTGAACTTTGTCTGAATTTCTATAATCCATATCAGGATAAATGCAGGGTGAACAAGGAGTATTATATACTCGTCCATTCCGCAACAGAATATTTCATAAGAAAGTGAACCGAATTAATAAAGTTTCTCTTTTGTGTTCAATCAGGGAGTGTGTTCAAATAAATCTGTGGAAAGGTTTTGAATACACTTCTTCATGTTATCATTTTATTCAAAGATTATTATGGAAACAAAAGCAGTAATTTATGCACGTGTCTCGTCTGAAAGTGATCGGCAAGATACGTCCAGACAAATAGAAGATCTGAAAAGATATGCAAACCAACAAAATATGAAAATCGTGAATATATACGAGGAACATATTTCAGGAGCAAAGAAAAATGAGGAAAGACTGGTTCTCACAGAATGTCTAGAATATTGTAGAAACAATTCTGTAGAGTACTTACTTTTATCTGAACTTAGTAGATTAGGAAGATCGACTTTACAAGTTCTGAAATCATTGGAGATACTACATGAAGCAAAAGTATCTGTGTATATCCAAAATTTGGGGCTTTATACTTTGCAGAAAGACGGAAAAGTAAATCCTATCGTTTCTATTTTGATAACTATCCTTGCCGAAATGTCTAATATCGAAAGAAGCAATATAGAATATCGTCTGAATAGCGGAAGGAAAAACTATATTATGAATGGAGGCAAATTAGGAAGGAAGAAAGGTAGTGTCAAGACAGAAGAGAAAATGAAAGATGAATATAAGGAAACTATTATCCTATTAAAAAAAGGATATAGTATCAGGAATATAGCCAAACTTCAAGGGATAGGTATCTCAACAGTTCAAAGAATCAAAAATCAATTTATAAACAATAAGGAGTAATGGAAACAAACTACATTATCATCTTGGACTACTCGATTGGAGAAGTAATCAAGATAAAACTGGATAAGCAACAAATAGAAGAATCAGAGCGATACGATGATTTTGAAAGTTACTTATCAACACTAGAAAATAAATATAATTTCAGATTGAAGGATTGCTTATGGATGTGTGCTGAAACATATAATGAAAAATGTTTCGGGTTCTAAGACTGGATAAGGGAAAGTAACAGATCTACTTTCTCTTATTTTTTATTCTCCTATATAAAATGATATTTTTGAAGTCTATCTGTCCTAGAACAGTCTAAAAGCCTTATCTTTGAAGAAATAATACCCATATAAGAGCGTTACATTTAAACAAAAAACTTATCTTTGCATTGTTCGGCTGGAGAAATGGCTGAACTTAACATAGAAAGCGTTTTTTGCTTTATCCCAAAATCGAAATCGCCAATTTCAACGTAGGAGGATAGAGACAATGTAATGCTCTTTTTCTGTTTGTATATGTAATCGGTATAGCCAATGTTATACCCTTTCACATATATTATTCAGCGTGAGGGTATTGTTTCTTCTATTCATTCCTACAAAGCGTTTGGCGATGCTTGATTTTGATGAATAAATAAACAAGTTCTCACGCTTTCTCTATATGTAACCTAGTGCTGACTTCGGAGAACTTATAGGCGTATAAAAAATTAGCTATGGATATAAATGAAATTCTAAGCAAATTGCCTAAAAACAAGTCACATCAAAACAATGGTAAGACTATACAGCAAACACTTCTTTTGCTATATCTTGAAAAGCAGATAATTCAAAATGACATTGCTTTACAAGAACAGAATCTTACACAAGAAACAGAAGATCTCTTGGAATATAAAAAGGTATGGCTGAATTGTTGGCTAAAGAAAAGAAGTATAATATTCAAAGATTATTTTCCTCTGAATATTATGAAATTAGACATAAATATCACTGAATTATATAAAAGCATTAAGCAAAATCTCCAGCAAATAGATCCAATGTGGAAAATATCTATATATCAAGATTGTGTTAGGTTTGAAGGATATACTTTTCAGGAATTTACGGCTTTCGATAAAGATACTGCCTTTTGTAAGAAATGTCTAAAAAAAGAATATTCATCTATTAAGTTGGATAATAATGCTAGAGAAAACTCTTTGAAAGAAATTGCGAATTTACTTGAAATAACAATATAACCAATATTATTTGTAATAAATCCATTCAAAATTATATATTATGAAAAAGATATTATTTTTATTACCATTGATACTTGCATTATTCGTATCTGGAACTGTTGAAGCTAAGAAAAAGAAATATCCGAATGGTGATTACTATGAAGGAGAAATGAAAAAAGGAAAACCTGATGGATTAGGGAAAATGATTTATATTAATGGAGATGTATATGAAGGATATTGGTCAAACGGTTCGTTAAGAAGAGGCAAAATGTCCTATGCTAATGGAGATGTTTATGAAGGAGGATGGTTACTGGGAGAGTTCAATGATGGTAAAATGATTTATGCTAATGGAGATATTTTTGAGGGATCTTGGCTTGCTGGCGAGCTTCAAGAAGGTAAAATGTCTTATGCTAATGGAAATATCTATAAAGGTAGTTGGAAACAAAATAAAATGGATAAAGGCGTGTTGATTTGTAAAGATGGAAGAATATATGAAGGTATATGGAATAAAGGTTCTTTTAATGGAACCGGGAAATGGGAAAAAGATAACCTTATTTTATCCTTTAATGGCATTATATCTAAAACTAGTCAAAACATGAATGGGAATCTTGCATATATAGAAAGTACTTCAAAAAAGCAAATTGCACATTATGTAGGTGATTTGGATAGTTACAAAAGGAATGGAATAGGACAATTAGTACTACCTCAATATAATATTACAATAGATGGGAAATGGAACGAGGATATTCTAATTGCAGGAAGAGGGCAATTAGAGTATGACAATGAAAAGGTGTCTTTTCATATAGAAGTGAATGATATGAAAAAACATATTATAACTATACAGAATGGAACCTCTAACAATACAATTGTTACAACATTATCTTTTCTTACCCTCGAACAACTCCCCAAGCAACTATTCAAAGGGAATATACAGCAAGAAATACAAAGACGAAAACAGCAAAAGCAGGAAGAACAAGAAAGACAGAGAATGCAGCAAGAACAAGAATTTAGGAAACAGCGTAGCGCATTTATAGTTCAAAAAAGTAAAAATTTCAATATCCAAAATTATTTGTGGAGCGTGCCTGAATTAAACAATTTGGAAGAAGAAAATATTGCAAAATTCAATCAAGTATTAAGAAATGGGGAAATTCTAATATATGGAACTATAACTGATTTCTTGACAGGTGAAGGTGATAACACTGCATTAGCCTATTGGTCGAATGGTCTTTTACCTAGTACTTATACTCAATATTTTATAAAACTACGAGGAGGACTTATTATTCGAGCTACACGTGAAGTTATTGCCAATTTGAATAAAGGTGAAACTATATTTGCAATTACAGAACTTAGAAAAGATGATTATCGTGGATATATATTCAATGCGATATATCAGACAGTAACTACTAGCCTCCAAGAAATGAATAAAGAACTATGTTCTCCCATTGGAGATAGCGTACAACCAAAACTCAAATATGAAACGATTAATTTAATAAAGAACATTTACCGTTAAAAGAAAACATACTAGGCTAAAGTAAGAACGATCAAGAAAAAAACTTGGTCGTTCTTTTTTTGTCCTTATCTGAAAATGACAAAACGCGCCCCCCTAGACGTGAAACTCTAACTAATGACAAAACATTTAAAACCTACTGTTATGTGGGATAATTTTATTAGAACATTTTTCAGTGGTTCTTTAGAAGAACCGTTGGAACGTCAGGTTAGAGATAATGAAGTTTGTCCTGATGTTATCGAAAAAACAAACGAAAGTAGATATGAATCCGATATAGAAGCACTAAAGCAGAAATTCGGTGATTCATTCTTAACTGGTCTCTCTATTGAAATCGACTTGAAGGAGATTTTGAAGATTTGTCCTCGCGAAAGAAAAAAAAGCGATTCTTATACAGGACTAATCGGCTTCTTACAAAAGAAGTACGGAATAATTTTGAAAGTAGTATCACAGAAAACCAAAAATAGTAATTATGGAGTTTAGATTTATCGCTTTCAACATGATGTTATGTACCAGTTGGGGCAAAAATGAAATTGAAGAAATGATCCAAGGCAAATTGGACGAGAAAACAAACGGAATAGTAAAGATAGAATATAATCAACTTGCAGAAAACAAGATTCGATTAGTATTCTGGCGTGATTCATTAGATGCAACTGACAAAGATTTGATTATAGATACTGATTGTTATATTGTTTCAGGTATTCCAGTATCAGCTTTCAGACTTGGAGAGGAAGAACAGCCATTGATTTATCCTTTGATAAAGATAGGGAAATATCATTATTATACACATAGAAACGCATTTATAAGATTTTACCGTACCTTGTTGGAAATGATAGGGGAACAAAAAACGGAAGAAATAAAGATACGTATCTATAGTGATAGAATTATACTTGAAATAACTTATTAGTAGTATGGCAAAAGGAATAAATAACGGTAATAACAGATTATCGAGAAAGATATTTCTAGTATCGAAAATCTACGATACTGGAATACAAACTGATGATGAAATAGCCAGACTTGTACAAACAGACCTAGACAATTATATAGGTATAGACAAGGTGATATTCGGAATAACTACGACTGACAAGACTATAAGTGCCATATTCCAGAGATATACAGATTATTCCAAAGATGATCTGGCTGATGGATTAATGAAAGATGCGGATGCTTTTATGATTACTGGAGAAGGTTATAACAGCTTTCATCTACCCAATCCATTTCCGACAGTTCTCTTGGGTTATTCATATTTAATGGAGCAGAAAGAGTTTAAGACAGCATATAAATCCAGTGCCGTTTTACTTGGTGCGGATAAGATAAACTGGATGAAACTTGAAATAAAGCCTTATTGTGTGGTTATGAGGTTAAGGTAAAGATTGGCTGGGGATATTTGCAAACTAATGATATGCGTATCTCAAAGCCTTATTCCCTAATTGATGTATAAGTGTTTTTTAGTTCTCAATATAACTTGGAAAGGATGATAGACCGATAGAGGTTTATTGTCCTTTCTTCATATAAAGCAGGTTTGTTGAAGTGACTGAAAGAACTTATACCATTGAAATAAAACTAATATCAAGATGAACAAAACACTTATTAAAAGAAAATCTGAACTCATGGCACAGATAAGAAATGAGTTTAAAATATTACAAGCATTGCAACCTGATTTTGACAATGCTTTTTTCGATGATGAATCCATGCTTTCTTATATGCACTTCTTGGCTGATAAGTATAAATGGTTGATTGTTGATGATGAACCAGAGGAAGGAGGCGGCAAATGAAAACTATCAATGTAATTCCTAGTAGTGGAAATGGTTTTACTATGAACCTTAGAAATGGATCTATTAAAGTTGATGACAAGACTGGGATGTATGTTATATCGACTGGATGCGGCTCTGGCAAAACGACATCCATAAAACAACTAATCAAACTTAAAGCCGACAAAGGTATAATGTATTGTGTAGATACAATAGCCGAAGCCGATAAGATGTATCATTGGATTATAGAAAACAATATTCTGCCAGATTCGGATGTGCTTCTTATTCATGGTGAGATTGAAGCCAGAGAAAACATGAAAGTATATTGTGAAACTCCAGAACTGATAATGAACAAGAAAGTAATCATATTAACCCACGTCAGGTTCTGGACTGATCTTATTGATTATTTTCTGATTTATAAGCCAACTTCAAAAGTACCTGCATTTGATGGAGATTTTACAAAACTAATGGCTAGAAAAGATTTGAGGGCTTATGTTATCTTTGATGAAACTCCCATGTTCTACAAGGCTTTCGCCAGTATATCCAGAACAGTATTGGGATGTTTCTCTGAAAAGGTATCAGGCGAATGGAGATGCAAGGGAAAAGCCGATCTGGAAGAATCATACAAAGAGTTCATAGCTGGTGGGGAAGATGATTTTTGTAATACAACCCATAAACTCGGAAGGATTAAAAGAAATGTGGTTTTAGAGTGTATTCCTAGATATTGGGAGGGTTGGAAACAATCTGGAGAACAAAAGATGAATATATCTTTCTATCCAAAGAATCTTTGGCAATCAACTATAAATACCCATATACTTATCTATGAAGGTGCTGGAGATATATTACTGCATGATTCCAGTTGCTTTACCCTTCTAGATATACCTTATAAATATAATGCCAAAGTGAATTTCCATGAGATAACAGCACCGCAAGAAAGAAGAAATGAATTTGATCCGATTAAATTCAATGAAACGGTTAATAATATAATCGGAATATTGAAAACCAGACTTCAAAGCAAGATATTGATTGTGGTCTGGAAAGATATTGGAAAGCGTTTTGAGGATGAACCAAGCGGAGAATCTGACTGGGTGAACAAGATAGATGAGGAACTAAAATTAAGAGGTTATGCACCAGAGATGGACTATTCAATTACCTACTTTGGATCTAGCAAAACCAAAAGTACGAATGAATTTAGAAGCTATACGGGAATAATTTTGCTTGGCGATTGGAATATGCCTTATACTTTTGCCAGTTCTGTAAGGGAGGCATTTTTAAGCGAGACAACACTTGAAGATTATAGGATGTGGTATTACACCCAATTATTATCCAGAATCGGGATTAGAAACTTTGACGCTGGAGAATATGATGTTTGGTATAGCAGCGATTATAATCCTGAATTTATTAATTGCATCTCTACCTATCTGAATAATAATATCTATAATCCGATCAATATATACAAACATGAACCCGATTGGCTGGCTGAAAAGGCTGGAACTTTTAGAATCAGAAAAGAGATTGTTGCAGATATAAAAAAACTGGCTGAACATGATACCTCCCTGAAAGATTATATAATGGCTAATAGAAAAGAAGTATTTACTATATCATTGGATCAACTTTATATTATCTGTCCTAAATCGGAGAAGAAGAAAAGCAAGTATGATAACTTGAAAAACAACCTGAAAAAACTGGATATAACATTGATAATATCCTAACTATTTTCGGGAGCTTTTTTGTAATCCGATTAACCTATATAGAGAGGTAAAAAACTCCCAAACTTGTAGTAATACCTATTTATACACTTTTAGCGAAGCAAGAGGTTCTTTAAGAGAAGGTTCTAGCATCCTTGCCTCCCCTTCAGGGAGGTGGCGAAGCCAGATGCGTAAATGGTTCTTCTCGAAAAGGTTCTCTGTAATAAAAGTAAATTAAATACTATAATATTAGTTGAATGGATAGTATATTGAAAGTATAATTTGAATATAGGTAATACGGATTTTTTCAAATTAACCTGAATATAGATATACATCAATCCAGATCTTAATCTGCAATATGGTTTTCTATTCAATCTAGGGGAAATGGTAATATATATTCAAATTTACCATGAACCTTAAAAAGAACCGAACTTCGCCCCTTTTTGAGGGGCGAGTTCTTTCACTACTTTCATTCTTTTTAAGAACCATTTCTAGGATAAAATAGTTTCTGGGGGTATTATTCAAAATCCCATATCACGTAGCGTAGCGGAGTGATACCTTATTATAATATGGTTTAGGTTGGCTGGATTTCAAAAATCATCATCAACCATACACACACAAAGTTTTTTTGCAAAATGTTTTGTAATCCCCTAAAAACTATCTATATTTGCACCGCTAGTTCACTAGTGACGCTTTTCCCATTTTTGGAAAGTGCGCAAAAGAAAAAAAGAAGAAAAAGAATAAAAAATAAAAATAATTTATAAGAATCAGCAAATCCGCCTAAAAAGGGTTTGCAAAAGCCTATTTTTTGAGAAAACTTTTATCTGAATAAGAAATAAGTTTGTAGTGTATAACTACTCCTTTTTTTCTTAGTCAAGATGATTAATATAAATTATTTTATTTTTTATGAAAGAAATGACAGAAAGACAAAAGTCAATGGAAAAATATGGAGTTTATTTTTCCAAAAATGCAACAGCAAATGAATATGTTGCAAAGTGTGAACGGCAAATTGCTAAGTGTATAAAGTGGCAAAAGAACTTAGAGGAACTGAAAGCCGAAAAAGAAAAAGAAGTAGAAAGTTTTCAAGAAAAAACTAAGGAGTTAGCAGAAAGACTTAATGCATTATCAGAAGATGAGCGAGACCGCTTTTTTGAGTTTTATAAGCATAGCGTTACTACCTCTAAAAAACAAAAAGAGTAATTAAAGAAAGTCATAAAAGCTAGTTACTAAAACAGTAGCTAGCTTTTTTATTACTATCGCCTTAAAATAGAAGTTGCCGCGCGCCCACAAAACAAAAAACTAGCTCACCAGATAAATCGTAGAGTTAAAACTTACTCTCTACCCGAAAGTCAGAGTTTTTTTATATCACCAATTATTGCATAATACGCTAATTACTAGTACCTTTGCAAAAAGGTTGTTACCCTAATTTGTTACCCTTTTAGAGATAACTATCTGATAATTAGCGCATTTTTCGACACTGGCAGTGTCGAGGTGATCGGTTCGAGTCCGATACGCTCCACTCGTTAAAATTGGTTCTTGCGCTGAAGAACGGAAAACATATAGAAGAGCGGCACTGATTCAACCTCTTGTATAAGTTATTTTATAATACTCCCTATCGTACTCTGATAACTGAATAAAGAGTTTCTTATCATTAATGTAACCTACATATGCTCCGCGAATAATATTATATTCATATCGTTCTTTCATAAAAAGGCGTAATTCATCATAGAGTATCTTACTTTTGCTCAAAATAAGACATGAAGTATATAATACACCCTCCTCATCAAAGAAATACCATTCACCTGTAGGGCTAACTCCACCATTCCTATAATAAAAGACAGCAGGATCTGTCTGCATTTCATAGCTATCGCCAAGTTTGGACAACAAATCATTTTTAGTCAATGAAAAATCATGTATAGGTTCAATGAAGTTCTGGTATTTCGGAACAACTTCTACCTTGACATCTATTGTTTGATTATCCGCCTGTACCTTTATTATCGTTTTACCCACATGGATTCCCACGACACCTCCCCTTTCGGTGACAACCGCAACATTCTCATCCTCGGACATAAAATCGACCTTTCTCATTCCGGAAACCTCAAGCTGCCGTACAGAAGGCGGGTAATCCTTCTTCACGTACATAGAACTCAGTAAAAGTTCGTCAGGCTCTACAGAGATTCTGGAAAAATGCTCTACCTCATCGCTGCTACAAGAAGTGAACGATACAAACATGAGAATAAGTAATCCAACTATACTTGAAAAAACTCCAATTAAAACATAAAAAAACTTTCTCATAAATTAAATAGTTAAGTTAAACATTTATCTTTAAATCACAACACTACTTCAAAAACAACCCCCAACCGTAAAACCGGGGTATAGCATAGTTCCTACCAACAACAAGCAAAGCAGAACCTTACTGACTTCAAATCTGATTGCAACATAAAGACAAGCTTTCTTTGAAAACTCCCTACGCAATTTGAGAGAAATTTTATAAAAGAAAGGATACGTTGAGGAATAAATATTGGAAAACCGCCCGGCTCATCACGAGCAAGGCGGTCATTGGCTTAGTCTATAAGCCCCAAAATACATATGTTTAAACAATTATATTCATCACAGGAGCATAGAATCAAGTTAGAAGAATGAAACAAAAAAGTCCTTTTACACAAGCTTTTTTGTCTCTGGAAGTCATCAATACCCAGGTGTCTGTTCCAATTCCGTATCAGAACTCAATGTACTGGTATCTATAGGCCAAAGGACACGATAGGCATTTTCTGTAGAAAGCAGCGGCTGAACTGTAATCGAATTTGCCTCTGCCCATGATTTTGAAGTTGCTTCCCTCAAGTCATTAACGGCAAGTCCATAAGCCACATGTCCTTCATTATGGAACACCAAATGATCTGTAGTACCACAAGCTGAACTGACAGACATACGGCAGACATCCCACCAACGTTGTCCTTCTTGAACAAATTCCTTGTCTTTCTCATGAAGAATAGCCACTTCGTTTTCTGCAAACGACCCAGGAGTATATCCATAGACATCTTCACTCCAAGCGTCACCATATGCACGCTCGCGGATCTTGTTGATATTATTTTTTACTCCGGTGTTATCTCCCTCCATATTCGCAATTTCAGCAAGAGACAAGTATGCCAAGGGCAGACGATAAATAGCACGGTCACTATCGTAAGTCCTGTAACTTGTCAAAGCAGAAATGCTCCCTATATGTTTGCGTACAAAAGTTCCGCGAAGTTGGGTAGCCTCCTTGTCATGCCAAGAACTTATAAACGTGGCGTCACGGCGTGTATCGGCTTCATCATACTGATACCAGAGAGCATTAGAATACTGATAATAGTGCACATTTCCACCAATCCGGAGAGGATCCGCCCATGTTTCTCCATTGATGTCAAAGGCATTACCAAGCGTAAGTCCGGTAGTGGCACTGTAGCAATAACCGGAAAAACCGTTCGAAGCTTCATTCTCGTCATACTTAAAAGCCATAATTATTTCAGAATTCTGCTTATTTTCCGGATCAAATACAGCGGAGAAGTCCCCCTGCAAACCCAGACCATAATTATTTATCACATTCTGAAAATGGGTCTTGGCTGTAGCCAGATCGTTTTTATCAGCCGCCTGGTCGCCAATGGTCACCTTGGAATTCCAAAGATAAACTTCACCTGCCAACATCTCCGTTGCAGCTTTTGACCAGTAATATTTGGCATTACCGCTCTCATTGTCGAAGTTAAAAGTAGTCTGGTTACCAAAATAATTTAGCGAAGTGGTTATATCTTTCTTTATTTGAGCCATTACTTCCGAAGGCTGTGCACGTTTCATGTATAACGTAACCGGGTCATAATTACCATCTGCTACGTCAGGTATCAATCGCAAAGGCACCCCACCGTAAGCACGATAAAGTATAAAGTAATAGTAAGCACGCATACCATAAGCCATGCCTAGACAATAATTCTTGGTTTCTTCACTAGAGAAGTAATCAGCAGGTTCTACCCGGGCTATAAAAAGATTGACATTGGCAATCAGCCCCCAGTAATTGCCGAAATTAGCCACCCCATAATTAGTGACACTCAAGTTCTGCTCACGAAGATACGCAGCAGCAAGGTTAGAGCCATCAGAGCCTGTCGTCTCCAAAGTATATGCCCCCCCTCTTATTTCCCCATAAGTAATATTGGTCTGAAAGTCAAAGGTACGGAAATGTTGCATCATGGCATGAATGTCTCCTATGGCCTGAGCCTCTGTGGTCCAGAAGCTGTTGGCTCCATAATAATCGATGGGAGCAAGATCAAGCTCGCAGGAAGTAAGCCCCAAGCTTGCAGCAACAACAGTTGCAGAGAACAATGAGAAGAATTTATTTTTTTTCATAATTGTCTTTTTATGATATGAATTTAGAAAGTAACATTAAGCCCGAAGAGCACAGTACGAGGCAGCGGATAAGTGGCACCGTATCCGGCTGTTGAACCGGAAGTATACTGTATATAGTCAGGTATGGCACAATTACTGCTCGTAAGATACCCCAAATTTTGTCCGGTTACAGAGACGGTCAGTTCCTGGCAACGGAATTTCTGGGTGATAAAGGCAGGTACCTTGTAAGAGAGTTGCAACTCACGGAAAGCCAGATAGTTTCCTTTAGATGCCCAGAATTCGGATGTACGGATGTAATTGTTGGTTCCACCGGCATCATTCCATACATAACGGGGATATTTAGCGTTGACATTGTCTTCCGTCCAAGAATCCCACATATCAGTAGTCATGTTGTAAGTGCCCTGTCCGCAACCGTTAATCCATTGACGAAGGCCATCGTAAGAATGGAATCCCAAGCCAAAATCAAAACGCGCATAAAGCGACAGGCCTTTCCAGCTGAAAGTCGTATTAAAACCACCGTTCCACTTCGGTACCAGATTGCCGATTACTTTCTGGTCATATTGGTCAATGTAACCGTCACCATTTCTATCTTCATAAATCAAGTCACCCGGCGAAAGTTCATAGGCCGTACCGGTCCATCCATACTCCTGCAATTTCTGCCTTCCCTTTTCACCGGAAAATACAGCTACGCTTTGAGACACATCACAATATCCATCCGGCAAATCTGCAGCAGTCCGTGCCATTTTTACAACACCATAACCTACCATTACATCATAAGGAGTCTTTCCCTCCTGAAGGCCACCTACAAAATAGGTTTCATCACCGTTGCCGGTATAAATCTCAGTACCTCCCTGGCGGTTTCTATCAAGTCCGTTTTCGGGTAATTCCACTATCGTGTTCTTGTTCCATGAGATATTTCCTTTTACATCCCAGTGAAAGTCCTTGTTATGAATGAGGTTTGCACCGAATTCCAGTTCAATACCGCGATTACGGAACTTTCCGTTATTATTGGTAACGGATGAGAAGCCGGTGGTTTTAGGTAAAGACAGTGATGCGTACTTATCGGAAGTCAAACGATCATAGAACGTGAAACCAAGCGTATATTTGTTAGCCTGGAATCCCAAATCAAGTCCCACTTCAGCAGTACGTGTCTTTTCCCAACGCAAACTAGGATTAGGAAGCGTACTTATACGATATCCCGTATTTCCATTATAGGTATAGGCTCCGTACTGTCCCTGCAAGGTGTAGGCACCGATACCGCTGGCATTACCGTTCAAACCAAAGCTGGCACGCACCTTACCATAATTTATGATATGCGTATAATTTTCAAAGAAACCCTCCTGAGAGAAAATCCATCCAAGAGACACACCCGGGAAAAAGCCCCAACGATTATCTATCAAAGAAGAGTATCCGTCCTCACGAAAAGTGGCAGCCAATATATAGCGTCCCAAGTAATCATACTGCACTCTACCGAAATAAGACATGATACGCTGTTGTTCGTGTGCAGAGTCAATGACGCGTGCGCCCTCGGCCGTAGAGGTATAGCCCAGATCCATGAAATCACCGGTAGGAGCATCTTTACCGGAGGCACTGAAGTTCTTATAGCCTCTGTTATAATACTCTGTGCCCGCCATAGCACTGATGGAATGGTCACCAAATGTACCGTCATAAGAAAGTACCAGGTTGTAAGTCTGGCCAAGAGTACGATAAAAACTTGCTGATGAAGAGCGGGTCTTGTCAATGGCAGTTTCCGCTTGGTTGGTATGGTAATCCTTATTGAATGATTCTCCCAGATATTCACTGTATGTCCAAGCCATGGTGCCCTTCAATTTCAGTCCTTTAAGCAATGTCGCTTCCAAAGACTGAGTCATGGAGAACTTGTCAGTTTGGTTCTCACGGATAAACCGATCCAATTCGTAAGCAAAGTTTCCGTCTGCCGTTGAACTACCCAGCAACAGATTTCCCTCTTCGTCTGCCAGACGCATAGTAGGAGGCATTGACATCTGACGGCCAAAGTAACGACCATCCCCCTGGCTTCTGGGATTATCGGCCAAATAGTTTGCACGGTTGTAGTTGAAAATAGAAGTTGATTCCAACCATTTGGCAATTTTATAATTTCCGGTCAACGAGAAAGAATAGCGTTGATAGAATGTTCCTACCCCGAAACCATCGGCGTCATAATACCCTAATCCGGCATAATACTTTCCCCTGTCGTTTCCACCAGAAAAACTCAAATTATAATCTTGGGTGATAGCCGGATTCTTGACGTTGTAGTCAAAAGCATCCGTATCTTTATATAAAATCCTGGCATCACTAACCGGGTCGTCCATCAAACGCCATCCTTTACCAAGAAGTGCATCCTGTTCTGCACTACCCGTATATTTCATTATATTGTAAATAGTGCTTGCATCAAGCTGCGTCCTGCCGATACCTGCCGGATGATTGGCTGAATTCAAGTTGGCAGAGGCTGCCCACGGAGTATTGGCAAGCGCCTTCCGCATCCAGTAGATATAGCCTTCCGCATCCATCATGTCATACTGTTTGACAAAGTATTGCGCTCCCACCTTCATATTGAACGTAACTGCGGCTTTTCCGGCTTTCCCTTGTTTGGTAGTGATAAGCACCACACCGTTGGATGCACGGGCACCATACAAGGCAGTAGCTCCCGCATCCTTTAAAATCTCCATCGACTCAATATCATTGGAGTTCAAGTCACTTAGACCTTCCGGACGAATCTGCCCGTCCACGACTACGATAGGCGACCCTGTACCGTCAAAGTTAGTACCACCGCGAAGTACAATGGAAGGCGTGCTGCCGGCAAAACCAGAAGTTTGCTTCACTTTCAAACCGGCCACAGCACCTACAAGTGCCTGGGCAGGGTCACCATACGATCCCATAGTAAGCGTTTCTTCACCTACTTTCGAAATGGAGTTTGTCAATTTGCCTCGTTTCTGCTTAATGCCATACCCCATTACCACTACTTCATCCAAAGTTTGGGTATCCTCCTTCAATACAATGGAAAGTGCCTTTCCTTCCCACTTCACTTCCTGTGTCTGATAGCCCACAAATGAAATTTGAAGAATGTCGCCTGTTTTAACGTTGCCCAAAGAAAAGTCACCATCCAATCCTGTGATGACTCCATTACTGGTTCCCTTTACCACTACAGATGCACCGATTACACTTTCACCGGTTTCATCTTTGACAATACCCGTGCACGTACCACTCTGTTGTGTGATTTTTACAGCAGCCACATCCGGACTGGCTACCGCATAAGCTGTTCCTGCTGATATTCCCATGAGAAACAGCACCATGCTGACCGATCTAAATCGTTTTAACATAACTGTTTTTTTAATATTAATAATAAAGTTAACAATGTACTCCACAAAGCAGTAAGTACTTTTAGAACTAACTTAACGTGTATATTTCTCTTGAAAGAAAACCAAGAAGGATAGTAATTTCATTGAAAACATAAATTGAGATCTAAAAAGGTATCTATTGTTCTACCGGGAAGTATATTTGTTATACCTCATTCATGGCTATGTGATACTTTTTATTGATTTTAACGGCAATCCTTCGATAAATTAAATATTTTAGATAAACACAATCATATCCCTTATTAATATAAATAAAACAAGGATTCTGATAGATATATTTTATTTAATAAACGGAATTCATGAATTAATTAGAAAATATTTTTATTAAATATGTTCTGATAACAAAAATATTATTATTTTTGCAGCGAAAATTGTGCTTTTACAAGTATAGTTCTAAAAGAACTTGGTTTTAAGACAAGTGTATCAAAACTCTGAAAAGGTATCTCTCTCTCTTTCAGACATCCCTCTTTTTTCTATAAATCGGCCGGTAGTTATCCTTTCTTCAGATTAGGCAGGAACCAAGCCACCAGTCCCAACAAAGGCATGAATGCACACACATTATAGACCGCTTCTATGCCATGCTTGTCCGCCATGGAGCCCAATACAGCCGAAGCAATTCCAGCAACCCCAAAGGCGAAGCCAAAGAACAGGCCCGAAACCAACCCCAATTTATTGGGAAGCAGCTCCTGTGCATACAATAATATAGCGGGGAAAGCAGAAGAAAGCATCAGTCCTACACAGAAGCTAAGCACTATCGTCCACATCAACCCGACATGAGGCATCAGCATGCTGAACGGTGCTGTACCGAGAATGGATGCCCAAATCACATACTTGCGCCCTACCTTGTCCCCCACCGGACCTCCTACCAGAGTTCCTATGGCAGTTGCCACCAAGAAGATAAACAGAAACAATTGTGACTGCTGCACGGTGACGCCAAACTTATGGATAAGATAAAAAGTATAATAGCTGGTCAAACTTGCCATATAAATGTATTTGGAAAAGATCAGTACCAACAGAATGCTTATGGCGAAGACTGTCATCCCGGAAGAAAGAGGACGCTCTAACTTTCCTACCACAAATGCCGGACGTTTCCTTATATGATTCAAGTAGGAACGGAACCAGCGACAAATAGGTATCATCACCATAATCGCCATCACGGCAAAAACAGCAAACAAGGCAATGTGACGCCTCCCGTAAGGTGCCACCAGCAAAGCTACCAGCAACGGTCCGAGCGAACCACCTAAATTATCGCCCACCTGAAATAAAGATTGTGCCAACCCACGTTTTCCGCCTGAAGCCAGAAAAGCGATACGCGACGCTTCCGGATGCAACACGGAAGAACCGATACCGACTACAAACACTGAAGCCAGCAGCCAATACAGATTAGTGGTGAAAGCCAGATTCATTATACCTACCAGAGTAAAGCTCATGCCTATCGGCAAGGACCAGGCAAGAGGGCGTTTATCAAAAAGCAATCCCATCAAAGGCTGAAACACAGATGCCGACATTTGATAGACCAGTGTAATCAGACCAATCTGAGCAAAGCTCAAAGAAAGATCTTCCTTGAACAAAGGATATACCGCTGAAATTACCGACTGCATCATGTCATTCAGGCAGTGAGAAATGCTTAATGCAATAAGTATAGGAAAAGCAATTCTGCGAATGGGAGGTCTTTGGTTCTGCATCATCTTATACTGTCTTTTATAAAAACCGGTGCAAAGTTATATAAAGAAATGAATCCCCTTCCTTTCTCCACCAACCTTTTCATAAGGAATTTCAGAGATACGGAAAGGGATTCTTGTTTCTATTCCATCATCAGTTCAACAATCCGGGATTGGCTTCCAGCGCCTCTTTAGGAATGGCAAGCGTGTATCGGGCATCATTCTCTTCCAATACATACGTCTTGCCACCAAGCACTTTCTCCAGCCGCGGACGGGTAGTACGCCGGAGATCGAACCAGCGGTGTCCTTCAAATGCCAGTTCGCGGGCACGCTCATCCAGAATTTCTTTTACCAAAGCTTCCTTGCTCATTTCATTGACTGCAGCAGCTTTTACAGGATAAGCCTCCGGAGCGTAACGTTTCTGCATCAATGCCAGCAACCGGGCACGCGCCTGCGGCAATCGGTCCATCCGGGCAGCAGCCTCAGCGGCCGTCAAGTACATTTCACCTACACGGAAAGTACACAGGAAATTATTGCTTCCCGCCTTCTTGCTCTTCCGGAATCCGTCTTCATCCGCTGCTGCAAAATATTTGTCCAGGCGCATGTCCTTCTCTGCATAAAGGGCAAGAAAATCCGGAGTGGCCAGGGCAGCCCCATTGATGGTGCTACTCAAAGAGATTTCCAACGCAGCAATATTCTCCACAGATTTATAACTGTTGGGTACATCGGCGGCGGCATCGTTCAAATCTTCCAGAACGGATTTTCCTGCAAGTACAGCCTCGGCTGCATCCCAAGCTTCCTGCCATTCTCCTTTATATAAAGATACGCGTGACTGAAGCGCCTCTACCGAAGCCACATTGAAACGATAGGAGAATCTCTGCTCCCACTCCGTTTCCGTAATCAACTTACGGGCTTCATCAATATCAGACTGGACAGAAGCATAAACTTCCTTCACTGTATTACGTTTCAAGACTTTCTCCAAGTCCGTGTCCAGCTTCAGCGGTACCGCTTTCGTATCCAAAGCACCCTCTTTAGTGTAAGGTTGACCATAAAGGTTTACCAACAAGAAATGTACATAGGCACGGAGCATATACGCTTCTCCCACGAGCTGGTTTATATCTTTTCTAGAACCGTCCTTGATATCACTTCTGCTCTCTATGACATGGTTCGCTATAAAAAGCACATTATAATATTTAGCCCATTCAAACGACGAAGTATAAGCGTTGGGCGCCAAGTCATTCCAGCGTTCTATATCCATGTAATAGTTCTGGTCATATTCATTATCCCTGACCCGCATTTCATCGGAACGGAAGCAAGCCATCCCCCGGTCGCTGAAATTGCTCACGTCCTTGTACGAACGGGCAAGCAGCGCCCTATACTCAGCCAAGGAATTAGGAATGACGCTACCGGTAGGCTGTATGTCCAGATAGTTGTCGCAGGCAGCAAGCAGCAGCATGCAACCCATTATCATCAAACTTATTGTTTTCTTCATTTTCTTTCTGTTTTTGGAATTAGAAATTCAGACTCAAGCTAAATGTTACAGACTTCGGCACAGGAGTGGCATAAGGATTGTACATTGATTCCGGATCCATATAGTTATCATATCCCGAACCGAACACAAACAGATTACGGCCTTCCATAGATACCGTAGCCGAATTCATCCCCAGACGTTTCGTCAGGATCTCGGGGATACGGTATCCCAGGCGCAGATTCTGCAGGCGCACATAGTTGAGTTTCTTTACCCATATATCCAGATCCCTCCAGATAGACTTAGAGTCATACCAGGAATATTCTTCCGGATTGGAGGCACTTGTCATAAAAGCCGGAAACTTTGCATCCGGATTCTCGGGTGTCCAACGGTTCAAGACATCACGGTTGTAATTCTTGCCATAGTCCGGATTGATAATTTCATACGAAGGCTGGGTACGTACATATCCGCCGAACGTCAATGAGAAGTTGGCGCTCAGTTCCCAATTCTTATAACTGAACGTATTAATCAGACCTCCTGTATATGGTGCGTCGCTGCTCCCTATATACGAATAGAAAGTTCTCTCCTCGGCAGCAGTCACATCGGAAGAGGCAATGCCGATCCCCCACTCATCCTTCAGACGGTAAAGTTCCTTCAGAGTCACTTTCTCCCCTTCCGGATTATAGAACATCATGTTTCCGGTCTCTTTATCCACACCCGCAGTCTTCAGCGCGAAGATGGCTCCTACAGGATAGCCTTCACGCCCCGGGGTAGTCTGCTGTTCGGGAATGTTTTCCTGCAACACTTTATTGCCGTTATAGGCAAAGTTGAAGTTTGTGTACCAGGAGAAGTTCTTCGTCGTTACATTACGTGTAGATAAGCTGATTTCCACCCCTTTATTTTCCATACTGGCCCAATTGACATTCATGGAAGTGAAGCCGGTTTCCAGAGGAAGCATACGCAAGGCAATCAAGTCGGTACCCTTGCGATAATAATAGTCCACACTCAGGTTGATGGCCTGGTTCAATACAGAAAAATCAAAACCGGCATTGACCGATTGTGTCTTTTCCCAACGCAGCTTCTTATTGGGAGCAGAGTTAATGACAATCATATCTTCCGACATGCCGGGCAGGATACTTTCCGATTTATAAGTCCCCAGCAGGAATGGAGAAGTATTCTTGTCTATATTTCCCTGCAGACCGTAAGAGGCCCGGAACACCAAGTTGTCAATCCACTTTGCCTGCTGCATAAACGGCTCCTGCGACAGGCGCCACAATGCACTGACAGAATAAAGAGGAAGATAGCGGTATTTCTTATCCACGCCGAAAAGGTCGGAACCGTCAAAACGGATACTTCCCCCCACCGTATAGCGGTTCAACAAAGAATAAGAGGCTGTTGAGTAGAAAGATACGTACGCATTCTCCTTATAAGTGGTCTGGTGAAGCGGGAAAGACGCGGCATAGCTCTCATTGGGGAAAATCACCGGTTTGGTGGTCAATGTCTTACGGTCAAAGCCATATCCGGCAGAAAACAAGGTTTCATACCACGTCTTGCGCAGTTCGGTACCCGCCATCACTTCCAGTTCGTGGATATCATTGAAGCTGTCACGATATTCTCCCATCGCCTTCCAAGTAATCTGGGAGTTGGAGTTTTCGTATGACTTCTGCATACCTCCTTCGGGCAGGAAGTGCTTGGTTTCACCGTCTTGGGAGTATTCACTCTGCTTATAATAATAACGCATGGCATAACTTTCCCAGTCTGCAATCTCTTCTCTGGAGGTTTTCTCCAGCTGATAGCCGAATTGGGAAGTCAGCTTCAGTTTATCATTGAAACGCAACTCCGCATCAAATATGGATGAGAAAGAGTTCACCACACCTTCATTGGACGTGTTCCGGCGTTCTTCAAAGATATTGAATCCTAAATCCTTGTACGTATTATTCTGTATATCGTAATCATAATTATAGTTCCCGTCTTTATCGTAAAGTTCAAAATACGGATTCGCCTTACGTGAATAAAAGACGGGGTTGGACATGCCGTACTTGTCCGTCAGGTAATTGGTATTCTTGCGGCGGTTGGCAAACAGGGAAGCCCCCACCTTCAGTATTCGGTTCACCTTATAAGAGGTCTTGCCTACAAGGTTGAAGCGATCCATACCCACTCCGTCTATATTCCCATTTTCCTTAAAATAACCGAAAGACGTATAGTAAGTAACCCTTTCCGTGCCACCTGAAAGGCTCAGATTGTATTCCTGGCTGAAAGCATCACGGAAAAGGATGTCTCCCCAATCCGTATTGACACTCTTCAAGCGATTGATGGCAGCCTGCGTCTCACTGCTCAGCGCATCCCACCCTCCGGACCGGAAGGCCGTCAGTTCATTGTAGTCAGAGAGAATATTATAGACTCCTCCCTTATGGTTTTCCGGCGAATAGTCATTGCGAATCATATCCATCTCCAGCCCGACCTTCTCCGCCGAGTTCAGCAAGTTCAGCCGCTTCAGGTTCAACGTAGGAGTATAAGTAAATCTGGAAGAGAAATTGATAACCGGTTTCCCTACCTTGCCCTTCTTGGTCGTAATCACAATCACACCATTGGCAGCACGCGCTCCATAGATGGCCGTTGCCGCGGCATCCTTCAATATTGTGATGTTCTCGATGTCCGCTGGATTCAAGCCCGCAATGGAAGATTGCTTCATATTGGTGATGTCATTCAGCTCATCCGGCTCGGGCACATCCGTCCCTTCCAAAGGAATGCCGTCCAATACCCACAAAGGATCCTGCGTGCCGTTCAATGAGGCGGTACCACGGATACGTATCTTTGCCGGAGCGCCCGGGGCACCGGAAGTCGGGCTGACGGAAAGTCCGGCAATCTGTCCGGCAAGCGCCTGGTCTATACTCTTTACCGCACCGATGGTTTCATCCGATATATCCAGTTTGGATACGGCAGCCGTCAGCTTGCGGCGCTCCACCGTCTGATAACCCGTCACAACAACAGCGTCGAGCATCTGTGCAGAAGTATGAAGGGTTATCTCATACCGATCTTTTCCCGAAACAAGTTTTACCTCTTGAACCTCGTATCCCACATAACTGCAAAAGATACGGATTACTCCCGAAGGGATGCTGATAGAGAACCGGCCTTCCACGTCGGTGATAACTCCAACCGTAGTCTGAGAGCTTCCCGCCTTTTTCAAGTCTTCCGCCGTCACATAAACGGAAGCGCCGATAAGCGGAAGGTTATCCTCTGAAGATATTACTACACCCTGCACCTGTCTGTCCGCAGCAAAGGCGGAAGACAAAGCACCCACAAGGCATAGCAAAACGATTAATAAACGTTTTTCCATGCGTCACACTAAAAATAAAATTAATACTCTATTGAAATTGCTCCTTTACTTTATTCCCAAGGCTGTATTTATACGTAGGATCATATCTTTATAATGATACTTCACCGCTATGTCCGATGTTCCCAGACGGCTTTGCAACAAATCCTTGATACGCAATAATTCACCACGCTTCACAGAGATGGCATCCGACACACGGTTGATCTGCGAACCGTAGAAGTTCAGTTCACGGGGAGCTCCCATACGACCGGCATCCAACGCCTTGCCGGCATGCTCGTCACAACTGCAGAGGGGCATCCGGTTATCCAGCAAGAAATGACTGTCCGTCAATTTCTTGTTGATCTTCACCCCTTCGCTTTCGGCGGCAGCCGTAATCAGCGCGTCAACAAAATTTTTCTGCAAGGCACGCATCATGACATCCGGCAACGCTCCGCGTTCAGTAGTAGCGAAAATACTGCGATGCAGCCCATCCATCAGTTCAACCACGGTGAATGCCTTCCTGCCGTTCACCAACTCATTCTCCAGCATACGCATCAAACGGTTGTTGGACAGCAAATCCCAAAGGATATACGACTGCGCATTCTTCAGCACTTGTGTTGGCGCGTTTTCCACTACCCCCAGCGGAGTGTTACGCAACAAGTACGTATATCCTCCCACTTCCGCATCGAACAGCCACTTCGGATAAGTCAACACCTGGTCGAGCAGGAACTTCATGGCAGCCTGTTGTTTTTCCTTCTCCACGAACGTATAGGTCTTCTGCCCATCACCTACCGTAGTATTTTCCAGATAAATTCCGCCGATATTGGCAAGCACATGGTAAAGGTAATTGTTCCACTGGTTGATTACCGCATAATACAGGCGGGAAGCCTCTTCATAAGTCTGCCCTTTCTCTCCGGTGGTAGTCCACTGAATGATCTGAGGCACAATACGCTTCAGGTTCTCGATGCCCAACAGAGAAGAGCGGATGGCGTCATCTCCCAAGTCTTCAATCTGCGCACGGGGGTCAACCGCATCCCGGACATCCTGCGCTTCACTATATTTGTACAACCGGTCCGTATGACGATCCAGGAAACCGGCAAGCAATTCCTTTTCCGCTTCCGGGGTTTCCTTGCCATACCAGCGATAGCCATACTCTATGGCAAACATGTCGTACGGTCCTATATGCGGAGAGAGAGCCGTCACCCCGTCTCCCGGCTGTGCCACGTAATTGAAGCGTGCATAATCCATGATGGAAGAAGAGGTGCTGTTCATACGGTCCGTAAAAGTCTTTGAACGCAAAGAGTCTGTAGGAAAAGCCCAGGAGGCCATCATGTTATGCCGCAACCCCAAAGAGTGCCCCACTTCATGGCAAGCCACAAAACGCATGGCATCCCCCATCAGTTCGTCCGAGAGCTTTACTCCCCTGGCTTCGGGACGTATCGTACCGGTCTGTACCGTGATCCACTCCTGAAGCATGCCCAACACATTGTGCCACCACATGATGTCCGCTTCCAGTATCTCGCCCGAACGCGGGTCAAGGATAGAAGGCCCCATGGCATTTGCCTTGGTGGAAGCGGCATAAGTCAGTACGGAATAGTTCACATCGTCCTTATCCACATTCATGCTGTCCGTCAGTTCCCTTGCAATGATGGCATTCTTGAATCCGGCACGTTCAAACGCAACCTGCCAGTCCTCAATACCTTGCTTGATGTACTTTCTCCAGCGGCGGGGAGTAGAGTTCTCTATATAAAACACAATCGGCTTGGCGGGCTCCACCAGTTCTCCACGGAGATAACGCTCTCTGTCTTCGGGCTTCGGTTCAAGACGCCAGCGGGTAATGAACGGTTTCTTGTCAACGCGCTGCTGTCCGTCGCTATAGTTCAACAGCGGATTGGTGAAATATCCTACTCGCGGACTGTCCAGACGCCCCATCATCGGCTTTTCCGGAAGCAGCAACAAGGAGGAGCTTACTTCCACCGTCACATAGACGGTGGTGGTCCCTTCGGTCACCTTGGTAGTCAATTCAGAAGTTGCCACCACATTGTTCTCAAAGGACTTGATGGAGAGAATACGTGACAGGTTCTTGATGGCTGAAGTACCCAGGTTGATATTGGTGAACACATTGTTGATACTCGTTTCCGTACCGTCGTAGATGTCGTTCACCTTCACTACCATCGCGGTAGAGTCTTCATTGAACGCCTCTACCTTGAACCCCGCTATCAACGGGGAAATATAATTATCGAGTACCGACTGCCGTATAGCATCCCCCTCCGGAGCCAGCGGCAACGGACGGCTTTGACGCACCAGCAGCTTACCGGCAACTTTATCCAATTCAAAGCGTACCATCTGGTTCTCGTAATTCGTGCCACGGTTCACGCCCGCCTCATTCAATTCGGAAGGCACACGCTGCAACTTGTTCACTACAAGCATGTCACGTCCCAACAGTTTTGCTGGGACTTCAAAATAATAGTCGTTCTTTTTCCGGTAAACATTAAACATGCCGGTATGGACAATGGCTCCGTCACCGGTCAACTTCTCATAGTTGCTTCTGGAGCGGACGCTGTCCTTGGCTTCACTCTTCTTTTTCTTCCGGAACCATCCTGCCGCTTCGGGAAAAGCGGAGTCAGACTGGCCGGCATACAACATTACAGTGGGTCCGCTTATCAGGACGCCTGTAGCTACCATAATGGGCAGGAATGTTTTTAATCTCATCAGTTCAATTCTATCTTTTAATATTAAAATTCCTGTCTGTCAAGTCTCTTTTTAGTTGTTCTAGCAATAAAGTTTAAACAGACGCATATTCTACCTCCATAGAATAGTGGGGCGCAAAGATAATAAAAGTATGTTTTAAAAGTTATAAAGCGATGCATATTTATGTTTTTCCAAGAGCAAAAAGAAAGCTTTTACCCTTAAAACATCAAAAAAAGGTATTTGCATCCGCCTATTCCGCGAAACTCCTACAAATGTAACCGGAGGGTGTCTTATACTGGCATAGGTAGACATATTTACAAACTTATAAATATGTCTACCTATGCCAGTATAAGACAAATCTCCGTGCAGTGACCTAAAAAAGCCGTCTTTTCTTTCAGAAACAAGAGAGCGGCGGAACAAGCGCCGCCCAAACAACTGTGGGTGGATCGAGGCGCAATGCTGAAAATTTAAACAGACTAAGGAGTGATATCCTAAGAAAATTGTATCTTTGCACCGTTTTTAACTGAGAAAATAAACAAGATAACAACAATATGATAGCTAAAATCAATCAGCTTCTGCAAGAAGTAGAAGCACTGAAAGCCGCCAACGCCGAGGAACTGGAAGCGCTACGCATCAAATATCTCAGCAAAAAGGGGACCATCAACGAACTGATGGCAGACTTCCGCAATGTAGCCGCCGAACAGAAGAAAGAGGTGGGAATGCGATTGAACGAACTCAAAAACAAAGCGCAGGAAAAAATCAACGCATTGAAGGAACAGTTCGAAAGCCAGGACAACGGTTGCGACGACCTTGACCTGACCCGCTCCGCCTATCCGGTAGAATTGGGCACACGCCATCCGCTGACCATCGTAAAGAACGAAATCATAGACATATTCGCACGCATGGGATTCAACATCGCCGACGGTCCGGAAATCGAAGACGACTGGCATGTGTTCTCTTCCATGAACTTTGCCGAGGATCATCCGGCACGCGACATGCAGGATACCTTCTTTATTGAGAACAACAGCGAAAGCGTATCACACAACATTATTCTGCGTACACATACCTCGAGCGTACAAAGCCGCGTGATGGAAACGTCACAACCGCCGATCCGCGTCCTCTGTCCGGGGCGCGTTTACCGCAATGAAGCCATCAGCTACCGCGCACACGCCTTCTTCCATCAGGTAGAAGCATTGTATGTAGATAAGAATGTTTCTTTCACCGACTTAAAACAGGCCTTGCTGCTCTTTGCCCAAGAAATGTTCGGCAATGATACCAAAATCCGCCTGCGTCCCTCCTACTTCCCCTTTACAGAGCCCAGCGCCGAAATGGACATCAGCTGCAACATCTGCGGCGGCAAGGGATGCCCATTCTGTAAAGGTACAGGTTGGGTTGAAATCCTGGGCTGCGGGATGGTTGACCCGAACGTATTGGAGTTGAACGGCATTGACAGCAAAATATACAGCGGATATGCCCTCGGTATGGGTATAGAGCGTATCGCCAACCTGAAATATCGCGTCAACGACCTCCGCCTTTTCTCTGAAAACGATACACGCTTCCTGAAAGAATTCGAGGCGGCCTACTGATTCGGCGAAGTTTCCTCCGCTAAAAACGAAAGGATTAAAGAATGAGAAAATGAAGTGAGGTTGTTTTCCATTCTTTAATTCTTTCATCGTTAATTCCGCATTATTAAAATTCTGCCCAATGAAAGATCGGCTCATTACTCCCGGCTATTGCTTCATCCTTGCAGCCAACTTTCTGCTGTACTTTGGTTTCTGGCTATTGATTCCCGTCTTGCCGTTTTATCTGTCGGAGGTCTTCAATGCCGGAAATTCCACCATAGGTATCATACTTTCCTGCTACACGGTCGCGGCCCTGTGCATCCGCCCTTTCTCCGGTTACTTCCTGGACAGTTTCGCACGCAAGCCTTTATATTTACTGGCATACTTTGTCTTCATGACAATGTTTGCAGGATATATCATTGCGGGGTCACTCACGCTGTTTATTCTGTTCCGGATCATACACGGAGTTTCATTCGGGATGGTAACGGTGGCGGGCAACACGGTAGTAATCGACATCATGCCCTCGTCCAGACGTGGAGAAGGCTTGGGATATTACGGGCTTTCCAACAATATAGCCATGGCGGTAGGCCCCATGTCCGGACTGTTCCTGCATGACGCGGGCATGAGTTTCACAACTATCTTCTGTTGCTCGCTCTGCTCCTGCCTTGCCGGATTCATGTGTGCCATGTCAGTGAAAACTCCCTATAAGCCTCCGGTAAAGAAAGAGCCCGTATCACTTGACCGGTTCATCCTGCTGAAAGGAATCCCAGCAGGTATCAGCCTGCTGTTATTATCCATCCCCTACGGCATGACCACCAACTACGTGGCTATGTATGCCAAAGAAATAGGCATCAACGTCACAACCGGTTTCTTTTTCACCTTCATGGCGGCAGGCATGGCTATTTCCCGCATCTTTTCGGGAAAACTGGTAGATAAAGGAAAAGTGACGCAAGTCATTTCAGCAGGACTCTATATCGTGGTATCCAGTTTCTTCCTGCTCTCGGCCTGTGTCTATATCATCCAGTGGAACGCCGTGGCATGCAGTATCATCTTCTTCCTCATCGCCCTGTTGCTCGGAGTGGGATTCGGCATCATGTTCCCGGCATACAACACACTGTTCGTCAACCTCGCCCCAAACAGCCAACGGGGGACGGCCACTTCCACTTATCTGACATCCTGGGATGTAGGAATAGGTATAGGCATGCTGGCAGGAGGATATATTTCTGATGTCAGTACTTTTGACAGAGCCTACCTGTTCGGCGCCTGCCTTACCATTATATCCACGCTCTACTTCAACAGAAAAGTATCTCCTCATTATCATAAAAACAAATTAAGATGAGAAAGAAAGAACGTTATGAAAAAGTAATCGCCTGGTTCAGGGAAAACCGTCCCGTAGCCGAAACCGAATTGCATTATGACAACCCGTTCGAGCTGCTGATAGCGGTTATTCTTTCTGCACAGTGCACGGACAAGCGGGTAAACATGATCACCCCTGCCATCTACCGGGATTTCCCCACTCCCGAAGCACTTGCCGCGACCACTCCCGAAGTCATTTATGAGTATATCCGTAGTGTATCCTATCCCAACAACAAAGCCAAGCATCTGGTGGGCATGGCCCAAATGCTGGTGAAAGACTTTAACTGCCAGGTACCGGATACCCTGGAGGAATTGGTCAAACTCCCCGGCGTGGGACGCAAGACCGCCAATGTGATTCAATCCGTCGTCTTCAACAAAGCCGCCATGGCCGTGGATACCCATGTATTCCGTGTCAGCCACCGCCTGGGACTGGTTCCGGACAAATGCACAACTCCGTTCAGCGTGGAAAAGGAGCTGGTGAAAAACATCCCGGAAGCCGACATACCCATTGCCCACCACTGGCTGATCCTGCATGGGCGTTATACCTGTATTGCCCGCAAGCCGCGCTGCGGCTCCTGCCTGATTGAAGATCTTTGCGAATACAAAGATAAAGTCTACGCCTGACTGTCTCGTCTCTATTGCGGTCATAGCTTAACTCTGGGTTATGGCCCGCATTCATCTATTTCACCGGCCATTAACACCACATAATCATCATGATTATGGATGATTATCCGGTTATATAACAAACAACTAGTTCATTCATTTTTTATCAGCGCAAAATTTCTATGCATTTGTGATCCAGATCATGCTCGCAACTTTATGTTGAATGAATGTTACTGGAATGGAAATAAATGTCAGGCAATACAACGGATGAGTAAAGATTGTCAGGATAATGACCCATGATTTTTTAAGATAATGGACCATATCACTATGCTTACGCCAGATCAGTAGAATATATCGCCTTTTCCCGACAAACCGGCGAACCCAAAAGATAAAAATACCAACGATATCGAAACGGTAAAATTTAACGCTGTATAACATTCATATGTCCGGAGCATTATACCACCCTGATTATGTGTAACAGATTATTACAAAAGCCTTGCCTGATGCGCCAGGATAGTGAACATTACTTGCCGTTTTCCCTCCAAGAATAACTATAAAGGCGGCGGTCCAACGAGATTGCGCCCCGAACACCCCCCAGTAAATATGGGATGTAAAAAAAGAGGTATATGTGTCTACTGCAAACAATAAACCAGCAGAAAGCGTGAGTCTGAACGCTTTCAAACAACCACGCGCGTTCTATCTCATTTTCTCGATCGAGTTGTGGGAGCGTTTTGGTTACTACGGCCTGCAAGGGATCATGGCCGTTTACCTGGTAAAACAGCTGGGTATGTCGGAAGCGGATTCCATTACTCTGTTCTCCTCCTTTAGCGCGCTGGTTTATGGCCTCGTCGCCATTGGCGGCTGGCTGGGTGATAAAGTGCTGGGTACCAAGCGTGTCATCATGCTGGGCGCTATCGTGCTGGCGATTGGCTATGCGCTGGTGGCCTGGTCCGGCCATGACGCCGCTATCGTCTATATGGGTATGGCGACCATCGCCGTCGGTAACGGCCTGTTTAAAGCCAACCCGTCCTCCCTGCTTTCTACCTGCTATGACAAAAACGACCCACGTCTGGACGGTGCATTTACCATGTACTACATGTCCATCAACATCGGTTCGTTCTTCTCTATGCTGGCAACCCCGTGGCTGGCCGCACGTTTTGGCTGGAGCGTAGCGTTTGCCCTCAGCGTGGTGGGGATGGTGATCACCATTATTAACTTCGCCTTCTGTCAGAAATGGGTTAAACAGTACGGCTCTAAACCGGACTTTGCCCCGGTACACATGGGTAAACTGCTGGCGACCATCGCTGGCGTGGTGGTGCTGGTCGCTATCGCCACCTGGCTGCTGCACAACCAGGGTATCGCACGTATGGTGCTGGGCGTCGTCGCACTGGGTATCGTCGTGATTTTCGCCAAAGAAACCATAGGCCTGAAAGGCGCTCCGCGTCGTAAAATGATCGTCGCTTTCCTGCTGATGGTAGAAGCGATTGTCTTCTTCGTGTTGTACAGCAGGAAAGCGACAATCGCTTCTACCATCAGC
>OGLE01000111.1_pt1 | contig 74169 bp, 57 predicted proteins | sample 1572671 | NCBI WGS metagenome assembly OGLE01 (sample SAMEA2581923, study PRJEB24529) | metagenome | biome: Human gut stool | place: China | collected 2011 | reverse complement strand
ATAGAGCAAGCAAATTGTTAGAGCAAGCAATTTGTTAGAGCATTTGATAGAGCAAAGCAAGTTTAGAGCAAGTCATTTGCATAGCAAATGATTAGAACAAGCAATTTATTAGAGCAAATGATTGGAGCAAAGTTACCATAAACGTGGACTTGGATTTGTCAACATGTTTGAAGTTGCTAAAGCAAATGAATCTGCGAAATCGTCAATTTTTCCAACCCATGAAAATTCTTCAAACTTTGCAATGCAAGTTTCAATTTGCTGTAGCTTATCAGCATTGCCATTTCCTGTAAACTCTTTCTTCAAAGCTTTAGGTGCAATCACATCAAATGACATTTCTGTGCCAAGTGGAAAATGATGATAGACTGCATCTTGAATGACGCCTCGATATAGCATAAGGTCAACCAATGAATTTGAGTTTCTTGACATATAGCCCATTGCAGCGCCTTCAAGCACAATTCTAATGTACTTAGGCTGTATGGGCCACAATTGTTGCATGAACATTTCAATAAAGTTTATGATTTTATTTGACAATGTTCGAATAGTCAACATTTTTGAGCATTCCTTTGCACTATAATTTTTGAAACTGTACTCTTTTCGATAAGGCACATAGTTGATTGAATCACTTGAATCATCAATTGGTGGCATGTCATTGACAAACAATGCACCACAACATTGATTACCAATAACTAATGCTAAACCAGTTGAATCAACTGACATGTCCAAACCAATTCTTAATGTGTCATGAGCCAAGTTTCTTTCATGTCGATATTCTTCTTTGATTCGTAACATGATAAGATCACTTGGTACGCGTGGTTGACGTTCAAGTTTTGCTGATTGTTGCTTTGTCCGAGCCATATTATATCTGTTTATTTATTAAGAGTTCTGAATTTTGGTAGGTTTTGATTGAACGCTTAATGCATCTTCCTGTTCTTTTACAAATGCATCGGCATTACCAGATTCTTGCATGCGTTCTGCATAAGTTTTTTCATCTGTGTAACGTTCATCATCTTTGAACATTTCTTTGACTTCTTCTGCAGGTTCAAACATTGGACGCAAATCTTCATCATCATCAAAGTCACTGTTTGCAACTGCATTGTCAATGTTTGTTTGTTGCTTCTCAATAGTTTTGATAACATCAACAATTGATCTTGTGACTAATGATTCTGTACCAGCGTCAACTGATGCAGCAGTTTGAGATAGTTGACCTTGATTTGCATTGTTGCCTAAATCTTGAGCATCTTGAGACACTCTCATAGAATTTGCATATGCAGTCATTACTTGTGGTAAGCTTCGAATGTATGCAATGTACTGATTCACAAGTGATTGTGCATCATTTTGCAACTTAATCATCATTGCAAAGTCTGTTAAAGCACCACCTTGTGCATCAATTTTTTCAAAAATGCTGTCAATTGCATGCATTGCATAAAAGACTTGTTTGCAAAGCATGTTAATGTTGAATGATTCCATTTCAACAATACTGTCAACAAGTGGTGATTTGACATCACATGAAATGCATAAATTTTTAACCTCCGTGACATATCGAGTTGCTTTAACAATTGCTAATTCTAGAGTAGTTTTGTCAAAGTGCCTGTATATGTCTGTGGCATCCAAAACTTCTGCAGCATCTAAAGCTTGAAGCATATTGAATGAATCATCTTGAGACATATGTATATGTTTTGATTGTTGTCCGCTCCATTAATTTAATCTTTAAATATATATTTGATTATAGTTGACTTAAATATTATAGTTGACTTAAATAAAAAGACTCTTGCAAATTGCAAGAGTCTTTGTTTTTGTAAATTTCGAAATCTGTTAGGCTGCAGTCCAAGCACAGTTTGCTGTAACATTGACATTGACAGCGGAACCGTCTTGCGGAATCGTAATAGTTTTCGGAGAAATAGTCAAAGTCGGATCACCAGCAGACTGAACAATTTTGATTTGTGCAGTTTTTCCACCAGTAGTGTCAACTTTAATGGTTTTAGTTTTCTCGGTAATCGTAGTGTTAGCCGGAACTGTGATTTTTAAACTGAAAGCAAATTCTGCATTTGCTCCGGGGTCACCTTCTATAACTGCTGCATTTGCAGTAGTAACACCATTTGCTTCATAGTTTTCCGGCAATTCAATTGCTAAGTCACCTTCTTCAAGCAAACTGAATGTCAACTGAGTTGCATTCGTTTTACCTTCGATAGTCAGAGTACCTCCGGCTTTTGTTGCGGACATTTCAGCACCGTTGTCAAAGCTTACGAACTCAGCTTTCGGAGTTTGAGACACTGAATAAGTTGAAGCTTCAGAAATTCCGGCACCTTGAACAGTTACAGTACCAGTACGAGCGACACGACCAGTATGTGCAGTTGCGGTGTTCACAATGACACCATTCCCATTACCAGATGAGGGGGTAAGGGTTAACCAAGCAGGTTTTGCCATGATATTTGTTTTTATAGTTTTACAATAACGTTATAGCTATTTGTATAGTTTAACTTTTGTATAATATGTATTTATAGGTGTCCATTGTCATATTATTGTAGTTAGCATTTATAATACAACAATGGACATATCCAATTTTAAAATAGTTAGTTAGTTAGTTAAAGTAATTTACAATTAAAATACTTTAAATGTTGAACCAATTGTCATCTTACCAATTCCAAGTTCAGCTGCAGCTTGATAAATTGTCACGCTCTTTGAAGTTGCACCACTATAACTAGCTGTATAAGTACAGCTTCTTTGAGACTCACCTTCATGTGCAGCAATTGTCACTGTAGTGCCTGAACGTGTAAAGCCTGTTGCACTACCTGAAATTGTTGGTGTTGCAGACTTAGTAGTCCAACTTGAATATGTTGCAGCAGCACCAGATGGCCAAGTGTACTTAGTACGTTGTTCATATGATGCGCTATATGACAATGTAGCAGTGCCACCATCTGCAGGACATGGACTTGCACTTGTAGTATATCGATTTGCACTAATTGAAACGGTTTGATTTCGAGTTTCAGTTGTTGTTGATGCATTGTTATGAGCTTGATATGTAGTTGCTGCACTTGAGGTTGTACCACCATATGAAGCTGTAACAGTTGCAGAACGTTGATTACCAGCAGTTGTGCCTCGTGAAGCCCAAGTAATTGTTGAACCTGATATAGATGCATCTGTACCACTAACAGCATAAGTAGGTGTTCTACTTGTACTTGTATTATAACTACTGTATGTTGCAGCAGCACCAGATGGCCAAGTGTACTTAGTACGACCTGCTTGTGAAGCCGTTGCAGAAGCCGTTAAAGTGCCGCCACTTGCAGGACACGGACTTGAAGTACTATTGTATCTACTTAATGTCGGCGTATTAACAGTTATTGTACCATCATAAACAACTGAAGTTGTAGGTGTATTTGATCTAGTTGTAACTGTTATAGATGCAATAACTGTGCCACTTGCTGAACCCTGTCGTAAACTAATTGTATAAGTTTGCGAACCAATATTAGTAGTTCCATAAGTTGATTTAGTCAATGTTGAAGTAGTTGTTGAACTTGAGTTAGTGTAATTTGACTTGCTCAATGTACAATATGAACTGCCGCTGTTAACTGCAATTGTCAAATATGCTGTACCTGACCAAGTTTCAGTTGTTGCAGAGCCAGATGCGCCTGACGTATACTTAGGCGTTTTGGAACATCTAATATAACCAAATGTAACTGTTCTAGTATCAGCACCTGCAGACATTGCACTTGAACTGTTCAAGCTTAATGTTCCAGTATATGAACCATAAGTATATGACTCAATTGAGTTTGCAGCCTGATAAATGTACATTGTACCGGATGCAGATTTTGAGCCTGAACCAGACCAAGTAACTGCTTGTGATTTAACAGTTGTCAAACCTGAAGTTGTTGTGCCCTTTGATGATGCAGTGGCATTGATAGATGCAACACTTGGTGAAATTGTGTTTGTACCTGATGTTGCAGCAGCTGTAGTTTCATCTTTAGTTGAGCCTGATGTGTACACATAAGTTGTAACCACTGCAGTCTTAGACCATGTTTGTGAGCCATTGCCAGCTGTTGCAGTAGCTTCACCACCGCTTGCAGGTATCGTTTTATTCGTAATTGTACCAGCAGTCACATTACCATACGTTGTAACACCTCCAGATGTTGATTGAACACTTCTAGTGTTCTGAACAGATGTTGAAGCATCTTTATATTTTGTACTGTCACCAGAATTTGTTGCACGAATTGTACAAGTATCAGTTGCCAAATTCGTTGTCATGTTTGAGTGTGACAATGTTGTATCTGACAAACTAAATCTGCCATTGTTATCAGCTTGTTCTTTTAATGTAACTGTACCATCTTTTGACCTTGTATGTGATGATGTTGAGCCTGATGTGTACAATTTCTTATAAGACTCTGTATTTAAAACAGATGCAGTCACAGTTGCATGTCCACCGGCTGCAGTTATTCCAGAACCAATTGAAATTGTTGGTGTACCATATGCACTAATTGTAGGCTGATAGTTAGAATTTATAACTTTATTTGCTTCCTGAGTACAAGCAGTACATTGTTTAGCTGCTGAAGTTTTGCCATGCATTGTCACAGTCACAGTCAATTGTGAATGTGCGCTTCTAGCAGAATCTATAGTTGTACCACGATTTGCCCAAGATGCTGCACCAGCACTTGTACTGTCCAATGTGAATCCAATCACAGGGTTTGCAAGTGCAAATTTAAGTGTTCCACCTGATGTTACAGTTCCACCACCAGTAGTTGAACCATTCCATCCCCAAGTTTGACTATATGTCACTGTAGGTGTCTTAGTTGCACCTGCTGCTGCAAATGTTGTATACGAATATGCTGTAATGACTGGAGTTGCATAGGTTTTAGTACCTGTATTTTGTGTACATGTTGCAGTCTTTGTTGCAGTTTTGCCATTTGCAGTCACTGTCAGTGTGACTGTTACACTTCTTGAACTTGTACTTGTATTTGCAGTCCAAGTCACAACACCTGTACTTGTATTGATAGACGCACCTGTAGTTGTTGGAATGCTGTATACTCTTGGAGTTACACTGATTGAGCCTGTTGAAGTTGAACTATATGTAACTGCTTGAGTCACTTCACCAACTGCAGGTGTTGAAGTTGAACCTGCTGCAGCAACATCTGGATATGACAATGATGCAATTGTGATGTCACCATATGCAGTTATAGCATTTGCTGCTTGAGTTGTAGTGGCAGTTCCAGTGATTGCATTTGTAGTGTAACTTGATGTCACACTGACAGTCACAGTTGCACTTCTAGCATCACCAACTGTAGTTGTACGATTTGCCCAAGTTGTAACATTGCTAGATTGTGTTGCACCAGTTCCACTGACTGTATATGCTGGCGTAAACAATGATGTACTTGTACTTGTTGAACCTGAACTGTATGTGACAGTTGGTGTCCAAGTAACAGTGCCGCCTTTTGCAGGAATTGCATCAACTGAACCTGCTGAAGCTGTACCGGCAATTGTGACTTTGACAATTTTGTTCAAAGCTTGGGTACAAGTGTCAGTTGCAGTTTTTGAGCCAGTTTTTGTGCCTGCTGAATTATATGATGCCGTTGGAGTCCAAGTGACTGTGTAAGTTCTGGTAACAGTACCAGATGTTCTAGCATCACCTTCTGTTGTCCCACGTGATGTAGCAGTCAAAACACCTGATGTTTTATTGACTGCAGTAAAACCATTTTGTGATGCTGATAACTTATAATCATTTGCACTTGTCAAAGCACCATAAGTTGATGAAGGTGCTGTTGTACTTGTTGAGCCTGAACTAAATGTGTATGTGACAGCTGTGCCACCACCAATTGTTGGAGTTGCTGAAGTTGCATTTGCTGCAATGTCAGGATATGACAATGTAATTGCTGCAGGTGTTACAGCTGTGACATAGTTACCAGCTTGAGTTGCAGTTATTGTTGCAGTGTTTGACTTGCCATTTATTGTAACTTTGACAGTGATTGTAGCTGATCTAGAATTGCCAATTGTTGTTCCACGAGCTGCAGCAGTCAATGAACCAGTACTTGTACTGTTCAAAGTAAAGCCTGTTGTAGGTGGCATACTGTACTCAATCGCACCACCATTTGTGTACGTGTCAGTTGAACCAGATGTATATGTCCCAACTTGACTGTATGTTGTTGCACTTGGAGTCTTGGTGTTTTCAGATGCAGCAAAGCTTGCATAGGCACCCTTAGTGATTGTTGGCACGCCATAAGTTATGACATTGTCACCTTGAGTACACTTTGCAGTTCTAGTGTCACTGTCTGTAACAGTTGCACCACCAAATTCTGATGTATGTGTCAATGTCCATGTAACTGTCAACGTAACAGTACTTGAAACTCTTGAACCAAGAGTTTTGCCCATGTTAGTGGCAGTCAAAACACCAGTAGTTGCATTGATTGCTGTGAACCCATTTTGTGCAGCAGCCCATGCATATGAACTCTTCATTGACACTGTTGTACCTGCAGGTGCATCCTCTACATGACCAAGTCTACTAGTACTGCCACTTGTAAAAGTTAGGACATAGTAACTTATACCTGATGGCGTTGCACTTGTTGCACTTGGTGTAATTTTTGGATATGAAAATGCAGTAGTGTCTGCATCAATTGCAGTAACTCTATTTGCAACTTGATAAACTGTAGCAGTTTTAGTTGCTGACTTGTCATTCAAAGCAACTGTGACACTCAATGATCCCTTAGAATCTTCATTTGTCACAGTAGTTCCTAAACTTGTGGCAGTGACAGCAGTTCCATATGTCACAGTTGCACCACTGGTAATGTCAGTGATTTTGCCGGACACATAATAAACTTTTTGCACATATGCCAATGATGCAGCTTGACTAATTGAGCCACCTGCAGCTGGAATTTTGTTAACTGTGAAAGTGTTGATGACCATGTCACCATAATGGTCAATAGCATCAGCAAGCTGTGTTGCGGTTGCAGTTTTTGCTGCTGAAGTCTTACCATTCATGGTGATTGTCAAAGACACAGTCACTGAACGTTCAGTGCCTTGGTTTGCAGCCCATGTAACAATACCAGTTGCAGCAGCAACACTTGCACCAGTTACAGGAGTTGGGATTGTTGCAGCAATAGTCACACCAGTTGCAGGACTTGAAGTACTGCCACTTATAGTTGCACCGCTATTTGCAACACCATTCCAAGTCCAAACTTGTGAATATGACAAATTAGGCGTCAAAGTACCGCCCGCAGCATCACGCTTATCATATGTATAGCTTGCTATTACAGGTGTTTCATACACTTTAGCACCTGCAGATTGTGACAATACAATTGTTGCTGAAGTATATCCTGACTTTGAAACTGTTATTGTCGCAGATTTTGTTGAAGTTGACTTGTTGTTGACAACTGTGATTGTGACACCTGACACTGTGGCAACTGTCGTTGCATTTGATGATAAATTAAAGCCGGTCAATTCTGTACCCGTATATATTTTTGTCCCATCAAGATAAGTGTCATATGTACAAGAAACCGTTGCAGTGCCACCAGTTGCACCAAATGAAGTCTTTGTAGCTACAGGCACAATCCGATATTCAAATTCACCATTAAGTTGCTTCATTGTTGCAGATGCTGTCACACTTGAACTTGAACCTCCGACAGTCAAAGTTATGATTTTGTCTGCTGAAGTTTCATTTCGGGTCAATGTAGCTGTTCCAGAAAATTCATAAAATCCGGATGCACCAGGGTCACCTGAAATTGCTGCACCATTTGTATAACTTGAGCCATTGACATTCAAAGTTGCTATTGTAGCATTTGAAATGTCAAAAGTCAATTTGGACGAATTTGATGTACCGGAAAATGACACTGAAGTAGTCAATGCAGAAACTGAAGCAGATTCAAATGTCACTTGAATCTGCTCAGTTGCAACCTGATTGACTGATATTGTTTTTGTTTGTGTCGGAGAACCTGTAGTGGTTTTAACAGTCAACGTGGTGTTTCTAGCAGTACGTCCGGTGTATTCTGTACCGGTAACTTTAACACCAGTTTTATTGCCTGTACCAGATGCCGGGTCCACTGAACACCACGATGCTTTGGCCATGCTTAGTTGTTTAAAATTGATTTGTTTGTGTGTATAATCAAAAACTTTAGAACAATGTCATGTATCTTATGAAATAGACCATGATGCATTTGAAGTCACATCAAATGTGACGGCTGTTCCAGCTTGTGCCAATGTAATTGATGTTTTTGACACTGACAGTGTTGCAGCACCTGCTGCTTGTGTAATTGTTGCAATTAAAGTTTTTGCCGTGTCATTACAAGTAATTGTAACTGTACCAGTTCTACTTGAAATTGTTGAGTTGACAGATATTGTAGCAGTTGCAGTCCAAGCAAACTCAGCATCAGCACCAGGATCACCTGCAATTGCAGTTCCAGATGTTGCAGAAACTTCATTCACTTTAAAATTGCTTACTGCGGTAACTATTCCAGAGAACGTGAATGTTAATTTGGTTGAGTTTGAAGTACCTGAAATTGCAACAGTTGTTGCAGTTGCAGTTGCATTATATGAAGTCGAACCTGCAACAAATTCAGCTTTTGGTGACTGAATCACATCAACTGTTTTTGTTTGTACCGGAGAACCTGTAGTTGTTTTAACTGTCAAAGTTGTTTCACGCTGTACACGACCGGTATGTGCAGTACCTGAAACACTCACTGTTTTATTGCCTGTACCGGATGACGGGCTGACAATACACCAAGCAGCTTTTGCCATGATTTATATTTTTTATAAATTGTTGTATATATGGTTATATTATTGTATTTTACAATGCACTGGATCAAATTTATCTGTTTTATGGAATATGTATATGCATATAGCAGATTTGTTATACGCTGATTTTACAATATATATATGCACAAAGTATCAATGACTTTATCAATGACTTTATCAATGACTTTATCAATGACTTGCAAAAAAAAAAATGTATGCTCAGATATAGAGCATGCATTTTGCATCTTATAAAGTCTTATCAATGTTCAAATAACTTGACTTGCTTTCCACTTCGTGTTTGATTCAACATACTGATAAGCTGTCCAGTTATTGCTTTCATATAACCATAACTGTTTATGACGAAGTTTTAGATAAGCATCAGTTAATGTTGCAGACCAATCTGATGATGCCGAAATTGCTTTTTCAAGATTTGGGTCTTTGACAAGCCATTCACCAAGACCATTGACAAGTTGACGACCATCAACTTCAATTTGTGTAGCATCATCAGCAAGTATTGTGGATTCATAAGGACGTTCAAAACACAGCAATTTACGTAATGTTATGTCAAAGCTTGAATCTATTCTAACATGTGTGACTGAACCGTTAAACGTGTAAAGTTGTATAGTCTTGTCCAAATTCATTGAATAAAGCATGTACATGTCTTGGCTCTCAATCTTCACAACTTTTGAAATACCATTGCAATCTTGTAGTTTGCATAGTTCAACAACAAAATGAACTCTATACAAGTTCTTAACACATTCACAATTTTTGACACGTAAAGCAATCTGATGCCATGTGTCATCTGTGATAGTCGTGTCACTTGTCATATAAGTTGACACTACATTTCTTGACAAGCTTGGTTTGTCACTGTCAGGCAATTCATCTGCAGACCAACTTACATTTGACTTGACATATTGTTCTTCAGTGTACTGATTTGCTTTGCTAAGATTGAGTTGTGACTTTTCAAATTCTAAATAAGGTCCAAGTAAATTTGAGTCAGGTGCATTTCCAGGTGTTGAAGTTTCTTTGTTAGAGTTAGATGTGCCATTTGTGACTTGCCAATTGGCATTTGACTTGACACCTTGAGTGTCTGTGAATTGATTCATTGGAGTCAAGTACACTATGTCTTTTGTAAAGTACAAGTATGGATGATTTAGCTTTGACACGTTAGTTTCACAAGCATCCAATATAAGCAATTTGCCATCATTGATTGCAATCATCATGTCACCAACTTTTGCAAGTTGCTTGTATTTTGTTTTTTGATATCTGTTTTCATGGTTCAGACGGAACCACATACCAAACGTGTACTCAATGTCTGGTAGCTCTGGAATGTATTGCACTGCAACTTCACCATATACAGCTTTTGACATGTCATATAAACCTGCACTAACGGGCACAGTGTCATTTTCAATCAAAGTCTTCTCAGCTTTTGCAATGATTGCATGATGAATCCATTTTCTTGAACTGTCAAACATGCTTAAGTCAATGTGTGTGTTTGTGACAAACATGTTCAATGCAGCCATTGTGACTTGCTCTTTAGTAGACTCTTTAGCATCAAACTCAGTCATTGGTTTAGCTAAAGCATCAATGTCAAAAATGTCATGGTCTGCTAACATTGATGCAACTTTGTCATCAACTTGACTAGTTGATTTGTCAATCAAATCGTGACGGATTTCATATGACTTGCAATGACAAACATGCCAGCCAATTGCATTCATCAAACCAATTTGAGCTTCAACATTTGTGACTTCAAACATGCGATTTGCAACAGGCGCATAAAAATAGTCATGTTGACCAGGCTCTTTGCCTTGACCAAACACTTGCTCATACAAGTCTGGCAAAATATGAATTTCAATACCTTGTTCAAAGTCAATGTCAAATGCATCATAAGTAGCCTTTTGTGTATTGAAATTGTTGTCAACAACCATGACTTGCAAAAATTTGATTGCACCTTGATGCAACAAGTCAAAGCTTCTTAATGCAGACACTTTATGCTCAATTGTAGAGTCATGTGAAAACCATATAACTATATGCCCAATTTGTTTGTTGACAGCTTGCATCATTTGTTGCCACATGTGTACAGGCAACTCCATTTTTTCATAAGGCTTCCATAATTTGTCTTCAGACTTTTGTAAAATGTTATGTTTTTCAGGTGCAAGTTCAGTTCTTAAGCATTCAATCTCATCAATGGGTGTGTCATTGATTTTGACATCTTCAAGTACATATGCTTGTTCATTTATTTGGTCTTGTTTCCAATTTTGTTGCCAATCAATGTCAAGTTTAAATTGTATCGTTACAATAAAGTCTTCATTGCAATATGAAAGTGCAAAGTCATTAAAGTCTGCAATGCTATGTACAAGTGGCTTCCATAATGACCAATCTTGTCCTTGATTCAATGACCATCTGCATGACACATCAACTTTTGCTTTGCAAACATTTTCATTGTCAATAAATTCAATGTTTGCAAGTGTTTCATTCTTGTCAAATTGAATTGTAGTTTGCAAATAGATTGTTTCATTTGTATTGACAATCAATTTGTCAGGTGTAGTTTGAAGTGTTGAGTCTGTTAACATGTCACTGAGCTTTGGAAACGACAATTGATTTGTTTATGACTTGTACAATGCTTGAAGTCATTGGGTCTGTTATTTGTAAAGTGATTGTGTAGTTGCCAATCTTACGACAATGATACTTAAGTAGCCATCTAATTGAAGTTGCAACATTTTGTTTGTTGCCGGCATTGTCAATATATGTAGCTGTCCATTTCAAATCATAAGGCGCAAATGCAAACACATTTTCATCTGGAACACAAACAAGCAAACAACCAACTGTCACAATAGTACCATGATCAATTTGTTCGAAATATGTGTCATATGAATTTCGTGGAGTGTCGTACTGTATTGGAAATTGTGTATGCTCAACTTGTACAGTCAAATCATATTTGCCATAAATTGCAAACTTTGTCAATGGGTCAGTTTCATAGTCACCTGATAAAGAATTTGATTTGACTTGAAGCTTTTGAACTTGTACAAGATCAGATAATGATGTAGTGCCTCTGATTAGATCATACAAATTTGTCAAGTCTTTTTCACCAGATGCATTTGTCAATGCAACATCATTAAAGTCTTTTTTATAGTTGCCACATTGAATAGAGCATGAACCAATTGTTGCTTTGTCACTGTCATCAAGTTGAACAATACACATTGCAGGTACATTGTCACAAAATTCTACATTGTCATATAGCATTGTTGCAACTGATGTACCTGAAAATTTGTATTGTTGATATGACATTGGATGCTTTGACATTGCATATAAACACCAAACAGTTCCACCAACTTCAGGATTGATTGCATCGTTTTCATCAAGTACAACATTGACATAAGTTTCTCGAATTGTCCATGTGAAGTCATTGAAAAATCCTAAATGTGCAAAGTTTGTTGATTGTGTTTGTTGTAGTGATAGAGATTGTTGTAGTGATTGAGATTGTTGTAGTGATAGAGTTTGTTGTAGAGTTTGAATATGTGCAAGCAATTTGTTGAGTAAGTCTTGTGCATTGTCATAGTTGAATGCAATTGTTGCACTTGGACCATGTTTGTATGCTTCCAACATCAATTCAAACTTACCTGAGCCATCTGCAACCATACCTGCAGGTGTTGCTTTTACATCAGCATCACTTACAATGTCAAATTGCAATTCCAAAAATGTCCCACTGTATTGTGGCAAAGTCATAGTGTTTGAGTCAATCAAACGAATGTCTTGCAATCTATTTAAACGTAGCAATTCTGACTCAGCATTTACAAGATTCTTGTACATGTAAGTTGTCTTATAATCGCCAGGATTTGTTGCATCGTAGTCTGTGATTGCAAAATTGTCGTTGTTCATTGCAGGCACATACAATGTTGGTGAAGTTTGTGACATGACTTCACGTGTTGTTCGATACAAAGTTGCATTAGACATACCGGCAATGTTTAATTTCTTGCTTCTGTTTTTGATTGCATCTGCAGTTTGTTTTAATGAATTTTTGCCATGTACAAGTTGTGGCCATCTTACACCGTCAATCACACCAATATTAAAGTTTGCTTGCAATCCTCGAATGTCAAGCATTTGACAATATGAATTGACATAGCCTCTGCCATCTTTGATTTGAACATTTAACTTGTACATTCCAGGTTTACGAAATCCAATGACAAGATGATTGACAAAACCTTTGTACACTCTGTCAAACACAATTTGCTTTGTCAAATCATTGATGACAATGTAACGGCATTCTTTACATGTACCATATAGTCGAATTGATTCTGCATCTGTATTAGTCCATGTAGTAAATGCAATGTCAATCATTGCAGCATTGTCACGATAAAATGTGCCTGGATATGTTGCTTTTGCTTTCAATGTTTCCATGTTTGTTGCTTTGCTGGTTCTGCAAACATATATTCACTGTCATCAAGTTTTTCTGTGCACAATTGTTGCAAATAGTAGAATCGTTGCTGTGATGACTGTTTGTTTGCCTTCAAATTTTCAAGATGTCTACTAAACAGTTCATCTATATGTTTTAAATTCAAATTCATTTGTATTTTTGAAACTGCATCTAAGCTTGACAATTCTAACAATTGCTTTTGATAATCAATCATTAAGTGTTTCCATGACTTTAAAGCATCAGATAAAACTTCATATTGCTCATTAGATTCAATTGCACTTGTTTGTGCTTGTATATTGATAAGTGAATGTATCTTTGCATTTGACTGCTTTATTGATTGTTCACATTTACGATCAACATTTATGGTATATGTCACTGCAATCAAAATTAGCAATGACATGATAGGCTTAAATGCGTTGTCATCAATGAACTTGAATAACAATATGTTTAGTATCTTCTCCATGTCACATTAAACTATCCGTGTCAATTGATGGCTTGATCAATTTAAATACATGATTGATATAAGGAACTGTGTTAGCAGTCTTGTTTGTACTACGATTTCTTAAATCAAAAATTTTACGAAGCTCTTCAAATTCAGTTTGCCATTTCCAGTCTTGATTTGACATAACAGCAATGCCAACATCAAATGGATTCATATTTGCAAAGATTGATTTTCTGTCAATGTTCAAGTATGGTGGCAGTTCACCGTGGAATTGTGACAGCCACCAATCAATGTAATCGCCATCATTAATTGTGCCAGCATCAACAGGTGTTTCTAAAGCGACAAAAATGTCATTAGGCTCACCAAATGTTGAAGTCATGTCACTTTCAGCATTCAGATAGAATGTCAATGGTCTTACCCATGCAATCGTAGTGCCAGTAGAAGTCAATTCATCACTGTCATTGTTTTCGTCGACCAAAGCAAGAATGTCTTTAACTGACAATGCAATTCCTGGTACTTGAGGTTTTACTGTGTATGTTGATGATTGTTGTGTAGCCCAAAGCAATGTTGCAATGTACACACTGTATATGTCAAGTTCAAGGTCTTCAAAATGAATGTGTTCAGGCAAAAATTCATATTCAAGCACATTTATGAGAGCATAAAGCTTTTTGATTGTGTCTTGATTTGGCAAATTGTCATTTAATTCAATGATTGGCATTGCTGTACATTTTGTGCACCATTTTGTAGTGACATAATTGTAGTTGTACACTAAAGCAAGCAAATTTGTTCTGAACCATGTATTTGCCCATTGTTCAATTGATTCGCCTAAATCAATATAATTTTTTGAGCCTTGAGCATTTTTGAGTATCTCATAGATTGTGACTGCATTTGTGTAGCCAAACCAATCAAGTATATTTAGCAATCCACTATATGTTCCAAGCTTTGAATCAAAATCATCTCTACGAATGATAAATTCTTGCATCTTTTGATTTTGAAACATTGCTGATATGATGTCATGTCTATTATCGGCTTGTAACATGGCATCATTATAGATTTCCAAATAATCACGATTAAAGTTTGACATCATTACACGTAGTCTGTCATCAACATTAATCACATTTGCTGTAACAGTTACATTGTATGTCGTGCCATCTTCAAATTGAATTGCTAAATGTGATGACACTTCACCAAGTAACTCTGATGTTTGCAGTACAATTGGTATTTCAGTGTCAGTTGTGTCAATGTACAAGCCTTTATATTCTTGCAATTGAATTTCTAAATGATCCGTGCCATCTTCATCTTGTACTTTAACAGTTTCAAAAAATGCTAAACCATTGTCAAGAATTTGAATCATGCCAGCATTTTTGAAAGAGTACAATGATGCATTGACAATTGAATCGGCATCTACATCACCAAGATCAATAACCCAGTTATTTGTGACACGTGAGCCATTGACATCAAATATATAGAAATCATGCATAGAGCCTTCTACCCACCATGCAGTGTTTGCAAGTACACCAATAGTGTCAGTAAATTTATTTGCAGATGTCAAATCAACACCCGGCTTGTCAAATTTTACATAAGGTTGCTCTGCCATGACTACTATGCATCAAATTTTCGATTCAAATCAAAATAATGAGTCCATTTGTCCAAGTATGACACAAACAAAATAGAAAATGCATCACAAAATGCAATAAGCTCTGTTATGCCAAAATATGCAGTTACACGTGTACTAGTTTTAAACACTATTTTGGCAAACACACTTGATTTCCAAGATGGCTCTTTTTCATCAATAATTGTATTTATAATACGTTTTCTTGGATTCATAATTTTCAATGTTTAAATTGACGATACTTATAACGATACTTATAACGATACTTATAACGATACTTATAACGATACTTAAGCCTCAATATATGAACCTGCATCATTTTCAACAAGTACTTTAATTGACAATGAAACGTCTGTGCCTTCCGTACTACGAATAAGAGGCATCAAATTTTTATCGGTTACATTTATATTGCCTAAATTATCAATGAACTGCAAGTTGCTTTCAGTTTCACTGTCAAATTTCACATCAACTGTTTCAAGCAAATCAAGCTGTTCAATCACCTTTATCAATGCGCTTCGTGATATGAATTGTTTATTGTCAGCCCAATTATCTTGAATATGTTCAGTTACAATTGACATGACAGATTGTTTAATGTCAGTTGCATTTTGTAACGTGTACTTTTTCCTGCACAAAATGTAGCATTGAAAATAGATAAGTTTAGCCGTCTCAAATTTGATTTCTGTCAAAAGTACATAATCTTTGATAGCTTTTATTTGTGCTTGTAAATATGAGATGTCAGTTGAACTTAGTGTGAACTCATTCAATGGCAATGACCAATAATTATAGACAAGTGTGCCGGCTTTAATAAACTTGTCAAGTATGTTTGGAACTGCAATCACATGAATGATTTGAGACTCTATATTTGACCATATATTGATTACTTTATATTGACCAAAACGTGACATGTACACTGCAATTGATTCGGCACTATGTAATACCAAACTTCTATTGATTGCACCTGCATTGTTTCTGATTGTTTCAATGTCATCACCATTATAGCCGCCTACAATGTTTGTGACTTGTTCAAATGTTATAGTTGTCTTTGGATCGATAGAGTTCATTGAAGAATCAAACATGCCATCTTGCCATTCAAATGTTGCATCATTTTGAACAAGTAAATTGCCGTCATAACCAGCACATTTCAAGTATGTGACATTGACTACACTGTTTATGTCAGGCATTACACCAGTCACAGCATTGCCAAACATAAGTTGCAATTTACCATCAAATGACCAACTTATGACATAGCCATTACTATATCTGTCCATTTCTGCAAATGACATGTATTTGGTCCACACTTCAGCATTCACAGTCACAACAATAGAATCTTCAGACACAAAATCATTTCGTTCAGATATGACAAATGTTTCAAGCGGAACATGATTTGTGACAAATTGTTGTGATGTGTATTCACCTTGTTTGCAAACAAATTCATATCTACGACTAATTGTCGTGTCATTCAGTATGCATTGTTGAAAGTCTTCACTCATACATATGCTATATATGAGATTGTTTTCTTTACATTTAAATGTTGCATGATTTTTAATGTACACTGTAGGTGACAGTTCAGTTGCAGCATTAGCTGCAAACTCTATTGAAATTTTGCCTGTAGATTCACAAGCACTTACAGTTTTGTAACAAGCCAATTGTGCAAGGCCTCTAACTGATGCAGTTTGTTCAGCTGTCAATATGTTATGTTCACGAGTACCAACAACAATTTGAGTAAAAATTAAAGTTGACAATTGTTTGAATGCTTCCAATATGATGCCAAACACGGTGTACTTACCATATTGACGTTTGCTTGTATTTAAAAGCCCTTGAACCCATGCATCAACTTGTTGAGACACGCCATTATATGACATACGCATCTTTTGCATCCAAGTTAATTGGTCTTTGGTCTTGTTAGTTCTCATGTAGACGAAATTTTTATCATATTTTGATATATGTATTTGAAAGCTATGCTTGAAAATCCAGATTCATTGACTGAATATGTATTATATGCCATCAAGTAAGTATCAATACATAAAAAAATTGCCAGCTTGATAATGTCAAGCTGGCTAAAGTGCTAAGAGAGCGCTCTAATCACCAATTCTTTCTCTAATCACCAATTCTTATTTTATATGAACTCAAATGAAAACGGAATTTTCTTTTCATATTACCCACTGTCTATAAACCGGCACAAAATTATCAGGCTTATCATATCGTGCTGTGATTGCCACAGTCACCAACATGATGTCACGTCTTTCACCTTGTGCAACTTTGACATCTACATGCCACTCAAACCATTCTTGGCAAATTGAATTTTGCTTGATTGATTCTGTGATAAGTGATTGATAATGTGAGCCATCAGTGATTCTATGAAACAATGCATCATTGACACCTTCAACGTCAAATAACAAATCAATTTCATTAAAAAAGATTCTAAGTGTATCTGTTATTTGCAATTCATCAGACTGCCTATATTCAATGTCAACAAAATCAACAGCAATTTGATCTTCTTGAACATTGCTAGAATCTTCCCAACGTAATGGATTTGTTCCACTGTTCTGAAACATGCTTATATAGTGTTAAATATATTGCATTACCAATATGTTATTGGTGTGTTACTGTTGTACATTTATATTGACAATGACTTGTTTGTCAGATGACTTCATTGCATTTGAAATTTGAATGAACAAGTCAAGTAATTGATCATTTGCAATGTAAATGTTCTGTTCCAACAATTGCCGCTTCAATTCATTTACAACTGTCAAAGCATTTTCATTTACACCTAAACCAATCACAAGGTCATCATATTGTTTTTGAACTGCCTTAAGTTCTCGTGAAATTTGTTCAATGCGGTTTGTCTGATCTGACAATTGTTGAATTGACTGCATGTACATGTCAAGTGAAATACCATCAACACTTGACACTTCAATCGGTGCATATGTAGTATTGCATCCAGTCATACGTGTGCATAAACGGAAAGCTAACGCATTTGAACTACCATCTACAGTTTCAGCAGTCTTGATAAATGTTGGCATGTTCCAATAGCCACTTACACCAGTGTCTTTGAATATTGATGTAAAGTACACAGAATGCAAAAATTTTGATCTATATGTTGGATTTGACTTTAACCAAGCATCTGCATATATCAAGATAACATTAAATTCAATGTCATCATTGCTAGTTGTATAGTTGTCAAGATCAAGAATCAAACGATCAGAGCCTTTTGACATGTCATATCTATCAAGCTGCGTAGCAATTGAATTTGACACATTCATGTCATAAATTGCTTTTATCAGTTGTGTATCGCCTTCATTCAAGCCTACAGCATTTTCAGAATATGTTTCAGGCACATAAGCAACATCTTGCAAGCCCTTATAAGTTCTGACATTCCATTGTGCATGAACACGTTTTGCGTTTCTTGGAATGAACATGAACATTTCACTGTATACTTGACCATTCAATTTTTGCAAGCCTAAGTCAATTGGCTTGCCAATGTATGTTACAAATTCATTCCATTCTGGTGTTTGAGTATAAACACCATTTGCAAAATGTGGTTTGAATGTATTTGTAGTTTGCAACATTTTCCAGAATGCTGATTCAGTGAAAATTACGTCTTCTTCAAGAATCTTTTCTGTTGCATACAATGAACAGTTATCCCAGTTATTTTGTAACAATGCAGGTACCAACACATTTACATCTATCAATGCCTCGTCACCAAACCATAATGATGGCACATAAAATGCTTGACCATTTGGCCAGTCTTTTGCAGACCAGTTTGGCAGGTTTAGACATACAAATGCACTTGGTGATATTTGCAAGTCTTCATCATATAATGACTTTGTCAACAAATCATTGGTGTTTGACGGTGTATAAATTGTGCCTTGCTTTAATGTGATCGGATCATATATTGATACACGCATGTTGCCGATATTTAGATTCTAAAAAATGTTTGCTAATATAGAAGCTTCTTCAGCTGCTATTGAAAGATTTGCAATTGCAATCAACTCAACTTTGACATGTAACCATTGACTTCTAACTTCATTACCATTGTCATCTACAGAAACTTCTGTTTCAGACCAAACTTCAAATGGTAATTGATTTGCTTTGTTATTAATTGTCAACATTGCAGCACGTAAAGTCTTGTTGATTGTTGACGTTATTTTCCATTCATAATAAGTAACATTGGTTTCAGTATCAGGTTTTGTAATCAACATTGACCACAAATACTCTGAATCCCACTTTTCAAGATTGTCAACTAATGATAAAGTACTTAATTTGATTTGACTGTTATGTGCAAATTGTAATGCTGTAACAATCTTGTTTAAATTATCAAGTGACATTTGTTCATTAGCTGCAATCAGTTTAAATGCAGTGTATGGAGTTTCAACATTGAAGTCTATAGAGTTGAGTTCCAAATCAGTATGTAAACTTTGTGCAATTATCTCTGCTAATGTCTGTGTCATGATAAACAAATTGAAGTTTTTGATTTCATATCAAAGTCTTGTTCAATCAAAGACTTTTGTAAAGCTTTGCCAAGTTTCTCATCAATTGACATGGTAGCATCAATGAAATTGTTAATATGCACAGGATTGATTGCTTCAAATACCAAGCATCCATTGCGTTTTGAAACTTCTACATTCAAAGTTTCTGCAGTGTTTACAAGCATTGATTCATCTACATTGTCATAACTTTCATCAATGTTTGCAAATTTGCTATGTGTTTGAAAATACTTTGACAAGTTTGCTTTATCTGTAGTGTCAATTTTAAATTGCATGTGCTCACAAATATGCTCAACATGTGCAATGAAGCCTTCAGTGTCATTAGAAGATTTGAGCGCATTTGCAATTGTATATTTAGGTGACCAGTCTTCACAGCCTTCACAAATAGTCATCCCATTTGCAAATTTAAATTGCTTGTCCGGATTTGTAAGCAAGTCCATGTAACGGTCAAATGTCATTTTCATGTTCCTATATGTTATGTTTTTATATGTATATGAATGCTATGCATGAATATTCTAATATGCATATGAATGCTATGCATGAATATTCTAATATGCATATAAATAAGCCTGACAAATAATTGTCAGGCTTTAGCATGATAGCAAATTATGTTTAATTCTAGTTATGAAAAACTTAAGAGTTTTCACCACAAAGCATTGCTCTTATATCAATTCCTGCAACTGTGTCAAAATGGGCCATTGCTTCACGTTCCTTGTCACTGATACCCCAATAAATTTTACCATGTGCTCTTTTAATTGTTGCACGAACTCCGGATGCTGACATTCCATATTTTGATGCAAGTTCCATTAAAGTCAATGGGTCTCTATCACCAAGCCCATATGAATCTGCAAGAATCTTTCTTTCAAGTTCAGTTAGTCCGGCAATTGCTTTCTTTAAAATGTTGGTGTATTGTTTTTGTTTGTCTTCAGCATCCAAAACTTCCTGACCAGTTTTGAAATCCGATTTCAAATCATTGTTGATTGGTGATTCATATTCATCATCTTTACCAATTTTGACATCATCTTTTGAAATGAATTGTGCACCAGCCAATCTGTTTTCGTATGCTGCTCTTGTACCAGTTGTGAGTTCTTGCGATGTAATGTTAAGTTCATCTAGAACATATTTCTTAATCCAAGGATAAGCATATGTACTGAACTTTGCTTCACGTGTACCAGTTGGCACTGCTGAACTTAAATATCGATCAGCTGCAATTGTAAGTCCCATGTTGCCTGCTTGTATCACATCATCTAATGGTACATTTCGTTTGCCTGTAGCCCACCAAAATTCTTTAGCAACTTTAAGTACCATCAACATACATGATTTGATAAGTGCTTCCCTATTGCCACGATGCTTACTAAACTTTGATGCATCGCAATATTTGCGTTGTAACTTCAAATATTTCAGTTCTTCAGGAGTTAAATCAGGATTATTGATTTTCATTGCCTGAAGTTCATCTTTTGTATAGAACCGTTCTCTACTTTGTTTTGCTAATTCTTTTGAATAGCTTGGATTGATTGAGTAATTGAAAATTGATGAAGCCATTTGATTGAAGTTTAAATGTTTGCAAATTTCCTTGTTCCTTTTGTATATATTGGATATATAAAATTAATCAAAATAATTCATATGTAATCACTTATGGTCAAAAATATTCAATCATAATGTGTTAAAGTATATTAAAATGATGGCTAAAAACTGTCATTTAATGAAAACTGTCATTTAATGAAAACTGTCATTTAATGAAAACTGTCATTTAACTTTTACTACACCAGCATCAATTGCTGCACTGTGCATGAAATCATGTACAGATTCATAAACTTTGTCAACCAATCCAACATTGTCTCTTGGTTTCCCATTGTTTCTTGAACGATTTAGCCAAGATTGCATTGATGCAAACTCTGCTTTAGTAGGAACCCAATATGTTCGTCTTTGACCAGCATTAAAGATCATTTCAATTCCAGCTCTATCCAATGGCATTGCATGCTTTAATTTCACCGTCACTTTCCAATCAACTGGAAAATCATCATATCCAAGTGCATTTGAAACTGGCTCAATTGTTGTGCCTGTGCAAAGCAAATTACCTATGCAGGCAATTGGTCTTAATGGATTGCCAATTGTAAGATGCCATTCACCAACAGGATCGCCAACAAGCAATGAATTCATTACAGGTATTGACGGGCGACCAAGAACATTCATGAATTTTGCAATCGCAAATTTGCTAACAGCACCTGCAATAGTTTTCAAAGTTTCTTTTTTAGATTCATTACTAGCATTCATATTCTTGAATTGACCTCTAAAATAATTGAAAATGCTTGTAAATGAGCCTGATAAACCAGTTTCAATCATTTGTGCTTCCATCTCCAAAGCTTTGTTCCAAAACTTAGATGGCTTACGACCAATCCAATATCGAGCACCACCCCAAAACTTTGCATTGTTATATGTAGTTGCAAGTACATTTGACAACAAATCAATCATTGCAGCTTTTGCATTGATTCCATCAATTGATTTGAGTGAGTACAGAAAAGTTATTGAAAATTCCTGGTCAAATTTCAAGCCTCTGTCACGGATATGCGTACTTGTTATTGAATCAACTGGGCCATACACTTTATTCTTGTCATGCATTGGATTAATTTGCAAACGATCTTTGCCATACAAAGCTTCACCACCGAATTTTGGGTCTAAGTATTTTGCAACTGTACCCATCCAGCCATTTAAGCCAGATTGACTACCGCCTACAACATTTGCTTGTTCAAAATCAGCCTGCAATTCTTTCCAATTTAAGCCAAATGACATACTTAACAATGATTGCAAACTGTTATTGTTGTCATCTGTATATGTAAGCATTCTAGAAACTTCTGCGGATGGCATTAATGCAGTGCTGACGATGTCATGTTGACAAGGCTGTGAAAATCTTCTTAAAGTGATGAGACGATTGTTTGGAATTTTGCCATAATGAGTCAAATACACAAAATCTGCATAGTCATATATACGGTTACCTTCAGCATTTTCAACAAGATAGCGAGCAGTAGGGCATAAATTTGTTTTTGCAGTGTTGCTATTCAAATCAGTGTCAAAGCAAATATTATCTGCAGGTGTTGCAAACAAATTATATGCATTGAACAAACTTGCATAGCCTGCTACGTTGCCTTCTGCACCACGTGGCATATTAGCATGAATCTTCTTATTCCAAATTTTGTCAAAGCCACTGTTCATGTCATTGGCTTCATTTGCAGCCTTTGGGAACACTACGTGTAAATTGGACATATTTTGTATATTTTGAATTATATGATATATACATATCAATGGCGCTGCAAAATAAAAGTCCTAGCTTTGAAAGCTAGGACTTGGTCAAGGAAATTTGGAAACTTCATCATCAATCCATAAAGGCAAATTCATATTTGCTTAAGCAAGTTCAATTGCTCTTGACAAATCTTGTCAATGTTTGCAAATGTATTTGAATTTGTTAAGTATATAGTACTAAGTGTTTGCAAAACTTTGCACTTTGCATTACTGTTTGAATTGTCAAAAACCAAATCTGCAGTCAAGTCAAACCACCATTTTGTATGCCACCATTGTTTCCAAGCATCTATGAATAACTGACCATCTTTATATTCATGCCACAGTAACACATTCTCTTGATGGCCATCTTCACATGCAGTCAATCTATATGTTTTGTTGGCAACATACTTGTCAATCCAATCTTCATTTGCAATGATATTTGATAAAGTGCATTGATAGTAATATCGTTTGTTTATGTCAAAAGCTTTTGCAACATAGCCTTCAAACATTGTCCAAATGAATGGTTGTTCAATAGATGATCTAATAAAAAGCACCTTTGTGCCTGGTGGGATATAATTATAAAAGACCGCATCCATGTACATTAATCTTCGATTGCTTCTATTTGAAGTGCATCATTTGCAATGATTGCTTTCAAAGTACTCAACTTGTCAAAGCCCAATGAATCTGCAAGCAAAAACACTTTGTCAATGTCTATGGTTGATGTGATTTTGATTCGTTTAGTAGTCTTGTCAAATGTTGAAGACTTGTCAATGAATCTTTTCACAAATTTGTCAAGTTCAATGTCATCATCATTCATGTCAACTGAAGCAGTTTTAGCCTGATTTGACATTTCAAGAGCTCGCATTTCAGCTACAAGCTTCATTGCACGTTCTTGAATTTGTGCATCAATTTCTGCTTGTGTAGGTCCTTGTGGCTGAATTTTATCATTGTCATACTGCATCTGAACATTGTTACGTTTTTGAATTGGCTGTAACGTGTCTTTAATAACAGTGCCATCTGCTGCAACAGTTGACGTTTCAAGTGGTGCAATTGGTGTCATAAACACATCATCCTGCGGTCTTGGCCATTCTTCAACTTCACTTAACGTGAACAATCTGTTTTGGTTGTCCCAGCATTGATCTTTTTCTCTATCAACTGCAACAATTGAAATGACTTCGGTGTTGATTGGTCCATTTGTAGATTCAATACTATGAATTACACGTATTGGTGATATTTGAACTTTTGACATATTTTCTATATTTTGTTTGATATATTATACTACAAAATATGAGCATGACAATTTAGTTGCCATGCTCTTTTATATTTCCTTGTTTTAACCTAATTATGATCATTTTTTACTGTACTATGAAAGCAAAGTTTGCATCAGTTCCGCCAATTACCCAAACACCAATACCGCCCTTAGGTTCAAGTTCAACAGTTATGACATTATTAGATTCTTTAACAGTGTATGAATTTGTGCCTGATTCAGGATTTCTATGCCAATCATCACCATTACTAGCATACCATGTAAGTGTACTGCCAAGTATCATGTTAAATGTGTATGTTGACTTTCCGGTGTTGTTTGAGCCATTAACATTTAATGTTGCAACAACTGGCTGTTTTGTAACACTTGATATAATGTTAAATGTAACCGTCTTTCTAACTCTTGTCAATTTAATCGTAACTGATCCATCATTTACTATAACAACTGATGCGGTTGAACCATCTGCTGGATATGGATTCCAAGTACTATCTGGAGTCGTTCCAGACGTTGCTTTATATGCTCGATATTGTGCAGTTGAACCAATTGTCAATGTTGGTGTATATGTTGACTGTCCTGTATAAGTTTGACCATTCACAACCAAGTTTGCTACAAGTGGCTGATCATTTTCATCAACAATGTTGAATGCAAAGCTTGATGTAACAGATTGTTCAAGTGCTGGTATTGTCAATGTGAATGGTCCTGCAGTGTCAGGCACTGTGTATGTGCCAGTTTTTGTATAGTAGTTTGTTGCAGATGCAGACCAACTTAATTGAGCACCTTTAATCGTCTGTATACTGGCACCGTCTTTATAAGCTTGACCATCAATTATCACAGTCACATCCAAGTTGCCATTGTTTGTATGTGTGTCAATTGTCACAGTACGTCTTCTGTCATTGTCACTCATATCAACTTTCAAAATTGCATCATTTTCACTTGGCACTTTAAATGTTTGATCTGTCAATGGATCATAGTTATCACAAGTTGCTGACCATGTCAATGTACTACCCTTTTTAGGTGTCAATTTATCACTATGTTGATATTGCTGTCCATTGATTGTGACAACTGTACCACTTATTGGAATAGTTTGAACTGTTACTGTACAATAATCTTGAATCAATATGACTTTCCAAGTCAGTTTTGACAAACCGACTTTAATTTGTCCTGTACTAGAACCACTTGCGCCATCTGAAGTCTCAGATGCACTGTAGTAATTGGCGGCTGAACAAGTCCAATTATAGTTCATGTTTGCAGTCAATTTAGCAGTGTCACCATTTCTATATGTTCCAGCACCAGGTATTGTAATTGTTGCATTTGTTGGGAACAAGTCAAATGTCACATCAACTTCTGAGTTTTTAAGATTTACTGATAACTCGGCTTTTGTACTATCAGGTGCAGTGTATGTACCAGTTTTACTGTCAAACCCTGTAGCCGAACAAGTCCAGTCAAATGAGTCTCCTGCATCTATTGTAATGATTTGACCATTTGTAAAGGTGCGATATCCATCTACAACAAGTTGCGCATTTGATGGCGACAAGTTTACAGTTACTGCACATTGTTTTTTCTTAAGTGTAACATCAATGTCTTTATCACTTGTAACAGTGAAAGTTACATTAGGTTTGCTTGCATAATATGGTGCTGACACTGTGTATGTATGTCTTGAACCGTATGGCAATTCTACTTTGTACCCAGTTGCATGTCCAGTAGATTCACCATCAATGTACACTAATGCATTGCTTGGATTAAGATTGAATGTAATAGTATGTTTAATTAACTCAAGTTCTACATCTAATTCCTTATTTGATGTTATATTTTTAAGTCTTCCTGATTTAGTCTTGTAATGAGCTTTTGACACAACCCAATTAACATAACTGCCATAAGTAACTGATATTGTGTTGTTCGGATATGTACGATCATTCAATTTAACAGTTGCATCTGCAGGTGTTGGCTTAATTTTAACCGTGTACTCAAGTTCAGTGTCAGTTATGTCAACGGACAATGTCATGTCACTGTCAACTTTTGTTGAGCCTGTCTTACCTACATAGCCGGTTGCATTAACAGACCATGAAACTGTTGTACCAGCCAAAACTGTAATTGACTTTCTTGTTTGACCATTAATTTGTACAGTTGCATTTGAAGGTGTCGGGTCAATTGTAAGAGTCACATAAGACGTCAATTGTTTTGCTTCGGTCAAATCGGTTTGTATGTTTGTAATTGTGCCTGAAGCTGTGCCATAGCCTGATTTTGAAACTGTCCATGCTATGTTAGAGCCCTTTGGTACATATGCACTTTTAGCATCAATTCTAGCCCAATCATTATAGGATGTGCCAGACACTGTGAATTTCACAGTCGCATCGTTCGGACTTGGAATAATTGTATAACGTACAAAAGGCTCAAGTGCAACATTCAAATGTTGTTCCTTTTCAATGACTTTTACAGTACCAGATTGCGGTGTATATAATGTTTGTGCATCACGTGCAACTTGAACAGACCAAGATACATTTGACTCAGATGGCACATCAATGTATTTACTTGCAACTGTTGAACCATTTAATTGTACAGTTGCAGTTGATGGTGTAGTGTCAACAATCAAACGGAATGTACTACGATTGAACACAAGTGTATAATCTTGTGTCGGTTCAGTTACAATGACAGTTTTATTTATAGTGTCATAATAAGATTTGCCTGAACCAGGTGAAGTTTCATATGTTGCAACAATTTGAACTTCATTGTTAGTAGAATCAACTTGAACTGCAGCAGGCATAGACATTGCAACATTATTGACTTTTAATGCAATGTTTGCAACATTGAAACCGTTTTGTGCAAGAATTTTTAAGACGTATACTACAATTGGGTCTATGTCATGTCTATCAATTCCAATGTCAGTCAACATTGGCAATGCTGTGACTTTAGGGCTTCCAACTGCGACACCTGAAACATTGACTTGGCCTTTTAATGTGAAATGCTGACGAATTACAAGTCTTGCAGGCAATGTTGAACCAGTTGAACTTTCATAGTATGGTGTAAAGTTGTCAATGATATATGAATGCAAAGTTCTAACAGCTTTCTTTGCAAAAGCATCATAACTTGCAAAACTTGAATTTGCTTCAATTGATTGTGTGACAATTGATTCAGATGCATATCTATCAGTGTCAATGTTTATGAACTGCAAATTTGACATGTCATTTGAATCATTCATCACAGCCCAAGAAGTTTCCTGTAGCAATTCAGCTGTTTTAAGACCAGCTGAGCCCATACAGTATGTCAAAGATTCAACCAACACATGAATGTCAAGTTGCTCTTCCAATTTCATTCTAATGCTTGGTAACACAATCACTGTGTACACTGTGGCATCTGAACCAACAGTGTTTGTAATTGTTTGCATTGACAAATTGACAAGTGGCTCATATGCAACAACTCCAGGAATTCTATGAACATGCCGAATGTCAGCAACATTGTCACCATCAAAACCTGCAAGTTGTACACGTCTATCTTTTGTCATCAAAATGCCCCTTGCCATTCGATTTGGCATGACAAGTTCAACTTCATCGCCAAAAATGACTGCAGGCTTGATTACAGTTTTGCCTTCAGCATCTACATATTCATAAAATCTGAACAAGCGCATAAACTCAATCATTGCAGCAACAGGATTTTTTGAAACATCGCCATCCAAATCAGGCACTTCTTGATAGCCTGCAAACATCAAATCATTTGCATAGACATATGATTGAAGACGTTTGATTGTTGCAGCATCTTGTGTGTATTTATAATCAGATGTACTTGCATCAGACTTTGTTTCAGGATTGATTTTTTGACCTGCAAATACACGTGTTGACAAGTAAACTTTTGACATGTACTCGTCAAAGTACTTAGTAGATTCATTTTGCCACCGTGAAAATTTGGGCATGAATAACAATCCATCAGGAGTTCTGACAATGTTTGCAAAGTCATGAAAATTGTTTGTCTGGTAGCCAATCACTTTACCAGACTCGTCATATATTGGTATTGGCCGTTTACCAAGCAATATGCCTGTGTAGTCATTGTCTTGAAAGAATGTACCAGATGGTGCAGTTGATTGACTTGGTGTAAATTCAGTTCTTCTAACATTGTCAGAATTTTTTGCTGGCAATGTGTTTTGCATTGTACGATACCAATCATTTGCTGAACCAAACACGGTTAATGGCCAACGTCCGCCTGTTCTTTCTTTGTCATCAGTCAATGCATTAATTGCTTGTGTTGATGAAGTTGATGCAGTTGCATTTGTATGACATTCATCATTGTCAACAACAATGTCAATGGCACCAGTTTTAGGATTTCCATTGTTACCTACAGTGACTTCAGGATCATCCAAATCCTGTGCAACATGAAATGCAATTGTGTACAGTTTCATTGTACCAATTGTCATGTTACGTAAAGCTGCGGCAATCATGTCCTCAATGGTTTGTTGCAAAGTGTCATTGTCACTTGTCATCAAAGTCAATTTACTGAACACCCAATATTGACTTTCAATGTCGCCACTTGCATTATAATTGTTCTGCAAAATATAGCAGCCACCATTTGGCATGATGACCCAGTCAAATTCAAGCAAAATGTTCACATCATCAGGTGTAAACTGATTTTGCAAACCAAGCACAATTTTCAGTTTTTCATATCTACCACTTTCATCATCAGGATTCATGCAACTATTTAGCAATTCTACAGTTGCATCAGTGTCTGTAAAATCTTTAATTGTCTTAGAATCTTCAAAAACTGAGTTCCAAGTGTCAATGTTCACAAACATTAGTCTGTTCCCTCTTATACCTGAAACACCAGGCACACCATCATCACCAGTATGCCCAATTTTGCCTCGGAACACTGGTGAATTTGCAATTCTTGAAAAATTGAAGTTAAGAACCTCAATCAATTGTGCATATGATGAAACCTGAAGTTCTTTAAATATAATCGGATATGATTGTGGCTGATCCATGCGCTTATTAAATTGCTTATATGTACAATACTTTATTTTGTATATGTATCTGCAAAGATGCATATTGAAATTCTTCGAATATGTACTTAACAACTATCTAATACAAAATATGCCACATGAACATTCATGTGGCTTGAAGCACGTACGGCTTTTGAAAACGCTTCAGAAAGAGAAAACGAACACGAGAATCACGGCTAGTTTAACTTGATAGCATCAGCCAAATGATATTGGAACAATTAACCAAATTCTATGGTTGCAATCAATGGGCCTGTAGTTTCTGGGAATGTAGGCTTGTATAATTGCAATTGAGTCCAATCAACTGCAATTGGTTTTGTGTCAAGTCCATCACTGTCAACAAATGATATGTCAATTTTTGCAAGACATTTAAGTAGCCAAGTTGCAAGTACAGTTTTATTTGCAATTTTGTCACTCATTAATGTAGTCAAGACATCAATCAAATTGATTGTAAGTTGCCCTGCACCCATTGTGAAACTTAATTTTGTCGTGTTTGAGTTTAGAGCAACTTGTCTACTTGCAAGCATTGGAATTTGTTGCCATGATACCTGAGTTGCCTTGACATTTTCAAATTGCAATGTATTTGAATTCCAGTCAATGTATATAGCATCTAAATTATCGTGAATCAGTTCAATTTGATGTAAATACGTTGGCAAGTCATCATTATGCTGTATTGAATTTGCATTTAGCATTGCATACATTGGCATTCGTGCTGCAAATGACTCATTAAAACAAGACAGTCCAATATGTCCAAGTTCAGTTTTCAATGACAAGAATTGTGTGACATTCCATAGACATGGTTGAGCAAACATACCATATCTTACCAAGCCAACTAATGTTTGTATATTGTCATCATATGCAATGTCAACATATTGTTGTTGCAAAGTATGTTGTAACACTGAAACTTCATTCAAACGGTCATTGATTTTGCTGAACATACTTGCAAATGAAATTGGAGCCCATCTATTTTGACCAATTGTCAAATTTGCTGGAATCACTGATTTTGAACGTTCTGCATAGTATCTTGTTGAATTTGCAATTAATGAGCCGTCATTCAAAAATTCACCAGTTTTGTAACGTTGATATAGATGTGAAAATTTACAATCATTCATAGGCGTATCTTCATACAATGATTCATACTCATTTGTATCAAGATTCAATTTTTTTGCAACAATGTCTTCAACCCATACAATGTCATTTGAAATGTTGACAATGTTTGTGTATGTGATTTGAATTTGTATTATTAATTTGCCAGATTTATCATACTCAGTGTACAAAGTTTTAAAGTCTTGACCAATTGAATATATGTCTGTCAATTTATAATCAGTTGTCAAACATTTCACAACTACACCAAAATATGCATATGTTGGAACTTGGTTTTCAATGTCTTTTTCTGTTGCAGGCTTACCTGTTGCAGCATTGACTCTGACCATACCAATTTGATATGGAGATTCTTGTACAAAGGGATCGTCAGTTGAACTGATCCATTGCCAAAGCCCTTTTCTTTGATAGTCATTTATGTTATATGTCAATTCTGCTGTGATATCAGGCAATGATTCTTTTACTTGCAATGGCGTTGCTGAGTACAACAATGATTTGTCAACTTCAATTGGTGCATTCAAATCAATTTTTGAAGCTGTCAACAATCCATCTAAACTTGTCAATGCTCTATCAACTACTTTGAATGGTAACACAATAGAGCAAGTTTTAAATTTGTAGTTGACAATAAATTGTGGAGTACTTGAAAATGCATTGTCACTGTCAATATGTATAACAGCAAACTTGTAACCAATGTAGTTAGATGATAAGACATATTCAACGCCTTTGAATGTGACAAATGCACTTGTACTGCCAGGCTTGCTATAAGTAGTTTCAAAGCACTCAATTACCTCAATGATTGAGTCAGCATCACTACTTTTAAAGACATGTGTAAGTTTTTCAGTGAATCGATCTTTGACAGTTGATCTCAAATCTTGCAATGTAATGGCAGATGCTGCATATGACTTTGCATAAAGTCTACGTTTTGCAGGTTCCATGCCTACAATGTATTCCGGCATTTTAAAGCCTTCAACAAACCATGAATATGTAAAGCCATTCAAGTCATAATTGACAATGCCTTCATATGGTGACAAGCCTAATGCATTGTAAGATATAGAATTGTCAATGTGCCATGAAACATTCATTGCATTCAAACCGCTAATTGCACACCAATTTGACATGTCAATGTTTGGTTTATTTGATTGCACAAATGTTTGCAAGTCATTAGATTTGTCATGTTCATTGTCACTGAACTCAATATTGTTTGTGACAGTGTTCAAAGATTTGACTGCTGTAACTTTTACAGACTTAGTATTTTCATAAAAGTTAGAAACTAGCCTTTTATAAGCTTCCCAAGTGAATTGACCGCCTGGAATTTCAATCTTGCCATCATTGTCAGCCATAAATTTGTCAATGTAAGCTTTCCAAGCATCTAAATCAAATTCAGTGTTATACATGTATGGCAAACCATCAATCACTGCATTATCTTTATTCCAGAAAAATGCATCAAAGTCATGATAGTCATATAATTGACATAAATTAATTGTTGCACGCTTAATAAGTAACAAGTCAAATGAAATCGTTTCAGTAAATTCTTTGATGACAGAGTTCAACATGACAACAATTAAATTGTCAACTTCAATGTCAGGATTAATTTCACTGACATTTGCAAGTCTAATGATTTGAGTTTTAACATCACCAGTTGGCAAATGCAATAACATATAGTTTGCTTGTTGTAAATAAGCAAGCAACTTCTTATTCACTATGATAGAATTATTTGTTGTGATTGCAGCATCAAAGTCAATGATCTGTTTCCAAGGCTTTGCAAAGCCTGAAGTTGACAAAACTGACATCGTATATGGCGCAACATTAACTTGTAATGAAATGTTGTTAGAGTTTGAGTTTGAGTAGACTGTGTATGAGCCATTTTTGTTCTTGACAATTCTATAAGCATATTTAGACTTGTAAGTTGCATACCAGTTGAAAGCTTCTTCAAATGCCGCAATTGTTGAGTCAATGTTGTGTTTTCTAGTGAACCAGTTTTTAGTGTCCTGCAAATCATTAGTGTATTTATGTATGCAGAACACATGCAAATCTACTTCACCATCAACCAAAATTGTGAATGATTCACCAGGCTCCATTATGCCAGTCCAACGAAATGTGACACTTCTTTGTTGTGTGTAAATGTTGGGTTTGATGCCATCATTGCCATTGAATGATGCAATGACTTGTTCACTGTACATTTTGTTGTAGTTGATTGTTGATGGCATCAATGACACTTCATTGTTGACTTTTGCAGTTTTGCCATTGTATGTTGTGTACTCAAGCAGATTGAGCGTATAGTTGAAATGTTTAAAATATGGAAAATCGATAAGCGATTCATCTGCTGCAAGTTCATTAGTGTCTGCATAATCAACATACAAGCCAACATATCTATGCATGCCAGGTGTGACTGCCGTGAACTCAAATGTCAAGTTGACAAGCTGTGAACATATACATTGATTTTGCTTCCATATGTCACGAAATTGCTGTGCAAGTTCAATTGGTGAAGTTTCTTTACCAAAACTTTCAACTGTTCCAAACACATATTCATTGTATTGTGCAGTTGAAATATCAAAACCCCATATACGATGCTTTTGCAATTCTGAATGTGAATAGTATAGTGGTGCAAATGACATTGATTCAATATGCTTGTTCAATTCATCTAACTTTGACAAGTCAAATTTGCAAATCAATTTGCCATGCTTATGAATCAATTCTGTCAATGGAACACCTTGCACATCATCACATTCAAATATGACAAAGTATTTAGGATTTTGACCAACTTTTGACAGAAACAAGGGCGCAAAGAATTGATATGTGTTGATTTTTGTGGTTTGACGTGTACCAAACACATATTGCCAATCATATTGATCTTGTAGCTCTGTTGTAGGTTCAAGAGTTTTGGTGTCACTGTTCTGCACATCAAAAATTTGTGACATGCCATATCGTAGCTGTTTCCATAGCTTTATAGCATTGTCAGCATACGTGCCACCAGTTGATGCAAGTTCAAAATTGTTGTCATTGACATTAACAAGTGGTGCAAATTTGACTTGATATGATTCATCAACAATCATTTGAACATTGCCAGATAAACTGACATTTGCTCTTACAAGGGGTTGTGCTTTTAGCATGTCTATATTTTAAATAATATTAATTTTGTTTAAATCTATATCAATATATGCAATATGTTCAATAAACACGAATTCCAACACCTGTTATCGTGTCATATAGCTCAGACAAAATCATGTACACATCAGACAAACTAACATCTTCTGGAATTTCTTTGCCAGAACCAAAACTTTGTATGGGCGATTTTTGTGTTTGTGAATTGTTAGAGTTAGTTGTTTGTGCAAAGTTTGTTGAAAGTGCAGGCATATTTGAAGACGCTGACTGACCAACTGGCAAGTTCAATTTGTTGATTGCTTGTTCCAATTTTGCAAACAATTTTTCTAATGCAGCAGTCAATGGTCCGTTAATTGATTGTGCAAGTCCAGTTATGCTGTCAACAATTGATTTGCTTTGCAATGTTTTGAATTGTGTTACAAACTTGCTTAACTTGTCAAGGTTTAACTTGTTAAGACTATTATTGACTTGTTGGAATGACTCTGCAAATTTGACATTGTCTGTTGCTTGTTGACCAATTTTCTTGTACATGCCAACAAGACTGTCAAGAGTTTCAATTCGTTTCTTTAACAAATCAATGTCAATGTCATCTGAATCATTGACACGTTTTGCAATGTCACTGATTGTTATCAAGATTCCATTGATTGCTGGATTGAACTCCGTTTTTATCCATTCATTTGAAAATTTAGGATTCTTTGACACTACATCTAATAAGTCAGTGATTGGCGAAAAGACTTTGCCAATTTCAGCAAGTGCTTGAACGCCCTTCTTTGTATGATTTTTGTTGAACCATGTTCCAGATTCACCAATTTTTGCAAGAGGCTCTTCTAAAGCTGACAATAACATTGCAATGTTAGGTCCAATGCTTTTGATAGCTTGTTTAGTTTCTTCTTCAGTGAAGACCCTAACTGGTACAAGTTTGCCATCTTTGACTTCATATTGTACAAATTGCAATTGTGACATTTTAATGATGCCTTCTGCCAACGGTACAAACACATCACCAATACCGGCTAAAGCATCAATGCCTCGTTTAACTTTGTTGCCGCCTGAATACCATGCACCTTGCTCGCCAATACGTATCAATGGGTCCTCCAAAGCTTTTAATAGCACTGCAATGTTTACACCAATCTTTGGTATGGCTTCATTCATGTCAATGATGTCAGTGATGACTAATTTACCATCACGAACACCATATTTTGGGAACACAAGATCAGCCATGCCCTTAAGACCTTCAGACAAATTATATATCAAAGTGCCTAAGTCAGACAATGCTTCAATTCCTCTTTCAGCATCTTTAAGTTTGCCACTGTTCTTGCTTATTGCAGTTAGTACAATGTCAATAAATGATGCCAAGCTGTCACCAATACTTTGTAACTCTTTAGGTGACAAATTTGTGTCTGAAACTGCTTTGATTGCTTTAGCAAATTGTAATGTTGCAGTGCCAACCACAACCAATGCTGCAGCACCTGCAAGTGTAAAGCCGACTGTGAATGGATTTCCAACACCAGTTGCAACCAATGCAAGTCCACCCATGATTGTTGCAAGTTGACCAATTTGATTCCATTCAATGTTTGAGTCTCCAACTTTTTGCATTGCATTTGCAAACACCAAAGTGGCACCACCAATCACCAACAATGCAGCACCACCAAGTAATGCCATGGATGCAACTGCACCAAGGCCAATTGCAGCGCCACTAACTGCTGCTATGAACAAACCAAATTGCAAATATGCTTCAAGTGGTACATTTTGAGCCATCAATAATCCTGTAGCAAATATGACTGTTGAAGCTGCCGCAATTGCCAATGCAGCACCACCAAGCATTGAAGATTTTGAATCTTTGCCAAGTAATAAAACTGCACCAGTCAATGCTGCTAAGAATAAGCCTGCAGTGACTGCAGACTCAGTGTCAACATTGTTCCATATCAACAAAGCAACACCCAAAACTGCAACTGATGCTGATGCAATTGCCAAGCCAATTGCTGATTGCATGATTCCACCACGTTTATTGCCAAGTGCATTCAAAACACCTAATGCGGTTGCAATCATTGCAACACCAATGCCAGCTTTCACAGCAGATTCAGTGTCAACCAAATTCCATGGCAACAATGCCAATGCAAGAATTCCAACACTTACACTCATAAGTGCCATGCCAATGCCAATGTTCAAAGCATCTTTACCAGAACCAACTGTCTTGCCAACTGTAGCCATTGCAAATGCTAAAGCAAGCATGCAGCTAACAGGTGCAATTGCATATTCCCAACTTGGTACAACTTGATGCCAGCCCCATATTGCAAGTCCCAATATTGCAATTGATGCAGCGATTCCCATGACGCCTAAAGCCATAGCTTTGCCATCAGCAGTTTTGCCACCTGCAAAGCGGTTTGCAATGCCTATAGCAACTCCAAGTGCTACAACAAGACTGACAATCATCAAAGCATCTTGCCAACTTTCACGTATCACTTCACCGCCAAGTGCAAATGCCAACACCAATGTTGCAACACTTGCACTTAGTAGCAAAACTTCTTTACCAAATTGTGCAGGCTTAGCCCAACGAATTGCATATATTAAGCCAACTACAGTCAGTCCAACCAATGCAACATTCAACAATGCATTTGCATCCAACACTTTTGGAACCAATGACAAAGTCAAAGCTAATGTTGCAAGTCCTGCACTAAATATCAGCAATGATGCTGAAACTTTCAAAACTTGTGCAGCGTCAACTTTTTCAAACATTTTCATTGACCCATAAATTGTCAAAGCAGTTAAAGCAAACATGCCAAGACTTTCAAGTGTGACAAGTTTTGTCATCAAGAAAAGTGAACCTGCAAAAGCAACCATGCCAAGGCCAAACTTCACAATTGCACCACCAATTTTTGAACCAGTGCTAACAAATGTCTCAAGTTTGCCAATAAGTACATTAAGTTGCTCAATTGCATTTGAATTTTCTTTTATTTTGGTGCCAACGGAGATTGCAATGTCAGCAGTCTGATTCAAAGTCTTTTCAAATTTGGGATTGACTTTTGCCAACTTGTCAACAATGTCATCTAACATTGCTAAGCCTCTATAGATAGAAGCTTTCTTTTTGTCAGTCAAAGTACTCAATGTGCCAAGCAAATTATCATAAGCTGACACTACAGCTTCCTTGCCTTCAATGCTCAACTTAATTGGTTGTGAAGTGTCTTGGCTTTTGACAGTGTCTTCTTTTATTTGTGCATCTGCTGTAGATGTTGACTCACTGTCAAGTAGACATTCAAGTATAAGATCAGTTGTTTTTGCAAGTTGTTGTAGCCGCTCATTTGCAATGTCAAATCCTGATTGCGTAGACTTTTGCAAATTTGACAAATTTATGCTTTCAATGTTTGTTATATTGCTTTGTACATTGTCATTGCTTTGTACATTGTCATTGCTTTGTACATTGTCATTGCTTTGATTTGATGCTAATGCTGACAAAGACTCTTTTGACGAGGCTTCTTTTGACAATGCATCTATGAACTTTGCTTTCCAATCAACTATTGACTCTGTCAAACTTATCATTTCATCAATGATGAGTTCATTTGCAGCATTTGTGTTTTTAATGAATATAGACAATTTTGCATGTAATGCATCAGTTGCAATTGCAATCAAATCAATGTTTGAATCTTTGCCTTGTGCAAATGTCAACAACTCTACAACTTTATCAATGCTTTGCAAACTTGTCAATGCTTGTTGTTGAAATTCTGACAATTGTTCAGCTTGCTCTTTTTTATTCTTGCCAAACCATTTGTCAATCCAACTGAAATTGAAAAAGTTTTCAAGCTTTGCTTCCCAACTTGTAGTTGCGTTTGAAGTGCCTGATTTCTTTGAGTCTTCTGCAATTATTGCAGCTATTGCATTGAATAGATTGTTTTGTTTTGTTGTGGAACTACGTTTTTTCCAACTTTGCCAAATCACAGCACCAACAACACTACACATGTTCACAATTGCATCTTCATTTTCATAAAGTGCTTTCAATGAATCTGCACGTTCCTTATCAGCATCAGTTGCTGATGTAGTGTCATCTTCAAAAGCTTGATAATTTGTTGGCAAATCGCCAAGTGCATTATAAACAGTCGTGTTGTCAGTTGCCATGTTTGTCTATGTCATTGCTTGAAAAAGTTTCCAAAAGCTCCAGGCATGCCTGACAAGCTTGGCATTTTGAAATTGCTTGTCATGTTTTGCATGTTTGTTTGAGCTTGCTTATATGTTTGTTGCATTGAACGTTGAGCCATTTGTTCAGGTGTCAATTTTTGCTTTTTATTGTCTTTCTTGCCTGACTTGTCATGTTCGCCAGTTTGAGCTTCTTTTTCTTGTTCCAGAATTTCTTGTAAGTCTTCAACAAGCCAATGATACTCGTAATAAGGCATCAAGTCAAGTTCAGATGGCTGACAATGCAAGTGATGCAACACATATGTCCTGATTTTACAGAAGTTCCGAGTCGAGATTCGAAATTGGTCGAAAAATCTGCTTGATTCCTTCTGGAAATCGAAACGGCGCAGTGCCCTCCAACCCGCACACTGGACATTTTGTATTGATTACACCTGATGGCAAAATGCGGCATTTTTCATAAATGTCAAGTTTCAATGGAAGTTCCTTGAATGGATCCATAGCATTGTAAGCTTGACAAACTCGTTCAACATCTTTATTATTTTTCAATTGTCGCCAATCAAGTACTTGCCATTGACTGAAGAATATGTTTGTACGAGCATTTTGAATTTGTGACTGATCCAAAGTTGCAATGTAAGGTCTAAATGCATCAGAAACTCCAATTGTTGAAGGCTTCATGCAAATTTCACCATACGATTTGGTTTGAATGCGGAACATACCATTTTCACTGTCAATGTACTTGTCCATGCGGCTGTCATTTTCAATGTATGTGATGTTGGCTGCAGTCATTTGCATTTCATACTCATGCTTACATGCACCAGTGATCTTCAATTTGATCGGATTTGTAATTTCAGAACCCTCAGGGAATGTAATGTCATGAATCAACATTATGAGATACCATTTGTCATGCTCATAAATGTCTTTGTATGAATATTGTCTTGTACCTGATTTTGACACAGGTCTTACACATACACTGATCAAATCTGTCAAATGGTCTGCAGCATCAATGTTTGATGCAGAGTCATCCAAATTTGACCAGTGTCTTATCTCAGCAGTTCGAGCAGCCCTATAAATGAGTTGCATGTCAGCAGGATATAGACGCCCTTTTGCAGCCAATTTTGTCATGTCAACATTGAACCAACCTGGCTCAGTTGTTTCTGAAACTTTCACTCTAATGTCATTGTCTTGACGTTTTTGGCTCAACACTTTTTGAGCATTTGCAATTGCAGCTTGAACTGCTGGGTCTTGTGCAGCATCAGTTTCAGCAACATCAGTTGTATCAGTGTTGATGCCTGTTTCCATGTCATTCACAGCTGATTCAAATGGATTTTGTTTGTCAGTTATTCCTTGTTCTTTCATTTTTCTGTAAGCTTCTTGTTTGTCCATGTTCGTGAATTTTATATGATTTTGAAATATGTATTCAGAATGCAATGATGAATTACATTGCATTTGAAAAGCTTGCTTGAAAATTTCATATATGAATGCTATGCATGAATATCATGCATTCAGAATGCAATGATGAATTACATTGCATATGATTGCTATGCATGAATATCATGCATTTGAAAAGCTTGCTTGAAAATTTCATATATGAATGCTATGCATGATATTCATGCATTTGAAAAGCTTGCTTGAAAATTTCAATATATGTATAGCAATCATGCATAGAAAATTTGTGTGACAATAAAAATGACCGTGACTTTTCAAAAAGTCACGGTCGTCAAAACACAATTGTCGGACAAACAATCAGTGCGATATATGAGTGGTTTGCAGAGAAGCCTAATCAGTCAGTCATCAATCACCCAAGATCTGTTCGCCTACAGTCACTGGAATTGCAAGTTCAGATGTCATTGTAACTGAACAGCTGTAGATGTCGTCTGAGTTTTTATCAGCACCGTCAATTCCTGAACATTTGTTTTCAGGGAATGCGTACATGTAAGTCACAACACGCCATACAGTACCAACTTGATTGAACTCAGTCAGCACCATTTGACCAACATAATTACGTTTCAAGCCCATTGCATAGGTTTTCGGGTTAACACGCAATGCATTCCAACCATCGAAACAGTTAAGAATCATCGGGTCATTTACATCCGGACCATGCAAGTTCAAATTCAATGTCAAACCAAGATGATGAATGTTATCAGTTACCAATGCTGAGAACTGACGTTTCTGACCCATTGCATAGTTTTGTGAAACTGTGCCAGGTGCAGGATTTAATGTGTCAAGACCACTGACAGCAGTTAATTGTTCACCAATTGTGTCAGGCACTACGACACCTGCAGGAGGCATTAATTGAAGTTCAAAGAGTGCGCGAAATGCAGGCTCATCCATTGACGCCAATATTTGGGACCCTTTAATATGTGGAAGTTTTGCCATTTTGTATATGTTTTAATTGTTTTACATTGCTTTTATTTATATGAATATTTATCTACAAACTAAATTAATTTACTGATAGGTACAACTTGCTTGTACCATTTGATATATGTATCCACAATTGCTGCAATTGTGGCATGCCTAGCAATCTTCAATTATGCATCAATAATCAACTTGACTTGCTGCAAGTCAAACATTCATAAACTTAAAAAGAAATTGTCATGTCAGTACAAACAAAAGAAATTCTTAAGTCATATTTCGAAACAGGCGATAAGCCAACACAAGCACAGTTTGCAGATTTAATAGACAGTTGTTTCAATCTACCAGAATTAGTTAAACGTACAGCAACTGTATCTGAAATTAACAATGCCGCGACAGCAGTTACATTAACAATTAGTGGTTCGAAAGCACAATTACAACATACTGTGACATATTTATACACTGAGTTAATTAATAATAATGATGACCGTTTTATTTGCGGTTCAATTGCATTTGTGCATGATACACCTAATGCAACCTCTATTGCGGCCCTTTTATATTCTAGTACTGTGACACCAGAACAACGGTATATAGCAGTATTTACGATAACTACTTATAATACGGCATATGTATCATTTGTAACCACGAATGTTCATACAGAATTTAAAAGCATATTTTTTACATATATTGGCTGCGCATATGCAACATATTAAGATATATTTATGTAAGAAATAAAAAATATTTATATCATGAAATGACATGTGAACATGTGTGAAAAGCCTCAAGCTATATTAGTAGCTTGAGGCTCATTTTATATGTTACAAGACTATACTTGCTAATGTACTCTCAAATTGTCACCAATGGCAGCTTCACCAATTTCACAATCATTTGAACATTCATGCCCAGGATTTTCAGGATCTGGTTTTGGTTCAGGCTCTGGTTCAGGCTCAGGCTCTGGCTTTGTCAATTCATCAATTTTTGCTTGCAACTCTTCAACCCTTAATTGATACTTAACAATGTCAGCATTTAAATCGTCAATTTGATTGTTTGCATCATCCAAATTTTTTGAAAAGCTTTCAATGTTTGCTTCGGCTATTTTCAATTGCTTACGTAAGTCTGATTCAGTTTTTCTTACTGATTCCAATGCTTTCTTTAAGTCGGATACAATCTTTTCATGGTTTGCACATTCAATGATGCTTGAACACCACTTTTCATTCAAGTAATTGCAAGCCATACCGCCACATTGGCATTTTGCATCATGTTTGTATGCTGGTTTTTCAAACACAATGTTATGATATGCTTTTGAATGACTGCGATATCTGACAATGTTGAACAGATATGACAAAACATATATCAAGTAATATACCAGAACACTTGCAAACATCCAAGACCATGCAACATTTAACCAAACATTTGCAATTGAAAATAGAATGCAACTTACAAGTGTGACATGACTCCATTGCATAACATGCCAATTTTCATGTTTACATGTTTGTGCACGTTCATATTTATTTGCATTAAGCCACCACTCTTTTCTGATGAATATCAAAAACATGATTGTGATAGCTACATAGCCTTTAACAGGCAGTACATTATTTTTGATTATGACCATAACTTTATTTTTAAATTTCAATAAATATTTTTGATGGTACAGCTTGCCTGTACCTGTTTATATGATATGTATCCACAATTGCTGCAATTGTGGCATGTCAAGCAATTTTTGATTATGCATCTACAACCACTGTGGTTGTAGACTGCATCAATTGTAGTATGCTAAGTATTTTAATCATATCTATAATCACATAACACATACATTTCATGAAATATAGTGACTTTCAAAATTTACAATCGTCTGTTTTAACACGTTTTTCAAATGGTAAAAAGCCTACACAACAAGATTGGACAATGCTTGCTAGCATATACACTGCAGCACTTGAGACTCATCTTGCAGAAAACATTGTTAATAGAGCCATAAACACTGCTGGCTTAGTAACAGGCAATGTTGTAACAAATGCTATGCTTACATCATTATTTAGCAACATATATCCTTCATCGCCGCATTTAGAAACCATCATTGATATGCTTAAGCATAATGGTTTTGCAGATGGTGCAGTGCCAACAGAACTAGCATTTGCTACATTGATAAATAATTTTTACAAATCATCAAACAATAAAGTTCGAATTTCAATTAACTTAAACTGTTTGATTAATGTACAAAGTGGTGCATCTGTTGGTATTGACATTAAAGCATATGAACAAACACTTAAAATTGCAGATGCAAATACTGTAGGTGGCCATTTATCTAAGCAAGCCAATGTATATACAACGACATTTATTGATGTTTCAAATAATATACCGATATTGTCGTCATCTTACATAGGCATTAAATTATTTTTATGCAATTTCAATACATTACCAAAATACTTATATATAATTGAATCAAATACATTATTAGCAAAATTAGATATACAACGAGTTGATTCAACATATGCATATGCTGAATCTAATGATATGATGCAATTACCATTAACTAATGGCAACATGCTTAATATTAGCATAGCAGCAATCTAACTGCAAAGTTTTAATAAACTAACTGCAAAGTTTAAAGACTTATTATAAAATATACAATGTCATGTTTTATGTAATCTCATAAAATTGACATGTGAACATGTGTGAAAAGCCTTGTACTCAAAAAGTACAAGGCATATTTTGTATACTTTGACAGATAAATATCATAATATAAAAGTTCACACATGTTCATATGATGTGCATGAATGTGACATGCCATGTACGTCAATGATTCACATTTAGCACATTCACTTGTGACAAAGCCCAAGCTTGATTAAGCTTGGGCTCATTTTACAAGTTCAATTGTTCAATGTATTTACATTTGCCAGATTCTATCAGATTGTCTAAAGTTTGTTGAATTGCTTGAATGTCATAAACTTCATGTTCAGTTAAGAATGCATAGCAATGATATTGAGGATTTGAGTTGACATAATTAAGTGCAGATATTGCTTTTTGCTGACAATTGTCAAAATTGTCGTTAATTCTATTCAACGGCTTTATTTCAATTATCAAAAGCTTAAATTTATAATGCACGACAAAGTCAGGATAGTAATAGCCATCTTTGTCAAAACGTTTAATATGCAATGATTCACGTTCATATGAAATTTGTAATTCTTCTAATGCAGTTACAAAAGCTCTTTCTAAATTCGAATCTAATGATGGCTGTTTTCTATTTAAGCAAAATTGCGCATTTTCATATCTTTGTTTCTTTGAGCCAAATTTGTCATGATCATCCATTCTAAGCTTTGTCATTTTATGTGATGCACAACAAAATCTAGCCCAATAGCCTCCATTATTACCAAACCATTTTGTTGTATTGTTACAACCTGGCAATTCACATTTTGGTGCTGGTGCAAATGGGTCTTTATATGCAGCATATTCAGAGCCTTTTGCAACTTGTATATTATGCAACTCAACTTTTCTATTATATGCTTTTATTGTTGCAGTTTGTGTAGAAGTTTCAATCCATGCTCTATTACATTCATGTTTATGTTTTTCACAACAATACTTTGACCACTTATTATATTGCCAAAGCCAACGTACAGTGTTATTGCAATCTTGCTTCATACATTTTGCAGGCTTTGCAAATGGGTCATACTCAGGATTATATGGTTCAGTTTGAACACATTTATCATGCAAATACTGAAGTCTATCAATTTTTGTTAAATATAACTTTGTATACTGCTCACTACAATGTCTACAACAAGTTTGTTTCCAATAACGAGTATTCCACCATGTAGGCTTGCCACAAATTGGGCATAATGGCACTTCTGCAAATGGGTCTAAATATCTATCATACTCAATGCCTCTTGCAATTTGTTCATCATGAAGTTGTTGTAGAAATTCTAAATGCCTACGTTTTGTGCCAGCGTTTCTATTTGTAATTCGTTGACATTTATTTGAACAAAACCTGCCCCAGCCCTTAATGTTTTTCCATTTAACTGGTTTGCCACAATGTTCACAGAACATCTGAGTAGTTTTATCCCAATGTGGGTCATTTGTTTCAGCAAATTTCGTAATCCACAGATTTGTTAATGGCTTGCCTTTCATATATTGTACAAAATTAAAAAAGACTTGCTATATTAGCAAGTCTTTTATAAGAAAATTATACTACAACTTAATCATTTCCGGCAAGCTGAACTTCAATCCTCTGTACAGAAATTGTTATTCCCGGCGAAACAGTAATAGTGGAGTCCATAACTAGCATGGAACGTCCAATCGTCTCTTTCGTGTTATTTTCAGAATCACATTTTAATTCATAAGATTCAATACCGCCTTGAGCTTGAATCCTTGAATAGATTGCATCCGCACGTGTCAGAGCATCCAAACGTGTCTCAGCAGTGTTGCGTTTATAATGTTTAGCTTTCAAGATCGGCTCAACTTCATCTGCAATGTAAATGCAAAGGTCAAGCGTTGACAGATAACTAAATGCACTCAAGAAACTGTTCTGTGCTGTACGTTCTGCCAAAATTGTGATGTTTCCTACATCATCACGTTGCAACATGTTCCATCCAGCAGGTTCCAAACTATCAAGGTCACTGCCTTGTCCTTGTGAAACAACCCAATCAACATCGGTTACGCCTTCACCTGCAATTGGCCACAAGTCACCAGCAACAATGTCCCAAGCATGTTTGCCAGCTTCATTGAACTTACGCATATAAGCATTTGAAATGATTCCGGTTGCAGGAATGATCATGTCATCGATTCCATCATTGTAACGAACATTTGCAAAATACCCAATGAATGGAGCACCATAATCTTGACCTGCAAAGCTGAACAACACACTGTAAGGCATGTCAGTGTTTCCGCCTTCTACAACAATGCTTGCATCCAAGACGCCATCAACAGTTTTCTTAAAATACGGGTCTGTTGAAGTCATCATTTGATACTTGGTAGGCTGACTTGAGAATGCTAATGCACGTTTTGTGTCATTACAAATTTTAGAGAACTGATACTTAGCATTGCCTTCAATGTATGTCTTGAACGTGTCAACAATGTACCGGAATTTGATTTGATTTGCATCCATCAAAGACTTGTAAACACCACCACCAATCAAACCTGACAAAATTTCATTTTGACGAGCACGAGTTCCATCAACAAATTGATCAGCTCTTAAAGCAACGCCTTTCAAGTACCAGCCTTTGTAAGAGTCAACAATTATTGAAAGCGGAGTGTATCTGTACACGACAAAATTTTTGGAAACTTGAAGTTTGATAGCATTTCCAAGTGCATCAAAACATTCAAAGTCTTCAGCTTTGTACGTGCCGGCTTCACAAAGTTCACCATCAAATTCATAGTCAACAATGGGCAACAACTCACCATATTCGGCATACAAATCTTTCATGTGCTCTTCATCTGGCTCAACTGCAGCCATCTCAGTACCACCATTTGCAAGTGGCTTGTCAAGAGGTCTACCGTTTTCACCAAACTCCACTGGTTGACCAGCCCAAGCATCTTCACCCATCGGGTACACCCAAACACCTTCAGCATTTTTCGGGAATGGAGTTCCATCAGTTTGCAAAGGCAATTCTTTTGTGTTGATTGCAGGTATTGCTTTATATTGTGCAACCGTCTTTTTGCTGACCAAGCGAACCGGATTGCCATCTTTGCCAACAAAATAGTCATTGATTGACAATGGTAATTTCGGACCATAGAAGTTTGTCAGTGAATTTGAGCCATTCATCACAGGAATCATTGCACCTGTGAACTTGTTGAAGACATATTCATTGCACTGTTCAGCTGTCAAGTCAATCGGATGATAGCTGAGTTCCATGACTCTGTCCGAAGACATGATGGCTTCTTTTTGTTCACCATTTTCAGATGCATCAAAAACATAGCCAAGATATTCAAACTTGTTATCTGATAAACTTGGAACATGGTCTTCAACTTTCACGTTGTTTCCACCAAACAAGTCAATTGAACGTTGGAATCTGTTACCTTCAATGTCATTTGAATTGTAGAATTGATCTACTGCATCCGGATTGATTTTGCAAACAATTCCGGTGGTGTCCATGACACTGTTGATTGCCGATTCAATGCTCAATTTGTTACCATTGATGTCAAGCAAATCCGGAATCAAAGAGCCAGTCACACGCCCAATGTATCCGGCTTCAGTCACTTTAGCCAACTGAGACAAGCCGGATTCACCGTCAACAGTTTTACGAATTCCATCTGCTGTGAAATACTTGCCAAATTTTGCAGAGCCTGCCAACTCAGCAAAGTTAGTTAAATCTTGTGAGAAGAAGTACACATCAACCATGTAACGAGACACCAAATCTTCACATTTCACAGTGGGCACAAACATTGATGGGAATCTGTCCTGAACTTGTTGAATTGTGTAGTCATAGTTGCGGTTTGCAGTGGGCACAACAAAAATTGACACGTTTTGATTTGTGATTGTTGCAAAGTTCAAAACTTCTGCTTTAGCAGTTCCATATGCATTCAACAACATCAAAGGTTCAACAACCCAGAAGTTTGAAGTGTCATAAATTGAAGTGAATTTGGTGTTCACCGGACCAATGTTCTCCTGAGTAGGGTTGGTTCCTAATGAAACACGTTGCAGCATGTCAGTGTCATTCATGTTACGTAAGTTGATCACGTAAATGGGTGCAACTGCAAGCATTTGCTGACAAATTAAGTGACCAAAGCAACCATTTTTTTCCAAACGTTTATCACGTTGTCCAAAGACACTGTTAAGTTCTTGTACATTTTCAATGTACACTGCTTTATTGATTGGACCGCGCTTGAACTGCGTTGCCACAAGTCTCGTTTTCCTAGCAGGAAGATCGGGCAATATATCATTTGTTAAAAATTGTCGGTATGAACCAGTGGAACGGTACATATCGAAAAGCTGAGAATTATCAACCATTTTGTTAAAATTTATTAATTAGTACTAATATATTATCTATTATTATGCATTTTTAATATGTATTTGCAAATAGTCAACATATTAGTTAATTGCATTTTTACAATATAGATTTATATATCAAATAAAATTTAATTATCGTTTAGTATGTCAGCAAAACCATTTCCACAAGAGTTATATGATGCACAACATGGTATTACGCCTGAAACACGACCAAAATGTCCTGTATGTGGTAAACCTTGCGAATATAATGCATATGTAAGAGGCTATAATACAACTTGTAATAGTAAAAAATGTTTATCAATAAATGTATGGAATACAAGAAGAATGTGTAAAGAGCGTGGCATTAGTGTACAAGATAAGTATGATATTGAACATGGTATTACACCTGAAACACGGCCAAAATGTCCTGTATGTGGCAATGATTGTGCTTTTGGTGGCTATAGATCAGGCTATAGAGTTGCATGTTGTAAAGCACATTCAAGCAAATTTACAGGTATGAGAGGCTTATCAGGCAATAGACACCCAATCAGGACTAAAAAGTGGTATACTCAAGAAGAATATGATGCTATTAATAATATTAATGATAGTAATAGGTCAAAATGTCCCATTTGCAATAACGATTGTAAATATAGCTTTAGATATCAATCATATAATGAATGTTGTTCAAAACAATGTGCACATAAACTAATTAAAATACGATGTTCACCAAATGGCTTAATTGGCCAAGATAGATATGATTTTGAACATAATATTACACCTGACACCAGGCCTAAATGCTTATTATGCAATAATGATAGAAAATTTATTAATGTATCACTTGGCTATCATTCTGCATATTGTGAACAACATGTACTAGAAACAAAACAAGTTTTGCAACGTACAAAACGTTCATATAGATGCGTAGCAGGCTATTTACAACATTTAACACATTGTACAAAAAGTGTAATTAGATATAGAAGTTTACTTGAATGCACAGTGTATACTGCACTTGAACAAATAGATTGTACATATGAAGTAGAGCCTTTTAGAATTTATTTTGAGCAAAATAATAAAAAGCATTATTACTTGCCTGATGTACTTGTACATTATAATAATTATCATATATTAGTAGAAATAAAGCCAGCAACACAAGTTAATGCAACATATAATCAGGCAAAATTTAATTTAGCAAAACAGTATGTTGAAACTTCTGACACTATTGACATATTTGTTATACTAACTCATGACAAATGTGATTCAGTTGAAACTATAAAACAATTTTTAGACAATACAATTGCAAATATTTAAGTATGAGTGAAATAGAAGCCGATGACATTTGTCAAGTTCAAGTCAACAAGCCTCAACAAACAATCAAGCAAACAAGCAAATTCAGAGTCTTTGACCCCAGAGTCAAGTTCAAAAATGATGATGACAAAGAATCTGCTAAAATCATCTGGTCATCTGAATCTGTTCGATTAGCATATCAAGCAATTGATGAAGGCTTGCCACTTGTTGCATCACCATTTTTCAAAGGCTCAAATATTTATGTACGTCGTGCAAATTTGCTGTATAGATATGAAGATTTTGAGGTCCGTGAAATCGTGAAATGCGGTATAGATATTCTCTACTATGCTGACACTTATGTGCAACTCATGACCCCTGCGGGCCGCAAAATGCATGTCACACTCCGCAAATACCAACGCAAAATTTTACGAGCATATCAAAAATACAAGTATGTCATTGTATTGACCGGCCGTCAAATTGGCAAAACTACAACCACTGCAGTGTTCCTGTCATGGTGTGTCACATTCAAACGTGAAATGACCATAGCAGTTTTGGGTGATAAACGTGACACTTCAATGGAAAACCTGAACAAGACAAAAGACATCATATACAATTTGCCATTTTTCTTGAAACCTGGTGCATATGTCTGGAACTCAATGTCAGTCGCATTTGACACTGGTTGCAAAATATTGACAGGCTCCTGCAGCAAATCTGCACTTGTCGGTAAAACTGTACATATTTTGTACTTAGATGAGCTAGCCATACCACCTGCTAAGCAATCTAAAGAACTGGTTCAATATGCATTGCCTACAATTAATAGTTTGCCATCTGGCAAATGTCTAATAACGTCAACACCATCCGGAGACAACATATTTAAAGAACTATGGCTTGGTGCAATCAATGGGATCAACGGATTTCACGCAATTCAAGTCAATTGGTGGGATGTGCCTGGACGTGATGACAAATGGAAGTCTGAGCAACTTGCAATTTTGGGTGAAGATGCTTTCAATGAACAGTACAATTGCGTGTTCCTGTCAGGTTCAAGATCAATCATTGCAAGTTTTGCCATTGACGCAATTGCAAGACGCTTGGCAGATTACAAATTTGTTGACATTGCAAACTTGTCAAGTTTGCTGCGTTACATGAAACTTGATCCAGATAGACGTCAAAATGAACGAGAGCCTTACATGTTTTTGAAATGGCACAAAGACATTGTAAAGAAACTTGAAAGTGTTGGGAATTTGAAAGATGAGGTCATTGTCATGACAATTGACATTGGTGAAGGTCTTGGTGGTGATTCTGACGATTCTATCATCAACATTTTTAGACTTGTCAAACAAGAGATTGCGGACAAAGTTGATGACACTTATTTGCCAGGATCAGACAATGTTGATGTTGACTATGACAATTTTACAGATGAACAAAGAGCTGCATTCCGTGAAGCTTTACTATTTGCTCAACAAGAAGTTGAAACTGAGCAATTGAGACACAAACAAGCAATACAACAACTTAAAGACCTTGAAGATGATGAACTTGAAGATGAGTTTGCTGACATGGTTGATGACGATTCATCAGCTGAATCTTATAGCTATGACAATGAGTTCAGTGACTCTGTTTCAGTCGCTTGTGAACAAATTGGCATATTCAAATCAAATGAAACGTCTATAAAAGTTCTTGCTCTATTTGTTCAATTTTTGACACACTATGTCTTTGACAGTGAAAAGCTTAAGATCGTGTTTGAACGCAACAAATATGGTGGTGAGTTTCAATCATATTTGTTGCTTGAACGTGCAAGAAACATTGTCATTGAATACGAAAATCTTGCACAGTTTGTGACACGTAAAGATGGCGTTGAAACTGTTGCAGGAATTTCAATCACTCCAGGAACAAAACCAATTTATGTTCGAGCATATAAAGATGCTATTGAAGCAAATCGTATTTTAGTGAATCATTTGCCAACTGAACAACAAATTCAAGTGTTCGGCAAACAGAAAAACGGGTCATATGCAGCACCTGCAGGTTTGCATGATGACATTGCAATGACTTTGGTACATTTGGCTGCATTCATGGATGAACGCAACATTGACTGGTTGACTTTAGTTGACATTGTATTGTCAGGGCCTGCTCAACGTGCTAGAAAAGCAATGGAACTTGAAGATACAAAATTTGATGAAGATGACGATGATGACATTGGATTTGGACTATGACATGTAAACATAAAAAAAAATGAAATGCACCATCAAAATTAAATTTGATGGTGCATATACATATTACATAACAAATCTATTTGAAGACAGATGTGAATTGCTAAGTCAATAGATAACGTTTCACAACGTTCGCATGTATATGCGTTGACCAATGGTAATATGTTTTGTATATGTATATGGAATACGTATAAATGTACAAACAATTCAATTCAAATTGATTGCGAAGTAGACTTGTTGGTGGGCAAATCATAGAACAGAATTAGCAGCAGAGAGAACGGATGGATTTCCTAGTAGACTCTGTCAACTCTGACAGCTTGACAAGCTTGCGGTTAATCGAATGCAATGAGATTGCATAAACAATAAATCCGCTAATACGAAGAGCTATGGCTACATGAAAAAGTTGGAACAACACTGCTGCAGTGCCAGCAATTTTATGGTGCTTGTTATAATCACATTTCCCTGGGGATACGAAGTCTAGTATGTTGTTTAAAAATGTCAATGCAACATGCATGTAAAAATTAAAAAAGTAGAAAAATGTCGCAATCTGCTTGTTTGAATAGAGAGTCTTCAACAGTTATCAACTATCGCTTTTTTGTACATTGAGCCATAGTTGATAAGTATTCAAGCAAATCAATGTTCATTTATGTAGCATCAAGTCACGTTGATGCAAGTTTTAAAGTTCTTCTCAACAGAGACATGAACTAATAGTTTATGCAATTACTTGAAATATGTTTGCATTTAATGTTTGAAACTTTTTGACAAGATTTGTTTAGATGCTATGCAAATGCACAGCAATTGCAAATAGATTGATGACAAAGCAAATTGCTCAGTGAATTTGCATTGTTCACTGAGCTTTTCACACATGTTCACATGTCACTTGCATCATGACATCATATATTCTTATATAAAAATTGACTCATGCCAATTGTTTGACATGAGTCTTGTTCTATGTAAACTATATAACAACTATAACATTTTTCTATAACATTTTTCTATAACATTTTTATGTCAGTATCTTTCAAGTCTGAAGCCTGTCACAGCTTTACAGCATTCAACTACTACTTTGGTACCAAGCAATGTTTCAAAATCTGAATCACCAACTCTACAAACATAGCCTCTTTTGCCAGCTTTCACAACTTTATCAATTGCAAATTGAGGATTCATGAGTCTTTTTTCAGCATGGTAAGCTGAAGTGCGTTTCAAAAACCATTGTTGTAATTGAGCATGTTCAGCATCTGAAATTGGTCCAACTAGTATCAATTCACATTCAGGATGTACGCCAGAAATTTGACTTGAAATTATTTGATGTTCAATCAAAAACTTTGCACTACACAAACACAACACAATGTCATAATCAGGTTCATATTTCAAATCATTTTTCATAGCCTCAGCTCTTAAAGCCGCTTGACGTTTTGCATTATCTTTTTGAATGTTCATATCTTTAATAAATTTTCAATAATAAATTTTCAATAACGGTTTTTATATTTTCAACAGTAAATTTTCAATGTCAATCAAACGATTTCGTAATAGTGTTTGAGACAATACATGTAACACACGTGCTTTTGACTTATCTGGCACTCTTCTATCTCTTACACAATCACTACACATCACATTCTCAAATTTGATAGAGTTGTCAGTGTCAAATTCAATTGCTTTGCCACAACAAATGCATTGCCATTTAATAGAGACTTGATGATTGCCTGTACATGCAATGTTATGAGCATATAAAGATTGCCATTCTTGCCAATCAATAGGCTCATCCATTAAATGATCACCATAGAATGTTGACTTAGAGCCCTTGGGCCTGCCTTTGCCTTTTACGCCACTCATTGCAATCAAGTATTAGACGTTCACCTTGACGATTTTCTGCAACAAAGCCAAATTTACAAGCAATTTCAATCATTCTGTTACTTGGCCATGGTATGATTAGCCAGTCAATGTCAGTGTTCTTGACAAGTTGAGTCAAAAACTTGACAAAATTGCCATTATGCTCTAATCTACTTGATATAAGTGACAATGTTACAAGTTGTATAGGCTTGTCATCCACATGTTTATCATCTGCTATATATGTCACCCACCAACAATATGAATCTGGCAAAAAGTTTTGAGCATTGAAACCAAACTTTGCAAAGACATTGTCATCAAGTTTTGCAAAGATTGGTCCATGGTCAATGTACTTAGCACCATCATCAGTTACTTGAACTTCCAAGTCATCTAGTGGACTCTCGTTCAATGAAATGTATCCATCCATAGCCGAATCTTATGATATTCTTATATTCTTATATTCTATTATTCTTATATTCTAAATCATCTCAAGCAAACTGAGGTGTGTTCAAAAGAATTGAATTTGGCGCGCATGTCGTGTACTCACATTTGAACAAGAAACATGCCAATGCATCTATATATGACACGTACTCTGAACCATCTACAACACCACTTAATTTCATCGTCCAATCATCAAACTTGACTTGTCTATCTTTAGTGTACAATTGTTCTGTCACAATTGGCTGCATGTTTTGAATGTCATGTTCAACTACATAAGTGATCCCATTCAAAGTTTTTTCACAACAAATTCTTGAAAATGTTCTTAAATATGCTCGATACACTAAATACACTGAACTACGTAACTGATTCAATGTGAATGTGTCAGTTCGCCATCTTCTTAAAATTTGTTGCCATGATGGGTTGTTGAACAGTTTGTCACCAAGTACATATGACTTTGCAACAATGTTCCAATCATTTGATCTAAAATCAAATGGATGATCGGTGTCAATTGCTTTGTAACTTGCATCACGTCTACTGTTTTCAAATTTCAAAGTCATACCTTTAAATGAATCTTCAACATTTGCAATTGAATAGTCATCAATGTTTGGCCATGCAAACACCATAGTATGCTTGTCAAAGTAATTGATGAAGATACGATTGTCACATACCACTATGCCATATTGATTATTGTATGGTTCAAGTACTGGTATTGATGCATGCTCATGATTCCAAACATCTTCAGCAATACGATGAATAAAGTCTGCTACAACTTGATGTGCAGCAATTTTAGCATTTGTCCATGACCATAAATTTTGCAAGCATATTTCAAAAGCTTCATAGTTGCCAACTGTTTGATAGTTTTGCATTGCCTCATGTTGAAACTGTTCTTCAACTTTCAAATATGAATCAAGTACATCGCTTAAATATATGTCAGTGTCATAAAGTAGTTGAGTGTCAATGCAACAATGCAACAAATTCAGTCGTTCAAGCATTTCAATGTCATCACTGTTCACTAAGCCTTTTACATATAAAGACTTTGCTTTGTTCAATAAGTGCTCTTTATATGCTTGTACAGTTTGTATTGTTTGTGCATTGAAACATTGTAATGTAATTTGAAGTTTGCTTGACTTTTTAGCCATATTTCATAGTTTATAAGATATAAGTATATTATACCACAAAAAGTGCAAAGTTTGCACTTTTGATTGCATTTTCAAGATAACAAAATCACCCAGCCAAACAAGGCTGGGTTTCAAGGACTAGAATTTATTGTTCTATATATAAAGGCAACATCTTTTATATGCCTAATCTTCTTTCAGATATTTGACAAAATTATTACATGCCCAATCTGTAAACGGATCATCTTTTTTATTGAAGTCATATGATGAACATGTCTTTTCAATGCAATGCTTACAATTTGCACAAGAATCAGCATATTTCAATTCACTTGCCCAATGTCTACAAGTGTCATTGTCAGCATCTGTAATGTTCTTTATACATGATGTACATGAAACCTCATATGTACATTCTGACTTTTGAAGTTTGTTCAAAACATGAAATACACATTTTGCACAAGGCTTTTGTTGAATTTCTTGTTCAGCTATAGTTTGTGTGATAATTTTAGGTGCAGTCACAGTGGCTTTTGCTTTATTCTTTGCCATGGTATATGTCTTTTTATGTTTTATTCAAAAATAAATTGTGATATGTTATATGTACATTTATCATTGTCTAGTCAAATTGTAATTTGCTGTCATATGTATCAAGCACTTTGAAGTCTTTACCAATGTTGCCATACACAATTTTTGTAACAAGTTTGCCACCAATGTTTCTAGTATAATGATAGCCATCCTTTTCAATTCTGATAATTTTACTTATAATTGATGGTGTATTGTGCATATGAATTGATTGCAACAATGCAATTGCTAATGGTGCTGGCACTGGTACAGCACCATATTTTTGCAATACATGTTCAACTGCACCACTAACTTCACCCCAACTATATCTGTCAATTTGACTTACTTCTTCATTTAAGAATTGTAATAATGCAGATTTGCATTCAGTAGAACCATCTGAGCCGCTATACATTAGCTTTCTGCCTCCATATTTTGTTGAGTACAATTGCGCTGCAATGACTTTACCATTGAAAGTTCGATATTTCCAAAAATTTGCAATTTTAACAAGTTGCTTACTTGTACTACAGCCTACAAGTTTCTTTGACTTAGCAACTTCATCATCAATTTTTGAATACGTGTCAACTAACAACTTGTACACAGAATCTTTAACATGATCAAATTTTGATAGAGCTTCTGTTGAAGTGTCATCATAATCACGAACAATGTTTTTGAAATTTTCATTGACAAACTTTGGCTGCAATTGCATACTAATATGCTCTAACAATTTATTGCAAACTTGTGATAGTTGTTCACATTTACAATGTACTATGTCATTTGATGTGATTTCATGTTCAAAAATGGAATCTCTTGCATGTTCAGTTTTTACAAGATACACATGATTCTCATAAAAATCTTCATCATCAGTTGTAAACATGTCATTGATTGATTGCAAGCTATCTGCATATGTCTTATAAGTACTTAATTGTGTTTGAGACATGTTAGAAGTTAGTTGTTTGTCAATGTCAGGTCTACAACAAACATCAATCACAACTTTGAATTTTGGCTTGACAAACATTGCAATGAAACTAGCAAGTTTGCCAAATGCAATTAATATGTCAGGCTTATGCAAATTATCAATTTGATGACTAAGTTCAAGCAATTGAAATTTGATGTCAAATGCATCATTTTGACAAAGCATATATTCAACTACTTGATTTGCACTATCATTTTGCAAAGTTTTGATATATGATTGCATTTGATGCTCATACAAATGAGCATCAAACACATTGAACACGAACATAAGTTTCATATCAACATTATGAATTTTTCATATCAACATTATGAATTTTGTTTTACGAAATCTTCATATGTCATGAGTCTTGCGCCCTTAGCTTCAGCTTTCTTCATTTTGCTTGAAGACTTTGACAAATCATTTGTCAGAACCAAGTCACATATGTCAACATTGTCGCCAACATCTTCAAGTTGTGCAAACTTTTGCAGCAATTCAGACTTTGTTTTGAATCCTGCACTTTTTGGCGAGCCTGTCATGACAACTTTCAATTTTGTGATTTCTGTACTTTGTCCAGCATTTTGCAATCTTTGTGCAGCTTCATCGGCAATTTCCTGTAACATTACTTTACCAGATTTAATTGTATGACCAACATATGTTTGATATTGCTTAATGTAATTTGTCAAAGCTTCATCAATTGGAGCTCTTTCCAAGCCATCAAAACTGTACTCACATTTGTCAAGATACATTGCTAGATTCCAACAAGCTTTTGCACCAAGTCCAGGTATTTGCAAACATTTGAAATAATGGTCAGCCCATATGTTTTTGCATCTATCAATGCAGCCATCAATCACTTTGGCATCTGACTTCTTATTCAAGTCAAAGCTTAATGTATTTGCAAGTTGTTGACGATTTGAATTGACAACTAACATATACAAATCTTGAAATACTGGTTCATGATTGTCTTGTAATTGATACATTGACTCATAAATTCGCTTTGCAAAATTCCAGCCCATGCCATCAACGCCCAAAGTCAATACACCATTGATGAAACGTTTTTCAAGTGCAAATTCAGGTGGCAACATTAAGTGAATGCCATCAATGTATGCATGTTCAGGAATACCTGCTTTTGATTTGTCACCTGGCTGTATGCATTCCTGAATGTCTGGAATAATGTCACCGCCCTTTTCAATTCTGACCAATGCACCTGGCCATATGTCATTGTCATTCAAAAAACCATAGTTGAAGCCTGACGCAGCCTTAACAGTTGTGCCATCCAATTCAACTGGTTCAAGTTCAACTCTTGGAAACAATTCGCCATCAATCCTTTGTCTCCAATCAATTCTTGTCACTTTTGTAATTGCAGACAATGCATCCAATTTCAATGCAACCATGTTGATGTACTCAGCACCATTTGTTTGATATTTAAATGAATGATGTCCATGACCATTATCAATGTGTGGGTATATGACAAGACCATCAATGCGATATGGAAGTTCATCTCTACCATTTGTCAGCAATTCACATTCATGATTCCACTCTTCAAATGTTGACGTTTCCCAACAACCGGCAATATAGTTTTCTGGCCATCCAATGTGTTTGAGCATGCCATGTGCACCTGCACACATTTCAAGGTCATCATTGTCATTTACAAATGTAACAATATATGCAATTGGGTCAACATGTTCAATGAATTGTGAATCTTGTCGTTTCACAATACCAGATGCAGCATTTCGTTCATTTTTATAGCCAAGTTCCGCCAACTTATAGAATTGAGACTTTTTGACAACTGCTTCAAATCGAATTTGAATGTCACGTTTAAGTGGATTTAGTAAATATGCAGGAATCTTTCCACATTTTAACCATTTTTCTGTACAATCATAGCCGGTTGAACCATCACCTTTTGTCACGACTTGTTTAAGCCAGCCATTGCTATCATAAGTTGCTTCACAAGACATACCATCATATTTGAGCATGATGAGCAAATTTTGTGTATGTGTAATGTTTTGTGCAATGTGATTGTACAAAGCTTCATCAAATATTGATTTTGTGTGTATTGCTGGCAAACTTGGTAATGATGCTATATGGCCATCAATCAAATGTTGAACTTCAATTGTATTGGACTTTTCAAATCTAAGTTTCTTTGAAAGTTGGCCAGTTTGTAAAAGTTGTGATTCTAATGCATCAAAGGCTTCATCTGAAATGATTGGCGTACCTGAATAATATGATTCAATTGCTTGTTTGTATAAACTGATTTGAGTTTCCATTTATGTATATGTTTTAAGTATATTGTTCAACAATCAATCAAAAAGAAGCAATCAATTTGATTGCTTCTTTTTCCACTCTTTATACTGTTTCAAGCCTTCCTTGTGTAACATTTCATATTCAAAAATTGAAATGTATCGAGGTTCTTTATCTTCTGAGTTTGTAGCTGTGCATTTCAATATGTTAAGACTAGCATCAAATTCAATTTTTGCCCAACCTCCAGGAACTGCTTTGTTGTCAATTGCAACCGTTTTGCCATGTAACTTTTCCATTATTGGTTTCAATTCTTGTAATTGTGATTCCATGACTTGAAATTGCTTTTGAATTGTTTTCTCAGATGCATTGAGTTTCAAGCCTTTTCGAATGTTATGCTTTACATTTTCAGGTTCCATTGTAACTTTTTGCAATTTTGATTTGCTTGTTGTTGCTTTTGTAACTTTGGTTGATTTAGCAGTTTTTGTACTTTTTGAAGTTTCTTTTGCTAATTTAGAAGTTTTTGCTGAAGTTGTAGTTTTTGTTTCCATATCCTTTAAATGTTATGTTTATGTTTTATTTTATATAGGTAATATACAACAAAAGTGCAAAATTTGCACTTTTTTGAAGTACAAATTTTACACTTTAACATTTTTTATAACTTACTAAAGTATTAACATGCTCAATTATGGTGGGCTCAATGGGCACTACATTACCAAAACCATCAATTACATTGGATGTGTCATCATACCAGAATTGAATCATGTCAAGATGTTCATCATCTACATATGACAAGCACAAATTGTTAGACTTGCAAAAATCAACAAACAACTGTTCAGCTGCAACAATGTTTGTCAACTTATATGATGCAACAAATTTTGACAGTTTTTGATAAGTGCAAAGTTCATTCATATGAAGTTTGTTTGCAAGTAATGTAATGTCAATCATGACATATGATGGCAACGATTCACTTACAGTGTCAATACACATTAGATATAGCAAATGACTTTGCAAATTAATGTCAAAGTCATTGAACTGCTTTGTAACTTTATATAGTTGTCCAGTGTGCATCATGTTCAAAGTGCTGTAGGTATGCCTATCAATTTCTTTTGCCAATCTTCAAGCAAAATTTCATAGACATGCTTAGCAACTTCAGCAGCTGAATGCTTTGAAGTTGCATCAAATTCTAAATTAAACTGAATCCCATTGTTGTAGTTGACATAGACAAATGGCTGGTCATTGTCATATCGAATTGCACAAACAAAATTCCAATGCATTGCAACCAAACCATGTTTTGTCTTAATTTCAAAAACTTCATTCATGCATCAATGCCTTGTTACTCCTTGCATTTGCTGTTTCAATTCATTCAATTCTGAAAGCACTTGATCTGGTACAAATTTAACAAAATCTTCAAACAATTTCCTGTCCATGTCATGCATCTTCCTATACTCATACACTACATCAGCATCAAACTTTTCAATTGCTTGCTGTGTATTACTTTGTGTTTTGAATCCATCTCCTTTTTTACCAGATGTGAAAGACCACTTAGGCTGTCTTGAATCGCACAACCAACTTTGCATTGCATTTAATGTTGCAACTTGATCCATACCCATTTTGTTAAAAATTTGAACAACTTGAGGATATGCAATTGCAACATTACGCATAAGCATGAAAGCATTCTTTGCTTTTACATTGTTCGGAACTTGTTTCCAAGCCTGTGAATTTGTGTAAAAGTATTCTTTCAACTTAAAAAAGTCAATTGATTGTTGGATGTTTGATGAGTCCTTGTCAGTGTTCATATGAGTATGTATGTATTTTATGTATATATTGTAAATTGAAGATGTTTAATTTGCAAGTTTGTCCTTGTTGTCTAAATCAAGCACAATTTGCACACCAGCGTCTTTTACAACTTTAGCAATTTCTGCTAAATCTTCTTGATGTGACTCAACCCAATCTTTGTCACAATTTTGAATCTTTGCAATGTCTTCAGCTGTGTACTCAGGTCTTGGCTTACGTTTAAGCATGACAGCATAATCAAGTGGCAAGTCATTGTCAGATGATTTACTAGACTTGTCAATTGATGATTGTGTTTGTTGTGACTTGTTTTGAATCAAATCTGCTATGTCATTTGCAAGTTTGTCACATGCCAACATTTCACGCTGTTTTAAGTAGTACAACATGTAATGCACGTCATTTTGCATGAATGAACATAGTATTGGTTCTTGACCTTCTAAGTATATCCAACATTGAATTGGTGTTTCATTAGTTTTGACAAAGTCTTGAGGCAAACTTTTATCAAACTCCTCAATTGCAATGAGTTTTGACAAATCAAAATAGAACTCAGTCAAAACTGGTTCATGGTTGTCATCATCGCATTTGTCAGCATCATAATATACTTTAAATCCAAACATAACTTTTATGTACTTTATAAATTCAAACCTGAAATAAAATTATCTGCAAATGTACTGTCAATGTTTAATTGACTTCTATCAACTGTTGCAGTTTTGCCAAGTCCAAGTGCTTGGACAGTTTCCTGAAAATTTGTCAATTTTGACACGTCACAGTAACACTTGTTCCAGTCATATGACTCAGCAATTGACCTGTACATTTCAATGATTGGTCTTGGCAATTCTTTAGTGTTCAAGCAAACCATTTTACGAGATTGTTTGAATCTTGTAATCAACCAATCAATGACATTTGCAGGACATTCAGTAACTTTCAAAAATTTGCAATATGCAAGTTGACAAAACTTGTCAATGAACTCATCATTGTACAAGTCATCCATGACCATGTATCTTAAACCATTTGACAAGTCTTTTGAATTGTCAGTTTCAATGCCTAACTCAATCAAAGTGTCATAAATTGTTGGAACTGACATATGTGCATTGTTTTTGCCACGTTTCTTTAAATGTGCAAATAGTTCAGGCACATTGTCACCAGAGTCACCAAGTACAATCTTATACCACAAAAAAGATGCAGGATGCTCAACATTGAAATAGTCTGAGTACTTAATAATTGCATCATATTCATTTTTCGGCGGTTTGACTGTTGCACCTGCAAATTCGTCAAATATTGACGTTTGTTGAGCAATTTGTAACAAGCCTTGTGATTCAAGACCCTTTTTGATGTTTGATGTGCATGTCAAAACTCTTGACTTTGCCCAATTGTTTGCTTTGCTGCCATTTTTGATTTGACAATAAACTGAAATTGCACCAGTTCTTTCATTTTCACCAGCAATTTGAATCAAGTCTTTGTCAGTGCCCATGTAACAGAAATTCCTGCCACAATGATTTGCATATAATGCAGTCAAAGCAAGCACATCATCTGCCTCTGCATTGCCAACTTTAATATGTCTGACACCATGAATCTGTTGCATTGCATCAAGCCATTCATTGAATGCAATTGTAATTTGATACCAGTCAATGTTCTCATCGTAAACACGAGTACCCTTATAGCCTTCAGCTTCAATTAATTCTTCTTGTGGGCATGCACCTGGAATGTATGCATTTATGTCAGGCAATGGTTCATGCATACGCCACAATGACTTTTTAGTGTCATCTTCACATAATATGACATCATCGACAAAATGCTCCATACGTTTCAATTCATTGCATAAGTCAAGTGTCCACTTAGACTTTAAAGCAATCTTTGCAACTTCAGGATTTGTTTTGAATGACAAATCGATTTCAGGATTTTTAGCAACGACTGCTACCCTTGACCGTCTAAACCAACTTGCGTCACAGCCTAATATGAATTTATGATTAATTGAAGTATCTTTAACATTTAGCATAGTATATCAACTTTCAAGTTCTACATGGTTGGCAACCAATAACTTATGAATCATTTCAACTGCAAACTTTTCTGCATCATCAATAGCACCAATCACTTTTACATGCACTTTAGTTGAAACTGCACCAGTTGGTTTCAAACATAATGTTGCACAAGGTCTTGTCTTTGTAGGTGTTTCTTTGATTGATGCCAGCACATAGCAACCAATTGATGGCAATTCTTTCTTATAAGTTGCAACTACATTTTGATCAGTAGATTCAATGTGCTCAGTCTTTTCAAAACCTGAGTCTTTTAAAAATTCTTCAATGTTATGATAAGCCATAAATATTTCCTATAAAATCAAACTTTGATGCTTTACAGACTTTGCAACATCATAAAGTTTGTCAATGATGTCAGTTCTAATTTCTGTAAACACATTTTCTTTCCACCAATTAAGGTCATTTGATGCATTTAAATTTTTGTGCAAGATTTGAGTGTTTGCATCAAAATAGCACACGTCAAACAATGCAAACATTGAGCCCAATATATGTCTTGGATCACAATCAACTTGTGGCCAACCATTTTCAAATGCATAACCATTATAAGTTGATGTCAACTCATCAAATTCATGCAAACGACATGCATCATTAACAAGTGTCAATATGCCAAGGCCTACATATGATGGAATGAAGCCTTGTCTTGTATTTGTTTGTGCAATAATGAATTTTCGAGTTTCCTTGAAATTGATTGTTGAAGTGTCAATGGCTTGACCTGCAATGCCTTGCATTGCTTTCATTTTTTCACGATCTTGAAAATTTTCCATCATTTTTGAGAATCTTCTTGTTTGTCATCTGTTTCTTCTTGTGAATTGTCAAGCCAATCACCTTGTTGTGCTTGATCATTGTCATTAGCTTCATCAACTTCATGAAGCCATTTGCCAGTCTTTTTATTGTCTTTTGCCATAGTGTTCATCATTTTTGTAATGTCAATTCTTTCTAATGTCAATTCTTTCTAATGTCAATTCTTTCTAATGTCAATTCTTTTTAATGTCAATTCTTTTTAATGTCAATTCTTTTTAATGTCAATTCTTTCTAAATGACACCTGAGATTTTGAAACTTTGTCAGTTTCAGTGTCATTGAATGTTATTTTTGATTGAATGAAAGCACTGTCAATTTTACCAAACTGTTCTAATGCCTGCAACAAATTACGAGCTTTGTCTGCAGATGCTTTTGATTGCTTATCAAGCAAAAATTTGTCTCTTGGTACCCAAACATTACCATGAAAATGCTGAAAAGTTGAATCAATTTGTAAATTCAAAGCTTCAGCCTCAATAAATGCTTTAACGCCATTGTGCAGTTTATTAATTTGCAATTGTAAAGTTTGTTGGTTTGCAATTGTCATGTCATATGATTGTTGCGCTTTATATGTTTGAAAACCTATCCAGCACAAAATCAAAAAGCCGATAAAGTTCAAAAATTTCATTTTAAAAAATTTGCATTAACCTACGAATTTAGAAAGTTCAAAACAACAAGCAAGCATTGTCACGAACATGTCAATGGATTGCTTAGATTCTACACCATATTTGTGTGCAATTACCACAACATCGCCTAACTTACACTTAAAATCAGGATTTAAGGTGCATTGTTCATAACACCACTCACAAAACTCGGTTGACAAAGCATTTAGCACATCACTTTCTCTACCTTTATATTTTGACAAGTATTTGTAATGCTCAACCGGATTCTTGCATTCTGAAATAAACTTGTACAGTTCAGCAAATTGTGATGAGTTTGAATATGTTGCAACATCATTGTATGTGATAACATTTTTGCCTTGTGAATAGACAAAGTAGCAAGTGTTCAAAATTGCACGCATATCCGGATATCTTTTATTGATGAGTGCAATCAAAGCATCTTTTTCAATGCTAATATTATTCTCTTTCAATATTTGATATAGTCGAATCATGTACAGTTTTTGCATTTCCTGTGCTTGTTCATCTGAAAAGTCAAATGACAATGCTTTGAATCTTGAATCACGTAAAGATTCTGCAAGCCTATCAGGATAGTTACAAGTTGCAATGAAATATGCAATGCCTGCAAATTTTTCAATTGTGCCACGCATAGCCATTTGAGCTTGTTGAGACATGTAATCAATCTCATCTAAGATGACAACTTTCAAACCTGAGCCTGACAATGACACTGTTGAACAGAAGTCCATGATACGAGTCCTGATTGTGTCAATGCCAGATGATTCGGATGCATTTATGAAAAGTTGACTATGCTTGTCAGTGTAGTAGTTTGCCAATGCTTTTGCTGCAGTAGTTTTGCCATTGCCTTGTGTACCATAAAATAAGAAATTCTGTGGCTGGCCTTTAAAAGAGTCACGATATGCTTGAGGCAACAGTAAATCATCAATTTTTGATGGCCGATACTTTGCAGTCCATGGTGTTAAATTAAGTTGTTTGTCCGACATATGTTGTTAAGTAAATATGTTTTATATGTGTATATATGATAATAGTACAACAATTTGTGTAAATTTTGCACTCTTAAAAATCTTAAATGTCATCATTTTTGTCAGCCAACAAATTGTCAGCCAAATCCGACAAGTATGTCAAAGTTTCTGAACTTGGTTCATATGCAAATTGTTGTGTTGTATTGTGCTTTGTTGAAGTGTTTGTGACAGTGTTTGTACTATTTGTATGCTCAGGTTCATATTCTGGCAAAGTTTCCAACAAGTCAAAGTCATTTTTAGTGTCAACAAACTTTAATGAAACTATGTTAGTGTCAGAAATTGGCAAGTTTGTTTGTTCATTGCCAAACACTAAAGTTGTAATTGTAGTTCTAAGTTTTGCAGCTTCAATCAATTTTTCTGTTCTATCTTCAAAAATGTCTGTTTTGAACAATTGATTCAAAATTTGTTGCAATGTGCTACGATTTCTTGAATAGCCACTGTCAAATGGTGGCAATGTTCTAATTGTATACAAATCTTTATCATGTACAGTTATTGCATTCCACAATCGTCTTGCAATGTTTTCAGTGTTTGAACGAACATCTGATGAAATTGTAGTGTGACCAATTGATTCAAAATAAATGTTTGCTGCATTTGTCATCAAACCATCAATTGTGTCACTGTCAATTCTAATGACATTTTCATTGCTTTGTAATACATCATCAATAAAGTATTTGACTACTTTGACATTTGACTGATGCATTGAATTAGTTGTCGATGCATTGAATATTGAGACTGCATCATTTATTGCTTTGAGTTTAGCTTGTCTGTACATGCCTTTGTCATCAATTACATAGTAATCAATGATGTTACGTATCATGTTATAAGAATAAAAACCGCTTAAATGTCTAAGCCAACGTCTCCAATCTTCAAATAATCTTTTGTCCTCAACACAATATTGAACACGTTTTTGTTTTTTGTTGTTAACAAGTTCCCATTTATCAGACTCAACAATGTCTTTAGGACCAAGATTTAAAATCTCATCAAATGTTTTTTGATTTTTGAATGATGCAAACATTTTTTGAAGCTTTAAATTTTTCTGCATTCTGTACTCTGCTCTTGCTTCACGTGCAGCTTGCAAAACTCTTTCCAGCAATAAATCTTCCACAACAGGATCATCTATAATGTTACATGAATAGCCATATGTTGTCAATATGTTTTGTACTACACGTAACTGACTACACCATTCTCGCCATTTGTCTTCAAACATGAACAACTTATAACAAGTTAAATGCACTTGTATTTCACCCGTAAAGTCATCTCTATAAAAATATGGCATCTTAAATGCCCATGAAAAGAAATCATATAGTTTTGATATATTGTCACGTTTCGTGTTGATTTGTAACATGTCCCAAAATGTGACTTGATCAAGATTTGTCAATGTCAAATCCAATTCTTTGTAAGCTGTTATGTTTTTGACTTCGCCTTTTGAGTTCAACATACTGAAGTATACAAAACTTCGAATTGTCACACGTCTAAGTCTACTATTGAATTGTTCAATTTCCTGTGCAGTAAATGACTCATCATAGATGACATCAAAATTGACATTGTCATTGATGTCAATACCAACGGATAAGTAATTTGTACAGAACAACAATTCAACATCACCTAATGTGCCCTTTTCATTTATGTTTCTTACAAAATCATGTAATTGATTGTCTTTTTTATAGTATCGAACTTTTGGACTTCTGCCAAGTAAAAGCTTAACTGTGCCTAAAATTGCTTGAGTGTACACATCGCCTCTATTTGTTGGAAACAAAACTTTGCCACCATGTTTCAATGTGTTTGTAATTTGACATGCAATTTTTGCAATTTTGTCACCATCGTGTTGACAACAAACAAATGTAATGTACTTGTTATGATCAAGAGGCTTTCGAACCCATGTAATTGTTTTGAATTTTAAAAACATATGTTCACTGACCGGTGTTCCTGTCATGCATATGACTTTTGTATGAAGCTGACTTAACTTGTCAATGACATTTGCAGGCACAACATCTCTATATGCACTCATTGTAAGCAAATGCGATTCATCAACTACAATGTAATCATATAAAATTGATGCCTCTTCAGGATCAATTCTAGTAAACTTGTCAAATGTACAAGCAACATTCAAATGTTTTGAACATTCAAGTTGTTTTTCTGCATATGAACAATAAAAGTCTAAATCAGATGGCTCGATCTTACTTTGTAAGATGCTTGTGTATGGTTCAACCAACAACACACGTCTTCCATCTCTTGTCAATTGTTTGATAAACTCAGTTTTACCTGAACCAGGCCGTGCAATAAGAAAATTTAAGCCTTGTTCAAATGTCTGTTCAAGTTCCTGCTTATATGTTGACAAATATTCACAATCTTTCAAATCAATGATATGTGTATATTTCAAATCAAAGACTTCATTTCGAGGAAGTGTTGACATGATGTACTCCTTAATCTTGTCTTCCGTGTTGTGCTCAGCAACCAATTCTTGTACAGCATACTCAGTTTTATTCGCAATCTTGAACTTGTAACCATGCTTGTCACGTAACTCTTTAATTGCTGACCACACACAAGGTGCTGAACCATGTCTGTTTCGTTCAACTGCAGATGCAAATGATTTTGCCCATGCATTGTGTTCACGGTCAAATTTGGGGTTGCCTGAACACATCTGCAAATATAGGGACAGCACATTCTGTGCAACTCCAGTGTTCATGTCCTGCAAATCATATAGCCATGCCAATGTATATGCCATACGATATCGCATTGTATTGTCATAATTTTGTGGCGTTATGGTTGCAAATGTACCTTCTTGCAACATTATGATGTCACCACGTTGCATGAATTGAGTGTCGCCGTCAGTTATACTGTTTGTTGTTTGAGTGTTTGGTTTAAATTTGAATCTGCTTCGTAACTTGTCAAACTTTTCTTTCAAAACATGCAAATTGAATCTGTTGTCTGAACCACCAGTTGACACGTCACCATAAATTTTCATGTCAAGTTCTGGCAACTCCAACAATGTAAAGTTTTCATTGACAAGAATTTGCGGGTCATATGTTAGATATAGTATCTGTGAAATTTTGCACACTGAAGCATCCAACACATTTGATTCAGACATTTGACCATTCTTGTCTTGCCTACGTGACATTGTGTTGTGAATTGGATGTGTTTGTACTGCAAATTCATGGTCATTTATGGACTCAAAATATTCTGAGCACATTATCAAACACTTCCAAGTCACAATTGCTTTTTGTTCAAATGCATCATAATATGTTTGTTTTGCTTTTAAGAAGTCATCAACAGATGGTAAATGGTCTTTGATTGCAGACATTGGTTTTGATGCTGTGTAAACATGCAAACCATTTCCAGAAGTTGATGATGCAAGACCAACATACCATGGATACTTGCAAAGCATCTGATGTAACTTAGGCTTCAAATAAGGGATCAGTTCATTGTATTTGAAGTCTAAGTCAATTGGCTGAAAGCCTGACCAACTTAAATAGTGAGCATTTTGTTGCTTTGGTCTTGCATATATAGTTGATTGTGAAATGACTGGCCTATGTGCTTTGTCAATGTTTGTAGTGTTCAAGTCACCAAAGTAACCAGTTTTAATTGCATATAAAAGTTGATGCAAGTCTATATGAGTTTTTGCAATTTGTTGTTCATTTTTCAATGCAGAGTCGCCAACAATGATTTTGATTGACCGTAATTGCTCAACAGTTTTCAAAGATTGATTGAAGTCATTTTGCATATTTTTTGTTTAATTTCCTTGTAGTTATAATAGTACTTCAAAACTATAAAATTTGCAAATATTTGTCATAAAATATGAGGCACCAGAGATGTACTCTAATGCCTCGAAAATTCTAATCCTATATTAAATATATTATGAGTAAAGCTAAATCATCTCATGCCATCTATGTGCTTAAAATCTTATGCCAACCGTCAAACTCATGACAGGAAACTTGTCAATGTCTTTCCAACTTGCCATACCAAGTCCACCGCCTACATTGAATTGCAATTTGCTTGCATCAGGTGACAAGTTTCGTAAGTACGTCACGTTGTACATGCTGAAATCATGCTTTGAACCAATGAACCAGTTGCCAATGATTTGATTGTTCAATTGCTTTGTTGAAATTGTTGTGATGTGATTGTTATTGTTGATGAAGACTGTGTCACATCTAAACAGTGTCAAATCATATGAACGTTGTTTGATTGCATTTTGCGATATCAAATCATTCAATCGCAATTCAAATTTGCCAGGTTCACTTAAAGTGTCAATGACTTGATAAGTTGACATGTACAGGCTTGCAAGTTCTTGTAGTTTTGCACTGTCAGCAATCACAATAGTATCTTTGACAAGAATTGGGCTGCTTGTCAAATATAAAGTGTCAGTGAAACGTAACGTGTCAAGTTTAATGACAGTGTCAACTTTTGTTTCTATTTTTGACTGTTCAAGAGCTTCATACCATGCAAGTTTGTCTTTGTCAATGATAGACCATTGAGTACTCAATATCCAGACAATGATAACAATGCCTGCTATAATTAGCAAAATGTTTTTAATTGTTTTCATGATTGCAAGACTTTATGACTGTAACACTATGCGTTGGATGAATCTGTCATCTAATGTTAATATGTCCCAAGTTGTAGTTTTGCCTTCTGTGTTGCTTAAAGCAAATTCAACCATGTTTGAGTTTCTTGTCAATGCATCTTTTACAATGCCCTTACCAGACTTAGCAACAAACTTCGTATTTTCACTGAAATTGATGGTGTCATTGTTAGAGTCAACAATTTGCAAAGACACATTATATGTTGCATTTTTTGGGCAAGTGTATGTGACTGTGTTTTGTTCAGGTACCTGAACATCATTTAGCACAACAGATTTGATGTGCACATATTCAGGCTTACGAACTTGTATGACACGATCTTTGTTGCCTGAAGTTACATTGTTAATGACTGTACGATTGATTTGTTTCTTGTACACGATATCAGTTAAATTGAAAGTAACTTGTGGATGCTGTAACCAACACATTTGTGTGATTTGCTGTTCGTTCAACAACACTTGTGAACTTCTACTAAATCGCAAATCACCCAATTCATTTTGCATTGTCATTGTGGCAGTCACATAAATGATGCACATGTATGGACGTAGTTTTACATTGTCATTGTATATGAGCACCGGAATATATGTCAGTGTACTTGTTGGACTTGACAAATTGCTAAGTAACATGTGTGATGCTTGAGAATCTATCAATTCACCATCAATGTTAAATGGACTGACAATGACATCATATTCAATGTTCACACCATCAACAGGATGTTGTGCATTGATATATGAATCAAGACTCATGTCACGATGTTTGATTGACATTTCAATGTGTGCATTACCATTGTCTGATGCTATGACGTAGTTGCATGTTGCAAACAATGAATTTTCAGTTTCAATGATCAATGGTGCTTTTTTCAATTCACGTAAATTAAATTCATTGAATTGAAATATCACTGATTGTCCATAAGGCGATGCTGAAAATGCATGTATATCATCATCATATATCAAGCCAATTGCAACATCAATGTTTGCTTGAAACACAAATGAATCATTTACACCAAAAATTCTTGGTCTGACAATTTCTCTCATCGTGTCAGAGTCAATGTTTGCAATGTATTGTAAGTCTAATATTTCAAAATCAAGACCCATTGTAAACTGTTCATTGTCAAGTACAACAACATTTGACTTGATGGGCCTAAATCCATAAGCACCTTCAGAATATTTTAGTACAACTTTATTGCAAAGTTGATATTCAATGCCACGTATAGTTTGATAGATTTTAATATACACTCCAGCAATGCCATTAGCCCATTTGAATCCTGCAATTGAGTACAGTTTGCATTGAATGTACTGTAGCATGTCTTCACCATCATATGAAATTCTTTTTGTTAGAAATGCTGGATATGGGTAAAGACAATTTGTGTATGAACCATCAATTGCAACTTTTGTAGGCTCATTAGGCAATTGCATTTCATAGCCATTCATTTGAGTGTTCAATGTCAATAATGCTCGATATGTCATGTTCTTGTCAATGCAAGAAACTTCACGAACATTATTTGTCACACTGCCATCTGAGTTCAGCAACAATCTAACATTGTCATTGCCAGGATATGTCAAAACATGTACAGGACTATTACCAGCAGGCGCAGTTTCACCAATATTAAAAAATTTGGTGCAAAATGGATGTGACACATTGTTGCCAAATTCAATTGCAAAATCTTCTGTAAGTCTTAATCGTTGCATATGGTCTTATTTGATGACAATTAATTTTGTATATGTACAAAAATAAGCAGTCTGAAATGTTTCAGACTGCTATAAAGCAATTTGAACAAAATATTCAAATTGCTATGGCAAAAATATGCCTGATCCGATATATTTTAGCTTTCAATCGTGACTTCACGCACAAATGGCAATTCATAGCCCATTGCTTCAAGTTGCTTTTGTAATGAATCTACATCATTATAAAACCATTCACGAACATTTGCTTTTGCAAGTGATTTAAGTTGCTTTTTAGCATCTTTGATTTTGTCAGCTAATGACTTTTGTTCATCTTTTGTCAATTTGCTAATTGCAATCTTCAACACTTCATGTGTAATGTCATGTTCATCCAAAATTGCTTTGACATCTTTTGTAGTCATTTTGTGTAGCACAATCACTTCATCAATGACAAGTTGAATGAATGCAGAAACTGCTTCAAACCATTTAATGTCTCTTTCCAAATCAGCAATCAATTTTTGTCTACGCAATTCATAGTATTGCAATCGCCAATTGACAAAGTTTGTGACAAGTTCACCAACATTCCAATATCGTTTGACATTGCCATCAAAATCAATGACAGTTATATTCTCTTTTGGAACGCGAGTGTACATTTGGAGTCTGTGATACAGTGAATCTTTTGCAATTTCTTCAGCCAACTTAGAACGTTTAAATTTCAGAACATATAAAATCTTGTCTTTTTTCGTGTAATCGGTCCATGACTCAATGTATTCACAATCAATGAGTGAGTTCAAATGGTTTTCATAGCTGTCAAAAGTTTGATTTGCTGGAATTGCTGTGATGTGCACAGTAGTGTCATTGACAACTTCCATGAAACCATGATGTTCAAATTGACCATTGACAAGTCGCCATTCACCTTGCAAGCCCTTATAATATGGTGTCAATTTAAGTTCTGACAAATCTTCACCAAGTATGCCACGCTTAACAGCCTCACAGACTTCAATTGGGTTTCGATTCACAATGTTTGAACTGAAACCGACTGCAATGCCTTGAATCACGTTCAATAATATAGTAGGTACAATTGGCAGATAAAATTGAGGCTCAATCTTTACACCTTCTTGGTATCTGTCCGGCAATAAGTCATCGTCACTCATCAATATGTCAAATGCACTTGACAATTTCACGCCCACATATCGTGATGCACCTGCATAAGGTGAATAGAATGTACCAATCTGTCCAGCAGGTGCAATGTATGGAATTGATTGTTTGAAATCTTGTGCCAAGTTTGTAATGTTGCCAACTAATGACACAATGCCATGTTCATATTTCGATTCAGCCAAAACATAACCTGCAAGTGCATCAATTTTCATTGTCTTACCACCTTTGAGTCTGTTTAAAGCAACATATAAAATCTTTCTTGCAGTAGGTTTTAAACCATCTCGAACATCCGGAATTGCACGGTCAAAAACAGTACTCAATGCATATTCACGGTATCTGCCATTTAAAAATTTTGGTATTGAAACTTCTGTGAACGTGACACTTGGATTATGTGGAACATAGCCATCAATTTCAGGCTGTGATGATTGTTTGCGTTTAGCCATTTTTATTTAAAAGTTTTGTTTATAATAGATAGTTTCCGTACTGTTTTGCAAATCAGTATCTGCTAACATGTCATCGACCATTGTTTGCATGCTTTGCCAATCAGCAATGCCATAGTCATCAACTTTGCAAACTTTTTCTGTAATTGCAAAATGTGTGACATACTTTTTATTGTCAACGTCATATAGTTTATGATTCTTTGCAAGCCATTCACAACTTCTAAGCCAAGGTGCTAATTGTAAAGTGTACAAGCTATATGGCATGAAAAAGCAACGATTGTTGACAATGACAATCTTATTATATGTTTCAATTTTAGATTGAACTAACAATATGTCTTGTAATAGTAAATCTTTTTGCAAAGATTCAAATATCATGTTATTGAAACATTGACTTGGCATTTTTACTTGTAATGTGCTAGCATTTATGTCGTAAAAAGTCTGGCCTGCTAATTTCAATGTGCAGACAAAAATTGTTAGCACTTTGTCATCTTGACATGTAACTGTTATGATGCCATTATCTTCATGGCATGTTGCAATCTTGAATATTTGAATGTCTTCCATACGTTGAAATTATTAGTCAAACCATATTAGTCAAACCATATTAGTCAAACCATATTAGTCAAACCAATTGAACATGTTCTCGTCATTTAAACGAGCATTGTACTCATCCAATGTAATGAATGCATAATGTGATTGCATAAATGATGGAAGTTCACGTTTCCGAATTGACTCATAACGTACAAATTCTTCCGGCACTTCAACTTCGCCATCACAATCAAGTAAAGCCAATGATGTGTCAACATTGACATTATGAATCTTTTCAACTGAAACACGATACCTGTATAGTTCAAAGCCAGGCTGTTGATCCTGTCTTGGTAAAATTGAAAACAATTGAAAGTCAACTTCAGGCTTTGCAATGTATTGAATTGCTTCATACATGTTGACTGAAAAGCCTTCAACCAATGATGCAAATTGAGTTTCTGCATCTTTTTGACAATCTTGCAACATTGTGCGGTTTGCAATAGCAGTAACTGCAATTTGTTTGAAGTCATCTTGCAATTGACATTGCATCATGACTTGTCTTTGCAAATTGAATTTGTCAAGTAAATCATACCAATTATTGACATCATTCACTGATGCTGCTGCCTGGAAATCATTGACAACCAAACTAATGTCATATATGTCACCAGCAGAATTACAAGAAATTGAAACAGACATGAATGGAGTCTTTGCCATTGATTGTTTCTTTACAAAACTGATTTCAATGTGATACGTGTCAGTTTGCCGAGATTGAACAATATGATCAATTGTGTAAGCTTCAACATATTGTTTGAACATGTCAGCAATCATTGAATTGACTAAGTTTGTGCCAGTTTCATAATGTTCATTGATAAGCTTTAAATATTTGCGATGTAACACATGTGCAATGTACATTGAAGTTTGATAATTGACAAGCTTCAATGTGATGTTGTCAGAATTTGACAGTTCACCAAGGAAATCATACAAAGATTGATATGCAAGTTTGATGTCCTCAATTTTGGAAACTGAATTTATGATTTGAAGTTGTTCACGTAGTGTCATGATATTGTAAGTTTTAAATGTTTAGTAAATGTTGTTGAAACTGTTCTGCTGTCTATTTTGATTCTTCAATGAATTTCATGAAAGCTTCATGATTTGGATTTTTGAAAGAATCAGCTTTCAATTCACGATCAAACCATAACCAAGTTGCTAAGTCATCCATTTTGACTTTGTAAGTTTTTTGATATGTGTCAGGCAACATTAAATTGCCGGATTCAGTTTCAATTGTAACTTCAGATAAGTCAACATTTACAAAGGTTTTCATGATTCTTGAAACCCGATATTTCTGGAACACTGTAGTTCCATCATTTTTGATGATTTCCTTATAATATGCAATGTCAGTGTCAAGCTTTGCAAGTTGTTTGATGAACTCAGATTCATGTGTACGCCAGTACTCTTTTTTGAGTTCTTGCTGTTTCATGTATTCAGGATCATCATATTCACGTTTTGGAACATAGACTTTCAAATTCTCTTCATTTGTAATGATTCCATCAGCATCCCGGATTGTTGCTTGAATTTGCAAAGTTTTGTCTTTGCTAAAGATTGTTCTCAAAACATCCGGCTTCATATATTCACCTTGGTCTTCGCCATTTATAAAAACAGTCCATTTGTTTCGTTTCAGTCTAAGTACTTCAAGCTTTGCCATTGAACCATTAGCCAATTCAACCATACCAAAATCCAAAAGTTTGAACAAAGTGCCGGTATAGTTTTTGATTCCATGAAATGTTTTGACTTCCTTAATGTCATAATTTAAACATTTGCCATAATACCGATTCCCAATTTTTGATTTGCCAATGTTTGATGTAGTTGTTTCCATTTCCTTATGAGTTTGATTGATAAAGTATAAATTTTATATGTAGATTGTACTACAAAAGTGCAAAATTTGCACTTTTTGTATAACAAAAATTCAATTGATTGTGTTAAAAATATAAAAAAGACATTTTCATAAATTCAATAAAAAAATGCACCACTGAAATTCAGTGGTGCTCGAGTACGAAATGGAAAATCAATAAACAGAGCCAAAATATGCAGATTTCATATCTTTTGCTTTGCAAAAGCAATATGCTGTCATATCTTTTGCTTTGCAAAA
>OGLE01000110.1_pt1 | contig 74262 bp, 41 predicted proteins | sample 1572671 | NCBI WGS metagenome assembly OGLE01 (sample SAMEA2581923, study PRJEB24529) | metagenome | biome: Human gut stool | place: China | collected 2011 | reverse complement strand
AAATCCAACAATCAAATATATCCATACACTCTGCCTCCGTATGCTTGTCGAACAACGGCAGTTGGAGTAATTGTTATACAATGTTTTTATATGCATTTTGCCAACAATAATACATTATAGTCAAAACAAATCGCTATGGGTTCCATTGTTGAGAAACAACAAGGTTAGTTTTTTATCGTTTTGTTCCCACAGCATCAACCAATCAGGGGTTATGTGACATTCCCATATCCCTTCTAGGTTTCCGTGAAGTTTATGCGATTTATATGATGGTGGCAATTTACCCTCATTGGCTAGTTTTTCTACTGCTTTTTCAATGAGAACTGGATCAAAACCACGTTTCACCCCTTTTCGCAGAGACTTTTTAAATTTGTTTGTAAAGTCAATAGAGTATTTCATTCTAAGCACTGTTTGATTAAGTCGTGAGCATCTTTTGCATGATATACTCTGCCAGCTTTAACATCTTCTAGGGCTTCTTCAATTCCACTTTTCTTTTCGGCTTGAATAACCCAGCCAAACTTCTTTGCCAGTTCCTTTAATAAGTTGAAGTCAACTTGCGGAACAGTTATAGTTGTTGTTATATTATTTATAGCTACATCCATATTGCTTTACTTTAATGTTATTTCTAATTTGCCGCAAAGATACGACTTTTCCTCGTAACTTCCAAGGTTTTTGGGAAAAATGTAGGGATGATGATAATGAAAATGAGGGTTTCAACATTAAGTCACCTTCAGAAATAGCTTCTCAAAAATAACAATTAAAATTTCATTCTCCTTTCACAATCATCAGAATATACTTATAATCAGTTGCTTAAGTGTGAAAGGAGAATTCTCTGAAACAACAATAATAATCAGTAGATAGGACTATTCATATAAGGAGAAAGCAACTTAGTCTAAGGGAGAAAGCAACTATCACAAAAGGAATAGAAAAGGCTTCTTTCTATCGGATGACCCGGGTCATCCATATAGATGACGGGAGTGAGCCATATAGATGACCCGAGTCATCCATATAGACGAACTTAGTCGTCCAGCTGATAACTCACCCCTTTTCTCCTGCCAATATCTATCCCTCATCCTTCTGGTTACTATCCTTTACCCCAGCATTCATAACAAAGACACCCACTATTCATTATCAAGACACCCACTATTCCCTATTGGAGCAAGGCACATCGCCATATTTAAGCTTAGCCATCAATTACCATCTCAAAATAAAGAGATTTTTCGGCTCAGGGGAGATTGTCCGTGGATAAGACAATCTCCCCTGAGCCTTTTTCTTTCCATTCTTGGTAATCGCTTTTTGAGTTATATACATTAGTTCATTCCTGCAGAATGGCACTTTTCTATATTTTGAGCATTAATAATTTAAACTGTTTTTGTCTAACAAGAAGTCTTTCAGCCCGATTGTAAGGATGCCATCTTCATTTCTCTTGGGCTTGATATCATCTTTCACAATGATTATTTTCTTGAAAGAGTCCTTAATTCTCAATAGTGATGCCGATTCCTGCGCCTCTTTTTCTAATGTTGGCATGGCGAAAGCTGACTGGATGTAATATCGCTGACTTCCTTGATTCACCACAAAATCCACCTCCAACTGCTTCCTGATCAACTTGCCACTTTTGTCTGGCTCTCTGACTTCCACCATACCCACATCTACATGATATCCTCTCGTACGCAATTCATTGTATATGATATTCTCCATGATATGTGTCTCTTCTTGCTGGCGAAAGCCTAACAGAGCGTTTCTGATTCCAAGATCCGAAAAGTAATATTTTGCCAAGGTGTTGATATACTTCTTCCCCTTGATATTATATCTGATGGACTTTTCCACAAGAAACGCATCTTCTAAAAAACCTAGATACTTGTTTATCGTCTGATGATGAATGGCCACATTCTTGACACTCTTGAATGTATTGGCAAGCTTCGTTGGATTGCATGGAGCACCAATGGAAGAGGCGATAATTCGCAGCAATTCATCAAACTCTCCCATGTTTTTTATCTTATGGCGTTCCAACACATCTACGAGATACACACTCTTATACAAGTTATTCAGATAATCTTCTTTTTTCTTATCTGTATCAAGCGTCAAAATAAGAGGAAGCCCTCCGTATGTATAATAATCTTTCCATGCATTGTCTATTGTCCCTTTATATCCTTCACAGTATTCAGAGAATGACAATGGAAATAAATGTATCTCATCACCTCTACCACGGAACTCTGTCACTACATCCGTCGATAGAAAATGCGAGTTGCTGCCTGTAACATATACATCTGCATTTGATATATGCAGCAAGCTATTCAATACATCTGTAAACTCATCTACCATCTGTACCTCATCAAGCATGATGTAGTAGAGATTTTTGTCTGTTATCTGCTCCTTGATGTATTTCAACAGATTATCAGGATCACGCAGTTCCTTATTGGTACGATCATCGAGGGCAACCTCTATGATATGGTCATCTGAAATCCCTTGCGAATTTAGATACTCATGAAATAACTTGAACAGAAGATATGACTTTCCACATCTTCTGATACCTGTAATAATCTTAATCAAGCCATTCCTTTGGCTTGCGATAAGTTGGTCTAAATATTGTTGTCTTTTAATATCCATAATTATACTATATTATCAAAAAGTGGCAATATTACCACTTTTCGTCACTGCAAAGATACAAAAAATATCTAAGAATGCGCAACTTTATTATCAAAAAGTGGTAAACTTACCGTTTTTCGTCACTAAAAAGGCTCAAACGAAGGCTTTTACCATGATTTACAAGCAAAAAGTGGTAGTTTTACCACTTTTCGTCACTTTCCCATTTTCTAGTTCCCAAAAAATGACATAAATGGTTCAGAAGAGATTGTCTATCCACGGACAATCTCCCCTGAACCGATTTTTCCTTTCACACTTAACTCTCTCATTTTCAATATAATCCATGTTCTGTGAAAGGAGATTTATGATTCACCTTAAATATTTTCTGCAAATAGTTTTTTCTGCGGATGGCTTACATTGAAATACTGGAGGATGAAACGAAAATAGGCGGCTCCCAGAATCTGAGAGTCGCCTATAAATTATATATATTCGTGATGAAGTAAATCTATTACTCTTTCATTACTTCTTGGTGAGAACCACCTTGTTTGCACCCTCGTGAGAGAGGTAGAGCTGAATCTTGTAAGTGCCTTCGCCAGCAGGAACGTTGAGGTCCTTACCATCCTTCACTGAAAGGTTGTCGTAAGCAGTAGCATCGCCGTTAGCACCACCCCAGCTTGTAGCCCAATCATCGTTCATGGCAAACTTGAAGCCATCCTTCAATGCTGTTGTGAGCTCCCAGCAACCAGCTTCCTTATTGTATGTCATGTGGCAGTTAGCGTCATTCTGCTTCCAACCATTGTGGTTACCTACGACAGTGATAGACTTAATCTGAGTCAGAGCGTATGTACCAGCCTGCAAGTCAACGTCAATCTTGTAGAAACCAGCACCTGGGTCAGGGCAGTTCTTGCCGTTACCATTGTCGGCAATCTTGCCTTCGCCATCGAATTCGTAGTCACCTGCCCAGTCATCAGTTCCAGCCTTTGGCTTGAACTTGAACTCGCCATTCAGGTAATAGAATCCCTGATACTTGCCGTCACCATTTCCACCATAGAGGGCATTTGTTGTCTTCCAATTAGAATCACCGCCAATCTCATAGAAGTACTCACCGAATGAGAGAGGAGTAATCTTGTAGGTGTATTCCAACATATTGATCTCAACCTTGATGTACTTGGCACCAGTACTTTTAGAAACCTTGAATGAAGCATCGCCGCCAACCTTTGCACGGGTATCCAACTTCTCTGTCTCATTCATAGCGTTATTGCCGTTACCCTTTACTGGTGCGAGAACAGAAGACCAGTCATCAGCAGCAACACCTTCGCAAGCTTTATCATCTACAATACCGAACCAAGTATCGTCACCCTCCTTTGCAGGAATTGTGATTGTGAAGATTGGGTCATCGTAAACATTAATGTCGCTATGGTTGAACTTCTGGGTCTTTGCTGCATCAGCTGTCCAATCCTTAGTACCACCAATAATATAGTAGTTTTGTGAGATGTTAGGAGCTACAGGTGTAGCAGTAACCTCCACAGTACCTGCGTCAATCAAAGCAGCCTGTCCATCCTTTACGGCAGTTGTGTAAACGTGACCGGCGAATGTACGAGCAACAGGAGCCTTTCCATAAACGCTTTCAATAAGAGCTTGCAAGTCTGCCTTGGTAGCTTTACCATCATTGGAAGTCTTTACTTCTGTGGCAGTTGCTTTTTCTACACCCTTAGGGGTCAGTTCGATTCGGCTGTTTCCTAATTCGAAACCTTCTGGAAGAGTGGCAGAGCTAATGGTATAAACATTCACGCTGTCTTCTGCTACTTTAGCCAGGTCTAATGCGCTAACAGCACTTGCCTGATAGCCAGGAATTGTGATGGCATCTTCCTGTGGGTTAGTCTGAGGATCTGCCCAGTCTTTGAAATCTTCGCTGCAGGACCCCATAAAGAGGCCTGCAAGTGCGATAGAGATATATAATGATAACTTTTTCATTGTCTTTCGATTTTAAATCGTTATTTACTTGATTTCACCAGTTCCCTTAGCGATGTTGAGGTGAACCTGCTGACCTACAGAACCTGTAGCTCTATCCTGGTCGCCGCCTGTTGCACGGTACTTGATCTTACCGTCTAATGTGACGAACTCAGAATGCCACCAGTCGTGTCCAGGAATCTTAACGTACATACGTACACCCTTATCAGTACCAGCAGGAACTGAACCTACGAATGCAGGAGATACGAATTCTCCGTCCTTGGTTGTAGGTACGGTGAATGACCAGCCTTCAGCTTCCTCTGCGAAATCGTCGCTACCAGCTGCAGGACCAATGAGCCAGATTGTTGGCTTGTTGAACTGAACGTCATAGTGGATTTCACGGTTTACAACAGATGTTGTTACGATTACGAGATACCAGCCTGGGTTCTTGGAAGCGATATTGCCTCCATTGTCAATGATGTCGTCCTTGCAGTCGCCAGAAACAGTAATACCAGCATAACCAACTTCGTTATTATTCCATGCTTCTGCAGTATTGAACTTGATACCGCTATCGTCGATATAGACAAGATGCCAGAATGTATCCTCTGTACCATAAACCTGAACCATATCGAAGCAATTGTCCCATTTCCAGTCACAGAAGTTACCTACTACATATACATTCTTAGGCAAATTGACTGGTGGCAATGAGAACAAGAGGTGAATATTGTTGAGTGAAACTACATTAGAAAGAATCTCTGTTCCCTCTACAACATTACCATTGCTGGTCACAATATTTGCCTTCAAGCGGAAGTAAGCTTTAACGTCTATAGGGAAATCAGCCTCAGTCTTGCCTTTTTGCACATAGATGTTAGTCAAGGTACTTGCCAATGAAGCTGCATCAATTGCAACCTTGGCACTTGTGCTGGTTTCTGAAAGCTCAACAGCATCAGTCATATTTTCATCTGTTGCAACCTGTACTGTATATTGAACGCTAGCTGTATAGCCATAGTTAGGCTGTGAGCAGGTCAACATAATCTTAGACGAATTCGCCAGGTCGATTGGTGTATTCACCAATGCTGGAGTATTCAATTTGAACTCTGTTGGTGTCTGAATAGACGGATTAGAGTCATTGTCGTCGCTACAAGCTGTCATGAGAGTTAAACTCATGACAACGAGTAGAGCTGATTTAATTATATTTTTCATAATGAATTTCTTTTTATGTTTACGAATTAATATCCAGGGTTCTGAATCAGATTCTTGTTAGATGTCAACTCGTTGGTTGGGATAGCAAAGATATTCAAATCTTTAGAGAAGTTGCGACCTTCCTTGGTGCCACCCTTCCACTGCCAGTTGTAGTTGACATTGCCACCATAACGGTTGAAACGGATCAGATCCATACGACGGCGACCCTCGAAGTAGAACTCACGGCTCCATTCATCGCAGATATCGTTCAGAGAATAGCTCTTATCTTCAGGACGGGTAGAGGCTTTTGCACGCTTGCGGATAGCATTGATAGCTGCTGTACCTTCAGCTGTAGTCTCTCCACCATTGAGGCGGGCATCAGCCTCTGCAAAGTTCAGGTAAGCCTCTGCTGCACGCATCAGGAAGAAGTCTGCATCTGGGAATGTAGCATCATGACCTGCGCTACCGTCTGTCTTGAAGTTGGTAAACTTAGCAACAGCGAAACCGCTCTTGAAAGTAGAAACGTCCTCATTATCCAATGTACGGTTTACACCGCAGAAGAGAGCACGGTCGTCACCGGCAGCTTCTGCTGTAGCGTAGCTTTCAAGATTTGGAACGTTACCATTAGGGAAGAACTTCTTAACCAAATCAGGACGAGCGCGGTTACCACCCCAAGCCTGGTCAGTACCATTGGTAGCTTTAGGGTTGTTTGGATTTGCGTGCATATCTTGATCGTAGGTAGAAGCCAACAGGAAGAGTGTTGAACACCAGCTTGTGGTCTTCAAACCATCCTGCAAGAGAGGGAAGATACCCTCGTAAGCTGCATCAGTCTCACCGTTATCGCCCATGAAGAGCATCTGGTAAGCACTCCAGCCGTTTACGCTTGTGGTGTTCAGCTTATAAGATGAATCCATCACCTTCTTGGCGTATTCCTTTGCCTTTGCCCACTGAGCTGTGCCAGTATAAACCTCTGCATTGAGGTAGAGGCGGGAGAGAAGCAACCAGCATGCAGCCTTATCTACACGGCCGTAGCCTTCATCTGTTGACTTCTTAGCCTTTGCTTCAGAAAGGTTTGGTTCTATTTCAAGAAGCTCCTTCTCGAGCCATTCGTAAGTCTGTGCTCTGGTATATCTTTCAGGCTTGGTCAATGGCTGAAGTGTAAATGGGATGTTGCCCCATGCATCCATCAAGCTATAGTATTCGTATGCTCTCAGGAAGCGAACCTCAGCAAGCTTGGTTGCATCCTGATCTCCTGCTTCAGCAAGATACTGGTTGCAATAAGCAATACCAGTTGTAATACGGGCGTACAAACCGGTCAACATTGGGTTTGTGGCATTGTAGCTATTATAGCAGAAGCCGGCAATACCATCATCACCCCAACCGCAGATAGCTTCATCGGTTGTGAGCTCGTTTGCATTGAATGTCTGGCGTACAAAACCAGATGTACCACCATCAATACCATCAATGTCGCAATCGCCATTAGCACCACCATTACCAGCCATGGCAAAGTTAGCGTAGCACTTGTTGAAAAGGCCATCGATGTTAAGGTTTGTCTGGATGTTTGGGTTAATCGGAGTAACGTCCAAATCACCGACACATGATGTTGTTGTTCCCATTGTAAGCAGGAGTGCTGCTACAGGAACAATATTTTTAATATATTTTTTCATAATGAATATCCTTTCTTATTAGAAATTCAAGCTAAGACCAACTACAACAGAGAATGGACGTGGGTAGAGGTTGTTGTCATTACCATCGCCTACTTCTGGATCCAAGCCGTCATAATTTGTAATTGTGAATACATTTGATGCAGTAGCGTATGCACGACCTGAAAGTCCATGCCAGCCGCTTGACTTAAACAAGTTGTTGAAGCTGTAACCCAATGTGATGTTGTCGCACTTCAGGAACGAAGCGTTCTTCACATAGTAGTCAGACAACTTAGAAGTAATCTCGTAGGTCTGCCAGTTTCTCTCAACTGTACTCTTCAAACGGTTAGAGAAGTACTTCAAAGAGTTAGAGAACCACTCACCTGTATTCATGTTACTCATGCCCTGCTCAACATTGTTATATACATAGTTGCCGATGCTTGCACGCAAAGAGAAACCGAAGTCCCAGTTCTTGTATTCCAGGCGAGAAGAGAAGCCCATTGTTACAGGAGCTGCTGGGCTCTTGTAGAGATACTTATCGCTTTCATTGATCTTACCGTCACCGTTACGGTCAACTACGCAGTTCTCAATTGGCTTGCCGTTCTTGTCGTAAACCTGCTGGTAAACATAGTATGAGTTCATTGCATAACCCACCTGGTTAGCCTGCAGATAAGCACCAGAACCATCACCTACCTTGATGTTTGTATTAACAACAGGAGCACCATTCTCTGATACACCATTCAAGTCGGTAATCTCGTTCTTGTTGTAAGTGAAGTTGTATGTCATGGTCCAGAACCAGTCCTTGGTCTGGATAGCACGCCAGGTAATAGCTGCTTCAACACCGGTATTCTTCAAGGAACCGATGTTCTGCCATGCCTGGTTCTTGTAACCTGCCATAGAAGGAAGTGGAGCATAGTTCAACAAGTCGGTAGTCTTTCTGTAGTACCAATCTACGCTACCAGACAATCTCTGATCCATGATGCCCCAGTCCAAACCTACGTTGTAGGTAGTGGTTGTTTCCCACTTCAAGTCAGGACGGTAGTTGTTTGGTCTGTAGAGCTCACCTGTACCAGTAACAGGATAGAAACCGTTTGTACCAGTGCTGATAGCATAAGAAGGAATCCACTCATAGTCACCGATAGAACCAGCCTGCTGACCAGTTTTACCATAGCCCAGACGGAGTTTCAAGTCAGACAACCAGTCAGCGTTCTTCAGGAACGCCTCTTCGTTAGCCTTCCATGCAAAAGCGAATGATGGGAACCATGCCCAGTGCTCCTTGAAACGTGAAGAACCATCATCACGAACGGTTGCTGTCAGGAAGTAACGGTCGAGCAAGGTATAGTTGGCACGTCCGAAGAAAGATACCAGGTAGCTTTCGCTCTTCTCGCTATATGGAGTATGAGGACGCTCTGTATTTGCAAGACTTGCATCGTTATTTGTGTCAGGATAATAACCTACATAGTCATTGTTCTTGCTGCGCCAGAAGTGCTGCCACTCATAACCAGCCATGATGTCGAAGTGATGAATCTTGTTGAAATCCTTGTAGTACTGAGCGTAAGCACTCAAAGAGAGGTTGCGCTTCAGAATTTCCTCACCACCGTAGCTGCCATAGTACAATGCGTTTGTGCAAGATGTTGCAAATGACTGGCTCTGGCGACCCTTTGAGATATCTGCACCCAAGGTAGCATGCAATCTCAAGTCCTCGAAACCGTGTACCTTATAGTCGATGTCTGCACTACCGATGAATGAACGGCTGTGAGCAATCTGACTGCCCTGATCCAACAAAGACAGAGGGTTAGGCATCTGTGTGGTGCTGTCATAAGTGAAAGGCCATGTATTGTCACCATACTCTGCTTTCTTTGACCACTGGAAATAGCCACCATAGTTGTAGAGAGTCTCTTTCATGTAGCTGCCCAGCTGATTCTTGTGGTATTGAGATGTAAACTTGTATGGATCCTGAGTAGGGTCCATTCTTACAGCTGATGAAACTACAGAACCATCAGTATATAAGGTTCTAGCATACATGCCCTTGGCATTCAAGTTCAATGTCAAGTGATCCTTGAAGAATGATGGGTTCAAGTTCAAAGATGCTGTAGCACGCTTGAAGTCTGATGTCTTGACGATACCCTGCTGGTCTGTATAACCTACAGAAACACGGTATGGGAGAGACTTAGCTGCGCCAGAAACTGTAATGTTGTGGTCGTGGCTGATAGCTGTACGGTAAATCAGGTCCTGCCAGTTGGTGTTGGCTGTACCCAGTGCGCTATAAGCTTCACTGTCTTTGCCATACAGTCTTTCAACATTTGCACGGAACTCGTCTGCGCTAAGAACATCAATTGTGTTCTTCTTCTCGCTGATGGTTACGCTACCAGAGTAAGAAACGGTAGGCTTCTGACCCTTGCGACCCTTCTTGGTTGTAATGATGATGACACCGTTAGAACCACGGGAACCGTAGATAGCAGTTGCAGAAGCATCCTTCAAGACACTGAAAGACTCAATATCCTGTGGGTTTACTACAGAAAGGAGGTTAGAAAGACCCTTTACACCATCGTTGTCCATAGCCAGACCATCGATAACGATCAATGGGTCGTTAGATGCGTTCAGAGAAGAACCACCACGAACACGGATCTTGGCACCACCACCAGGAGTACCGTCGTTGCTGGTAATGTTTACACCGGCAACCTTACCTGTAAGCATATCCTGTGCGTTGACAACCACACCCTTGTTCTTAGAGTCTGGCTTGATAGCTGTAACAGAACCGGTTAAGTCAGACTTCTTAGCCACACCATAACCGATGACTACGACCTCATTCAAAGACTTAGAGTCATCCTGCAAGGTAATGCTCATTTCTTTAGAAGCCTTCACGGTCTGTGGAGTCATTCCCAGATAAGTGAAAGTAAGATTGGTACCTGGAGCTGCGTCAACAGAGAAGTTACCATCCATGTCGGTAATACCTACTGCCTTACCGTTCACTGTAATGGTAGCACCCATGACAGGCTCACCGGAAGCATCCTTCACATGTCCCTTAATCGCATTAGTCTGCGCAAAGGAACTCACCGTCAGAAGCAGACCACTTGCGAGGGTCAATGCTCTGAGAGGTAATTTAATTTTTACCTGCTTCATCATTTGCTTGATTTTTAAGTTTATGTTTATACTATTGTTATTCTTAAAATGAATATTCTGCTTTTAGTCTCTGGCCTGTTTATGTAAAGAGGTCGAGTTGTCTAATTGTTTATTCTTTCTGGGTGCAAAATTAAAGTCTTTTTCGATACGATGTACTATTTTTCAGTTAATTCCGTTATTTCTTATGCGCAAACGTTTGCATTCCTTTTGCTTGATTTAGGTCAACAAAAAAGGTACAAAATAACGGATATTTGCCTAATTTTGCAGCGTGATTTAAAACAACATGAACGAAAATAACAACATAACAATGAAAGATATAGCTCGCGAACTGGGAGTCAGTGTTGCTACAGTGAGCCGGGCGTTGAAGGACAGTCCTAGAATCAGTGCTGCCCAGAAGGAGCGTATCCAGACTTTTGCGCGTGAACATAATTTCTTTCCGAACATGCTTGGTGAGGCTTTACGCCATAGCAAGGTACAGCCGATGAAGGTCATCGGAGTCATTGTGCCGGAGTTCGTACATTATTATTTTATGTCCGTCCTTTCTGGCATAGAGGAGGAGGCGAGAGCCCGCGGATATCGTGTGATGGTGGCACAGAGTAACGAAAGATACGACAAGGAAGTGGCCATCTGCGAGGACTTCTATAAGAATAAGGTATGCGGTATCATTGTATCACAGGCGAAGGATACCAAGCAGTACGCCCATTTCGAGAAGTTGATGAACAATGGCGTACCTCTCGTCTTCTACGATAGAATCTGTACGGGCGTGAACTGCTCCCGAGTGGTAGTAGATGACTATATGGGCGCCTTTACCGCCGTTACCCATCTGGTGGATACGGGCTGCAAGAAGATAGCCTTCTACGGTTCGCCGATGAATATGGAAATCTCCAAGAACCGCTATAACGGTTATCATGATGCACTGGTGAAGCACGGATTGACGGAGAACCCCGACTGGGTGAGGATCTGTGACAACCGTGCCCAGGCAGAGGTGCTTACACCAGAGATATTGAGGGAAGAAAATCATCCGGATGCTTTCTTCGCCATCAATGATGATACGGCGATAGGCATTCTCTATACTGCCAAGCGAATGGGCTTCAGTGTGCCGAATGACATCAGTATCTGCGGCTTTACCAATGGCGACAGAGCCAAGGCTTGCGATCCGATGCTCACGACGGTAGAACAGCGTGGAGTGGCAGTAGGCGAAGAGGCTGCCAATATTCTCATCGGACTGGTGGAAGGATCCACCCCTACGCATGACGTTGAGAAGCGAGTGGTAAGAACTCGTCTGGTGGTAAGAGGAACTACCCGATAAAATTGAAATTTTAAAATAACAACAATATGACACAAAAACCTGATTTAAGTTTCTGGAAGCTCTGGAACTTGAGCTTCGGATTCTTCGGAGTACAGATTGCCTACGCTCTTCAAAGCGCCAACATCTCCCGAATCTTTGCAACGTTGGGTGCTGATCCACACAACTTGAGTTATTTCTGGATTCTCCCTCCATTGATGGGAATCCTTGTACAGCCTATTGTCGGCACATTGAGTGACAAGACCTGGTGCCGTTTTGGTCGCCGCATCCCTTATCTCTTTGTGGGAGCCACGGTCGCCGTACTCGTGATGTGCCTGCTGCCGAATTCCGGTTCTCTAGGTCTGACGGTAAGCGGTGCGATGCTCTTCGGCTTGATTGCCCTGATGTTCCTCGATACGAGCATCAATATGGCGATGCAGCCTTTCAAGATGCTGGTAGGCGATATGGTAAACGAGAAGCAGAAGGCAAAGGCTTACTCTATCCAGAGTTTCCTCTGCAATGCCGGTTCTGTAGCCGGATATATCTTTCCATTCCTCTTTACCTTCCTGGGTATCAAGAATGTAGCCGAAGAGGGCGTGGTGCCTGATTCTGTGATCTGGTCGTTCTACGTGGGCGCTGCCATCCTCATCCTCTGTGTCATCTATACCACGATGAAGGTGAAGGAGTGGAATCCTCAGCAGTATGCTGCCTATAATGGTGTAGCTGGCGAGGTAGAAAAGGAAGAAGAGGGCAAGGCAGACTGGATTACCCTCTTGAAAAACGCACCTTCTACTTTCTGGAAGGTGGGACTGGTTCAGTTCTTCTGCTGGGCTGCTTTCCTTTATCTCTGGAACTATTCTACAGGTGCCATCGCTGAGACCGTATGGAATACCACCGATCCAAAGTCGGCAGAGTTCCAGGCGGCAGGCAACTGGGTAGGCATCCTCTTTGCCGTTCAGGCAGTAGGTAGTGTACTCTGGGCAGTGGTTCTTCCTCAGTTCAAGAATACCAAGATGGCTTATAGTGTGAGCTTGATTATAGGTGGTGTGGGCTTCGCTCTCATCCCATTCCTGCACGACCAGTATCTGCAGTTTATTCCATTCCTGATGATTGGTGCCGGCTGGGCTGCCATGTTGGCGATGCCTTTCACTTTCGTGACCAATGCTCTGCAGGGTTATGGCCACATGGGCGCTTACCTGGGCTTGTTCAACGGAACCATCTGTATTCCTCAGATTGTGGCTGCCATCTGCGGTGGTACTGTTCTGAGTCTGGTTGGTTCTCATCAGAGCGATATGATGATTGTGGCTGGCGTGTTGCTTATCGCCGGTGCTTTGTCTGTCGGCATTATTAAAGGTCATGAATAAGTGTATAAGTAAAACCCGTGCAAACGTTTGTGCAGGATTTGTCTGAAATTGTGCACATAGAAATTATATACTTACGATTTTTTTTGCTAATTTCGCACTGAAAATAATAAAATTAAATATAAACTAACTTCTAACGGACTCTTATGACGATACATTTTCATATAGAATACGGAACAATGTTCGGCGAGCAACTCGTCTTGAACATACAGGAGGATGATGAAGAAAAACTGAAACTTCCTATGGCTACTCTCAATGGTAAGGAGTGGTCGGTTGACTGGTGTGTAAAACAACCCGCCAAAGCCTATACCTATTATTATAGTGTAGAGCGAGACGGCGTGGTGGTTAAGACAGAATGGCTTCTTGTGAAGCATCGTCTGGAACTTACAGCCCTGAAGGCTAATAATCTGACCCAGTATGATCATTGGAAGGTGATTCCAGAGGATGCATATCTCTATAGCAGTGCCTTTACAGACTGTATCAATCATCAGGCTCCAGAAGAGATGAAGGAGCAGAATGATGCCAAGACCGTGCGCCTCGTGGTGCGTGCTCCTCAGCTTCGCGACGGTGATCGCTTAGGTGTTGTGGGCGCTGATAACCTGTTGGGCGCATGGAATGCCAAGAAGATGCTGAAGATGACTCAGCACTCTTATAATGAATGGGTTGCAGAACTGGATGCTGCCCATCTGCAGACTCGCCACATGGAATTCAAGTGTGTGGCTTACAATGAGAAGAAGGATTCGCTGATCTGGGAAACATCCATGAACCGCACCATCGACCTTCCTGAGATGAAAGCCGGTGATGCCATCACTTACGAACTGGATCAGGCATTCTTCGCCCTTTACAACCGCAAGCTTGCCGGAACACTGGTGCCAGTATTCTCTCTGCGCAGCGAGAAAAGTGCTGGTGTGGGCGATTTCGGCGATCTCAAGACGATGATTGATCTCGTGGCATCTACCGGTCAGAAGGTTCTTCAGCTTCTGCCAATCAATGATACCACCATCACCCATACCTGGACGGACAGTTATCCATATAGCTGCATCAGCGTCTTTGCTATCCATCCGATGTATGCCGATCTGAATGCCTTACCTGCATTGAAGGACAAGAAGGCTTGCGAGAAGGCAGAGAAGACCCGCCAAGAGCTCAATGCCTTGCATCAGATTGATTATGAGAAGGTGAATGATTTCAAGCAGGATTATCTGCAACAGATATTTGCACAGGAAGGTAAAGAGATGATGTCGGGAGCCGATTTCAAGGCTTTCTTTCAGGAAACGCAACAGTGGCTCGTGCCTTACGCACAGTATTCTTACCTGCGTGACAAGAATGGCACCGCCGACTTCTCTCAGTGGCCAGACCATAATGTCTGGGATGAGGCTGAGCGCAAGGATTTGACCAACCCTGAAACCGAGGCGTACCAGAACGTGGAGTTCTTCTACTTCGTGCAGTTCATTCTGAACAAGCAGATGCAGGAGGCACACGAGCATGCCAAGGCTAAGGGTGTCATCCTGAAGGGTGATATTCCTATCGGTGTGCATCGCCACAGCTGCGATGTTTGGATGGAGCCTAAGTACTTCAACCTGAATGGTCAGGCGGGTGCTCCACCGGATGATTTCTCTGTCAATGGACAGAACTGGGGATTCCCTACCTACAACTGGGATGAGATGCTGAAGGACGGCTGCCTCTGGTGGACCCGTCGCTTCCAGAATATGTCGAAGTTCTTTGATGCTTACCGCATCGACCACGTGCTTGGCTTCTTCCGTATTTGGGAAATCCCTGTGCATAGCGTGCATGGCTTGCTCGGACAGTTTGCGCCAGCTATCGCCATGACCCGTGGTGAGATCCAGAGTTACGGCTTGAACTTCCAGGAGGACCGCTTCACCCGTCCGTTCATTACCGACTGGGTATTGGACCGTATGTTCCATGAGCGTGCCGACGAAGTGAAGGAGAAATATCTCGACCGTCTGGATGAGGAGCGCTATCAGATGAAGCCTGAGGTAGATACCCAGCGCAAGGTAGAGGCTCTCTTCCAGGATGTAACTGATGAGAAGGAAATCTGGTTGCGTGATGGCTTGTATGCCCTGATCAGTGACGTACTCTTTGTGCGTGACCGCAAGGACCCTGAGCTCTTCCACCCACGTATCTCTGCACAGCTCGACTTCATCTACGAGTCGCTCTATGATAACGACAAGGCTGCGTTCAACCGCCTTTACAACGACTACTTCTACCCTCGCAACAACCAGTTCTGGTATGGCGAGGCGATGAAGAAGTTGCCTAAGCTGGTTCAGGCTACCCGTATGCTGGTTTGTGCCGAAGACCTGGGTATGGTACCTGATTGTGTGCCATGGGTGATGGACGAGTTGAAGATTTTGAGCCTGGAGCTCCAGAGCATGCCAAAGGATCCAACGGTTAAGTTCGGTCATCTGAGCCGTAATCCATACCGCTCAGTCTGCACCATCACCAGCCATGATATGCCAACCTTGCGTATGTGGTGGGACGAGAACATCTCCCGCACCCAGGAGTATTACAACACGATGCTCTATCGTGAGGGACCAGCTCCACATCCGCTCCCAGGTTGGTTGGCAAGAGACATCATCGCCCGTCACCTGGCCTCTCCATCCATGCTCTGCATCTTGAGCGTACAGGATTGGCTCGCCATTGATGAGAAGCTCCGTCTGCCGGATGCTGAAGCCGAGCGCATCAACATTCCTGCCAATCCAAAGCACTACTGGCGCTATCGCATGCACCTCAGTCTGGAGGAGTTGGCTGCCAACAAGGAGTTTATGGCTAACATTACAGAGCTTGTGGCACAGGGCGGACGCAATTAAGCGGTGACTCTTCAAACAAGGAATAAAGGTGTGCAACCGTTTGCACATTGTTATACATCAAAATACCCTTCTATTTTTAGGAGGGTATTTTTGTTTTTCGTATCTTTGCAAGCAATAATGCAAGTGCGTGCAACGGAAGCTGTTTTCCTGATTGCCGGTGCTGCTATATCCTATAGTCTAACGAATAAACTAAAGAATAAACAATAGGTAAACAGAATGAAGAAACTGAATTTATTAGTGATGGGTCTCTTGCTCCCGATGTTGGCAGCAGCCCAGACCGTCAAGTCGCCTAACGGCAACGTCTCGGTAACTTTCTCTTTATCCGAAAAGGGACAGCCTACCTACGAGATGAGCTATAAGGGAAAGACTGTATGTAAGCCATCTCATCTCGGACTGGAGTTGGCGAAGGATAAGCATGCCTCTAAGGGTATGGAGGAAACCAGCCTGATGGATGGTTTCACAGAGACCGGTAGCAAGACATCGACCTTCGATGAGACCTGGAAGCCAGTATGGGGTGAGACTGCTACCATCCGCAACAACTATAACGAGATGGAGGTAAACCTGAATCAGGCATCTTCCAAGCGTAACATCACTATCCGTTTTCGCGTATATGATTATGGTATGGGCTTGCGCTATGAGTTCCCTCAGCAGGAAAGCCTTAACTATTTCGTGATTCAGGAGGAACATACACAGTTTGCCATGGCAGGCGATCATACTGCCTATTGGATTCCGGGTGATTACGATACCCAGGAGTATGACTACAACATTACTCCGTTGACAGGTATCCGCCCAATTATTGCGAAAAACCGTGAAGCTTACAAAAGCAATTCATCTACCACCGTCTTCTCGGATACCGGTATTCAGACCTCTCTCCAGATGAAGACCAAGGATGGTCTCTATATCAATATCCACGAGGCTGCCTGTCTGGATTATCCAACCATGCACCTCAACCTCGACGAGAAGACATTGACATTCGAGTCTTGGCTTACTCCTGATGCCGTAGGCAGAAAGGGATTCATCCAGACTCCATTCAATACTCCTTGGCGTACCGTGATGGTAAGCGATGATGCCCGTGATATGCTTTCATGCAAGTTGACTTTGAATCTCAACGAGCCTTGCAAGATCGAGGATACTTCATGGATTCATCCTACCAAGTACTGCGGTGTATGGTGGAATATGATTGTTGGAACCAAGACCTGGAGCTATACCAACGACCTGCCATCTGTTCGCCTCGGTGTAACCGATTACAGCAAATGCAAGCCTAATGGCACTCATGGTGCAACCAACGAGGAAGTAAAACGCTATATCGACTTTGCAGCCAAGAACGGTTTGCAGGAGGTGCTGGTAGAAGGCTGGAACGAAGGATGGGAAGACTGGTTCGGCCATCAGAAGCTCGATGTCTTCGATTTCGTAACTCCATATCCTGACTTCGATATCAAGATGCTCAACGACTACGCACACTCTAAGGGCGTGAAGCTGATGATGCACCATGAGACCTCTTCTGCTGCTCTCAACTACGAGCGCCATCTGGAGGATGCCTTCAATCTGATGAACAAATATGGCTATGATGCCGTGAAAACCGGTTATGTGGGCGATATCATCCCAAGAGGTGAGTATCACTATAGCCAGTTGATGAACAATCACTATCAGCGTGTGGTTGAAACAGCTGCCAAGCATCATATCATGGTAAATGCCCACGAGGCAACCCGTCCTACTGGTATCTGCCGCACCTGGCCTAACCTGGTGGGTAACGAGAGTGCCCGTGGTACAGAGTATGAGGCATTTGGCGGCAGCAAGCCTTATCACACCGTGATGTTGCCATTCACCCGTCTGCAGGGTGGTCCGATGGATTATACCCCTGGTATCTTCGAGACCAAGCTTTCAGAGTGGAGCAACAATCAGAGCTATGTTCATTCCACACTCTGTGGTCAGCTTTCGCTCTATCTCGTGATGTACAGTCCTTTGCAGATGGCAGCCGATCTTCCAGAGCATTATGAGAAGTACGATGATGCCTTCCAGTTCATCCGCGACGTAGCTTGCGACTGGGACGACTCCAAGTACCTGGAGGCAGAGCCAGCTAAGTATATCACCGTAGCCCGCAAGGCAAAGGGCACCGACAACTGGTTTGTTGGTGGCAAGACTGATGCAGCCCGTACATCCGTAGTAAAGCTCGACTTCCTGGATAAGGGCAAGAAGTATGCTTGCGCCATCTATCAGGACGGCAAGAATGCAGATTACGAGAAGAATCCTAAATCTTACCAGATCATCCACAAGACTGTGAAGAAGGGTGATGTCTTGAAGATTAAAGAAGCACGTGGTGGTGGTTTCGCCATCTCACTGCTTGCTAAATAATGATTAGAAACATAGAAAAGTAGAAGTTTAGGGAAGATTCTGATTTCTTCCCTAAACTCTTTTTCGGTTTAATTATGACAACTACCAATTTTATAATAAGAATGAACATTCAGAAACTAATAATTGCAGCATTGACAGCATCGATTTTACCAACTTCATTGAGTGCTCAGCAAACATTCAATGAGATGATGTATTCCAAGGAGAAAACCATGTTCGTTCTCAATGCCCCAACAGCCGGCAAGTCTTCTGTTACCATCCGTCTTTATAAGGATGGACAAAAAGGTAAGGCTTACAAGACGCTGAAGATGAAGAAGATGGGCGATGAACGATGGGGAGCTACCGTGAAGGGCGATCTGAAAGGTAAGTTCTATACCTTCGATATCGGTAAGGGCGAAACGCCGGGAACCTTTGCCAAGGCGGTAGGTGTGAATGGAAACCGTGGCGCTATCGTTGATCTCTATGATACCGACCCTGTGGGATGGGACAAGGATGTGCGTCCTGCCATCCAATCGCCAGCCGACCTCGTCATCTACGAGCTCCACGTACGTGATTTCTCCATTTCTCCTACATCGGGTTTGAAGTATCAGGGCAAGTATCTCGCCCTTACCGAACCTAAGGCCATCGAATATCTCAAGAACCTCGGCATCAATGCCATCCATTTCCAGCCGGTGTTCGATTACGCATCCGTAGATGAAACCCAGCTCAACAAGCCTCAGTTCAACTGGGGCTATGATCCGAAGAACTATAATGTGCCGGAAGGCAGCTACAGCACCGACCCTTATGCTCCGGGAACCCGCATCAAGGAATTCAAGGAGATGGTGATGGCACTTCACAAGGCTGGTATCCGAGTGATTTTCGATGCCGTGTATAATCACACCTTCGATATCAATGGCAGCAACTTCCAGCGTACCTATCCTGATTATTATTATCGCAAGACCAAGGAGGGTAAGTATAGCGATGGTTCCGGCTGCGGCAACGAGACAGCTTCTGAAAAGCCTTTGATGCGCCAGTTTATGCTGGAGAGCGTGAAGTACTGGATTGATGAATTCCATATCGACGGCTTCCGCTTCGACCTGATGGGTGTTCACGATATCGAGACCATGCAGGCTATCCGTGAGATGGTAAACCGCATCGATCCTAGCATTTATATCTATGGTGAGGGATGGAGTGCAGGCAGCTGCGCTTATCCTACCGTGAAACTTGCCATGAAGGCAAATACCCATCAGTTGAATGGTATCGGTGCATTCAGCGATGATATGCGTGATGCTCTTCGTGGTCCTTTCTCTGATGACCATAAGGGTGCGCTCCTGGCTGGACTCCCTGGACAGGAGGAAAGTCTGAAGTTCGGTATCGTGGGTGGCATCGCTCATCCGCAGGTCGATATGACCAAGGTGAACTATGACAAGAAGCCTTGGACCAACAACCCAACCGAGCAGATCAGTTATGTAAGCTGCCACGATGATATGTGTCTGGTAGATAGATTGAAGGCGAGCATCCCATCCCTGACAGACAAGAAAATCTCTGAAGAGATGCGTACTGCCGAATTGCTCCGCATCGACCAGCTTGCCCAGACCTGCGTCTTCACTTCGCAGGGTGTGCCTTTCATCCTTGCCGGTGAGGAGATGCTTCGCGACAAGAAGGGAGTGCACAACAGCTACAACTCTCCTGATAGCATCAACCAGTTTACCTGGACCAATCTGCAGAAGTATCCACAGGCATTCAACTTCTATAAGAATCTGATTCAGCTCCGCAAGAACCATCCAGCCTTCCGCCTTTCTACTGGCGATAAGGTGCGTCAGCATCTGGAGTTCCTGCCTAGTCAGGATGCCAATGGCAACAAGCAGACTTGCCTCGTAGGTTTCCAGCTCAAGAGCCTGGAGGGCATTGATGCCTGGAAGCAGATCGTTGTCATCTATAACTTCAACAAGCAGGCAAAGAAGATGCAGATTCCAGAGGGCAATTACACCGTGGCTTGCTGCAATGGTGTCATCAACGAGGAAGGTCTGGGCTTCATCTCTGGCAAGGAAGTAGAGGTTGCCCCTCAGTCTGCCTTGATTCTTTATCAGAAATAGTCCATATATAATAAGGTATAAGAATAGTCTATATATATAATAAGGTGTAAATATGAAAAAGATAATAGCTTCATTAGTGCTTATGGGTAGCGCAATAAGTATGAACGCGGCAGTCAACGTAAGCCGCATTGAACCTACCGACTGGTATGTGGGCATGAAGGATGCTTCGCTCCAGCTGATGGTGTATGGCAAGGATATCAAGAATGCCGATGTTACGGTAGATTATCCGGGTGTGAAGGTGGATAGCATCGCCCGCCTCGATTCTCCTAACTACTTGCTGGTGTATCTCAATCTCGATGGTGCCAAGGCAGGAGAAATGACGCTCAACTTCAAGCAGGGCAAGCAGTCGAAGAAGGTGAAGTATGTGTTGAAGAACCGTGAGATGGCGGGTGACAAGCGCATCGGTTTCTCTAACGAGGATGTGCTCTACATGCTGATGCCCGACCGCTTTGCCAATGGCAATCTGAAGAACGATGCATTCAAGAATATGCGTGACAAGACCTGCGACCGCACGGCACCAAGTCTTCGTCATGGTGGCGACCTGGAGGGAATCCGCCAGCATCTGGATTATTTCAACCAGTTGGGCGTAACCGCCCTGTGGTTTACTCCGGTCTTGGAGAATGACAGTCCTAATGATGGCAAGAACAGTACCTATCATGGTTACGCTACCACCAATTACTATCGTGTAGATCCACGCTTCGGTACCAACGAGGAGTACAAGCAGCTTACTGCTGAGGCTCACAAGAAGGGATTGAAGGTGGTGATGGATATGATTTTCAACCACTGCGGTTTCGATCATCCTTGGGTAGCCGATATGCCATCAAAGGATTGGTTCAATGCTCCAGAATGGCTTGCTCCGGAAAATCAGACACCGGAACATCAGAAGAAGATAGGTACCGTGGATGGTGCTGCCAAGGTAAACGACAAGTATCTGCAGACCAGTTATAAGTTGACTCCTGTGCTCGACCCTTACGCCAGCAAGGTAGATCTTACAGAAACCGTGGATGGATGGTTTGTTCCATCTATGCCAGATTTGAACCAGCGTAATCCGCACGTCATCAAATATCTGATTCAGAACAGTGAGTGGTGGATAGAGACCGTGGGCATCGACGGCATCCGCATGGATACCTATCCATACGCCGACCGTGATGCGATGGCACACTGGATGAAGGTGCTGGGCGAGGAATATCCTCACTTCAATACCGTGGGCGAGACTTGGGTGACCGAGCCTGCCTATACTGCTGCCTGGCAAAAGAATAGCAAGCTCTCAGAAAAGAACAGTTATCTGCCAACCGTGATGGATTTCGCCTTCTTCGACCGCATCAACAGTGCGAAGAACGAGGAGACTGATGACTGGTGGAACGGTATGAACCGTATCTATAATGTATTCTGCTATGACTATCTCTATCCAAACCCAAAGAGCGTGATGGCATTCGTAGAGAACCACGATACCGACCGCTTCCTGGGTGAAGGCAAGGATACCCTGGCATTGAAGCAGGCGTTGTCATTGCTTCTGACCATCAATCGCACTCCTCAGCTCTATTATGGTACAGAGGTGCTGATGAATGGTAGCAAGAGCGTGACCGATGGCAATGTCCGCAAGGACTTCCCTGGCGGTTGGGCTGGTGACAAGCACAATGCCTTTACTGCCGAAGGAAGAACACAGGCTGAAAACCAAATGTTCGATTGGCTCAGCCGATTATTGCATTGGCGTCAGGGCAACGAGGTCATCACCAAAGGCAAGCAGACCCAGTTCTGCCCACAGAAGGGTGTGTATGTCATTGCCCGCCAGTATAAGGGAAAGACCGTGATGACCATCATCAATGGCAAGAAGGAAGCCAACGAACTGAATGTTTCCCGCTATGCTGAGATTATCGGCAATGCAGAGAAGGCTACGGATGTAACGAATGGCCGTACCGTTCTGATCAACAAGAACGTGAAGCTTCGTCCTCGCCAGACTATGATACTCGAATTCTAGAAAAAACTCAAGAAAGTGCCTAACGGTGTATTTTTACACTGATAGGCACTTTTTTCTTGTATTTATTCTTTTGTTTCAAATATTCTTCGTACTTTTGCAAGCAGATGGTATAAAAGAAATTAATGACTAGATACATTCTTTCCCTGATAGCAGCATTATTCATAACCTTGAGCAGTTTTGCGCAAGGCAGCCTTCCTAGTCGCTTTAATGTAAGCTATCTCAATATGGCGGCAGGAATGCCTAATAATTTTGCGGATGATATCTTCCAGGATTCATACGGTTTCGTCTGGATCAGTACGCATGGTGGTGGACTGGTACGTTATGATGGATTCAATTATATGAACTTCAATCTGGGCTCATCCGGTATCAGTCTGCGAAGCAATAGCTGCCGCAATGTGTATGAAGATCATTTCAAGCGCCTTTGGATAGCTTTCGAGGAAGGTCCGCAGGTGCTCGACCTCAAAACGATGCAGCCCGTCATTCCACCTTGTGAGAATGAAAAAGTAGAAGCTCAGCTCAACAAGGCACTCAAGAACCTTTGCACCCGAATGTATTGCGATGCCAAGGGAAATGTATGGATGCTATCCATCAATCTCCTTACCCGTTTCTCCTTCAATGAGAAGGGGGAGGTGAATAGTGTCTTATTTATTGATTATCCATTCAATGCTCCTGACCTCGGCCTTTGCGATGTGTATCGCAATGGCACGGTTGTGCTGTGCAACAATGGAGTCGTAAATGAGTTCTCTGTCAAGAACAATCAGCTCGTGGCTAAGAACATCTCTTCTCAGTTCCCGAATCTTGATTTCAGATATGCAGGAGCCGTCATCTCTTATCATGGAAAAATCTGGCTGGGTACTAACCGTGGTTTGTTTAACAGCGCCAAGCAGGAATTCCACTGTTCTGCAACCGATCATTCGCTCCAGCATGAGGTGGTAACGAGTCTTGCCATCACAGAGGATGATAAGCTCCTGGTGGGTACCCTCTGTGGTGTGGATATTATAGATGACAAGACAGGTACGATTGGGCATTGGAATGCCTGCAGCAGTGTGAGTCCGTTGAGTAGCAACTTTGTGAACAGCTTGTTGGCTAAGGATGGACAGATCTGGGTAGGTACCGAAACAGGTGGTATCACCAAGTTGGCACCACGCCAGTTGCAGTTGGAATTTTTCAAGCACGATGCAGCGAATCCTGCCAGTCTTTCTCCGAATGCAGTGAATTCGATGTATGCAGCCCCGGATGGCACCCTGTGGGTAGGAACCGTAGAGGGCGGACTCAATGCTCTGGCTCCTGGCAGCTGGAACTTTACCCATTATACGACGGCAAATTCCGGTTTGCCCCACAACAGTGTTTCCACGCTTGCTGCCGATAACCGGGGAAATCTGTGGATAGGTACCTGGGGTGCGGGCATTGCTGTGATGAATCTCCAGCAGCCGGGCAGGATCATTCCTCTTGTGGTAGATGCCAAACATCAGCATTTCCTGAATTTTGCAGGAGCACTGGTGTATGATCCTATCAATGATGGTATGTGGCTGGGAACCAATGATGGTCTCTTCTTCTACGATTTGAAGCGTCAGCAGTTGATAGAGCCTTTCAAGGGCTGTCTGGATGTGCGTGGCTGCATCGGAAACCTGATTACACCAGATGGAAAGCTCCTGATGGGATGTGTGCAGGGTATGGTGGATATCAATCTGAAATCCCGTTCTCGTGGAAAGGGCGAGTTTGCCGTCGAATATCATCAGTATAAGTTGGATGCCCCAGAGAGTGGCGTGATAGACAAGATTCTCTCTTTCTGTCTGGCGAAGGATGGCAAGATCTGGCTGGGCAGCAATGGCTACGGCTTGTATTGCTATAATTATAATAAGGAGGGAAAGACATACGTGAAGTCCTTCACCACGAATAATGGATTAGCCAACAATACCGTGAAGGGTATTGTGGAGGATAACCAGGGTATGTTATGGATAGCCACGGATAATGGACTCTCCATCTTCAATCCGAAGACCGAGACCTTCAGCAGTTATTCCCGTGAGGACGGACTGCTCAGTTCGCAGTTCTATTTCAATGGTGCCATCCGTGATGCCAAGGGTAAGATTTACCTGGGTACCGATGAGGGATTGATGGCGGTTACGGGTGTGAACCATGCGGTTCATAACTTAGCCAGACTACGTTTTACCGAACTTCTGGTAGATAACCAGCCGGTGTTTGCCGGCAGTGATTATCTGGACGATGATATATCCATTGCCAAAAGGTTGTGCATCCATGAGAGCGACAAGTCGTTTACGATCTTCTTTTCTGCCTTGAACTATGGCAGCGAGAGTCAGGGTGTATATCTCTATCGCATGAAGGGATATGAGAACGATTGGGTTCAGCTGAAACCGGGGCAGCACAGTGCGCGTTATTCTACCTTGCCGGCGGGCAGCTATCAGTTTGAAGTGAAGTATATTCCTTCCTTCGATTCCGATAAGGAGCAGGTTATCTCCGTAGATATCAAGGTGACTCCTTATTTTTGGAAGAGCTGGTGGTTTGTCTCCTTGATGGTGATAGCCTTCATCGCCTTCCTGCTCTACATCTATACCAGCAGACTGGAGAAGATGCGCGAACGCGAGGTGGAGGAACTCTATCGTCCGATAGAGGCTGCTCTGAAGGATAGTGATGAACCTGGCAAGTTGCAGAGTCGCATCCAGATGATTCTGGAGAACCAGAAACGCTATCAGGATAGTCAGAAGAAGTCGATAGAGGCTGACAGGAAACAGGTAGCCGAAAAGGAGCGTCCGTTTATGGATATCGTGATGGAGGTGATGGAGAAGAACTACGATAACTCGGAGTTTGGTGTGCAGGAGTTGGCTGATGAAATGCGGATGAACCGCAGTGTGCTCAGTAAGATGCTGAATGCTGAGGCTGGTCAGCCTACCGCCCAGTTTATCCGCAACTATCGTCTCGACATCGCGAAGAAGATGATTACAGAAAAAGTGGCAAACCGGAACATCACGGAAATAGCCTACCGTGTAGGCTTCAATGATCCGAAATATTTCTCCCGTTGCTTTACCAAGCAGTATGGTGTGTCGCCTTCTTCCTATAAGGATTCGCTCGACGAGTAGGTGTGTTTGGAAGTGTATAATTGTTAAGAAACCAAAATACAACAAGGAGTCACTTGATTTAAGTCAAGCGACTCCTTGTTTTGTATGTGCGGGTGCACAACTAGTGGATAAGTGCGTAATAAACGGAAAAATCTACTGTTTATGCGGTTTGTCCACCTATTATTTACGTTTGTCCACCTACTTAATAGTGATTAATTGTACTTTTGCCACCGAAAATTAACGATCAAACCGATTTGCTGTAACAAACAAACCGTTTGAAAATTAACAAACCAAAGAAAATTAGAATAAACAAAATCATAAACCTAAAAAGTTTTAAGCAATGAGGAAACAATTATTCTCTATGATGCTATGCCTAGGAGCTGTCGGTGGTGCTTCTTTCGTAACCCCGATGACCGCTATGGCCGCTGTAGCACAGGACCAGGTGATTACAGTCAAGGGACAGGTTGTAGATGATCAGGGTGAACCTCTGATTGGTGCAACAGTGAAGACCAAGGATGCCAAGACCGGTGCTGTAACTGACCTCGATGGTAACTTCGAGATCAAAGTAAAAGCTAACGCAACTCTTCTTGTTAGCTATTTGGGCTTTAAGGAGCGCCAGATTGCCGTTCGCGGACGCGCTATCCTTGAACCTATCCAGCTTTCTTCAGACAATCAGTTGCTCGAACAGGTTGTCGTAGTGGGTTATGGTACTCAGAAGAAGGCAGACCTTACCGGTTCTGTAGCAATCGTCAATGCAGAGGAGATGAAGAAGGTATCTAACTCCAACATCTCTACCATGCTCGAAGGTAAGGTAGCTGGTGTGCAGATTACATCCGATGGTCAGCCAGGTGCCGACCCAAGCGTACGTATCCGTGGTATCGGTTCTTTCGGTAGCACTGCTCCTCTTTATGTCATCGATGGTGTGCCAATGGGTACCACTATCCGTGATTTCTCTCCTAATGATATTGAGACCATCCAGATCTTGAAGGATGCTTCTGCGGGTGCCATCTATGGTTCTCGTGCAGCTAATGGTGTCGTTATCATCACAACCAAGAATGGTAAGAAAGACCAGCCTCTGAAGGTGAACTACTCTGGTTACTTCGGTGTTGACCAGATTCCTGGCGATGTTTATGACGTGATGAACGCCGACCAGTATAGCAACTACCTGGGTCAGGCTTGCTCAAACTCCAACACTCCTCTGCCTGGTGGTTACAAGATGGGTGAGGATGGCAAGTATCACTTCCAGGATGCTACCAATACAAATTGGTTTGACGAAGTGTTCAAGACTGGTATCCGCCAGAACCACAACGTAGCCCTCAGCGGTGGTAGCTCACACAGTACTTATAATGTATCTCTCGACTACTATAACCAGAAGGGTACCTTGGAAGGTGCAGGTCCTAACTACGAGCGTTATACAGCCCGTGTGAACAACACCATGGACACCAAGTTCGTGAAGTTCCGTACCAGCATGGTTTATTCTCATTCCAACCAGGACAACATGGGTCTTTCCAATGCCTCAGAGTATGTTCAGGGTCTTTATGGTGATGTAACCAACGTGCTCCGTGGTACACTTCTGATGCAGCCAACCATCAAGGCTTACGATAACTCAACATGGGTTCTCGATGACAAGGTAGGTGCAGCCAACGGTTATCGCTACGATGCATACGGTTATGGTGTTTACTATGACAGCGTACATGGTGATATCTCTGCTTCCAATCCATTGCTGGTTAATAACCTCCTGCAGCGCAACACCTTGGTTGACCGCTTCGTAGGTACCGCTTCTGCCGACGTAGATTTGTTGGGTATGGTAGGTATCAAGAGCAAGAACCATGGTCTTCATTATAATGTAAACCTCTCTTACAGCAAGACAGAAGCTAAGGATAAGACCTGGATTCCTTCCTGGATTCAGAGCAACCGTGTATATCTTGCCAAGGAGAACGAGCGCCTTACCAAGGGCTCACGCAACTACAGCGACGCCTTGGTTGAGAATACCATTACCTACAATGGAACAATCGGTAAGCACAACATCAACCTGCTCGCTGGTATGACTTACGAGGAAGAGAATACCAACCTCTTGACAGGTTGGGGTATCAACTTCACAGAGCCTTACTTCCTCCAGCTTCAGAATGCCAAGAACACTTACTCAGAGTCATACGAGTTTAAGCATTGTCTAGCATCATACGTAGGCCGTTTGAACTATAACTATGCTGAGAAGTACCTGATTTCTGCAGTAGTACGTCGTGATGGTAGCTCCCGCTTGAGCAAGAACATCCGTTGGGCAACCTTCCCATCTGTATCTTTGGGCTGGCGCTTCGATAAGGAAAAGTTCTTCCCAATCAGTAAGGATATTGTTAATATGTTCAAGATTCGTGCCAGCTATGGTGAGCTCGGTAACGAGAATATCGGTGAGTACCAGTACATGGCTACCATGAACCGTAACAACATGACTTACAGCTTCGGCAACAGTCCTGTAACCGGTTCTGCCGTTTCTACCTTTGTGAACAACGATATCGCATGGGAGAAGAAGAAGACTACCAACGTGGGTATCGACCTCGCGATGTTCAACAACCGCCTGGAGTTCACTGCTGAGTGGTATATGAATAAGTCAGAGGACTTGCTTTACTCTGTTCCTGTTCCTGCACAGACTGGTGTATCCAACACCTCTGTAACCATGAACGCTGCCTCTATGGAGAACAGTGGTTTCGAGTTCAGCGCAACCTATCGCAACCGTGACCACGCCTTCAAGTATGACATCAGTGCCAACTTGAGTACCTTGAAGAACAAGGTAACTTCTCTGGGTATCGGTAAGGACTCTTACATCTCTGGTGCATACGCTACCTACGTAGGTCAGGAGATCGGTCAGTTCTATGGTTGGGTTTACGAGGAAATCGCCCGTACACAGGCAGATCTCGACAACCACGCTACCCAGCAGGGTGTTAATGTAGGTGATTGCCTCTATAAGGATATTTCTGGTCCAGAAGGAACTCCTGATGGCGTAATCGATGCATACGACCAGACCGTATTGGGCAGTGGTCTTCCAAAGGTGAACTTCGGTTTGAGCACCCACATGGAGTATAAGGGCTTCGACCTCAACATTTCTACCTACGGAGTATTGAACTATCATGTATCAGATGATATCTATAATAGCTTGAACTCTTGCTACGGCTATGGTAACAAGGAAGTAGGCATGCTGGATGCCAATCGCTGGTCAGAGGATGGTACCTACCTTTCAAGTGTTCCACGTACCTACGCTGCCAACAATGCAACATTGGCATGGAACGACCTCTTCAGCTCTCGCAAGATTCAGAATGCTGCTTACTGGAAGATTGCCAACGTAGAATTGGGCTACAACTTCCCAGACAAGTGGTTTGGTGGATATGTCAGTGGTGTACGTCTCTATGTATCAGCACAGAACCTCTACACCTTCACGGGCTATCATGGATATAATGTGGACTATGCCGGCGGTACCTTTACCCCAGGTTACAACTTCTGCTCTTTCCCAAGTGCCAGAACATTTATGGCAGGTCTCCACTTCACATTCTAATAGTTTAAGAGATAAGGAAAACTACGAGAATTATTATTTAAAAGAACATTTGATATGAAACTATATAAATTATCATTAGCTCTCTTCCTTGGCCTCGGTGCTATGGCTACCACCTCATGCGAGGACAAGTTGGATGTTACCAATCCTAACCAGCAGACCACCGGAACCTTCGGTTTCAATGCTGATGATCTGGAAGAGTGCGTTATTGCAGCATACAACCATATTCGTATGGAAGGTTCTTCGGCACGTGTGGGCTATACCCTCGATGTAACACGTGGCGATGAGGTATGGAACTCATCACAGGTATGGTACATGCCATTCGATGACATGGACGACCCAGTGACAGATGAAATCTCCATGTGGCCTTGGCGTGAGGCTTACTATACTATTAATGTATGTAACTTCATCCTTTCACGTACCACAGGTGATGATGCTTCGCTCAGCGAAAGCATGAAGCGCATCAAGGGACAGGCTCTCTTCCTCCGTGGTTATTCATACTATACATTGGCAGGATATTACCAGAATCCTGCGCTGATTACTGATTATGCCAACTATTCTACTCTGGATGGTCTCTATGGCAAGAACAGTACTTACGATGATGTGCTCGACCAGGTGGAGAAGGATTTCGCAGAGGCAATGACTCTTCTTCCTTCCCGTGATGCAGGTGGCGAGTGGGCAAAGGGTCGTGCTACCTGTGGTGCCGCTGCCGGCTACTATGCCCGCACTCTGATGCAGCGCCATAAGTATAGCGATGCGCTTACCGTGCTCAAGGATATCATGAACAAGAAGTATGGCTCTTACAAGCTGATGGCTAACTATGGCGACAACTTCCGTGAGGGTTCTGCTTACGAGAACAATGACGAGAGCCTCTTCGAGATTCAGTATCTCGACTACGGTTCACAGGGTGTGGATGATGAGTGGACTCCTGTCAATACCAGTCCTAACGCTACACAGGGTCATGCCGTAGAGTCTAACTTCGCTCCAGGTAGATTCGGTGGATGGGCAGACCTCTCTGCATCTCCATGGTTGTACAACCTCTTCAAGCAGGAGCGTACCAAGGATGGCAAGCTCGATCCTCGTCTCTACTGGACTATCGGTACCTACGAGTCTGACTGGATTGGTTTCGAGAATGGCAACGTAGCTTACAAGAGTGAAATGACTCCTAATGATACCATCATCACCAACAACAACTATGGTGGTCTCCCTATCGCTAAGTGGACTAATTTCCGTACCAACCTTTATGACAAGGTAACTACAGGTCTTCATTGCGGTATCAACCTCCGTATGATGCGTTACTCAGATGTATTGCTTCGTGCAGCAGAGTGCGAGAACGAGGTAAATGGTCCTACACAGCAGGCTATCGACTGGATTAATCAGGTTCGTGAGCGTGCCAGCCTGAAGGATTTGAGCCTCTCTGATTTCGATACCAAGGATAAACTCTTCGAGCAGATTGCCAATGTAGAGCGTCCTAAGGAGTTCGGTTGCGAGTATGGTCGTGGTTACGATTTGATTCGTTGGGGATTCTTCTATGATCAGGGTCGTTTGGCTCAGTTGAAGGAACACGGAACCTTCCGCCGTTCTCCATACAAGGCAAAGGAGCCGGTAAGCTACTCTTTGGTAGGTGTTGATTCAGAGGTGAAGAGCTCTTACGATACATACGTACCGGGTCATGAGTTCCTGCCAATCTATCAGGGCTTGCTGAACGATAACCCTAACCTGACTGGTAACTCTGCGAATACCAATACAGACAACTCTACTGATTTCTTCGGAAGAGGTTGGACAGTTCACCCAGTAGTAAACTTGGGCAAGTAACAATATCACAATATAGAATATATAAAATATGAAACACCTAAATAAAATAGCATCTGTCTTCTGCGTGGCAGCAATGGCTTTGACTGCATTGACAGGATGCGAGGGAAGTGACATGTTCAGTGTTAACTCTCCTGATTGGATTTCAGAGAAGATTGACTCCATCAATGCTGCTAAGGGCAATGATAATGCATTGCCAGAAGGTGAGGAGGATGTTTACACCGTTGGTGCTACTGACTATTCTTCTGGTTTCTGGACAGCCTTCTCTAAGTATTATGTCATACCTGAGGGCAAGACCTGGAATGCCGTGTTCAATCTGAACATCAACCCATCGGCTCCTAATACCTTCAAGAACTTCGCCCTCATCCTTGCTAGTGATGATGATCGTGGTGGCGCTAACTATAAGGAGTATGGAGCTATCCGTTTCGATAATCAGCCTAGCGGTAACTCTGAGTGGGGTGATTATATTGATAGAAGTGGTGTAGTAAGTGATCTTACTTTTGAAACAGATACCGACGAAGGCGTACAGAAGCTCGGTGGTACAGTCGTTGTTACAGTTGACCGCTCAGACCCTAATGCCTTCAGCGTCAAGATTACCAATGGTACTGTAACCAAGACATACAAGCAGGCTACCCCTCTCCCAAATCTCAATCCTGATGCAAGCGATACCAACATCCGTGCATTCCTTGTACCGGAAGGTTCTTACATCAACTTCCTCCAGTCTAACCTCGAGCCAATCGGTGGTTTCACTTCTGCAGAGGATAAGCAGCCTCTTTCTATGGAGTTGCACTCTGTTCCTAAGAAGGTTTTGGTAGGTACATCTCTTGAGGATGCAATGGCCAACGTTTCTGCTACCATTACATTCGAGACTGGCATTACCAAGGAGGTTCCTGCTGCTGAACTCGGATTTGTGGCTGTTCCTAATATGGATCAGGTAGGTGTGAAGACACTCGTTGCTATCTACAACAAGACATTCAAGAACGAGAACTGCAGTACTCCTATTGCAGGTCAGGCTCAGTTCAGCGTGGTAGATAAGATGTTCAACAGCCTGGGTGCTACCGACAACTCAACTCCATTCTTCGGTGCTCAGACTGAGGCTGTGAAGGTAGCTCCTCATGAGACTCAGGTGATGCAGTTTACCAACTATACGGATGGTGTTAAGAATTGGGATAACTTCCTGGTTGCAATGGTTAACGGCGCTGGTACAGAATATAGTGTTGTCCGTGCCGACTGCTACGGTTGGGGTACTGCTTACGATGGCAAGGCAACTCCTTTCGGTACTCCTGATAACTGGGCTACATGGCTCGCTGACATGGATGGCGCCAAGGTTACTCTCTATACAACCAACAATGGTGATGGCACTGTAGATATCAAGTACGATATCGTTGCAGCCAATGGTCATAAGTATCACATGGGCTACACTGGAATCTCTGGCGTAGATGCCAACGATTTCTTTGTCAAGCTCTCTCTCGAGAAGGCTCACCTGGAGTTTGATTCTGTTGTAGGAGATGAAAATAATACTTCTGCTTTCTTCGGAGCACTCTCTAATGTGTTTGATGTTCCAGCAGGCAAGACTGTTTCTACTCAGTTCGTCAACTATACAGCTGGTGGTGAAAACTGGCACAACTTTGTAGCAGTTCTTGTTAACAAGGCAAACGACAAGGAGTATGCTGCCGTTCGTGCCGACAACTACGGTTGGGGTACTGGATATGATGCATGTACTCATGCCTGCTCATGGGAAGACTGGGGTGCTTGGCTTGCCGCTATGGATGGTGCCAAGGTTCAGCTCTCTGTAACCAATGTAGGTAATGGTACAGCCAACATCAAGGCAACCATGATAGGCAACAATGGTGTAACCTACACTCAGACCTATAATGGCATCAACAACATTGATGCCAATGGCCTGGCGTTCAAGCTCACCATAGAAAAGTCTCATCTGGTATTCGATTTACCATTTGCCAATTCATCATTTGCATCAGCACGCAAGCATTACTCACGTGCACATCGCAGATAATAGATTTTTGAAATAGTATGATAAGGTATGACCTATGCGGAAACACATTCCCATAGGTCTGCCTTTTTTCAGAAAAAGAAGATCATAAAACTAACTAAACGAAAAGAAAAATGAAAAAGCTTCATATATTTGCCCTTTTGCTGGCTTGTACGCTGGCGGTAGGATGCAGCAGTAGCAGTGATGATCCGGAGATTCCTGTGAATCCAACTCCAACCCCTACACCGACTCCAACCCCTACACCAACTCCTGGTGATCAGACAGCAGAGGAACTGGCTAATTACAAATGTCCTACCTATGATGATAATTATACATCAGTGGCTGCCTGGACACAGCGCTCGAAGTGGAATCTTGCCAATATGCACGATCCTACGGTGGTGAAGGCATCTGATGGATATTATTATATGTATCAGACTGATGCCAGCTATGGCAATGCGCATCAGAAGGATATCCGCAACAGCAACAAGCACGGACACTTTTTCTGCCGCCGCTCCAAGAATCTCGTAGATTGGGAATTTGTAGGAGCCACCATGGTGGGCTTACCTTCCTGGGTGAAGTCAAAGCTCAATGAATTCCGCAAGGGCATGGGAGTGGCTGAACGTCCTGACAGCTATTTCGCCAATGACCTGGACTTCGGTTTCTGGGCTCCATGCGTGCGCAAGGTCAACGACCATCTCTACCGTATGTATTATGCCATCACCTGTCCTGGCACCATCAATGGTGACGGAACCTGGAGTGAACGTGCCTTCATCGGACTGATGGAGACCAGCGATCCGGCTTCCAACAAATGGGAAGATAAGGGATATGTCATCACCAACGCTTCTGACAAGGGATTGAATTTCAAGGTAAGATCAGATGATTGGGCAAACTGCTATTTCAAGTATAATGCCATCGACCCTACTTACGTCATCACTCCAGAAGGAAAGCATTGGCTGATATATGGTTCCTGGCACAGTGGTTTCGCTGCTGTGGAGCTTGATGCCAATACGGGTAAGACCAAGGCTACCTTGCCTAACCCATGGGGTACAGCCGATGATATCGCTGCTTACGGAAAGACCATCTTTACCCGTACGTTGAATAACCGTTGGCAGGGTTCCGAGGCTCCGGAGATTGTATATCATGATGGCTATTATTATCTTTTCGTTGCTTACGATGCCCTGGAAGTTCCTTACAATACCCGTGTGCTCCGTTCCAAGAACGTGGATGGTCCGTATGAGACCATGAATGGTAAGATTACCGATGCTGCCAAGGGTGCCAATGAGGAACCTACCGTGCTGACTCATCCTTACAAGTTCAGCGCAGGAAGCGGTTGGGTAGGTATCAGCCACTGTGCCGTATTTGATGATGGTGCAGGCAACTGGTATTATGTTTCCCAGCAGCGTATGCCTGCCAATGTTGCAGGTATTGCAGCCAGCAATGCCATTATGATGGGTGGCGTGCGTTCTATCCAGTGGGATAGCAACGGATGGCCAGTCGTGATGCCTGAGCGTTATGGAGCTGTACCACAGGCGAAAATCACCGCCAGCGAACTGGAGGGAACCTGGGAAGGTATCGAACTCTCTTATGAGTATGGCAAGCAGAAGACCAGCAAGACCTTCAAGCTCAGCAGTAATGGCGTGATGGAGGGTGGTTCTGCCTGGAGCAATGTCAAGGCATGGAGCTTCGATGCTTCTTCCAACACATTGACCATCGGTACTACCAAGCTGAAGGTTCAGCGTGAGGTAGATTGGGAGGCAAGTCCTCGCAAGGTTACCATCGTTTACTCGGGAGTGAGTGGCAACAGAAGCTATTGGGGAAAGAAGAATTAAAATCTTTAGTTAGTTTTAAATATGACCGCATCTGCGGTTTTTTAACAGTCATAAGGGGAGCTAAGCTGTGAAGCATTCAGCTCCCTTTTTTAATAACTCAACTTAGTAAGTAATCCTATAAACAGTAACAAAAAGACGTATGAAAAATTTTTTGATTAAAGATATCAGAGTATGGGCTCTCTCCATACCCTTAATGGCAGCTTGTGCCGTTTCCGCCGTTTCCGCAAAAGCGCAAACGGCTCTTCCACAGCCGGTTGTTGTGGATACACCAATGGTTCATGATCCCGTGATGGCTTACGAGAATGGTAAGTACTATCTCTATTGCACGGGTCATGGAGTGGCTCAGATGACTTCTACCGACCGCCAGCACTGGACTCTGAATCCGCAGGGTGTATTGAAGGATGAGGCTCGTGGTGCTTTTCCGGCATGGACGCACGATAGTGTACCGGGATATGAAAGTCATACCTGGGCACCGGACGTCATCAGGTATAAGGATAAGTGGTATATGGCTTATTCCTGTTCTACCTTTGGCAAGAATACTTCTGCCATCGGATTGCTGAGCAATTCTTCGCTCGCCGATACTGATGGATGGAAGGATGAGGGCTGCCTCATATCTTCAAAGGGTGGTAGAGACAACTGGAATGCCATCGATCCGAATTTTGTGATTGATGAGAAGGGAAAGCCTTGGCTTACCTGGGGTTCTTTCTGGGATGGTATCCAGCTTATTCCTTTAGACAAGAAGACGATGCATGTGAAGAAGGGCGCCAAGCCTCAGACCATTGCCCGCCGTTATGCGCTCAATCAGATGGATGTGCCTACCAATCCTACCTCCCGTGATGCCGGCACCAATGCCATCGAGGCTCCTTTCATCATGAAGCATGGTGGTTATTACTATCTCTTCGTCAGTTGGGATTACTGCTGCCAGGGTATGAAGAGTACCTATCGTGTTGCTGTAGGTCGAAGCAGGAAGGTGGCTGGTCCTTATTTGGATAAAGAAGGCAAGGATATGCGCAATGGCGGTGGCACCTTGCTGCTGGAAGGCGACAAGAAGGAATATGAGGCGATGGGTCATTGCTCTGCCTACTCCTTCCCTGATGGCGATTTCTTCTTCTGCCATGGTTACAGCGTGCCAAAGAATGGTGCCAGCATCCTGGTTCAGAAGAAAATCAACTGGACGGAAGATGGGTGGCTGACACTGGAATAGGTGTACTTTTCTGAAAATAGGTTATCACTTGTGATATATCTGTAGAAGTGTTAAAATCAAGTTAAAATAGCGTTTATTTCGCTACGAACGGTAAAAAAATGGTTTCGTAGCGAAATAAACGCTATTTTCTTTCGCTGTTTCCGAAAAAATGTAGTATTCTGTTCCGGATCTTTCTTTATTCTTCCTTATCCTTCTTTATTCTTCTCGGATCTTCCAATCGCTGATAGTGCGCTGGGTACTGTCGAAGCTGATACCGATTTTTACCAGCCGCTTACCTTCAGAATGATAAGGCAACATGTAGCCTTTTTCGTCGATCTGAGCCAAAGCTTCTTCTGCACTCTTATCTACCTTCAGTTCGAAAACATATATCGTATCTGGCATGTGCATCACGGCATCAGCTCTGCCGATGGCGCTCTTTACCTCTGTGTGGATATAGATGTTGAGGAAGCTGAACATCAGATAGAAGATGGTCTGATAATGCTTCTCGCTATGATTCTCCAAATCGTATGGTATCGTAGCCATATACGTGCGCATGTGCTCCAGTGCCGCCTCGATATCGTTTCGATAAACCGCCTTGCAGAATCCCAAGAGGAAGGCATTGTTGTCAGAACGGCGAGGGTTCACATAGTGAGGAATCAATGAGTTGAGCAGTCCGTCGCGTACCTCCTTGTTTGGAATTCCCAGCGTATATTCCTGAAACATCGGCTCATATTTCTTGATGGTCAGATAGCCGCTCTGGTAAAGCAAAGGCAAGGCATCTGTCATTTCCTCTGTTGATTGGTCGAAGGAACTCAATACTGTCTCTTGACTCTCTAAAGTAGAAAGATTGACATGATACTTATCCAAGAGTTTCAAGAGGAAGGATGGAGTGCCGGAACCAAACCAGTAAGGAGCAATCTTGCGTGCATTCAGTGCCTTTACCAGACTGAAAGGATTAAAGATATCTTCTGATTTCTCACTGAAATGATAACCGTCGTAGAATTGCGTCAGCTCTTCCAGACACTCCTCATACGTCATGTTTAGTGCCTCGCCCATAGCTTCAATATCCGGTTTCATCTGCGTGGTCAACTCAGTCTTGCTGATACCACAGATAGCCGAATACTGGTCGAACAAACTGATATTGTCGAGGTTGTTGAGTTCGCTGAAGATGCTGAGCTGCGAGAACTTGGTGATACCCGTGATGAAGGTGAACTCCAGGTATGGGTCGAGCTTCTTCAGAGGACTGTAGAAGTTCTGCATGATGCGGCGGAGCGGTTGCAGGTTTTCCTTTTCATGTACCACATCCAGCAATGCGGCATCATATTCGTCTATGATGACCACAGCCTTTTCGCCCGTCTGCTTGTAAGCCCGCTTCACGATACCATCCAGTCTTTCATTAGGACGGATTTCATCTTCTCCTTTACCATAAAGTTTTTCGTAGGGCAAAAGCTGCAGGTTCAGATAATTGTTCAAGGCATCTGCATCAAAGTGCTTGGCACCGCTCATGTCGAAGTGGAGCACAGGATGCTTCACCCAATCCTTCTCGTAATCAGCAATGGCCAATCCCTCGAACAGTTCCTTTCTGCCCTCGAAATAGGCCTGGAGGGTAGAGGCAAAGAGTGACTTGCCGAATCGTCTTGGACGACTCAGAAAGATATACTTCATACCTTTTTCTCTGAAATCCACGATGTATTTGGTCTTATCTACATAGAGATAACCTTTCTCGCGAATTTCTTCAAAAGTCTGAATTCCTACAGGATATTTATTTACTATTTTTGCCATATTCCTACATGCTTTACGTTTTGCGCTGCTAAGTTACAAAGAAAATCCGAATTAGCCAAGCATAATGGTTAAAAATAAAATGTTTTGTAAAATAAGGCGTTCGGAATACTCTGAAATATGTAAAATAAGGCATTCTAAAATCCCGAAACTTGTAAAATAAGGCGTTCTGTGTAGTTAAAAACATGTAAAATAAGGCATTCTTCATTATTTTTTCTTATCTTTGCATCCAGAAAAAGTAAGTGTTATTATGCTGGATAAGAGAAACTTAGAACAGATTCTTTCTGATCAGCAGGAAGAACTGGAGATACGTAGAGGCGAAACTTTGTGTCATCGACCAGAAGAGGCGCAGATAGACTTGGACAGTACGCAGGCTCAGGTCGTGATAGGTGTGCGCCGTAGCGGCAAATCTACTCTATGCTTCCAGGCATTGGAGAAAGTAGGTGTGAAATACGCTTATGTAGATTTTGACGATGAGCGGTTGACTAACATCCAGGCAGAAGATTTGAACGATGTTCTGGAAGTGTTGTATAAGATATATGGTGATTTCAATTATCTGTTTCTTGACGAGATACAGAATATCGAGGGCTGGCACCTTTTCGTGAATCGCATGCTTCGCAGGCGGATGCATGTCATTGTAACAGGTTCTAATGCCAAACTTCTGAGCAGCGACCTGGCTACTCATCTCTCGGGGCGCTGCAAGGAGATACCTTTGTTTCCATTCTCCTTTTATGAGTATTGTCTGATGAAAGAGGTGGATACGGAAGGAATGACTACCAAGGTACAGGCGTTCAGGAGAGCTGCCTTCGATCATTATCTGAAACAGGGAGGATTTCCTGAGCTGCTCGTTATCGGCGAACACCAGAATTATGTGAAGAATCTGGTAAGCAATATTCTGCAGAGAGATATCGAACAGCGTTTCAAGATAACCTATCAGGCCACCTTCGAGCAGTTGGCTCATCATTTGCTCAATGTGGCTCCGGTCATCGTGTCTCCTTCGGAACTGTCGGCTACACTGGGGGTAAAATCGGAACATACCATCAAGAATTATATCGGCTATATGAAGCAGGCTTATCTGCTGCTGGGGCTTCAGAAGTATTCTGCCAAGAGCAAGATGAGGATAACCCAGGAGAAGGTGTATCCGATAGATGTGGCTTTGATGGATCAGCGAGATAATGCGCTGGTGGGAGAGAACCTGGGATGGAGATTGGAAACCATTGTTTATCTGCAGCTGGTTAGAACTTATAAGCCGCAGGGGTATGATATCTATTACCTGAGCGACCGTTCGGGAGAATGCGATTTCGTGGTTTGCAAAAACAATCAGGTGAAACAAGCCATTCAGGTATCGTATGACATTTCTTCACCCAAGACTCGCAAACGGGAGATTGAGGGATTGCTTCTGGCTCATCGCAAGACGCAATGCACCGACCTGCTGCTGCTCACAGACCATGAGTACAACCAAGTTACCGAAAAAGGTCTTGACATCAAGATACGACCGGTATATGATTGGGTTGTGGAAATGGGGAAGAGAAAAAATTGAAAAATAGAGAAAAAACAATCGTTATATAAGAAATGAATAAATTAAAAGCATTATTGGGCTTCGACCCGAAGACTACTACGGTCAAGACGGAATTGATAGCTGGTATGACTACCTTCTTGACCATGTGTTACATCCTGGCAGTGAACCCTACCATCCTTGCCACCACAGGCATGGACAAGGGCGCTCTCTTTACTGCCACAGCCATCGCTTCTGCCATCGCCACCTTCCTGCTGGCTTTCATGGCAAAACTGCCTTTTGCCCAGGCTCCCAGCATGGGACTGAACGCCTTCTTCGCCTTCACCCTTTGTCAGGCAATGGGCTTGACCTGGCAGCAGGCTTTGGCAGTGTTGCTCGTAGAGGGTATCATCTTCCTTGCCATCACCTTCCTTAATATCCGCGATAAGATATTGGAATGTATTCCGAAAAACCTCCGCTTTGCCATATCGGCAGGTATTGGTATGTTTATCGCCTTTATCGGTTTGAAGAATGCGGGCATCATTACTGCCAATGCGGATACCTTCGTGCAGCTCGGCAAGTTTACGCCAGTCAGCATCCTGGGTCTCATCAGCATCCTGCTCTGTGGCTGTCTGATGGCGAGAAGAGTGAAGGGCTCCCTGTTCATCGCCATCATCATCTCTACCTTGATTGGTATTCCGATGGGCGTAACCCAGTTCTCTGACAACTGGATGCCGGTATCTACACCTCACAGCATAGCTCCTATCTTCTGCCAGTTTGATTTCACGGGCTTCTTTACCCCAAAGATGTTCATGGTGGTTTTCTCCCTGTTGCTTGTCAACATCTTCGATACCATCGGAACGGTGTTGGGATTGGTTTCCAAGTTGGGTATCAAGGAGAATGAGAAGGGCGAGATTCCGGGCGTGAAGGAGGCGATGATGAGCGATGCCATCGGTACTACTGCCGGTGCCTTGCTGGGAAGCTCTACCATTACCACTTATGTGGAGAGTGCTTCGGGTGTTGCCGAGGGCGGAAAGTCGGGTTTGACATCTTTCTTTGTGGGTTTGATGTTTATCCTGAGCATTTTCCTGGCTCCTATCTTCCTGCTGATTCCGAGTGCAGCCACCAGTGGTGCCCTGGTAATGGTGGGTGTATTGATGATTGATTCGTTCAAGAAGATTGAGTTGGAGGATATTTCCGAGTCATTCCCTGCCTTTATCACGATGATTACGATGGTGCTCTGCTACAGCATCGCCGATGGCATCTGCCTTGGCATCCTGAGTTATGTGCTTATCAAGATGATGGTGGGTAAGTTCAAGGATCTGAATCTTACGCTCTATATCCTGAGCATCTTCCTGCTCTTCAATTATGTTTTCAGCTAAATGAAGCGATAGATAAAAACGAGGCGGCAACCTGCATCACGCAGATTGCCGCCTTCTTCATTTCTAACTAACTTTCTTATCAACTATTCAAAAAATGTATCAATATATTGGGTATATCCAGGGCTGATGCTCTGGATGTAGCTTGTTTCTTGTTTCAATCTTTCTACTTCATCTTTCTACTTCAATCTGATGATGTTCAGCGAGCTGGCTGGAATCTCTACCGTGGCACCATTCTTCTCTGTAGTTACGTAGTTTTCTACAGGATAGATATTGGTAGGATTATCGATGGTGTTCTCCTCCAGACCGTTCTTGGCAGAAAGGCGGATGAGTTTGCCAGCCTTGATCTCCTTGCCCTGAAGATTGATCTTCGCTGTGGTGTGCTCGGTGCTGGTGTTCGCAATCTTCAGGATTACCTCGCCAGTCTGCTCATCGAGTGTGGCTGTAGAGAAGATGCCAGGAAGGGTGTTCGCCTTCAACTTGGTAGCGAATACCTCCTTGCCATCCAACTTGGCGAAGATGCTGTCGCCTACTACCTTCAGCTCGATATCGTACCACTTGCCGGTTTCAATCTTGCCAGGGCAGGTAGCAATCTGACTCTTGGCACCATTCACGATCGACTCCACGCCGTGCTGGGTATTGTTCCAGCCACCAAGGTTCAACCAGCAGTAGTTGTTCTTATCCACGTAGTTGAAGATGATGAGGAATCCCTCGTTGCCGGCATCCTTCTTCGCGCGTACCTTATATATATAACCGTTGCTGGTAATCTCGCCCGGATTCAGACGGATGCAGCTCTCCTCGTTGCTGGTCTGCTTGATGAGGCTGCCCTCTGTCTTCCACTGTCCACGGATATCGGTAGGCAACTCCTGCATGGTCATCGGCAGCGCCTTGCCGTTCTCATCGCTGTAGCCCTTGTCCTCGAAAGAAACCTGGGTGCCCCATGTTCCCATGCCCACACGGCAGATGGCTGGCTTCACCTGGGTCTGCTCATACTTGTATGGATTCTCCTGGTTCACCTTCAGTACACGGGTACCGATGTTGTTCGCCATCACGTTCTGGACGTAGTAGGATGGAGTTCCGAATACCTTATCGGATGTATATTGAATCATATCCGGTGCCCACATACGGTTGTTGAGGTTGGCGAAGATAGGAGCGTAGGATGCCATGGTCACGATGTCAGAATTGTTCTCGATGCCCATCATATAGACTGCCTCACCGAGTGCTGCATCGAGCGAACCCATATTGCCGAAGCCCTGGGTTACGGCATATTCGCCTACATAAATCTCGCTGCCCTTGCGGTCGTAGTTATCATACTTGTTGAAGTTCTCGGCAAACCAGGCAGGGTTGCGGTAGTAGTGCTCGTCGAGCAGTTCTACGCTCTCGTTGCTTTCCCACTTAGGGTTATCATCGCCCCAGGCTACCACGTTGCCGATGAGATGCATCTTAGGATATTTCGCCAATACGGCATCCTTGAACTTCTTGAAGCGCTCGTAGTAGTGGTCGCTCTGTGCGGCAGGGTCTGGCTGGTTGTTCTCATTACCAATCTCCAGATACTCGATGTTGTATGGTTCCGGATGACCGTTCTTGGCACGCAGGGCACCATATTTAGAGGTAACAGGACCGTTGGCATACTCCAGGGCATTCATGCACTCGTCAATCCAAGGCTGGATGCTGTCCACAGGAGTCATACCGCCGTGCCACAAACCTACGTTTACTACATAGAGAGGCTTGGCGTTCAAGTCTTCGGCAAGCTGAAGATACTCATCGAATCCCATACCGTCGCTGGTGCGGTAGCGCCAGTTCACATTCTTATGTCCCGGACGCTCCTCGATAGGACCGATGGTCTTCTCCCAGTGGTATGCATTCTCAGGAGACTCCTGTCCCTCTACGTAGCAACCGCCTGGGAAGCGGACGAACTTAGGATGGATGTTATAGAGCAGCTGAGCCAAATCAGGGCGCAAGCCATTTTCACGATTCTTGAAAGTAGGAGGGAAGAGGCTTACCACATCCAGAACGATGGTACCCTTGCCGTCGGCTACGAGTTCAAACTGTGCCTTCGCATCGTTGGCATTGGCTGTGAGTTCAGCTGTATATTTGGTCCACTTCTTGCCTACCTTGGCATTGAGGGATGTTTCTGCATACACCTTGTCACCCTTGGCGTTGGTGAGGCGAGCCTTCAATCCGCCCTTGTAGCTACCCTTTGCCCAGAAAGAGAGCTTGTAGGTTCTGCCCTGTACGGCGTTGATGCCCCAGAAACCTTCGTTGATGAGAGAGGCTGTGGCAGCAGGCTTTGCCGCAATGGTAAGCTGGAGAGCCTTGCCCTGTGCCTTGTTGAGCAGCCCCTTATTGATGAGTTGTGTCTGGATCTTTGCACCTTCCTGGGCGGAAGTTTTCCAGGTAGGGATGTTCTTGTCATCATCTTCGAAGGAGCGGTTGCTGATGAGTTCGGCATAGAGACCGCCGTCAGCAGCATGGTTGATATCCTCGAAGAAGATACCATATAAATTAGGTGAAACCTTGACGCCTGGGTTAGAGGCATCTACATGTATGGTTACTTGGGCGTTGGCTGCCAAAACAGAGGCGAGAGCCGCCGAAAGTAAAAACTGTCTTTTCTTGTTCATTTGCTTATTTTTAGGCTTGTTTTTATTTTGTTGCTTGTTATTTGCTGGTAGCATGAAGCCGCAGCTTTTGGAAGTTACTTCCTGCTGCGATTCATACACAGCCGCAAAAGTACACAAAATACACGGAAAAGAGGTGGACAAAACGGAGAATATAGTGTAAAAGGTGGATTTTCTGCTGAAAATCCACCTTTTTATCCTCTGTGAGGGTGTGTCATTATTCATCGGATTACGTGGATGAACGACATATCCGGCGAGGCGGAATAGTTTTATTATTCAATAGAGGTAAATTCGATGGTTTTTCAAATTTTTGCATTTTTTTCTTGGTGTTTTCAGAGAAAAATCGTAAATTTGCCATCAGATATCAATTATCTCAATATTTTGCCATGGGTAAATATATTAACCCCTTCACCGATTGGGGATTCAAACGCCTCTTCGGACAAGAATTCAGCAAGGATTTGCTGATTAGTTTCTTGAACGACTTGTTGGTTGACGAAATGCATATCAGGGATGTCACCTTCAAGGATAAAGAGCAACTGGCAGATTCAAAAGATTTGCGTGGCTGCATCTTTGATATTTATTGTGAAACCGATGATGGAAATCATTTCATTGTCGAGATGCAGAACAGATGGGTGCCGTTTTTTGTCAATCGCTCCATCTATTATGCCAGCAAGGCTATTGTCGGGCAGCGGAAAAAGACAATCGAGCAGAAACCTGCTCTTTATCAGTTAATGCCCGTCTATGTCGTCTGCCTCATGAATTTCATGCCAAAGGACAATGCAGTGTCGAAATTCAGAACCGATGTAGCCTTGTATGAAAAAGGAAGTCAAGATGTCTTTTCCGACAATCTTCACTTCATCTACTTGTCTCTTCCTTTCTTTGACAAGAAGGCTGAAGAATGTGAAAGTGATTTTGACAAATGGATTTATGTATTAAAGCATATGGAAGCATTAGAGAGAATGCCGTTTACGGCACAGAAGAAGATTTTCAAGCGTCTTGCTGAACTGGCAGATTCCCGCTGCCTGAGTCAGGAAGAGCAAGAGAAATATGATGAAAGCTTAAAGGCCGCCGATGATTACTATGGTGTCTTAATGAGCTATTACATGAATGGTATTGATGAAGGTGAAGCTAAGGGTTTTGCCAAAGGTGAAGCTAAGGGTTTTGCCAAAGGTGAAGCAAGAGGTAGTTATCACAAAAGTCTTGATATAGCGAAGAAAATGCTATTAAAGGGTATGGATGATGACTCTATCATGGAACTGACAGGCTTAACCCATGAGCAATTGCATCAATTGAAATCATAAAATTATCAGATACAAGTTCTCCCCATAAGCCAGGCGATAGATGCCTGAACTTATAGGGAAACTGCAAGCCACTTTCAAAAGCACTCTTCACCCTTCACCGGAGTGGCGTAAGTATTTGTGTATGAGCTGATTTGGTAGGGTGAAGAGTGCGCTCGGCTCTTCACCACTCTTCACCCCAGATTTTTCGCTAGCTGTTTATAGATTGAGGGGGGATTGCAAATCCGCTGGGACGCCTCACGGAAGACAGACGCCTGACGGAATCCGTGCGTAATCCGTGGAGCAAGAATGCTCTGTTAACTCAGCGTAATCCGATGAATAAAATATCCAGGTGAAGAGTGGTGAAGAGTGGTGAAGAGTGGGGCGTCACTCTTCACCTCTCGCAACCCCAGTGTTTATCGGGGTTTCAGCCGATTTGGTGAAGAGTGAAGAGTAAAAAGAAGAGTGGCGCTTTTATAAAAAAACTCCCGACGTATCGTTTTGTGCCTGGCAATGGCACGATATTGCCCTGGTAAAGGGCAATATAATGCCGTAGTGAGGTAATAAGCGATGGAAGCGTCTTTACCACTCGTCAGGACTATCATGATGACTTCTCAGTGACGTCTTGACCCCTTGTCAGGAGTATCCTGACAAAACGAAGGGCTGGACTTTCTCTCGAAAACCCAACCCTTCTTTGTAAAACAGCTGTTTTAAAACTATATTTATATATAAGTAAAAGATGTTATAATATTTATCACTTATCTTGTGTTTATTGCAGAACATGTACCAGGCGGATTGGCATGGCCCTGTAAGTCCCGGTGTTTTTACCTGCACTACCGCTTACGAAGCGGAGATTCGACATGGTGCAAATCTTACCATATACATCCAAATAGCGATACCAGAAACCATACTCAGTACTCGTAGGGCTGAAGCCCTGACTGCCAGCGAGCAGCGTGCGTGTCCACAGGCTGACATGAGTAACATTTCTGAAAGTCTCACCCTCCACATATCCTGTGGCTGGCAAATAGATTACGGGCAGCTCCGAATTGTCTGTTGTTATCTCAACACTGTTGTACGCCTCGCCCGACAAGGTGTAGCGGGTCTTCCCTTTCAGATTACCGCCGTCTATAATGTCTTGGAACACACTATTCTCGGGAATAGTGAAACCTTGAGGCAGATTGTTGATGATATTACCCGCATATGTCTGATTCTGCTTTTCTTTGGCAATATAGAAATATCCGCCAATGGCTCCTTTGTTATCTTTAAGCGCCTTGGTGCCCGGAGCATAGCATCTGTCGCTGGAGGCTCCGAGGTTGCGGTCGAGCATGATATATGTTTTGCTACCTGTTCCCTTCACTTTCACCACACCATAGTAGAAACGTCCTCTGACAGGCTCTTGCTGTTTATCATCTTCGTCATAAGGCGGTTGTTGGTTGTCGGTGGCATCTATCTTGTGGAAGATTCCACAATGATAAACAGGATACGTGATAGCAATGTTGTGTCCACTCTTTTGATAGGTGATGGTGAAGTCACCTATCCAAATATCATAGTTGTCAGCGGCACTTTCCAGCGTCACTTTCCAGTTAGCTCCATCTTGCTCTACCTTAAACATGTCGCTGTTTGCGCCATAAGTCACAACATCACCTTCTTTCTTTTGAATCAGATAGCTGAACTTGTTGGTTCCCACCCCGAAGTGCAGACCATCGTTTCTGACAATATCGTTCTGCATATCCTTCGGGCTGATACCTTTAGTATCTGGCAGGAATTTGTTGAAATAGTCATCATATTCTTCCGATGTGCCCACATTGCTTGATGTCACAAGCTTTACGGTTCTGTCAGAACGCTTGAAGTCCTTACCTTTCTGGGTCACGGTTATGGTGCGGGTCAAGTCGCCCGACTTCACGATTACCGTTCCTGTGCGTGGTTCCTCAGAGTATTCATTTTTTTCTACCGCAATCGAAATCTGATATTTCGTACCTATAGTAGAGTTTGGACCGTCAGTATCCGGCACAGTGCCAGTCTTAGTGATCGTCGTAACATCTTTTTTTATCCAGCCATAGGACGTAGAGAAAGTCGGCGTCTCGCCGTTTTTGATAGTTGTAACGACAGTGGCGATAATATTCTCATTATCCCATGCGCCGCTTACTTGGTCGCTTACTCCCAGATGGTAGTCCTTGCAGGCTATCATATCGTTAACCAAAGGATTATCATCTTTCACGTCCACCCTCATTCGGTTCTCGGGATATGGGTCTGCAATAGCCCCATCCACTGTGGGCCATCCGTAGGTATTGACGTGCTTGATAGTCACCGTATAAGCATGGTTGCGCAGCAGTGCCATCGGTTTTGTCATGTCGTTGTCGGTAAGGAAGGATACTTTATAGAAAGACTCCACACGATTATATTTACCCTTCACGATGAGATAGGCTTGACCGGCGGCAGTCTCATAGAAAGGTGTTTCGCCTGTCTGCCATCCGCTATTAGCTTTGTCTGCATCATCTGGCACATTGACTGCTGCTGCATTATAGTTAAAATCCTTGGGAGCTATGGTTCCCTTGTTTGCAGCTTCATACAACTGGAAGCTTTCCAATTCAAACGTATTGTCGTCTTTGAAATCACTGGATGTAGTCTTCTCATACTTGACGTTTACCTTGGCAAACTGGCGCAGCAGACTGATTTCCGGATTTTCCTTCATCAAGTCTGACACGCTGATCATTCCCCAGCAGACAGGATTCTCTGTGTTGATTGTTCCCGAAATGGCAGCCTTGTCCAAACCACTCTGACATTGAGTATCTGACAAATCGCCGTCATTGGCAACCAGATGAATCATTGTAGCCTTTTCCTTGACTGGCACTTTCACTTTGTAAGTGTTGTCGGTGCCCGACACAAGTTCGTAATCGGAAACGCTTTGGTTCGACAGGAACACTCCTTTATCATCGTAAGCCACTACGTTCAGACTCTTCAATCCCGTATCGCCAGCCCTTGTCAGTTCCTCTTTTGAAAAGTCGGGAAGTGTGATGGTGAGCGTGATGCCACCATCTTCCAGTCGGCTCCCATCTGAGGGTGCCGAGCCTCCGTCCTCGTTCAGAGAGTCACTGCAACTGCTCAATACTAACAGTGTCAGCAAAAGTGATAATATCTTTTTCATATTAATTCTCATTGTTTATTTCCGTTATCATCAGTCCAATCACCACTGTTAGGTACTCCAGGATGCCATGCAACAATTCCGCCACCTTTTCTTTCAATCCATCCTGTATCGCCATATTTCTCATAACTTCTACCTCCGAAAAGGACTTTGGACTCATTTGTATCACCAGAGTTGTTCTGAATCAAAATGGTTTTCTCGTGATAGCCTTTCACGGCTTTCAACTTAATCTTTGTCACATACCATTTTTTACCACCAATTGTTTTTTCAGAAAAAGTCATGGAGCCGTTCGATTCTGTACGACTACCTACTTCATCGTAAAGTGTCCATTGTCCTGTCAATTCGTTATTAGAAATTCCAAAGTTACAAGACCATCTCTTGATTTCATATGGAGAATACACTGTATATGTCACATTCTCTACTTCCGGTCTTTCGTCGAAGATGCGGTATGTAGGGTCTGATGTCGGGTCATAGAGTATCCATCCCTCATGGTCTTCGTAGTTGAAAAGAGGAATACCTGGTTCCATGTGGTGAGGACAGCGGTGGTACTCTGGACCATCATTGTTGTAACTGTAGAAAATCATCAAAGTCTCACCTGGCTTGATTTCCCTATCTGCTTTGTTATGATTATTATGTCCCTTAGCATCTTTTGGTATTTTGTAATAATACCATCCCGGATTATTTGCGGCCCCAGTCATACGGCTGTTTCGCTCAGCAGGACCGTTCACTCCTGGAGTCGTATAATAGCCGGTAAAATACCATACATTCTCCTCAGGTATATTATCAGTACCATTACTTTCACCATATTGATAATACATATATAAATTATGGTGATTTACATTAATGGCATTGCTCCCTTTATCCTGTGACCAACCGTCATTCCAATTATTGTTATCTCCCGACACATTTACATTTTCGTCAAGAGTATAATCATATTTAGCAGCATTGTATGTTCTGTCATTGATAGCACGGAAATAGATATAGTAATCACTGAATGGAGGTTTTACAACCACCTTGATAGTACGCTCTATATACTTACCGTCAACCGGCTTTTTAGAATAAGCCTTAAAGTAATGCTCGACAGTGGTTGTAGGGTCATTTTCTGCCTTCACAGAGATTGTACCCTTTGCATCAGTATCAGAATTTTCCAGCTTGATGGTGATATTTGAAGAACCGACAGTTGAATTGTACTTATCAATCTTAATACCTCCCAAGTTGGTAACCCATGTAAACTTCTTTGTGTTAGTTTCAGCACCAGCCTCATAAAAAATGGTTGTCTCCAGGGGATCAACCTCGAAAAGAGGCTGAATATTGTATTCCACATCCAGATACTTTATCAAGTTGTTGGCTTTTACCCAAATCTTAGCCTTGCCTTCCCTTTCTGCTTCCGAATAAGCGGTATAAGGAATCGCAGGATTGATGGTGAATATGATACGGTCATTATACGTCTTTGCGGCAATGATAAAGTCCTTGTCCTTTCCATCGACTATGATTTTCTTGTCGCAGCCAAACTCCACGGCGGCAGCGTTGGTCTTGTAGAAGATTGAGTCGTTGGTGAGCGAAGTTAACTTGGCTCTTGTCTTGTCTAACCACAGCGTGGTGTGGCTGAAGTCGGCATCAATGCTCATTGGCTCCCAAGGCTTGATGAAGGTCTTGCCGTCGAGGGTTGCGTTTCCCAGACTCTTGATCTTGCCGATAATCTCGTAGTAGGTGCCACGAGGGAAGGTTGGAAGCTCTGTAGTAGAACTTTCATTCTGCTTGTGACCTAATGGAATGATATACTTGTTGTCGATATTTCCATCGATGCTTCCTCCAATAGCCAGTCGTGACTGCTCGGAAGCATTGGCGATGTATCTCTCCGGCAAATAGTATGTACCCTGGAAAAGCCATTTGGCTGCGGCATTTGTTGGATTGGCAGAGCCTTTGGCTCCTTCGTTGAGGGTGATTACATCTTTGTCGTTTATATTTGCATTAGCATCATTTCGTTCCCAAGCATCCCCTTGATAGTAAAGGCCATTTTTGTTATTGGCAGCATCATATTGATTACTCTCAAAGCCTTCTGCATATTCTTTACTAACTTCAGACTGGCTGAATTTTCCATTCCAACAGAGGGATGTTTTTGGGGTTAACTGCTGCGCAAGAATATTCTTGATTAAAAAACTTTTGCCGCTGAATACAGTTGCTTCAGCAGGATCGAAAATGAGATTCAACTTTACCTTGACACAGGTGAACTTCAGATTTGCGATAACAGTTGCTGATTTATCTGTCGCCTTGATTTCTGTTTCTTCAGTTTTGCCGTTGATATCCTTTGGCTCGTATATCATCGGGATATTCGTGCAAACAGGCATACCTGGCTTTGTTCCGACACCATAATTCAGTATTTCCTTTTTGAGATCATCTTCTTTCTCAATAGTCTGATTGCTCAATACATCACTCATATTGGCAACTACATAGATATGGTAAGTTCCTGGCTCGATGGTGAGCTGGTAATTGGCAACGTTTTCTTCCAGCATCATGCTTGCCAATGGCGCAGGAAGATTCTCTGCTACCAGCTTTCCGTGATTATTTACAGGAAAGGCGTAGAGGCGAAGATCATTGATCTGGCATTCATCTACCGTGGCATTATAGGTAGGAGCCTCAGAGGAACTGCCGCTGAAAGCCTTGCCGTTCGCACTGAGCACGGTTGGTACCAGCACGTGCAGGTTGCTTGACGAGTTGGGGGTATATCCGTTACCCTCCAACTCGTCGGTACAACTAACTGCAAATAAACTAGTCAACAACCAAACTATGAAACCTATATAGATATGAAATCTTCTCATGATAACTTTACCTTTTACTTATTCCATCTCGATGCTTCCATCTCGATGAATGATTTACGATTATAAGTCGGCACGCTGTATGCGCTTGCTCCAGTCGAGGATGGAGATGCCGAGTTGCATATACTGCCACTGGTCGCCTTTGAGGAAGAAGTCGAGCTTGTAGTCGTATTCTCTATCCAGGAACTCCTGTGCCGAATAGTTCATGTTCTCGAAGGCTCCTCTGCCTTGGGCGAGACAATCGGCTAGGTTGATGCGGACCACCTCCTCGCCCGTCTTCTTGTTCCAGATGCTCAGTATCGCATTCTTTTCGTTCTCGGTTACTGGATGCAACACGAGGCGGGAGAACATCAGGGCGGCGTGAGCGGTACGCTCCTGTACGGTACCCTCCGGAGTGGTGAACTCGGTGGTCCAGGTCTTGTAAGGGGTGTATGTTAACTCCTCGTCTGGGAGGAGAGAATTGTCGTAATTGATGTAGCCGTTGGCATCGGTTATCTGATAACTGAAGTCGTCGGCATTGATGTTGGTAGGCTCGTTGAGCTGGTGCAGTCGGACGGTGAGCTGCTTGGTATCTCTGACGAGGCTGATGGTATGTTTTGTTACCTGTAAGTCTTTTACTTCTACGAGATGGTCGCTGAGTCCCTGCCAGAGTGTGTCGAGTGGGAGAGATCGATTCTCTACGACAGCTGGATTATCCTCCGGGTCGTTGCCGTCATGGCTTTGGGCATTCTGGCGATTCGGACTGGTGCGGTCGAGCCTTACATTCAATTCCTTGATGTCGCTGCCTACCTGGGGAATGACGATTTGGAATTTGGCTCCATTATGCGTATGGGTTTCTTCGTATTTCTTCTGGAAGGCGAAGGTGGCGAAGCGATATTTGCCCGGTTCCAGATTCAGGCGCATGGTATAGTTATGGTCTTTCAGCGGCTGCGATGTTGCACTGTTGTAGGCATCTTGGCGAGTAATGAATTTACCCTGCTGATCATATACGAACACGCTAACTCCACCTACATGATCATTGAACATGTCGGCACGTTGCACGTTGTAGTCGTACTTGAACTGCAAGTCAACTCCCATATCGCAAGAGGGCAGGTCATCGTGCATCAAGTCGTTGCAGCTGCAGAGCATGCTGCCGAGAGCGACGATGCTGCTGAATGCTGCCGTGCGGCTGATAGCTGCCAAGCTGTCGAATCCCCATTCCATGCGTATATTCTTGATCCAACTATGTAACTTTTTGTTTGCCATGATGCTTTTTGGTTATTATCAATATAATGTTTCAGAATATCAGGTTGTGTTTCTAGCTTCCACTACGGTGAAGCAGAAAACACAACTCGTATGTTTTAACGAAGGCGGGAGCCTAAGCTCCGCCTTTCGTTGTTATTACGTTATTACAAATCTACCTTCTGTGAACGCTTTGCCCACTTGAGGATCTTAACCTCTACGTTGATGTACTGATCGTTAACGTCGTCTGGTTCTGTAGGATCAACCTTAGGAACGTCAGGATAACCAGGACCACTAACGCTATTTACAGAAAGCTCATACCAGTTGTTACGGAGAACACCGTAGCGACCAAGCCAGTTGAGGTTGTTGCTTCCGTATGTATCATTACCGGCTTCCCACTTAGTAAGGTCATCGCCGAAGTGCTTTACACGTGCTATGTAGTAAGAAACACCACTCGCGAAAGTAGACAAACCAACAGCTGCTTCTGATGTTGTAGCTTTCTTGAAGCCGAGCTTTGCATTGATATTATCAACATCGTCAGTAGAAAGAGCTGTTCCTCCAACATGAGTAACATTAGCAGCGGCAACAAAATGAACTCCTGCCTTTGTCAAGTCATTTTCAGTAGCATTAAGCGTTACTTTAACCTTTTCAGCATCTGCCTCACCAAGAACCTCCATAGCCTTAGCCTGAATCTGAGCCTCTACCTTAGTAGCATTCCACAACTGAGAGCTGTTACCCATCTTGTAGAAAGTCTCTCCAGGTTTAAAACCATTAGGTTGGTACTTAGCAGAGAACAAAACTCGTGTTGTCTGACCCTGCACCATGTGATCAATGTCGAAGGTATTCTCAAGACAGTACTGAGCCTTCTTGGCGTCTTCACCAGTCTTAAACGCTTTTGATAGGTCTGTTTGGTTTGCTACCAGGTTAAACTCGCCTTCGCAAGCGGCAACATCAGCTAAATTTTTCTTGTAGTTAGGATCTACTCCCCAATATACGCGTTGGAACTCTCCACGCTTGTCATGGAAACGATCCATTGTTGCACCATTGGAATTAGCAGGAGTAGTAACAGTTGTCTTCCAAATATCTGTCCACAAATCATCAGAAGCAGTTACATGTACAGGGAAAGTCTTTTTGTTGGTAACGTCAAGTGTCCAACCTGTAATGTCAACCTTGTCCTTATCATAGTTACCACCACTAATTGTAACGCTCTTTTTTTCAGAACCATCTTCAAGAGAAACCTTAGCAAGACCACGCTCTACATATACTGTAGTAGCCTCTGAATTCTCAGCTTGCTGCTTAGAAGCACAGATATTCTTAATCGCTACAAGAGTTGTAGGAGTATCATTGGCAACATACATAGGAGCATTAGCCATAAAGAAACCATTGTCATACTCCGAGTATTTGTCAGTTGCGTTAGCAGCTATTTTGCTCCACTCAGCAAATGATTGGTTTGGAGTAGGAAATTTGATTTTTGCAGCTGTTGTTGTATGGTTATTAAGAACAATAAGAGCATAATAATCATTTGCGCCAACTTTAGCATTATTAAGTTTGGCAGTCAACTTGGCTGTTGTGGTAATACCAGTTGCGTCGCTTGATGTCCAAGGCTCCATATTACCAAGTTCTACAGCTTCCTTGTATTCAAAGGCATCAGTAGTAGCATTTTTCTGGAAGAGAAGAAGAGTTGCATCCTTAACAGCATACTCATTCTTGTCACCATTCTCAAATGATGGTGTACCTGGCTTAGGATCGTCTGCACGAGTACCACTTGTTGTAGGCAAGTTGATAGTGAAAGATGCATAGCTTGCACCACTCTCATTCTCACTAGAGCCATTACCCCCATTTACTAACTCATTGTTGCTAGAGCAACTAGCAGTCATAGCAGCCAAAACTGCCAATCCAAAGAAATGTTTAATTCTCATAATCTATGTGATTTTATTGTTAGTTATATCTTTTATTGTTCCGCCTTCATTTCCTCGTAGATCTTTCTGATGCGCTCAGCCTCCTTCGAGTTTCCTGCCTTGGCAAGATGCTTCTCGGCAGTTACGAGGTCGCCCTTCTGCAAATCTGTGCAGGCGGCATTGAGATTGGCAGTTTCATCATCAGGGAAGAGACGGACGGCAATATCAAATACCTCGTTGAACTCTGGAGAACCAGGCTCATAGGTCTGTGCCACCAGATACATCTCCTGTAATGACAACTGCTGAGGCTTGGTCTTCAGGATTACCTTTGCCTCTTCAATGTCGAAAGGACGAACGGTATAGGTTACCGTATAGTCGCTGTGGCGCAAACGAGGATAAATCTCACTCATGATGTAGCGATAGCTAGCCGGATAAAGCTTCTTGATTTTCTGGTCCTTTGCATCGGGTGCCAAGGATGAGTTGGCAACGGCAAGGATGGCTGACTTATCGGCTAAGTTGCTGGCTTCCACCTTCTTCTTGAATCCTTCCCAGTCTTCCGGGGTGGCGTGATAGGTGAAGAGCTTTTTATCGATAGTGTAGAGATTGCATACATAATTGCGCAGGGCAGCCGCACGATTGTTGGCGAGTCGCACATTGTTGTCGTAAGGACCATCTGGCGACGCATAGCCATGAATATCGATATTGGTGATGCTCACATCCTTGTCGTTCTTTACGAGGTCGATGGTGGATGTAATCTTTCTCAGCTCTGTGGCATTCTCACGGAAGTCGGCAAGGATATCGCTCTTGTTGAGCTTGAAGCTCAGGTAAGCTTCACCCTTTTCGGCTCTCACCTTGATGGCTTCAGCCTTTGGCTTCACGTAATGGTCGCGACCAATCTTGGGTATTGGGTTGATGACCGCCATCTGGGTGGTATCCTGATCCATCAGGTTGCCGCATCCGCAGAGGTCTTCCGTCATGGAGAGGTTGAAAGCCTTCATCCACTTCCTGTAGGGAAGGGTCTGTGAGAAGAGCACCTGCTGCTCGGTATCATTCCTGCGTCTCACTACCACTGCCTGGCTGTTCTTCAGTTTGCTGCTTTTGCGCAGGTATCTGATGTTCTGGTTTTTGCCATTGATGACAATGGGATTCAGGGCGATGGTATCTTCTCCGGCAATAAGCGGAGTGAAAACCAGCTGTTGCTCTGATTTGAGCTGCAGACTATCGAGATGAAGGCGGAAAGCAACCTTGAGACTGTCGCTTTTCTTCTGTGTCAAGACGCTGTCTATCAGAATCTTGCCTCCAGCCAACCGTAGCTGCGAATCATCTATCTTCTGGGCTTGGACAGTCAATGCGCTCTGTGCAAACAGAATGCAAAGGGGCGAAATGACCGCATAAAGCTTCATTTTCTTCATATTCTTAATCTTAAATAAAAGAGGAGTTGATCTGGTTTTTGCTATCTCGGTGATATTGTTTCTAGAATGCGTATATCAGGGAGAGGGCGGCTTTAGTAGGACCTACATAGTTGCGGTGGTCCTTGTCAAGACATTTTTCACATCTTCCGTAAAGCTTGTATGGGCTGTAGATGTATCCTAATCCGATGGATCCTTCGAGATTGAGATGCTCTGACAGCAGCCATTGGTATCCGTAGGTGAGACCACCGCCGACATACCAGCCTTCATAATGTCTTCCTTTCTCTGTCTTTGGCAAGATGCCGAAAGGCAGGTCCACATTTTTGATGTTGTATTCACCTCCTAGGGCATGGATGCCGAAGAAGTGGCCTCCAAATTTCTGGCAGGTGTACCAGCGGTACTCTGGCATTACGTTCCAGTAGCGCAATTTCTTGTCGCCTGAGAACTTCCAGGGATTCAGGGCGCCGAAAAGCTGAAAAGTGCTCTTCCTGCCCGTGCCTATTTCTAGACCAGCATTGAGCGAGGTGGTTGCCAGACCAAGCAGGTTGGTCTTCAGTGCTACCTCTTGCGCTCGGGTTATTACTGATGAGAGAATCAGCAGTAACAACATCGGTGTTCGTTTGAACAATCTCTGCTTCATCATCATATTTTTACTCTGTTGTTTTCTTTCTTAAGGATACTGTTAGCTGTCCTATTTTGTTATTGTCATTTACTTATAATCACAGGCTTACCCTTGTGACAAGATGAATGTCACCGGGTTTCCTTTTCGGTTGCAAAGATAGAATGATTTTCTCAAAGATGCTTCAAAAAATTGATGGAAATCAAGGAAAATGAAATGCAAACGTTTGCATTGCTGTGCAAAGTGTGTGGGAGCACAAAAATCGTGAATAAGATATAAGTGCCTGATATATAGAAAATAAAAAGCGAAGGTGTAAATTGCACACCCTCGCTTATTTCAGAACCTCCATTGCCTTCTTCAGTCCTCTATCCACAGCCGAAGGATCGTTCTGATAGAGCTTCTCCTTTTCCTCTTGGGTCATCTCGTCGAGCAGATAATCGGGGGTGATTCCCACACTTTCCAGCAGGTTGCCCTGTGCATCCTTGGTAAGCGAGAACGGCATGTAGAAGTAGAGGTAGCTCGTTACATTTCCTATCCAACCGCCATTACTGGCTTCGTTGTCGGAAGTGAGCATCGCCTGCGCTCCGTAACTGTTTCTGCCTATCGTCTTCACGTGGTCGCCCTGACTTTTCAGGATGAGGGTTGTCACCTCCGACATGCTGGCACTGTAGTTGTCGAGCAGGATGGCGGTAGGGATGTTTCTGCCCAGGCTCTTCGGCGTTACCGTAATCTTCTGCGGAATCCAAGGCGTATAACTGTATGGATTATTGTCCTCTTTTTTGCGTACGTAGGCATAGACGGCTGTCTGGGTGATGAGATAGTCGGTAAGCAGACGGGTATCTATCACGCTTCCACCACCGTTGCCACGGAAGTCGAGAATCAGTTTCTGAATCTCGCCCTTAGCCAGCGGCTCCAGGAACAGACGTCGGTAACCTTCTACACAGAGATGATTGTAGGTAAATTTCAGGTCGCTCCAGTAAGCGTAGAGTTCACGCTCATGCCAGAGATAATCGGCAAGTGCCTGACAATACCAGCTGGCAAAACCGGAGGCTGAAAGCATCTGCTGGTAACGGGCATCGCCCTGCAGCTTCTGTCGGATCTGCTCGCCCATGCCGCTTGCATCAGCAGTAATAGGCAACAGCTTGAGGAGATTCGGCGACTTCTCGTAAGCCTCGCTGGCGAGAGCATAGAGACCGGAATAATCTCCCTGGTTGCTGTAGGCCGCCATCTTCTCGCAGGCTTGGACTGCATCATCCGAAGCCAGATAGCTATCCATATCGGCAAGCAACTGCGCTGCCTGCTGCTCAGCCTTCTCTCGCTTTCCGGCATCAGCAATCAGTGCTTTCGCCTTGGCTGATATCGTGGAAGCATCCAGATGATAGGTGCTGGCGGCATTGCCAGGGAGATAGGACTTCTGATACTCGTGGAAACAGTTTTCGTAGAGCGCAAACTTGTTGAAGCCGAGGTAATAGGTGCCCGGCTGCTCCTTCAGGTAACCGCCCATGATGCAGAAACCATCCGAGGTAATCTCGCCGAAGGCTGTACCATCCAGGTTGAGCTGGTCGCGGGTATGGTTCCAGTGAGCATTCAGTGGGAAATACTCGGTCTTGTTGCGGAGCGTGCTGTTGAATCTCACCGTTTCCGTAGAAGAGTGGGAGACGGGTAGGGTAATCTTGACATAGAAATGCTGGTCGATGATCTTGTCGATGATTTCCTGGAAATACTGCTTTGCCTTGGCATTATCTTCCTGAATCTCCTGCTGGGTAAAAGCGGAGGTATGCTGGAAGGTCTTCAGGGCATCAAACTTGGGCTTGTATTCCTTGTACACCTGGTCCCAGGTCTGCGAAGATACGGCAGACTGCTCATTGAGGGTGCAGTAGCGCTGGTTCATCACGCTCCAGAAAACCTGGAACAGGTCGCCATACGACTTGACATCGGTATCGGAATAATCGTAAATCGATTTCTCGTTGGCATCATTGTCTGCCACACAACTGGTAAGCGACATCCCCGTGGTGATTGTCGCCAGGAGGAAGGCGAAGAGGCATCGCATTCCACCTTTTATATATATAGGGGTTCTCATATTTTAAAATGATTTTTTAGAACTTATAGGCAGCCGAGGCTGTGATGAGGCTGGAGTTGCGGCGGGCAGTCTTGCTGGTGCTAGCTTTTTCCTGGTAGATATGCGAGAAACCGTATTGGAACTGATAGCCCACGCTGGCATCTATCTTGCCGAAGGAATAACCTATCTTGATACCAGCCTCGCCGCCAAAGAGACTGCGGCGGAGATGGTTCTCATTCTTCCTGAAATCGTAGGTGGTGTTATAGCGGATGTAGGTACCATCGCCCTTGTAACCCTCCATGATGTTCATCGGATACATACCCTTGGTATGCATGGAGGTGAAGTACTCGTAATAGATGCCTACCTGCGGCTTGATCCACAATCCCTTTTCGTGGTATGGATTATGGAGGAGATAGTAGCCCACATGGAGCGGGATGCTGATGAAGTTGTTGTTGTATCGGGTGTTCCAGGAATCGCCGCCGAGGTTCTGGTACAGGTAGTCGCGCTGAACGAAGCGGATGCCCGCTCCTACCGCCAGCTGATCTACGATATTGTATTCGGCACCGATGGCAGCCGTGAAGCCCGGTCGCACCTTATAATAAGTCTCCGACAAGCCCGACACATCCGTATCGAGCACACTGCAACTGACACCAGCTTCAGCCTCCACCTTCCAGCGGTAGGAGCTCTGCTGTGCCAGAATGCCTTGGCAGCAGAAGCCAAGGGCTATGGATAAATATACCTTTCTCATAAAAATGGGGTAGTTTGGGGTGAAAAAAGTCTTAATAGAGAAGAAGCAATCCGGCAAACGCAGAATAGAGTATCATGCGGATGGGATTGATCTTCATTACCTTCACACCGATAAAGGTGGCGAAGAAGAGGGCGATGGAGATATAGAATCTCCAAGGATTTTCGGGAGTAGAAAAGTTCTCGCCATTCATCAGGAGCAGGGCTGCGGCTCCTACCAATCCGACAATGGCTGGGCGGAGACCGATGAAGATGCTCTGGACGGCTGAGGTGTTCATATACTTGTACAGCATCTTGCTGATAAGAATCATCAAAACCAAGGATGGGAGAACCAGCGCAAAGGTCGCCATGGCACTTCCGAGTACAGCCATCATGCCACTCATGCCGGCATTATGGACTGCTGTATAGCCACAATAGGTAGCGGCATTGATACCGATAGGTCCCGGTGTCATCTGAGAGATGGCAACCACATCGGTAAACTCCTTCATCGTCATCCAATGATACTGCGTTACCACCTGTCCCTGAATCAGGGATATCATGGAATAGCCACCTCCGAATCCGAAGATGCCTATCTGAAGGAATACGATGAAAAGGTGAAGAAATATCATATATTATTCTGTTGGTTGAATGAATTGTCCATAGATGTAGCCACCTACGGCAGCTGCGATAATCACCCAGATTGGGTTGACGCCCAAAAGCCAGATCAGAAGGGCGGATAGAATAGGAATCCAGCAGTTGACAAGCGAAATACCGGCACTCTTGGCAAGCGAGAATGTTGGTACGGCTATCAATGCCACGACGGCAGGACGGATGCCTGCAAACAGGGCAGCAACAACCTTGTTGTCTTCAAACTGATGGAAAAACATGGCTATCGCCAAGATAATAAGGAATGATGGCAACGAAGCGCCGAAGGTGCAGACGATGGCTCCCGGTGTCTTTGCCAACTTATATCCGAGCAGGGAACTCATGTTGATTGCCAAGGCTCCCGGACAAACCTGGGTGGTAGCGATGGCATCCAGAAATTCCTCCTTCGTCATCCAATGATGCTTGTCAACGACTTCGGATTCTATAATAGGAATCATGGCATAGCCACCCCCAAAGGTGACTATGCCAATCTTCATAAATGTTTTGAATAATGTAAGATAACTTACGCTATTATTCATTTTTTACCTTTTTACTTTTTTACCTTTTTACTTTTTCAAAGCTCTTTCTTCAATCCACTGACGTGCATTGACAAATGCCTCAATCCAAGGAGTTACCTCGTCGTTGCGGCGGTCAGCTGGATACCAGGCATTCTGCCATGGGAAGATGGCACGCTCCAAGTGTGGCATCATAGCCAAGTGGCGACCATTTGCAGAGCAGATACCTGCTACGTTGTAGTCACTGCCGTTAGGATTACCTGGATACTCAGCGTAGTTGTACTTCGCAATGATGTTGTAGTGATCCTCTGGCTCTGGCAAGTAGAAACGGCCCTCGCCGTGAGCTACCCAGATACCGAGCTTATCACCGCTCAAGCTACCGAACATCACACTGTCGTTCTGAGGAATAGTCAAACCGAGGAATGTACTCTCGAACTTCTTGGATGTGTTGTGGCAGAGGTGTGAACGATGCTTGTGCTCAGGATTGATGAGGTTCAACTCAACCATCAGCTGGCAACCGTTGCAGATACCGAGTGAAAGGGTATCCTCACGGGCATAGAACTTATCGAGTGCCTCCTTAGCCTTAGGATTGTAGAGGAATGCACCAGCCCAACCCTTGGCAGAACCGAGAACGTCGGAGTTAGAGAAACCACCGCAGAATACGATGAAGTTTACATCCTCCAGAGTCTCACGGCCAGAAATCAAGTCGGTCATCATCACGTCCTTTACATCGAAGCCAGCGAGATACATAGAGTAAGCCATCTCACGCTCACCATTGGTACCCTTCTCACGGATGATGGCTGCCTTGATGCCAGATGGCTTGCGGCGGTTGGCATCGAGACCATAGCTAGAGAGAGTTCCCTTGAAGCCGTAGCCGAAGTTCATCTCGATAGGCTGCTTCTTATAGTTAGTGTAACGCTTCTTAGCCATACCATTCATACTCTGCTTGCGGTCGAGGAGGTAAGATGTCTTATACCAGTCGTCACGCAATGCATCGATATCGAACTCGTGCTCGAAGCCTTCCTTCTTGATGATGATCTTGCGGAGCTCAGGAGCTGGATAGCCAATCTTGGCATAGCCGATACCGTTCTCATCGAAGAATGCCTTCAACTCGTCCTTGTGAGCATCGCTTACCTGGATGACAACACCTGGGTTCTCTGCGAAGAGAGTCTTGATGATGTCGGCATCTGCGATGTCGTGGAGGTTGATCTTCATACCGCCCTCTACGTTGGCGAATGTCATTTCGAGGAGAGTTGTAATCAAACCACCGGCACTGATATCGTGACCAGCCATTACCCAACCGCGGTTGATGAGTTCCTGTACGGCGTTGAAGCAGTCAACGAAGTACTCTGGGTTCTTGACGGTAGGAACATCGCTGCCCACCTTGCCCAGGCTCTGAGCGAAAGCTGAACCACCGAGACGCTGCTCGTCGAAGCTGAAGTCGATGTGGTAGAGGCTAGAGTTCTTGTCGTTAACGAGAACAGGGCTAACCACCTTCTTGACATCTGAAACCTCACCGCCGGCACTGACGATAACGGTACCAGGAGCGATGATCTTCTCGCCGTTAGGATACTGCTGGGTCAATGAGAGAGAGTCCTTACCTGTTGGTACGTTTACGTGGATGGCGCAGCAGAAGTCTGACAATGCCTTCACACCCTCATACAGACGGGCATCCTCACCCTTCTGGCTGCGGCAAGGCCACATCCAGTTAGCTGAAAGGCTGATGCTGTCCATGCCATCTGCCAATGGAGCCCAGATAATATTGGTCAATGACTCTGCTACAGAGAGTACAGAACCTGCCTTAGGATCGGCAAGACCTGCCTGAGGAGCATGACCCATTGCAGTTACGATACCCTTCTCGCCACGGTAGTCGAGTGCTACGACACCACAGTCAGAAAGTGGCAACTGAATCTGACCCTGACCCTGCTGACGGGCAATCTTACCTGTTACGGAACGGTCCACCTTGTTGGTCAACCAGTCCTTACAAGCTACAGCCTCCATCTGGAGAACACGCTGCAAGTACTCGTCGAGGTTGTCTGCAGAATAAGTTACATCTTCATATTTACGCTCTACGGTCTCATCTACCATTACAGTCTTAGGAGTATGACCGAACATCTGAGCTACATCGAGGTCGAATGGCTTCACACCATCAGCCTGCTTGAAGCTGAAGTGAGCATCGCCTGTAGTCTCACCAACCACGTACATTGGAGCACGCTCACGGTCGGCAATCTTCTGAACCTCGCTGATATACTTCTCGTCGATGAGCAAGCCCATACGCTCCTGACTCTCGTTGGCGATGATTTCCTTGGCGCTCAAAGTCTTGTCGCCGATAGGCAACTTAGACATGTCTATTTCGCCACCGCACTCTTCTACCAACTCCGAGAGACAGTTCAAGTGACCGGCTGAACCGTGGTCGTGGATGCTGACTACTGGGTTCTCATCGTTCTCAACGAGTGCACGAACCAGGTTGTAGGCACGCTTCTGCATCTCAGGGTTGGCACGCTGGATAGCGTTCAACTCGATACCGTTGCTGTAACGGCCTGTATCTACAGAAGAAACAGAACCACCACCGAGACCGATGCGGTAGTTGTCACCACCTACTACGACAACCTTGTTGCCCTTCTGTGGCTCACCCTTCTTGTAGTCACGCTTCTTGCCGTAGCCTACACCACCAGCAAGCATGATTACCTTATCGTATGCATACTTCTCGCCGTTCTCCTCGTGCTCGAAAGTAAGCACAGAACCGGTGATGAGAGGCTGACCGAACTTGTTACCGAAGTCTGATGCACCGTTGGAAGCCTTGATCAGAATCTGCTCTGGAGTCTGATAGAGCCACTTACGCACTGGCATGAGGTCTTCCCAGTCGCGCTCAGCATCGCTCTTGCCGTTGTCATCCTTCAATCGAGGATAAGCAGTCATGTAGCAGGCTGTACCTGCGATAGGCCATGAACCTACACCACCACCCATACGGTCGCGGATCTCACCACCCGTACCGGTAGCAGCACCGTTGAAAGGTTCTACGGTAGTAGGGAAGTTGTGGGTCTCAGCCTTCAGCGAGATGACACTCTCGATATCCTTCACCTGGAAGAAATCGCTGGTAGTCTGATCGGCTGGAGCAAACTGCTCGATAACAGGACCCTGAGAGAAAGCTACATTATCCTTATAGGCAGAGAGAATCTTGTTAGGATTCTCGTTGGTGGTCTTCTTGATCATGCTGAAAAGTGAAGACTCCATCTCCTTGCCGTCGATGATAAACTGGCCGCCGAAGATCTTGTGGCGGCAGTGCTCTGAGTTGATCTGTGCGAAACCGAAGATTTCGCTGTCGGTGAGAGGGCGTCCGTTCTCTTTCTCCAGCTTGTGGAGATAAGCCATTTCGTCCTCGCTGAGGGCAAGACCCTCTTCCTCGTTGTACTTCTCGAGGTCATCGACGTACTTGATTGGTTCTGGCTCGTGGTTCACGGTGAACACATCCTGTCCGATACCATTGTACATACGCTGGAGCATAGGATCGTGCTCAGCGTCCTCGCTATCTACAGGGAAGTACTCCTCGATACGCGAAATGCCGTCAAGACTCATGTTCTGAGTTATCTCAACGGCATTCGTACTCCAAGGAGTAATCATTTCACGGCGTGGGCCAACATAGAAGCCCTGCAACTGCTGGGCGTCCTCTAAAGTTGCGTCACCATAAAGCCAACAAAGTTCATTGATTTCGTCCTGAGATGGTTTGTGGTCAATCTCGGTCGCAATCACACTCTTAGATGGAGTTCTGAAAAAAAGAATCATACTATTTCTCTTTTTATATTGTTAATGTATTAATTCTACCTTGACAAAAGCCTACATATTATATATGCTTTTGCTTTCCGACTGCAAAGGTAATACAAAATTCTGATTTCTCCGCAAAGAATACGCATTTATTTTCTTTTTTTAGTTAAAAAGGTGATAAATAGTGATTTAGTGGTTAAAATTTTATAAATGGATTAGACAAATAAGGTTTATTGGAGTCTTATCAGTAACTTTGCATCCAGAAAGAGACGCATAAGGCGTTTTATATGGAGGGCGTAACTGCCGTCTATATAATAACATAGTGATTAAAAAACAATAACAGAAAATTTAAAAATCGAAAGCAAATATGAAACAGACTAAAATTTTTGTAATGGCAATGATGGCTGTAGCCCTGATGGCTACTAGCTGTGCCAGTAAGAAGGATCTCCAGAATTGTCAATCTGAAAATAGAGAATTGACTGCCAATTATCAGGCAACCAAGGAGAAGTTGGCTGCTGCTGAGGCTAGCCTTGCTGCTGCGCAGGAGCAGTTGAGCAGTACCAAGAAGGATTATGCCAAGTTGCAGAACTCGCTGGACAAGAGTTTGACCAATGCCAATCAGAACAACATCAGCATTGAGAAGCTCGTTGACCAGATCAATGAGAGCAACCAGTATATCCGTCACCTGGTAGAGGTGAAGAGCAAGAGCGATTCGCTCAACATGGTTCTTACCAACAACCTGACCCGTTCTCTCAGCCGTGAGGAGATGAAGGAGGTTGACGTTCAGGTGATGAAGGGTGTGGTTTACATCTCTCTGGCTGACAACATGCTCTATCAGAGCGGTAGCTACGAGGTAAACAGCCGTGCCAAGGAAACTTTGAGCAAGATTGCAAAGATCATCCAGGACTACAAGGATTATGATGTTCTCATCGAGGGTAACACCGATAACGTGCCTGTAAGCACTACCAGTGCCAAGATGAAGAATATCCGCAACAACTGGGATCTCTCTGCTCTCCGTGCTTCTTCAGTAGTTCAGTATCTCCAGGACAACTTCGGTATTAGTCCTAAGCGTATGACTGCTGGTGGTCGTGGTGAGTACAATCCTGTAACTACCAATGATACTGAGGTGGGCAAGATGCGTAACCGTCGTACACAGATCATCATCACTCCTAAGCTCGACCAGTTTATGGACTTGATCGACAAGGCTCCAGAGGATTCTCAGAAGTAATGAAATTCTGAAAATGATATAAAAGAAGTGACCTCTCCTTCGTTCATTAGAAATTGAACGATGGAGAGGTCTTCTTTTTAGTATTGTCTCCTTAATAAACGGTAAAATGAAAAATATTTCTTGTAATCAAAAACAAGTTCTAAACATAATTAAACTGGTGCTAATTTGCTCCTTACTCATGATATTGTTATGGGTCGGTAAGTGGCTGGTGCGTATCTTCTGGTTTGATACTTTTGTTGTTCCTAGTAATTCTATGATGCCAACTTTGCAACCAGGTGACAAGATAATAGCAGATAAACTTTGTTTTGGTGCAAGAATCTATCGAAAATTCCATTTTGACAAACAAGGGGTTGAATTACAGTGCTTTAGAATGAAAGGTATGGGGGATTTGAGACGTAATGATGTCTTTGTGTTTAATAAACCAGTCATTAATCATCATATTACGTTTGTTATCAATTATGTGTATTGCAAGCGCTGCATCGGCTTGCCTGGTGATTCTGTGAGCATTCGCAATGGTTATTATCGCAATAATAATGATAGGGGTGTCTTGGGCTGCAGAGAGAATCAAACTGTTTTGCGTGAGATGCCAGATACATTGATCTCTCCTGAAGTAATGTGTGCGATGCCGTACGATGAACATTTGCCGAAGTGGACGATTAAAAATTTCGGGCCTTTGTATATTCCCCGTAAAGGGGATGTCATAACGATTACCCCCAAAGAGGCTGTACTTTATCTGGCAATTTTAGAGTGGGAATTGAAGGGTAAAATCACAATTGATTGGGAGAAAAATAAAGTTTTTGTCAAACACAAACTTCTGTCTCGCCACACGTTCCTTCATGATTATTATTTTGCCGGTGGTGATAATGTAGTAGATTCTCATGATTCTCGTTATTGGGGCTTGGTTCCAGACATCTATATTATTGGTATTGTAAAGCGTATAGAGTATTCAAAAGCTAGAGTAACTGGTAAGTACGATTGGAGACGCTTTCTGCGTTGCGTGAAGTGAATAAGTGAGTTTGAAAAAACTCACTTATTCATATTGATTACAATTGGGATTGCCAAATATCATAGGTGTAAAAAATGTAGTAAAGAGTTAGATAGAGTTTTTATTGTTATCAAACACTTTTTATGGTCTTGTTATAGATAAGCTGCCTACTTGGCAAATTCTTATTCAAGTTTCGCAAGTAAGCCCCACACGCCCTTCAGGGCGTGCTGCTTAATCTTGCTTACACTTTTCTGGGCGTGCAGCTTGTATTCCATTAAAAAAGATATGCCCTCTTGCTTCGCAGCAAAAGGGCATACGATTAGTTTTCATTATTTGAATAGTGTAAGTCAATAAATGAACCAAATTTAACACTAAATCCTATAAACCTAATCTTACAATAAGCCTAGTCTATAATTCATTATTTATAATAGTTATTCCGTACATTCTGGTTTCTGAATCCGGTTATTATTGAATGGCAACTTATCAATTGGAGAAGGAAAACCATCTAACTGATTTCCTTCGCAAAAACCAGATGAAATATTAATGCGTTCGATTTTGCAAATCATTAACGACCATTATAGATAAATACGGATGAGCCTGGAAGATTCAATACCAAAGGAGTATCAATGTCGATAGCCTTGTTGATTGGCATTCCATCCAACTCTGCCTGGTTAAAGGCATGGGTCAATGTAATCTTTCCACGAACATAGGCAGGGATATCCAAGGCTTCTCTCAGGGTTGTGGTGAAGGTCTGTGCACTGGTTGAAGGATTGCGCAAGGTAAGCACACTCTTCTTGCCGTTCCATGCAGCCCAGCCATATACATTTGCCTTCTTGCCATCCCAAGGATTGCCACCAACCCAGTGAGCATCAGGCAACACATCAGCCTGTTCCTGCTGCCACTTAATGCACTCTGCCAAGTCTTTCCACAACGCTCCGGCGTTGCCCTGATTGTCCTTGATTTCGTCCATCAGCTTGTAGTCGTTGTACAGCTCAACCATACCTGAACCACAGGCAAAGGCGCAGCGCATCTCACGAACGATTCCATCGTAATCCATGTTCTTGGAAACGGCACCCCAACGGCTCAGGATGAATCCGTGAGTCATCAAAGTATTGATAGGGCAGACTGGTGATCTCTGAATGAAGTTCTGGTAAACCAGACGGTCACGATAGGTAATCCAGCGCTCACGGTCGGTGCCCTGATCACCTGCCTCGCCGTAATCACCCTCCTGACGCCATACAGCATCTGTGAAGTGGAACCAGAATGGAGAAGCCCAGGTTCCTACGGTGGTGTTGAGGAAGATGTCTGGACGCTTCTGGCGTACGGCACGCTCGATGCTGATGATAGCCTCGGCATTCTCTTCACCTCTTGTTCCTTCGTCAGGACCGATGGCTGAAGCCTGTGCACTGATACCATCAAACTTGAAGAAGCGGAAGTCGTAACGGTCGATCATGTTGGTGCAGCAACGGATGAAGAAGTTGTAGTAATCCTCATTGCTCAGCTGCATACCACCCTTAGAACGCCAGTAAGCACGACGATATTCGCCAGACTGACCATAGCCACCCACAGGACCCAGCCAGGCACCGATACCTGTGCCCATCTTCTTGGCCTCGTTGGCTGGTTCGTCGAATCCGTTAGGGAAGTTAGGATTGAAGGTCCAGGTTCCATACTGGTCCCAACCGTCATCCCATACAAAGGCCTTTGGAGCCATCTGATATTTATCATAGAAGTGTGTCTTCCAGTGACTTACCACGTCGGCACACTGTTCTACGGTCATATTTCCCTTATAAGAAGGAGCTTGTGCGTTGTTGCGGTCGATGTTCAACTCATACCATGAGATATAGACCGGATAAGGTCTCCAAGCCACAGCTCTTTCACGCTCGCTGTAAGCCAGGAAAGAGCGGCGCAACTGGTTAGGCGCAACCAAGCCCACTACAGAACTGATGTTCCATGTTTTGCCAGCTTTTAAAGTGGTGTTTCTTCTCCATAAGCCTTCTATGTGGGTAGCATTGCCTTCGTCCTTGCTTGAATTCAGACCCATTGGAGTTTCCAGACCAGCAAAGATATGATTGCTTGCCAGGATGGCACCACGGGTATTACCCACCACTTCTGGAGCGGTATAGGCACTGTTCTTGGCTACCAGGTAATTCATTGCCACGATACCCTTCATAGGTAAGTCTTTGGCAGCCTGGATATCCATTTCTGTGCGCAGGTAGTGCGAGCCGTTTCTCAATACGGCGCGCCAAACGATAGAAAGTTCTTCGTATGTAAAACGAGCTTCCAGAGCCTTGCCAGCATAACGGAGAGATGCTGTTGCTGCAGATGGATTCTCTGCCAGGGTTACCATCTTTACATCTTCCAGTTTCATCTCGGATGCGGTAATGGTTTTGCAGTCTCCCAAGAGAACCTTAAACAACTCTGTGCTAGGCTGCAGTCCCAGCTCAGAACAGCCGTTGAAGTAGAGTTTGCCACCTGTGTTGATGAAAGAGGCTTTCAATACTTTGTTGGCGAGCTGATAGCTGTTTGACTTCTGGGTGATTTTAGCTACACCCGGTTGCTTTTTCTGGGGAAAGATGACAGCTTGTGCCCAACTTCCCATACACAGAGTTAATGGCATTATAAGAGTAAGTGCCAGCTTTAATAAATTGTTTTTGTTCATATCAATAGTAAGTTGAAGCTCCTTTTAAAAAGGGGAACACCATCCGCTAATGGTGTCTCCCCTTGTGTGACTTAAATTATTTTGTTAATGTACATGTAATGGTCCACACCTTGGTCTCTCCATTGGCAGCCTTTACTGCATACTTGTGTGGAGTGGTCCAGTCGGCTGGAACACCCAATGCTGGAGATCCCTCAACAGGAGTCATTACCGCAGCTGATGAAATCTGTACTGCAACAACGATGTTGTTGAGATTCACATTATTCTTCTCCTTTTCAGAGAAGTTTGTAGGAACTGCAAATGTCAGGTTGCAGGTAGCAGCCTGGGCATCAATAGCCTCTGCAGTCTTCTGCAATTGCTTCTGGATAACCTGAGGCTGTCCGCTGGCATTAATCTTGTCTTCTCCAATGTAACGATACCAGGCATAGCCTGCAGTAATGTCATTGCCATCGTATGTTGGAAGGTCTTTGAGATCGCTCTCAAGACAAGAACTGAAACTGAGTGCCATGACGAGCATGGCAAGTATGATTTTAATGAATTTCATATTTTCAACGTTTATTTATGATTTATAAATATGAATTTATATCTGCTTCTGCTTGCAGATTACCAGCCCTCGTTCTGCTGGTGATCGAGATCGTATGCCTCGCGCTTGTCAAGGAATGACTGAGCGATTGGGAACAGATAACGCTTGGTGGTAAACTGGCGCTGTGCACTACCGAGCAATGTAAGCTGGTTGACGAGAAGCTGGCTGCGGTCGCGAGAGATTTCCATCTTATATACAGGGCGGTCGAGATCGTAGATGATGTCGCCTGCCTCACGTCCGTGGTTAGCATAGCCGCCATACTTACCCCAGCGGAGATAGCTGAAGTAGATATCACCATTCTCGTTAGCCATTTCTACACGGCGCTCACGGATGTAGTCTGCCCAAGCTGCTTCCTCTGTTGTTGCTGTTGAAGGAGCAATCTTGCCGTGCTTAACTCGTGTAGCGTTGAGAGCCTTTACTGCATTAGTTACATCGTGCTTCAGCAGATAAGCCTCTGCAAGGTTCATGTAAGCCTCGCCGGTGCGGCACATCACGTAGTGGAGCTGTACCAGACAGTCGAAGTATGCACGTGGCTCTGGATTCTCGATGTTAGACTTGCGCCAGTAGTAACCGGTTGTAGTGTTGTACCAGCCACCGTCTTCCTTATCACGTACACCCATAGAGCAGTTACCGCCAAGGTTTGTCTCTACAGTCTCACCAATCCATGAACAGCCATCATAAACGATAGATGATGCGAAACGAGCATCACGTCCGCTATACATCAGTTCAGAAATGTTGCGTGTTGAGCCTGCCTTCAACTTGCCGTAATGCAGGTTGGTAGGATAAGCCGTGTTGAGCTGCTGGAAGTCCTGAGGAGTAGGCATGCGGCGTGCATTACCGTTCTCCTGCTCGTAAGCGTCGAGCTGACCTTCTGTTGTTACTGTGTTTGGATCGATAGACTCAACATTCTCCTTGTACTGAGAAGTCTCGTTCCAAGGAAGTGCTTCACCTGTCTTCTCATCAGTTACGAGATACTGGTCAACCAAGTCCTGTGTTGGGAAGTAGATTGCCCAGCCTTCATAAGTGCGTCCATTAGGATTCTTGAAGTGAATAGGACTCTTAGAGTTGATGCAGTCATCCTGTGAAATGTTAGGATAGGTGCGGATCAGCTCCTCATAATTACCAATCTTGGTGTTAGCCTTCAAACGGTAGTAACCCCAGAGAATTTCAGCATTGGTTTCGTCAGTCTCGTTGAACAGACCACCGTAATTGTCTGAAAGTGAACAGTTCTGGGTAACATCCGAAGCATAGGTAATCACCTTGTCAAGGTATTCAGCCTTCTTGGTGTAGGCGTATGCCTGGAGGCAGGCACGGCTCAACAGCAACTCGGCTGCATACTTGGTAGGCTCACCTGGCTGTGCCTCAACTGGCATGTTAGGGATGGCAGCCTCCAAATCCTCTACTACCAGCTTGTAGCTTTCCTCTACGCTGGAAGTCATAGGTACTCTTGCCTTTTCTTCCTGGTCGGCCTGGATCACAGAAGTGATAGGAACGAAGCGTCCCATCTTGCGGGTCAGGTCGTAGAATACGAGACCACGAAGGAAGCGGCCCTTGGCTATGATTTCAGCCTTTTCGCCTTCTGTCATGGTAGAAGCCTGAGCTTTCTCAATTATCATATTGCAGCGACGGAGCAAGCCGAAGCGGCTGATACCGAAGTCAGAAGTTCTGTCGATGCCAAGCTCTGTGGCTATGCCATCAATACCCTCACCTACCTGAGAGCATCTTACTCCGTTTGGAGTGCGGGATTCCCATCCTACACAGGAAGAACTTCCTGTGAACATGTTGATTACATTGTCGTATGTGGCATTCACAAAAGCATTGGCTGTAGCCTTTGAGCCCCAAACCGTAGCCTCGTCGAATGTCGTTGTTGGATGAGTATCCATTGTATCTTGGCAGGAAGCGGCGGTCAATGCCAGAACGCCGAACATTCCTATTTTAATAATATTCTTTATCATAACTAATTAAAATCCTAAGTTTACAGTTAATGCAAGTACTCGCTCTACAGGATAGCCATATCCTTCGGTTGAAGAGTTCTCAGGGTCAAGACCATATTTGGTTGCCTGAGAAATGGTGAAGATGTTCTGACCAGAGATACCCACCTTGGCACGGGTCAGCCAGCTTACACCACGAAGCAATACGTGCTTGAAGTCGTAACCGAACTGGAAGTCCTTCATACGCAGATAAGCACCATTTACCAGCCAGAAGTCGCTGCTCTGATAGTTGTTGTTGGCATTCAAACCTGTGTTAGCCATCAGACGTGGATACTTGGCGTTGGTATTGCTTGGAGTCCAGCTGTCTTCCTGATACTTGTAAGCAACTGGTAACTGACCAGCCTGACCTGTCTGCATGGTTGTTACACCAGAGAGGTACATGTCGAATGCGGTAGAACCCTGGAAGAGCATGCTCAGATAGAATCCCTTATACTGGAAGTTCATATTGATACCATACTGTCCGCGAGGAGTGTGGCTCTTACCCAGACGGCGCATATCACCATTGTCTATCATACCGTTACCGTTCATGTCGGCATACTTGATGTCACCGGCTGTCAGATAGCCTGAATTCAGAGCACTGTTTACACCTGGGTTGTTGAGAACATCATTTGCATCCACATAGTAGCCCAGGTTCTTCAACATGGTACCGTAGTAACCCTTCTGCTGCTGGGTACGAGTATATGGGTTCATGTAAGAACTCTCAGACTCGTCTCTATTAAGTGCCCAGAGAGCATCAAAATAGGTGAGGTTAGCTGAAATATCGTATTTCAACGCACCAATGTTGCTACGCCAACCCAACACGAACTCCCAACCTGCACGGCGGAACTCACTGTCTGACTTGATTCGTGGCAAGCCGATACCGATAGCGGTATTCAGATAGCTTTCACCTGTTGGAGTGGTCAGATAACCCTTGGTAGAGTAGTAGAAGTAATCCAGCGAACCGTAGAGTCGGTTGTTCAACGAAGCGAAGTCGAAACCGATATCTGTCTGGCGTGTGGTGTACCATGTAAGGTCTGGAGAAGGAAGACTACCCTCTGAGAATCCTGGCACATACTTGTTCTTGATTACGTAAGCCTGGTTGTTCAAGCTATATGATGTGAGATAACCAAAGCGTCCGGCACTGCTGTCGAGACCAGTCTCACCATAAGAAGCACGGAGCTTCAAAGAGTTGATGATGTTCTTCTCTACCAGAGGCTGCATGAACTTCTCACTTGAAACTACCCAACCTAAAGCACCACTGAAGAAGGCACCCCAACGGTGACCTGGAGCAAAGGCGTCGGAACCGTCGTAACGGATGCTACCCTCTACATAATACTTGTTGTCGTAGTTATACTTAGCCTGTCCAATCCATGCGGCACGACCCAACTCAGCCTCGCTACCACCATTGGTCATATCATTGGCAGGACCTACGCCCATCTGGTCGATAGGGAAGTCGTAGTTTACTCGCTGAGCACTGTAAGACTCGCCCTTCTCGTAATACTGCTCGAAACCGCCGAGAGCTGAAACGCTATGCTTGCCAAACTGCTGTGCATATTCTACGAATGCCTGGTTGGTATAAGAATAACCTGTGCTTGAGTTGTGATAGAGCTGTGGCTTGCCCAAGTACTGTGGAACATCTGAATCCCAGTCATACTGAGCGGCATCTTTTCTCCACTGCTTGGTAGAAGTGCCATAGTAGCGGTAGTTGCTAGCCAGACGAACTCTCAAGCCATCAACCCAGAGGCAGTTCCAGATCAACTCGCCCTTACCATTGATTACGTTGGTAATACCGCGGTTGTAACCTGCATCACTAGCTGTTTCTGCTACAGGGTTATCGGTAACATTATATGGAAGGCCATACTTGTTGACACCCGGATTCAATGGAGACTTGTTCTTGATGTGTGAGAACACATTGTAATAGCTGCTAGATGTAGAAGTGTATGGATGTGTATCCTCCTGGCGATATCCGTCGAGAGTAACGTTTACCTGCAAGCCGATAGGCTTAATCTTGGTGTTCTCAGCGAGACGGAATGTGGTACGCTTCATCCAGTGATTATTGTTACGGTAAAGAGAGTTCTGATCAATATGTCCCAAAGATACATAGAACTGGTTGGTCTCAGAACCGCCAGTCAAGCGTACGGTGTGCTTGGTCTGAGGAGCCCAATCTCTGAGAACGAGACTTCTCCAATCGGTATCACCAAAGTTCAATGGGTCTGAGCCATCACGCATTTTCTGGATGGCATCTGCTGTGAATACATCATTCTTTGCACCATTCAAAAGGTCGTTGTTCTTTGCAATGTTAGCCCACTCTGCACGCTCGTAAGAGTGCATCTGCTTTGGCCAGTTGCTTGGCTGAGAGAAAGACATGTTGAAGTCGTAATCAATGCTGATTCTACCTGCCTTACCGCTCTTGGTAACAACCTGTACGATACCGTTAGAAGCACGGGAACCGTAAACAGCTGTAGCAGAAGCATCCTTCAGGATAGACATAGACTCAATATCGTCTGGAGAAAGGTTACGGAAGTCAACGTCGCTGCGAACAACACCGTCGATGACGTACAAAGGAGTACCACCACCACGGATACTGATAGATGGAGTAGCGTTAACACCACCACCGTTTGCCTGTACGATCAAACCAGGAGAACGACCAGCCAGACCCTGTGCGATGTTGGTAACAGGGATGTTTGACATTTCATCTGCCTTTACAGTTGAAACGGAAGCAATCAGGTCGCGTTTCTTAGAGCTACCATAACCTACAACCACAACTTCGTCGAGGCCCTGAGTATCCTCAGAAAGAATCACATCGAGGTCTTTACCTGCCCACTTGATTTCACGAGTAATGTAACCAATATAGGTAATTTCAATAGTAGTACCCTTGTTTACACCAGAGAGGGTAAAATTGCCGTCCAAATCGGTAACAGCAGCATTCTTAGTACCTTTCACAGATACAGATGCACCAATAATAGGCTCACCGGCAGCATCCTTTACCACACCCTTACAAACAGCACCTTGCTGTGCAATCATAGTTGCACCCAATGTGTTTGAGGTAGAAACAGTACTCGCATTGGCGCCACCTACTATAATCGTAGATAGTAATAGGGTCATGCCAAACTGACTTTTTTTGCTCATAATTGTTTGGTTTTAATTGTTATATTATGTAGTTTTATAGAGATAATCAGATTCTTAATTATATAATTGTCTGACTAAGAGTATATATATTGATTCTATTAATGATTCTTATTGCTTAGCTTATTATATTTTAATAACTGGTTGCAAATTTACGATAAATTTTAATAAGTTGTCTAAAAAAAAGTTAATAAATGCAAATGGGGCGAAAAAACATATAAAACTTGCTTTTTCGCCCCTCTTTATCCTTTTTATATAAGGTGGGGAAGTTAAGTGAAGTTATCATTCCCCTTAACTTCTATCATCAGCTGATTCGGTATAATCGTATTCATTGAAGTAGCGGGAGTAATCGCTCAGATTATCTGCCGTAAAGCGGAGACGGGAATCGATGGTCGTGAATAGTTTGCGAAACGAAGTTCCGTAATCAGTCTGCAAATTTACGTTTTTCCATCATTATCACCAAATGTTTTCCCGTAAAACTGAAGAAATCCGTCCGATTTTCCCACGCCTTTTCCCATACACCCTTGGGATTTTTCCCAAATGGAGCGGAATGGGCGTGGGAAAGGCTGGAAAATTT
>OGLE01000106.1_pt1 | contig 75456 bp, 90 predicted proteins | sample 1572671 | NCBI WGS metagenome assembly OGLE01 (sample SAMEA2581923, study PRJEB24529) | metagenome | biome: Human gut stool | place: China | collected 2011 | reverse complement strand
AGCAAAACCAGCGTTTTGCTCTACAAGAATTGCTAAAGCAATTCTTGGCGATGTCGCGTTACATAACAGCAATTTCCTATCAACTGAAAACTAATTGCGGCAAGGCAATTACTGTAGTTCTCTGATGGCAGAAACCACTATGTTGTGGCTGCAAAATACTTCGTATTTTTTGACGTAATAAGCAATATGTGACGATGCATTCCCTTTGGATGTGTGAAGTTTGGGTTGTTTATTGGTATAGGGGGATGGGTGTCTGCTTTGCATCCCGATAGTATAGTATACTAGCATTTTGAAAATTACTCAACTTTCCTTTTTACTATAGGGCGAAAGAGTGCTACAATAGGTGTGACTATTATGCGCGGGAATCATGCGCTATTTACTGGAATGACAGGAGGTATGACGATGAGAAGTTTACTGATAAAAGATACCACAAAGGAAGAAAGAATGGCGATCATTGAAGAATCTGTGGGCGGTGATGCAGGTGGCTGTGATGGATGTTCGGCAGGAATCCTAAAAATGTACGAACCGTATATTGAAGGGGAAATGGAATTGCGAGAATGCAATATGGCGTTTCGTGCACACTATATTTCGGGGAAGGAACATCCGACGAAAAACGGCTGCGGGTATATGTAACGTATGAAAAAAAATATCTATTTTTGCAAAAAGAAGCATAATTATAATGCTAGGGATAATTTGGGGATGCATTAGTTTTATCTGGCTGGGATATAGTATCTTAACAGCAGGTAATCTTATGGAAGAACCCGGGTCTATTGATTACGTTGCGGAAGGCGAAGCTATGCGGATATATGGTTTCATAGGATGTGCTTTGTATGTTCTTGCCTTTTGTCCAATATTGTATTCGCTGTATAAACACAAACAGTCTATTGCTGCATTTTTGTTATCTATGCTTTTTGGGGGCGGCATTTGTGGAGTGTATTTATTTGTACTCCGCTAACGCCAATATAACGCAAACTTCCGGTATGAGAAGCTTGAGAATATAAATGAAAACAGGAGGAACTTAGAGAATGAAGTTTGAGAAGATTGATAAAAAGGAAGAAGGTAAATTTATTACCCGTTATGATATTACTTATAAGACGGTAGATGATACGACAAAGATATATGAAATGATCAGCCGCAACCGTAATGTTCAAACAAGAGAAGAGCTTCGTGGCAATAAGCCGGATGCAGTTGTGCTGATGGTCACTGATGAGAGTGGGGAGAAAATCGTTTTGAACAAAGAATTCCGTATGGCGGCAGGTACGTGGGTTTATAATTTCCCGGCGGGATTGATCGATCCCGGCGAGGTGCCGGAGCAGAGTGCGAAGCGCGAGTTGTGGGAAGAAACGGGGTTAGAACTATATGAGATCAATGATGAGTTGGGACTCAGCTATAGTGCGGTTGGGTTCAGCAATGAGATGAATGTATGTGTCATCGGAAAAGCACGTGGTGAATTCCGCCAAAGCACATCTAATGTGGAAGAAATTGAAGCAGGATGGTACACCAAAGAAGAAGTACGGAATCTGTTAAAGACAGAACGATTTGCGGCGAGAACACAAGCATACTGTTATCTTTGGGCAAATAAATAACGCCAACTTCCCATGCCCGAAGTTGGCGTATATAGGCAGCTAACTCATAGATACTACGGTGAGAATGTCATTCTGTACGAAAAAGCGGACAGTAACGCCGGCGAACTCAAACGCATAGATGCGTTCCGGATCGTTTTGGTAAGAAGGGCGAGGATCTTGAGCCAGCACTTTTTCCAGAGAAAGAAGCTTTTCGGCAGGCAATACTTGGCCCGCATTGTCCGGAAGTATTACGTGCAGCAAATGAACTTCTACGCTGTCTGTAAAACCACCCGTAGCCAGCGGTTTACAGTCGGCATACGGAAGATATGGTTTTATATCATAGATCGGGGTGCGGTCCATGAGATCGGCACCCGTTATTTCCAGGATTGGTCCATCTTCTCTTGAAAAAATAATGTCCTGTAATTCTACACAAGAAAGCGCCAGTGAATTTAGTCGAAATGGAGATCTCGTTGCAAATACTCCCATGCGCTTATTGCCGCCAAGTTTGGGCGGACGAACGGTAGGTGACCATTCCCCACGTATTGTTTCTGAAAATTCCCAGATCAGCCATAAATGAGAAAAATCTTCCAAGCCGCGGACCGCATCGCGATTGCGGTATTCCGGTTCAAATATGATACGGCTGCGTAACTCCGGAACCAGACCGCTCTGTCGTGGAATGCCAAACTTTCCCGGAAAATCAGAATGTATCCGGGCAATCGGATGAATTTCCATGTTTTCCTCCTGTCACTGATATCAATTATTCAAAATGTCGCTGATATCTTTTGCTCAAAATGTCGCTGATATCAATTATTCAATATGTCACTGATATCATTTATCATTTCATCATCTTTCAGGCGGAAAAGAAATTCCACGCGACGAGATGCATTTTGATCTTCTTTGCCATCCTTATCCAATATAGGATTGCTAAAGGACTTGCCGTTTGCCGTCACAATTTTGCGTAGTTTCGTGATCTTGGCAGTCGACAGCACTTTCTTGTTTTCATCCAAGCAGAAAGTTGCGACAGACAAGGCCCTTTTTTGGGACAGCTCCAGATTATATAAATAATCTCCCTGTGTATCTGTGTGTCCTTCAATAATAATCTCTGAGATATAATCATTAAATTGCTTGTCTGTTAATACGCCAATATACTTTGGTAAAAACTTTTGCAGCAATTCTTCACCCGACGCTTTCAACGCAAATTGTCCGGAATCAAACAAAATGCTTGAGTCAAGCGCGATGGATCCGGTCTTTTCATCGACTTTCACACTGAGATCCGTACCGTCAAACTCTTTCTTGAGAGCCTCGATCAGTTCCGTTCGAATACCAATCAATTTGTCTAACTGTTCCTGTTGCTCCTGCAGTTGTTCCTGTTGGCTTTGAACCAAAGCCTGCTGCTGCTTTAATTCCTCTTGTTTTTGCTCATAACGTCTTTGCGATTGCAGCATTGTAAACGAAATGATCAACACAAAGATCAACAAAAGAGCAGCCATCATATCGGAATAGGAAAGCCAATAACTGGTTTCCTCCAAATGTCTTTTCTTTTTTCTGCGCATAATAAACCTCTTTTCTGTACGCGGAACCGAGTGGTGTTACTGTCTGAGTGCCCGAGCAATCTTATCAGCTACTTCATCACTAAATTTCTCCATCATCTTCTCTGTCTGCATCATTTGCAAAGCCTGATAATCCAAGAAAATATTTGCCGCATTATTTTGTGCACGGGGTGCGACATATTTATGGTAACTGTCCAAAAAATCGTCCATGGCATTATAAGCATCTTCTAAGTTTTTCTTGTAAACAAAGTTAAATACCAAAGAAAATACCATACCATAAATAGATGTGTGGAACGCGATCTTGATACCATTCATCAACTGCGGAATGCTGTCCGTAATTGCGGACGCACTGCCGGTATTAAAATTCTGAAGACCAAACGACAGACCGATAAAAGTACCCAAAATACCAAGACCGGTCATTACGCCGGGAACAATGCTGATCAATCCACATTTCATTACACTGTCAATGTAATATTCATTCAGATAATCATCAATATCGCATTGGGCACTTCGCTCTAACATCGTTAATCTTCTGCGCTCCTCGCAATATTCACGAAAACGTGTATCTGCCAATTTGTTACCAAAGAGCTTTGGATTATCTTTATAATCATCCCACAAATAATCGCCTTTGCGTTTGAAGTCAGTCTGAAAGTTGCGTGCCGCAAGATGCAGGCTAGCCATCATCCGATTAGCAGGCATGAAACAATGTGTCGTAGAATACAAAATAATCCCGCCGACAATTAAAAACATTCCAATATTAATGATAATGTTGGCGATATCAAGCCCTGAACCCGTAAACACGTTCAGATATACGGCCAAAGCCAGCATAATAAAATATACAGGGAATAAAATCCCCTCACTACCAAAAGATTTCATAGGTACCCTCCAATGTTTGCTTTGCTGCAAAAAACCAGCGACCATCCCCCTGTTCTAAAGAAACCGGGCGTATGTCAAAAGCTGATGCCTTGCAGTCGTATAATGTAACGTGTGCCCGATGGCACAACATATATACTATACAAAGTTTGGGGGAGAAAGTCAAAAGGTGGGCGGGGCGGTGCACTGCATATGAGAGGATTTCGTAAAATAGAAAATGTTATGTTATCTATTACGATAAAAGAGAAAGGATGAAAAGCAAATGGCACTAATTAGTTGCCCGGAATGCAACCGGGAAATTTCGGATACCGTAAGAAAATGTCCGAATTGTGGATACAAAATCAAAAATCACCGATCCCCAAAAAACCAAAATTGTTGAAAAATACGATTTAGTACGTTTTATGGGACAATAAATGTGCTATAATAGTGGCATGTCATAAAAGAATGTGTAGAGAATCCACACTAAGACAAGTAATGTTAAATTTTGTACCAAGAAATCTACGATAGGTATGCGTATAAGAGATGGGAGGGTAAATGGCAAAACGACCGAATCAAAGGCTAAAATTGTTGTATTTAGCAAAGATTATGCTTCGACTGACGGATGATGAACATGGTTTACAGGTAGAACAGATTATCAATGAGTTGGCCAAGTATGACATTGCGGCAGAGAGAAAGAGTATATATTCTGATTTAGAAGCTCTGCAATTGTTTGGAATTGATATTGAAAAAAAGCACATAGGACGATATGTATATTATTGTGTAGGAAATCGAAATTTGGAATTGGCAGAATTGAAACTTTTGGTAGACGCGGTACAGTCTTCTAAATTTATCACAGAGAAGAAATCCAGCCAGCTTATAGAGAAACTGGAACGCTACGTTAGTCAATACGAAGCGAAACAGTTAAATCAACAGGTATATGTTCACGGTCGGATAAAAACCATGAATGAAAGTATCTACTATAATGTAGATGAAATACATAATGCAATTACAGCAGACGTAATGATTTCATTTCAATATTTTCAGTGGAATTTGAAAAAGGAGATGGAGCCAAGACACGAAGGAGAGAGATACGTAATATCTCCGTGGGGGCTGATTTGGGATAATGAGAATTATTATATGGTAGGATATGACGCAAAGGCTGAGCTTGTCAAGCATTTTCGAGTCGACAAGATGTTACGTATTCAACCGATGAAATGCAAAAGAAAAGGTCAAAAGTTATTTCCACAGGGAAATATAGCAAACTACGCAGAGAAACATTTTGGAATGTTTTCGGGAAAAGAGGAATCGGTCACGCTGCTTTGTCAAAATGAGTTTATAGGTGTGATCATAGATAGATTTGGAAGAGACGTTAAAATTCGCCCGGTGGATGAGGATCACTTTCAAGCAAAAGTTGAAGTGGTTGTCAGTAATAATTTTTTTGGATGGGTGTTAGGATTAGGAGAAGGGGTTACATTGATCGGTCCAGAGGATGTGGCGGCATCTTTGCGCGAGGAAGTGCAAAGAATGTATGAGCAGTATCGATAAGAAAGTGTTAGCAACTGGGAGAGGATAGTGAATTAGAGAATGTGGTAAAGTGTGTAAGGGAAGGAGGTAAAGATATGATCGCACATATTTCAGAGGATGGGTGCAATAGAATACAGACAGTAGTAGAACATACAGAAGGAGTTTATGAGTTGTGCGCCAAAAAGGCACAAAAGATACACATTGCCAATATTGCAAGGCTGTGCGCTATATTTCATGATATTGGAAAGGAAAAGCAAAGATTTCAGGATTATATTTTGGCGGATGAGATACAACAGAAATCCTTAAAAGGAAAAATAGAACACTCATCAGCAGGGGCAAAATATATTTATGATCATTATCATGGAAGTACAGAGCTAGTATGTAAATTGTTGGCAGAATTGGTATCTTACGCCATTGCTGCGCATCATGGTATGTTTGATAAAGTTAATGAAGAGGGAGAATTATATTGGAAAAAGCGTTTGGAACGGGCACAAGACTATGATGAAGTGTGTGAAAATGCTAAGAGGGATATTTTTGTGCACTATGATATTGACAAAATACTAGAAGGGGCAAAAGATGAACTGGATTTTTGGCTTGGAAGATTTGTAGTGCTTTCAGGACATAACAAAGAAGAAATGTACTTTTACTTTTCGTGCTTACAAAGACTATTGCTGTCTGTTTTGATTGATGCAGATTGGGAAGATACAGCAAATTTTATGACGAATAAGCAGGAAGATGAGAAGGATGCTGAAGTAGTAAACATTTTTGAAAAAGCTGCTAAAAATTTTGATCAATATATGGTAGATCTAAAAGAAAAATTCAAAGAAGAACCGAGGGGGGAGCAGGAGCGTGAAATATATAGGATACGAAATGCAATTCAAAAGGAATGTTCGGAGTTTGCAGGGTGCTCAGCGGGAATCTATTGTTTATCGATTCCAACGGGTGGAGGAAAAACATTGAGTGGACTTGCTTATGCATTAACTTATGCTAAGCAACATCCGGAAACGGAAAGGATTGTTTATGTAGCACCTTATATTTCGGTTATTGAACAAAATGTAGATATTATTAAGGATGCAGTGGGAAATGCAAATTGGGTATTGGAACATCATTCTAATGTAATTGCGGAGGGTGAACATCAAGATGAGGAGTCCAATATGTGGATGGATATCAATTGGGACGAACCGTTTGTATGTACAACCTTTGTACAGTTTATGAATACGCTATTTTCAGACAAAAAGCAGGCGATTCGGAGAATGCACCGTTTAGCAAATGCGGTCATTATTATAGATGAGGTGCAGGCTATGCCAATAAAGTGCATTTACACCTTTAACTCGATGATAAATTTCTTAAATGAGGTATGTGGTGCAAATGTTGTTTTATGTACAGCAACTCAACCACAATTAGACAATGCTAGATTGGAACATAGGATTCGTTATTCAGAGCCGACGGAAATGGTAGGGAATATAGAAACTAGATTTAAGCAATTTGATCGAGTTGATATTGTGTCTCCACAACACAAGGGAGCCGTTTCATTTGAGGAACTGGCAGAACATATCTTGACAAACCTTCAAAGATACCAATCAATTTTGGCGGTATTAAACACCAAGTCGGCTGTGAAGTATCTATATGAATGTTTGTTAGAGCATGTTTCGGATGAATTGGAGTTTTATTATTTGACAACAAATTTATGTGCGGAACATAGGAGTGATGTGATTCGTGATATAAAGCAATTATGTAAAAGAAAGGATCGTAAATGCATTGTTGTTAGTACCAATTTGATAGAAGCAGGCGTAGATATTTCTTTTGAATGTGTTTACCGTTCTATGGCGGGATTAGATAGCATTGCGCAATCAGCAGGACGATGTAATCGGAACGGTGAATTAGACAGAGGTGTACTGTATATGGTTGATGTTGCCGACGAAAACAAGGGGAAAATGAAGGAATTACTTTCTGCTATTAATGCAACGGAACATGTGCTTTATAATAGAGGGAACACCAAGGATTTGTTGGCACCTTCTGTAATGACAGAATATTATAATTTCTTTTATTTGACGCAAGAGCAACGGGAACAAATGAAATTTCCGATAAAGCGGTTTGATACCGATATTTATCGTTTGTTGTATGCAGGATTTGAGAGTGAGGATAAGACAATTGTGGATTATATAAATAATGCAGCATATAAGACGGTTGGAAGAGAGTATCAAGTGATCGACCAAAATATGGTAGGTGTGATTGTTCCGTATAAAAAGGGCAGAGAGGTCATTCATAATATGCAGCAGGTGAATAGCTATCAGGAAATGCAGAAATGGATCCGAATTGCGCAACGATATACGGTAAATATACCGTACTACCGGTTGAAGCAATATATGGACCAAGGAATTATATATTGTTGTAGTGATAAATTTCCGGAAATCTATTTTGCTTCACTAGGTGGCTATCATTCAAAAATGGGATTTACAGGAGAAATTGAAGATATGATTTTTTGAAAGGAGATAAGAAATGGAGTACAAGAATCAAATAGAATATAAGGTGTATGGGAGATATGCATTATTTACAGATCCTCTCACGAAAACGGGAGGTGAGAAATTTACATATCAAATTCCGACTTATCAAGCATTAAAGGGAATTACAGAATCTATTTATTGGAAACCGACTTTTATATGGGTAATTGATTCTGTTCGTATCATGAACACGATACAGACAGAATCAAAAGGCATGCGTCCAATTAAGTATAGTGGTGGAAATGATTTGGCAAGTTATACTTACTTGAAAGATGTAGAATACCATGTGAAGGCGCATTTTGAATGGAATGAAAATCGTCCGGAATTACAGGCAGATAGAAATGAGGACAAGCATTATCAGATAGCGAAGCGTATGATTGAACGCGGTGGAAGAAGGGATATATTCTTGGGTACTCGTGAATGTCAGGGATATGTGGAGCCATGCAGGTTTAAGGATGATATGGGAGCGTACGATAACACGGACCTATCGTTTGGTGTAATGCTGCATGGAATTACATACCCCGATGAAGTCTACAAGAAAGAGGAAAAAGATCATATGACAATTCGATTGTGGAATGCTCAAATGCGACAGGGAGTTATTAACTTTCCAAGACCAGAGGAATGTACGATGTTTCGTGATGGTGGAAAATTGGAAATGAAGAAGTTTGGAGACAATAACTTTTCGGGACTAAAAGAATTTGAAGGAGGTGAGTGACATGGCTTGGATGAAAAGGCTAGCAGAGACATATGATTTATATCAAGATTTGGCGGGGATTGTAAAAGATGGTCAGCCGGTTCTCTTGCCAGTGTCACATTCGACTATCAATGCCCAAATTGAAGTGACACTTAATGAAGCAGGGGAATTTGTTATGGGAAAAGTGGTTGAAAAAGGAGACGAAGTTACGATTATACCGGTTACAGAAGATTCGGCTGCAAGAAGCAGCGGCGTGGCACCACATCCACTTTGTGATAAATTATGCTATGTCGCAGGTGACTATTCTCTATTTGTTGTTGACGGCAAGAAGAAAAAGCAGGATAAAACAGAATATTACAATAAATATATGGATCAATTATGCAAATGGGTTAATTCACCTTTTTCCCATCCAATGGTTGCCGCTATTTATCAATATTTGCAAAAAGCAAGTTTGATTCAGGATCTGGTCGATTGCGGTGTGCTGAAATTAGATGAAAATGAAATGTTAGATCATCAAATTAAAATACATGGAAATGAACAAAAGGAGGCTGCTGTACGGTTTCAAGTATATCTGCCAAATGAAGAAAGCCGGGTGTGGAGAAATAGGGAATTATACGAAAAATATATACAGTATTATAATGCCGGCTTAGAGTACAAAGATGTTTGTTATGTGTCAGGGGCGATAGAATATTGTACGGTTAAACATCCGGTTAAAATACGAAATACAGCAGATAAGGCAAAATTAATTTCTGAAAATGACAAAACAGGCTTTACCTATCGTGGACGATTTGGTGATAAAAATGAAGCAGCGGTACGAAATAATGATAAGACTAGTGCAATGGCGGTTGGATATACAACTTCACAGAAAGCGCATAATGCTTTGAAATGGCTATTGCAAAAACAAGGATATCGTAGGGATGGATCAGCTTTTGTCAGTTGGGTAGCTAATAGAGATGTTGAGTTGCCAGATATTGGTAAAGATTCAATACATGCATATGAAAAATTAATTGCACCGGATGGGTGGGAAAGTTTTTTTAAGGAGCCGGTAAAGGCAGATCCATATGATACAGGAAAACGAAATGCCATGAAATTAAATAAGGCGATGCAGGGGTATGCTCAACAGATAACTATGGATGACAAGGTTATTATGATCGCGTTAGATGCAGCAACTACGGGACGAATGTCCATTGCATATTATGATGAGATGGGAGGAACACAATATATAGATGCCTTACAATATTGGTATACGCATTGTTGTTGGCAGAGATGGTTTAAATATGGGAAGGATAAAAAAGGTCAATGGATAGTAAGTGCTCCATCGCTACGGGAAATCGCCTTGACATGCTATGGAGTATTGCGAGAGAAAACAATAGAATCCGATGATAATGTATTAAGATTAACCATAAAAAGATTGCTGCCATGTATAACAAAGCAGGCGGAATTACCCAAAGATTTAATAAGAGCAGCGGTAGTAAATACATCAAGGCCGTTGGCTTATTATAATACAAGCAATGGATTTTTCTTATGGAAAAATCAGATGCTAAGTGTAACATGTGCAATGATACGCTATCAATATGAGAAGAGGAAAGGAGATGGGAAAATGAATAGTTTTTTAGAAGACAATGCGAGTGACAGAAATGTTTTGTTTGGGCGTTTGCTTGCTATATATGATTATATGGAAGAGCAGGCAATGCCTGATCGTGAAGAAAAGGGGCATCAAACGAATGCTAAAAGATATTGGAATTCGTTTAGTATGCGTCCTGCTACAACCTTGAAAACATTACAGTCTAATTTAGTACCGTATAGAAGAAAGTTAAATTCTTATCAAGAATATCGTTTTGATCAATGGATTGAACAGATTATGGTACAGCTTGCAGAAAATGGTTACGATAATCGTGCATTATCCGAAAACTATTTGCCGGGATACTATTTGCAAATGAAGATGATGAGAGAACATTTTTCTTCAAGAACAAACAAAGAAGAGTAGGAGGAAGAAATCATGGAAACATTTACAAACAAAGTTGATTTCGCAGTAATCATTATGGTAAATAATGCGAATCCAAATGGGGATCCACTTAATGGAAACAGACCGCGCGAAACTTATGATGGATATGGGGAGATTTCGGATGTATGTATCAAACGAAAGATTCGAAATCGTCTGCAGGACATGGGAGAAAAGATCTTTGTACAGAGCGAGGAGCGAGCTGATGATGGATGGGAAAGTTTATCCGATCGGGCAAAAAATAATGAAAAACTAAAGAAAGCACTCAAAGAGAAAGATAGAGAGCAATATCGTCAAGCGGCATGTGAGGAATGGATAGATGTGCGCGCATTTGGTCAGGTATTTGGTTTTAATGATCAGAAAGGCATGTCAGAAGGAATACGCGGACCGGTTTCCATTCAATCGGCATTTAGTGTTTGCCCTGTCATGATTGATAGTATGCAGATTACCAAAAGTGTTAATGGAGCGGGGAAAGGAAAAGCAAGTGATACAATGGGAATGAAGCATAAGGTAACTTCAGCTATGTATGTTGCGAAAGGGAGCATTAACCACCAGCTTGCACAGAAGACCGGATTTACCGATGAGGATGCAGAGAAGATTAAAGAAGCATTGCGAACTTTGTTTGTAAATGATGCTTCTGCCGCAAGACCTGATGGAAGTATGGAAGTATGCAAGGTGTATTGGTGGAGACATAATTGTCCAATGGGTCAGTATTCCTCTGCAAAGGTACATAGAAGCTTAAAAATCAGTGCAAATACAGAATTGCCAAAGTGTTTTGAGGACTATTCTATTACGGTTGAGGCATTGGATGGATTAGAACCAGAAGTGATTGAAGGTGTATAAAATGGATGAGGACGAGTATTTGATGCTTTCAGGTCTTCAGCATTTTGCGTTTTGTCGTAGGCAATGGGCTCTTATCCATGTGGAACAGCAGTGGGCGGAGAACTATCAAACCACTGCTGGAGAGCTTATGCATGAAAGGGCGCATGATGAAGCATTGATTGAAAAAAGGAAGAACAAAATTATAACTCGTGGCTTGCGAATTTCATCTTCTACTTTGGGATTAACAGGTCAATGTGATGTAGTAGAGTTTCATCGAGATGCGGATGGAATTACATTATGGGAATATGATGGGAAATGGAAGATTATTCCCATTGAATATAAACATGGTGAGCCAAAACAGGGGCAGGAAGATGAGATTCAGTTATGTGCACAAGCTATGTGCTTAGAAGAGATGTTTCTGACGACTGTTACGGAAGGATATTTGTATTATGGTGAGAATAGACATCGCACCAAAGTGATATTTACAGATCAATTACGGAAGGCAACAATACGGTGTGCACAGGAGATGCATGAATTATTTCGGAGGGGTTATACACCGAAGGTCAGACGAGAAAAGAAGTGTAGATCTTGTTCGCTGAAAGACATATGTATGCCGGCTTTACAGTCAAAGTGTGATGTTGGAGTATATATTCAGCATTATATACAGGGACAGGACGAGGACTAAACATGAAAAAATTATTAAATACATTGTATGTGGTAAACGAAGAAGCTTATTTGACGCTTGATGGCGAAAATATAGTAGTAAATGTGAATGGAAAAATATTGGGGCGAGTACCATTACATACATTGGAAGCTATTATTTGTTTTTCTTACAAGGGCGCATCGCCAGCGTTAATGGGAGCGTGTCTCCAGCGAGGAGTTGGTCTTAGCTTTTTTCTTCCTAATGGACGCTTTCAAGCATCTATTGATGGGTGGGAGCAAGGAAATGTGTTGCTCAGAAAAGAACAATATCGTATTTCAGATGATTTAGAACGAAGTTTTTATTATGCACAAAATATGATATTAGGGAAAGTGTTTAACGGAAGGTGGTGTTTGGAAAGGACATTAAGAGATCACAAGATGAGGGTTGATTCTGAAAAAATTAAAACTGTTTCAGATGAAATGAGACTTGGTCTGCAGAAAATAAGTCAGATGGAGAATATGGATTCTTTGCGCGGAGTGGAAGGGCAATTAGCGGAGCGATATTTTTCGGTGTTTGATCACTTGATAATTAATCAAAAGGAAGATTTTGTATTTAAAACACGGAGTCGACGACCGCCATTGGATAGAGTGAATGCGTTGTTGTCATTCTGTTATACAGTGCTTGCAAATGATTGTGCAAATGCGTTAAAAAGCGTTGGACTTGATCCTTATGTGGGGTTCATGCATAGAGATAGACCGGGGAGAAAATCATTGGCTTTAGATTTGCTGGAGGAGTTACGAGCATGTATGGCAGATCGATTTGTGATAACTTTGATCAACAAAAAAATCATACAGTCAGAACATTTCGTATATCAAAAGGATGGGGCCACTTTGTTAAATGATAAGGGGAGGAAACTTTTCTTCTCGGCGTGGCAATCACGAAAGAAAGAAACCTTGAAGCATCCATACTTAAATGAGAAGGTAGAGTGGGGCTTAGTGCCGTATGCACAAGCATTATTGTTGGCGCGAACTATTCGGGGAGATTTAAAAGAATATCCGCCATTTTTTTGGAAATAGGGGTGGTAATGATGATGGTTTTGATCACATATGATGTATCTACAGAGGATAATGCAGGAAAAACAAGACTGAGAAAGGTTGCAAGGGAATGTGTCAATTATGGACAGCGAGTACAAAATTCTGTATTTGAATGTTTATTGGATGCGTCTCAGGCATTGTTGTTGAAGAAGCATCTCTTGGAATTAATTGACTTGGAAAAAGATAGTCTTAGATTTTACTATATAGGGAACAATTATCGTGACAAAATTGAGTATTATGGAGCCAAGACGTCTTATGACCCAGAAGGGTTATTGATGATTTAATAGCTAGTGCGACAGTGGTGCTAACAAAAAGTGTAAGGGGACTCGCACCTGCATTTGGACGGTTTTGTTATGGTGATGTAGGCGGTGTTTGTTGCTAAAGAGACAAAAATTATGTAATATAGATAAAAATACACAGATATTATATTAGTTGTTTGTGTGTTTTTGCAGTCGCTCCCCTCGCGGGAGCGTGGATTGAAATAATTTTTGACATGGTTGTATTTTGCAAGCTGGTTTGTCGCTCCCCTCGCGGGAGCGTGGATTGAAATTATTGGAACTCAGTAGGAAAAAACGGCAGTGTAATGTCGCTCCCCTCGCGGGAGCGTGGATTGAAATTCCAATCCGAGTGGGTCAAAAATACTATTCCCTGGTCGCTCCCCTCGCGGGAGCGTGGATTGAAATCAACCTAGTGGAGATATTACAGCAGAATCTACCATGTCGCTCCCCTCGCGGGAGCGTGGATTGAAATCTGAATGATTTTTTTCCACTCCTGAATCTCCATGTCGCTCCCCTCGCGGGAGCGTGGATTGAAATTTTATGATATTTTTCAATATAGCATAAAGTAATTGTCGCTCCCCTCGCGGGAGCGTGGATTGAAATCTCTCTTTGCACAGTCTCATATTGACGATCCAAAGTCGCTCCCCTCGCGGGAGCGTGGATTGAAATGGAAGAGGGATTTAATTTGCAGCAGAGGGGAAGCTGTCGCTCCCCTCGCGGGAGCGTGGATTGAAATGCACTTTTTTTGTTTTAAACAGTAAAAAGTGTACAAGTCGCTCCCCTCGCGGGAGCGTGGATTGAAATCAGAGCAGAGAAAAAAACATCCATGATTATTTTTGTCGCTCCCCTCGCGGGAGCGTGGATTGAAATTTAACCTTACAATGGAGGATTGCCCATATCGCAGTCGCTCCCCTCGCGGGAGCGTGGATTGAAATCACATCCGATCTTTAATAGTGAAGAAACTGGAACAGTCGCTCCCCTCGCGGGAGCGTGGATTGAAATCATTACTTCTGCAACATAAAATAGAATTGTCGCATGTCGCTCCCCTCGCGGGAGCGTGGATTGAAATTATTTTCCATGATTACATGTCAGAAAATCGAATGTCGCTCCCCTCGCGGGAGCGTGGATTGAAATCTGCTGAATAATCAAGCGTGTTTTTTGAATATCGTCGCTCCCCTCGCGGGAGCGTGGATTGAAATAGGGAAGAAACCAACATAAAGCGTCATAGGATAACCGTCGCTCCCCTCGCGGGAGCGTGGATTGAAATTGCAATCGTTTTTATAGACAGATACAACATGGTCCGTCGCTCCCCTCGCGGGAGCGTGGATTGAAATCTTGAAGATCACAGACAAAGACGGCAAGAAATTAGTCGCTCCCCTCGCGGGAGCGTGGATTGAAATAAGTTTGTAGCGGCAATTATCTGTATGGGTGTAGGGTCGCTCCCCTCGCGGGAGCGTGGATTGAAATTTCTTTCGTAGGCGTAAATTTATCGAAAGTGATCCGTCGCTCCCCTCGCGGGAGCGTGGATTGAAATTCGACTATCGAAATGCGTCCATTAGGTACGGATGTCGCTCCCCTCGCGGGAGCGTGGATTGAAATTAAGCGTATCGCTTGGCACCCTGTGTGACAAAACTAGTCGCTCCCCTCGCGGGAGCGTGGATTGAAATGTGATCGTGTTGGCAAGGTGTGGTTGCTGGGGAGTCGCTCCCCTCGCGGGAGCGTGGATTGAAATCGCAAAGGATCTTATAAGTTTGTTTGCGGTAATGGTCGCTCCCCTCGCGGGAGCGTGGATTGAAATTGCTTTTATTAATAATCGAGATACCGTAGCATGGACGTCGCTCCCCTCGCGGGAGCGTGGATTGAAATATGCGGGGCATGCAGTAGTAGGCAGTCGTGGGGCGTCGCTCCCCTCGCGGGAGCGTGGATTGAAATGGTGATAAAGATCGCTGTTGAGCTGTCACCAAACGTCGCTCCCCTCGCGGGAGCGTGGATTGAAATGTTGAAATGATCTTTCAAGATATGTATAATGCTATGACGTCGCTCCCCTCGCGGGAGCGTGGATTGAAATTGAAACGCCAACATGGGATGAAAAGACTGGAATTTGTCGCTCCCCTCGCGGGAGCGTGGATTGAAATCCTTTCCTCCCTTTGCACAGTCTCATACTGACGGTCGTCGCTCCCCTCGCGGGAGCGTGGATTGAAATTCCATAACATAACGTGTTTTACCAGTCCCAGTAGGACGTCGCTCCCCTCGCGGGAGCGTGGATTGAAATCTTGTTATAGAAATCTAGGAGAGCCTGAATGTCGCTCCCCTCGCGGGAGCGTGGATTGAAATTTCGATAGCCATGTTGAAAAAGTACCTAAGGCATTGTCGCTCCCCTCGCGGGAGCGTGGATTGAAATAATATTAGTAATACCAGATTTAATTGTTGTCTTGTCGCTCCCCTCGCGGGAGCGTGGATTGAAATTACTTCACAAGGTAGAAATCTAATATCCTATCCATGTCGCTCCCCTCGCGGGAGCGTGGATTGAAATCGATAAGTTTGGAATTGGTAAATTACATCTTGAGTCGCTCCCCTCGCGGGAGCGTGGATTGAAATGTATTATATCAATGAGTATAGATTTTGAAAATATGTCGCTCCCCTCGCGGGAGCGTGGATTGAAATTCCATTAGCTGGGAGATCCCTCGTCATCACCCACGTCGCTCCCCTCGCGGGAGCGTGGATTGAAATACGTGAAACATTGCAATAAAAAAGGGAGTATATGCGTCGCTCCCCTCGCGGGAGCGTGGATTGAAATAACGCAATGGCGTTACTTTTCGGAACACCCGATACGTCGCTCCCCTCGCGGGAGCGTGGATTGAAATCAATTTATTCGTGAACATTTGGAAAAAATCGCTGTCGCTCCCCTCGCGGGAGCGTGGATTGAAATTCATATGCGATAGCGTATGACTTACCTGCCCCAGTCGCTCCCCTCGCGGGAGCGTGGATTGAAATTAAAAATCGCTTTTGTTGTCCGTAGTCGCATGGAGTCGCTCCCCTCGCGGGAGCGTGGATTGAAATAAGTGGAAAGGGGGCTGCAGCTTTGACTATTACGTCGCTCCCCTCGCGGGAGCGTGGATTGAAATATTGCAAGAATGGAGAAATGCGTTAAAACAGCAAAGTCGCTCCCCTCGCGGGAGCGTGGATTGAAATTTTTTTATACTATAAGAAGACGGTTGGAATGTTTATTCCACTGCTGAGAAATGGACAGGAAAAAATGGTTAGCGTTTCTGTTGTTGGGGAAGACAGAATCATTTATATATCTTCTGATATGTTCAAACTATATGAACAGGGATTAAGTGAACCTGATGGAATTAGACTAAAAAAGAGTTTTATTTAAGTTTGTGCTCGGAGGAAGTATGTTATGTTTGATCCATGGTTGAAGATATGTCTAGTTCTGAAAAAGCACCGGATGTTGCAGCAACACTTAAATGCGATAATACGAGTGGGATAAGCTGCTCGAAAACAATGAATAATCTTGTGGCTGTATCGAAACACACAAGAATATGGAGTGAAAGAAAATTGGATAACAACCGTTTTGGAAAATCTTTCGAGAAACCGGATGCAAAGAATTAGAGCTGCTTCCTTGGTCGAACAAGCTGCCAGTGGAATGCAGATAGTAACTTTAATGATATGTGGTAAAAGGCAAATGGAAATTCCCAGCAAATATAGAGCTAATATATACGCATATTTGTTTATTGGGATGGAAGATTAAAAGGGTGATCTGCAGATCTCTGAAAATGGTAGAAAGATAATGTAAAATAGTGAAAAAATAGTGTAATTTTAATGGAAAAATTAGCACTCTTGTGATATAATGAGCCTCAGAGAAAAACAAGCGGATGCGAAGCAGACAGTTGTTTTTCTTGGATCATTAACGAGCAAATAAGCTTGTGAAACAAGCGAATAAGTTCTGAAAGAGCGGATTTGTGAGTTTGATAAAAGGCTAATTGATGTTTGATATAATATACGTATCAGGAGGGTGCTTTTTTATGATTAAAGTAACTTTGTCAAATGAAATATTAAAGTATATTACGGAGATAGATAAAAACAGGTATAAAGCATCAGAAGTTTCGTTGCCTATTGCGGTAGCAAGTAAGTTGCGGAAAAATTCAAAGAAGAAAAGTTCCTATGCATCTACTAAAATTGAGGGGAATCCTTTATCGGAGAAGCAGGTGGATGAGGTTATAGATAGCGATGAACGAAAACACTATCTTAAACCGGAGCAGGAGGTTCGTAATTATTTCCTGGCACTGAATTATTTGGAAGAGAAAGCGGCAAAGAAGGAGAGGTTTTCCAAGAAACTGATATTGGATGTACAGAAGTATGTTGAAAAGGGAGCTTCAAAAGAAAAAATCGGACTTCGAGGACCAATGCCCCCCGGAGTATTATTTGCTGTATATGATTCACAAACAGGGAATCCTGATTATATTCCTCCGGAATATATTGATATACCGGATCTGTTGGATGAATTGGTGGAATATGTGAATGAAACAGATGATCACCCGCTCATAATTGCAGCTGTAGTGCATTATCAGCTTGTAACAATTCATCCATTTGAAGATGGAAATGGGCGGACCGCAAGGCTGCTCTCGGGATATATTTTAGATATCAACGGATATGGTTTTAACGGAATTGGCTCATTAGAAGAGTACTTCGCATATGATATTGATGAATACTATGAATCAATCCAGATGGGGCTGCCTGCACTGTATTATTCGGGACGGGAGAATCCTTCGCATCCTGAGATTTGGATCAATTATTTCCTTCGCATGGTGTTGCTATACTCAAATAAGGTTTGCGAATTGTCGGAGAGTTCAAACAACGAAGAATTGGAAGGAAGCCTTTCGTATCTAAAAGGGAAAGAGAAGGAATTGCTCTTGCTACTCATGAAGAACTATAAAAGAGAGTTCACGCCGATCGAAGTCAGCAAAGAGCTTAAGGTTACAAATAAGACTGTAATCAATCGACTTGCAACACTTGTAAAAAATGGTTTCGTCCTTCCGAATTTGGTTAAGGAACGTATACGTTCCTATGAACTTTCTGATTTTACCAAGCAGAATGAGAAGGAGATAAGAACGCTTTTGAAGTGAGGCGGGAGATTGATGAAATAATGGATGGCAAAGTGGATAACAAAATTATAAAAAATTCCGCCCGCTTTTGTGCTATAATTTATAAGTAGATGGAGTCGTGAGGAGGTGATGTATCATGCTTGCCGACGATGAGATTAGAGAAATTTGCTGAAAATTATCACGACCAGGAATTGGAAACAAAGGACTTTCGTGAAGTGGTCAGTTATATTGTGAGACATGATAAGAAGATGTTGCGCAATTTTAAGAAAAGAACAAAGATGGACAAAATATTTGAGGAAATCGAGAAAAATGAATGTTCTGATTAATAGGGAAAGGTAGGTAGAATACTATGGATTTTTTTGGTTGGGAAGATTTGGACGGGGACGGTCATGTTGATGAAGTTGAGAGCCTGCTTGCAGACGATCTTATGTGTACGAATGATGAGGAACGTGAAATGAATGATGGAATCGGAGGTTTGGGTCCAACCTCTGGGGCGTTTGGGCTGGAAAGTGGTCTTGACGGCGATGTGGATGAGGAATTTCATGATGGACTGGAAATAGATTTACTGAATGCTGATATTGATCCGGATGATTTTCGGTTAATGGATGAGGAGGAAAGACTCGAGGCTTTGGATGACGCTGGTTTGGATCCTGATGATTTTGATGATTTTTTATGATTTTTGACATTGATTATAGTAATAGTGTGATGACATAGAGGACGGTATTCTTGATCGCGAGCAAAGACTTAGATCCTGCTCGCAATCTTGGATACCGTCTTTTTCGACAAAGAAACCTTTTCCCGAAGCCTTCAAATATTTAATAGGCATTTTATAGACCTTCTGCATATCTGTTGTTTCAATTAATGTCAGAAAGTCCTTGCCCAAACCTGAGCAAAGTGTTTCCTCTGTCTCAGAGAGCTCGTGCAACTTCTCCAAAAATTCCAAATAATGCCGGAATGGATTTTCTTTGGCATGCGTTATGCAATATCGGTAAACATCATCATCCATATAGGTGAATAATTGCATACGTGTAGGAATCTTGCCATTGAGCTTTTCTTTAACACGATAAAATTCATGTGTTATCCGCTCTTTTGCCGTAAGGGATTTTTGATCTGATTTCTTAAATAGGTCAATTAAGCGCATATCGAAATCTACAATACAGTCATCTGGATATTCTATGCTGGAATCATAATAATTGTTTTTCATTGATTCCACCATACTTTCTATAGCTTGTATTATGTACCATAATGGAAGTTGATATAATAAAAATATTATATTCTATAATTAGAACAATGACAATCGGATAGTCTGTTTTTTCGGATGTGCAATGGTAGTGCCACTAGATTTCCATTTGCCAATCCCCCGCCTGCCTGTTAAAATATAACTATAATTACTGTGTATGGATTCTCGTACGATCCACACAATAATAGAGCATGCAACAAAGCAAACAGTATGCCCTGGGATTCACTCTAAGCGGATTTGGGAGAATGGAGGTTCACCATGAACAAACAAATTTCTAAGATTTTGACAATGCTGGTGATCGCATGTATTTGTGTGACAACAGTTGGAGCGGAGGCTTCTGCATCTTCGTACAAGATGTTTATGTACAAGAAGGGTGTGAAAGTGTATCGGGAGGCATCGCTTACGAAGGGAAAGAAGCATTATACGAAAGGAACCAATCGCAAGGATGAAGCTACGCAATATCAAATTGTGAAGATGACGGGTAAGCGCATTGTGGTTCGTCCGCAAAAAGGATATTTCGACAGTGCCGATCCTTATTTTTTTAAGAAAAAGATTACGTTGAAGTTATCGAAAAAATGCCGATTTTATTACACAGATGTATTGTTTCCGTTAGATGGGGAGAAACGAAAATATCGTCGTGTGTCCAAGAAATCGGTCAAGAAGTACATGAAGGAGTTAAAGATTTATTATTCACAGATAGAGAATGTCGGCAAGTATTACAATGGTGGATATGCCGGTGAAATTTATATGAAGAATGGGAAAGTGGTGGCTGTACTCAGTAACGGCGGTGACTGATCTTGCCGGTGCGCATGAGGATGCACTTATGTATGAACTGCAGGATATGGAAATGGCGATTCCGGGAGATGCATCGCACATATATGCAGAGTATACGGAAGAGGTCATGGAGATCATGACAAGTTTGCGCTGCGAGTGGGGAATTGTTTATCCGGAAGAGGAGGCATGATTTCATGGAAGAGCGATTGAAGGTTGAGGTGCAGATTTCCTCGTATGATGCAAAAGGGCTGCAATGTTTTGTTGCAGAGCAGATACAGAAGTATCGGCCGGAGGAGTCCGGTCCTAAGAAAATGTTCAAAAAGGTTGCGGGCTCTTTGGTTAAGAGAATACCATGCCAGGCAGAATTGCAGCTTGCATTGAATGTGCTTAGTGTCCCGGCGGTCAATCGTAATTTATCTCGTGAAGCGACGGAGGCGGTCAATCGTTGGTTGGCAGGCGTTGCGGGTACAGATGGAAAAGAAGATGAGAGCGTTTTGACAATTGACAGCTTTTCCTGTCAATTGCATGGCGAGGAAATGGGTTTGCAGGCAGATGTGAGTGGATTTAAGCTGGAACGGTTATTGGACTGTTTGATTCCCCAAGGAGACAGCGTGGGAATCCGGGTTTTGCAAGGAATCCGTAACAACATTTCAGAACAGGAATCTTACCAATTACTGGAATATATAGTGTGGTGGGCGAATGAACATCGAGTGTATCAACTTGCACTGGATACATTGCAGAAAGAAGAGGCTCCACAATATAAAGCGCTTCGCCAGATTCAACCGCATATTGAATATGTGCACGTGATCAGAGACATTAAGTAACGTAACGTAGCGCATCGTAGCGAAAGCGTCCCGTCCCAAAATGGATGATACCTTGCTAAACCGGGACATCTCAGACATTCCTTCAGGCATGTATTTATCAGAGACATAACAAAATAAGAAATCACATAAAAACTTTGCGTTCTTCGGCAATTATCTTAGTTCTCTGATGACAGAACAATTTAATATATTGGCTGCAAAATAGTTTTTTTATGCTGACATAATAAGCAATATGTGGTCGCGGCGGATTTGAGGTATGGGAAGTTTGAGTAGGTGAAATGAGAGGTTAAAGGAAGAAAGGAATATCGGCTTATGATGTATCAAATAGGGAATATTCCGGTGCAAATTGTCCGCTCCCGGCGTAAAACGATTTCATTGGAGATCAAAAAAGACTGCCGGGTGGTGTTGCGTGTGCCAAATCGGATGCCGAAGCGGGACATTGTTCGATTTTTGAACGAGAAACAAAGCTGGCTGGAAGAGAATTATGCAAAGATGATGCAGCGAAGTAAAGTGCGAATGGCGGCCAAGGCAAAGTACCATTTATCGGACAGTAAAATTCATGAGCTTGCAGAGCAGGCGGCTGAGGTGGTGCCAAAGCGCGTGGCGCATTATGCGGCCCGGATGGGTGTGACTTATGGACGCATTACGATCCGTCATCAGAGAACCCGCTGGGGCAGTTGCAGCAGCAATGGCAATTTGAACTTTAATTGTTTGTTGATGTTAGCACCGCCGGAAGTGCTGGATTATGTTGTGGTGCATGAATTATGTCACCGCAAATACATGAATCATTCGAAGCAGTTTTGGGCAGAAGTGGCAAAGGTGATGCCGGATTATAAAAAATGCGAACGCTGGTTAAAAGAGGAAGGCAGCTTGCTGATTGGGTAATATTGGAGAGAAAAATGTATACTATTTTGACCGTGGAAGACGATTTACATATTAATAATTTATTGAAGGAAGCGCTTGGCAAGGCAGGATATGCCTGTAGTCAGGCGTTTTCTGGGACAGAGGCTTTGTTGTGGTTGGAACACAATGAATGTCAGTTGATCTTGCTGGATCTTATGTTGCCGGGATTATCCGGCGAAGAAGTGCTGCAGCAGATCCGGCAAACAAGTAATGTGCCGGTCATTGTGTTGACGGCAAAAGGCGAGATGGAAGAAAAATTGGATCTGTTGACGAGTGGTGCAGATGATTATATGACAAAGCCTTTTGACGTGAAGGAAGTCATTGCCAGAGTGCAGATTCAATTGAGACATTTGCAGCATGGCGCGGGTGAAGAGTCCACACATTTAAAATGTCGAGGGATGGATTTGGATAAGGAAACGCATCGGGTGATGATTGATGGTCAAGAATTGGGACACTTGACGCGGCAGGAATTTGCAATTTTGGAATTGTTACTGGAACATCCGGGACAGGTATTTAGTAAAGAGGCTGTGTTTACTTATGCTTGGCAGGAGGAGTATATGGGGGAAACCAAAACATTGGATGTTCATATCAGCAATATTCGCAAAAAGATTAAGAAAATTACAGAGCAGGAATATATACAAACAGTATGGGGAATCGGTTATTGTATGGTTACGCATTTATAAATCTTTACTATTTCTTTACTATTTCTTAGCGATATATTCGGAAATGGCAGTTATGATAGTCTATGTAAAACAAGAGAGAGCACAGAAAGGATGAATATGAGCGAAGGCAATAGAGAAATGTTATTGAAAACGAGAGGTTTGACGAAGCAGTTTGGCAAACATGTTGCAGTTGACCACGTGGATATGCACATACGGCGGGGCGCGATATATGGATTTATCGGCAGGAATGGTGCAGGCAAAACGACGGTTTTAAAGATGATCGCGGGATTAGCGGATCCAACTGCTGGCGAGTATGAGATATTTGGCTGTCCCGGAAAATCATTAGCGAAAGTACGGTCGAGAGTGGGATGCCTTATTGAGCAGCCGGGATTGTATCCGAATATGTCAGCGCAGGACAATCTTATGATTAAGGCAGAATTGTTTGGAATCCGTGATAAAAAATATGCAGAAGAATTGTTGGAATTAGTCGGTCTGGTACATGCCGGGCGCAAAAAGACAAAGCATTTTTCGCTTGGTATGAAACAGCGGCTTGGTATTGCTTTGGCTTTGGTAGGCAACCCGGATTTTTTGGTGTTAGATGAGCCGATCAATGGGTTGGATCCGCAAGGCATTGTGGAGATCCGTGATATGTTGCAGCGTTTGTCTGAGGAACGAAATATTACAATATTGATTTCCAGCCATATCTTGGAAGAATTATCAAAGTTGTGTACGGATTTTGGGATTATTCACAATGGTGTGTTACTACAGGAGATTTCGCAGGAACAGTTGATACAGCAATGCAGCAAACGATTGGAACTTACATTAGATCAGCCGGAGCAGGCGATGCCGATTTTGGATCGACTGGGAATAACTCGTTATGAGATGATCGATGTCAACCATTTGTATTTGTATGAACGGCTGGAGGATAGCGCGCAGATCAATGCACAGTTGGTTGAAGCGGGGGTGTTTCCGAGGGAATTACGGATTTACCAGGAAGAATTGGAACGTTATTTTTTGAATATGACAGCAGAAAAATAGGTTGTCGGTGAAAGGAGCAATAATATGTGGAATAGTATTCGCATGGAATTATATAAAATATTTCGGATGAGATCTTTTTGGGTGATCGGTATTATTATGATCGGCTTGGTTTTTATGACAACAGAGTTTAACTGTGATGATATGAAGGCTGCGAGACAGGAACAAAGTGCATCAGAGGGGAATATTTCGGGACAGGAACAAAGTACATCAGAGGGGAATATTTCGGGACAGGAACAAAGTACATCAGAGGGGAATGTTTCGGGACAGCAGAACAAAGTTGGTCTGCAGGTAAGTAAAGCGAAGAAAAAGGATCAGGCAAATCTGGAAATAGAGTCAGCGAACGATAATAACGCTACAATATTTTTTGGTATTTCCGAGGACACCAGCGAGATGGATGCAGAGTCAGTAGAAGTCTTAGATATGTTTTTATTGCATTTGAAATCGGGTATTTTGACAATGATGGCGCTTATTTTTGCGATAATGTTTGTGATGTTAGATATCAAAAATGGATATATCAAAAATATTGGCGGGCAGATGGAACATAGGCGTCACCTTGTGTATGCAAAGTGGATCGCCATGGCGATATATACAGTCGTATTTGATCTGATCAGCTTGGCTGTGCAGAGCATTGCGGTATACAAAACATTTCATTATATAAAATGGGGTGATGTGACAAAATATTTGCCGGAGATTTTACTGGGAATGGCATTGCAGTATGTGTTTTTGATCCTTTGTATGACGATCGCAATGCTTATTCGAAGTATGGCATTTAGCATGACATTGGGAATGTGTTTGATCATGGGGGCGGCACCGGTTGCCTGCATGGGGATTTCTGCGGTGATAAAGAAATTGTTTAACAGAAGTGTAGACCTGCAGCCGTATTTGCTGACGACCAAAATGAAAACATTGCAGATTGACATGACTGCAACAGAAATTCGGAATGTGTGCTTGTTAGTGGTCGGCTATTTCGTAGTGATGTCTTTGATAAATATAATACAGATAGAAAAGAGGGATTTGGTATGACGTGGTATGTGGCAGTATCGTTGTCTGCGCTGGTGGTAATGTCCTATTTGTTGGTCAAGGTGCGGTGGCAGATGCGCAAGCTGGAGGAACAACTCCGGTTTGTGCAGGACAAGCAAAGTGATGGGATATTGGTCAGTGATATTCGTATATTGGGGATTGGCAAATTAACGGATTCATTGAATGAGATCTTGCAAAAGCAGCGCAGCAACAGGCAGGAGTGGGTGCAAAAGGAGAAAAGACTTGTGCAGACGTATACCAATCTGTCACATGACATTCGCACACCGCTAACCTCCTTGGATGGGTATTTTCAGTTGTTGGAGGATACAGAGGATGCAAAGGAGCGAACACGTTATTTGCAAATTATTCAAGAACGCATTCATGCGTTGCGGAATATGTTAGAAGAGTTGTTTACTTACACAAAATTGGAAAGCAGAAGTTATGAGGTTCCTTTGACAAAATGCGATTTTGGAGCATTGGTCAAAGAAGCCTTGTTTTCGTATTATAATGAGTGGCAAAAACAACAGATGGAACCGCAATTACAGCTTGAGGAGGGCGCATTATGGGTGCTTGGCAATGATCAGGCAATGCGCAGAGTGCTGCAAAATGTGATTAAAAATGTATGGGAACATGGTGGCAGACATGTAAAGATCGTTTTGTCAGAGCAGGAGGGAGAGGCATGCCTGCTTGTACAAAATGAAGTGATGCACCCGGAATATATTGATGTGGAGCGGATATTTGAACGGTTTTATAAGGCGGATCTGGCGAGGAGTACCACGTCGAGCGGACTTGGAATGGCAATTGCACGTCAGCTTGTAGAACAGATGAATGGACAGATCACAGCAGATCTGCAGGAAAATATATTTTCTATTTGCTTGCAGTTTGTATGTATACGGTCATAAATAACGGCACAGGATTTCTATGCCTAATGGAATTTCCAGGGAACTCCTAAGATGAGTACGTCGTGTTTGTTATAGGAAAAATGATTGGGATAGATTCTATGTAAAATATATGATACACTGAAAGAGAATTGTGAGGTTATGGTGTTATTTTGGAATAGGAGGAAATTGTAAATGTATTTGCCGAGTGATAAAAGATATGACAAAATGATCTATTCGCGCTGTGGCCGCAGCGGGTTAAAACTGCCTAAAGTGTCTATGGGATTATGGCAGAATTTTGGGCATCAGGGTCGTTTCAGCGATATGGAAGAAATGGTACATACTGCGTTTGACCTGGGGATTACACACTTCGATCTGGCGAATAATTATGGGAATCCTTATAATGGAAGTGCAGAGGAAAATTTTGGGCGGATATTAGACCGAGGAATGCGTGAATTTCGTGATGAACTTTGCATTTCAACGAAGGCGGGTTATGAGATGTGGGACGGACCATATGGCGATCGAAATGGTTCTCGCAAATACTTGATCGCTTCCTTGGATCAAAGTTTACGACGGATGAAATTGGATTACGTCGACATTTTTTATCATCATGTTTTTGACCCGGATACTCCGCTTGAGGAGACGGCACATGCGTTGGATCAGATTGTTCGTCAGGGCAAAGCATTGTATGTGGGAATCTCGAATTATAATGCAGAGCAGACCGAGAGAATGCAGCAACTGCTTACGGAATTGGGGACGCCGTTTATTGCAAATCAGCCGTCATATTCGATGCTTAACCGTCAAGTGGAAAAGGATGGTTTGGATCAATACGCGGTGGCGCATGGGATTGGACTTGCAGTCTTTTCTCCATTATCACAGGGATTTTTAACAGACCGATATTTAAATGGGATTCCAACAGATTCGCGTGTGGGAAGAGGAAATACATGGCTTGGAGAACAATTGAATGAAGAATTGGTCAGCAAATTGCAACAGTTAAATACCCTCGCTGAGCGACGGGGACAGACGCTTTCTCAGATGGCATTGTCTTGGTGCCTGCATAATCCGGCGGTTGTCACAGTTCTAGCCGGCGCAAGCAGAAAGCAGCAGATCATTGATAATGTGGCTTGTATAGAACATTTAGAGTTTAGTGAGGAAGAATTGCAGGAGATCGAACAAATTCTTAAGTGATAAATGAGATGGGGATGCTGGATTTGCCAGGGAGGAGAAATGTTATGGAATTATGCGGATTTTTAGCAGGGGATGGAACTTTTACATTTTGTGAATGTTGGCAGCATGTGGCATCTGCCCAAAAACTGGTACAGGAGACCTATGGCGAATATTTGACAGGTATCAGAGCTGAGAACTTTTTAATGGAAAAAGGCTATGTTGTTTATTATGCGAATAGCGTGCAACATCGTTTTTGCATAGGATTTGGTGCGAAAAGCAGAATGATGCTATTGACGGCAGAACAAAAGGATTTCATTGTGGCAAACCTTTCAAATGCACTTACTGTAGAACAGCGTAAATCGATGGAAGCATTGCTGCGGCAAGATGAGGAGTGTCAAGAGAAGAGCGTTTTGTCGAGAATGGAGGCAAAATATTTGCAGTGATTTTCGTCTTTACAAAATGTTAGTAAACGTGCCCCGTAATAAGTATTATGGGACTTTGGCGTACATTCGGGTGTGGGAAGTTTGAGTTATTGACATAATAAGCAATATGTGGTTGTGGAGGACTTGAGGTATGGGAAGTTGGAGTTGTTAATAAACAGAACGTTAGAAGCTTTTTAAGCTTGATATAGTTGGAAAGGAAGAGTGAATTTATGAAAGTATTAATTGTAGTAGATATGCAAAATGATTTTATTGACGGTGCACTTGGCACGAAAGAAGCGGTTGCTATTGTACCTAACATTATTGAGACTATTAAGGGCTTTGAAGGAACGATTTTATACACGAAAGACACACATTTTGATGATTACATGGATACACAGGAAGGAAAAAATCTGCCGGTGCCACATTGCATCAAAGGAACCGACGGTTGGAATCTGGCAGAGGATATCGAGGCGGTGAAATGCCCACAGGACAAAGTGTTCGAGAAGATGACCTTCGGCTCCAAAGAGTTGGGAGACTATTTACAGAGACTGGCTATTGAGGAAGACATTGAAGAAATTACGTTGGTGGGGCTGTGTACGGATATTTGTGTTATTTCCAATGCATTGCTCGTTAAAGCGTATTTACCGGAAGTACCGGTTGCTGTATTGCAGGATTGCTGCGCCGGTGTCACGCCTGAAAGCCATAAGAATGCTTTAGAAGCAATGAAGATGTGCCAGATCGAAGTGCGGTAATACAAACTACCACCATGTCATCTCTGACTGGTGGTAGTTAATCCCAAATTATTTCAGGTTTAGGCTGTTCTGTTTTTGGCACCGTTCCATACTTCTTTATTGTATAATCAAAGTTATCTTCGACACATTTTAACAGTTCCTCTGCATAGGCATCCTGATCAAAATCTATATCATTTGGATGATTTGGGTAATATCCAAAATGCTCGATAAATTTTATACTGGCTTCCTTATGTTTTTGAGTCATTTTATCCCTCCTTTAACTTTTGGGTAGCGTTGTCGCCTTCTAATTTATTGTCTACTTATCACAGTAGCAAATCTATTTCTCGCGGCCTCATCTTGTGGGTGTATTATTATTTTTCCTTCTTTAGCACACTCTCGAAGATGTTCTTTGTAGTCTTCTATTCCCGTATAACAATCATAATTAAACCCCAGACTCTGTCCGGTCTTTTCCTTTAACTCTTTATTTAATTGTGATATCTCTTCATCTGCAGCTATCATGTTCAATATTGTCATTTTACAATCTCCTTATAAGCATCACACAACTCTCGTGTATCCCAATTTACTGCCTGGCCACATATTGCTATTTTACCAATAAAATAATAACAATATGTGGATCGGCCAGTAACTTCCAATATGGGAAGTAGTTAGTAATTATAACATAATATTTTATCAATTTGTGGGTTGGAATGCAATGCCTTCAACCCAATGTAATTTTAGCATGATTTTTTATCGATTTGTGGGTTGGAATGCAATGCCTTCAACCCAATGTAATTTTAGCATGATTTCTTATCGATTTGTGGGTTGAAGGCATAGAAGTTGCGTGAGTCTCGTTCATCCTGTACTTTGCGGAGCGCTTCACCAAAGCGCTGAAAATGAACAATTTCACGTTCTCTTAAAAAGCGAATCGGATCTGCAATCTCTGGGTCCTTCACAAGACGGAGAATATTGTCGTAAGTTAAGCGTGCTTTTTGTTCAGCCGCCATATCTTCGTAAAGATCTGTGATCGTATCGCCGGTGCTCTGGAACTGGCTGGCACTGAAGGGCTCGCCGCTTGCGGCCTGTGGCCAAATGGCTAAGGTGTGATCGATATAATATTTGTCAAATCCAGAAGCCTTGATTTCTTCCGGGGTAAGATTCTTGGTTAATTGGCATATGATGGTTGCAACCATCTCTAAGTGGGCCAATTCCTCGGTGCCGATGTCAGTCAACGTTCCGGCCGCAATGCGGTTTTCCATGGAATAACGCTGTGACAGATATCGCATGGAAGCACCAATTTCGCCGTCAGGACCACCGTACTCGGATAGTAGCAATTGCCCCAAAATGCCTAAAATACGGCATTTGTTATATAGATATCATAATGGAGTTTCGGAGAAACTCCTAAGATGAGCACTGTGTGCTCATTATATCATCAGACAGAAATGCAGTAAATTGTTGTTTCTCACGATTCCATTCAAAATGATCAAATATTTTTCGTATAGCGGTGGCTTTTTGCTCTGTGGTAACAGATTCATCTTGAATCAATCGGATTATTTCCCCAAAATCAACTTTCTTGCGATTTTGTTTTGGAGCGATAGGAGTTTCTAAGGTAGCTAGCTTGGCTTCCAGTTCGTTCTGTCGTGCCATGATCAATTGCTTATTTTCTCGGTATTCATCGAGTGTGTCTACTCCGTTTCGGTATGCTTCTTTTACGCGCTTGAGTTTTACGCTCAAGCTGTCAAGTTCGGATTGCGTACGTTTCACCTCAAGGTCATCCGTTTCCGCTCCGGCTTGTTCGCTGTATATATAGTAAAAATCGGAGGCGGCAAGGGACTGTAGTGCAGATAAAACTTCTTGGATCGCTTTGGCTTCTGTGATACTGCTGGTGGAACGACACACTCCTTTAGCATGCTTCCAGCAATTAAAAAAATGCACATCACGGTGATAGCCTAAATTGGATCCGCATTCGGAACAGGCTATCATGCCTGACAGCCAATGCCCGGCAGTAACGGAAGTTCGTTTGCGACCAAATCCACCATGCTTTCTTGCCTTGCAACGCTTGGCTTGTGCCAATCCCCATTGCTCATCTGTAATGATCGGCTCATGCTTTCCGCCAACTATGATAATTTCATCCTCATTTTTACGCTGGTGATTGTTTCTGTCGTAATAGTTCCAACGGATTTTTCCGATATAAAAGGGGTTATCCAAAATGTATGCGACTGTTTTTAACTCAAATTTGCTACCCCTGTTGCTACGATACCCGAGAGCATTGAGCTTGGCAGCGATGTCAGCCATTGCCATATCATCTTTCGTGTACATATCATATATGTGCTTAACGATGTCTGCCTTAGGTGGGTCTATTTCGGGTATGCAGCCTTTCTTTTTGATGTAACCTAGTGGCGCATTGCTGTTGTAACCGCCTCGCAGAGCATTTTCCGTCATTCCACGATGAACTTCGCCGGAAAGGTTATATAAATAAAATTCGTCCGACCATTCGATCACCATCTCGATCAAACGCCCATACATACCCTCGATAATTGGCTCTGATACACTTTGGACATCTACATTGCATTTCTTGCGCAAGATCGATTTGTAATAGGTCGATTCGTCAATGTTGCGGGCGAATCGTGAGAATTTCCATACCAGCACAACATCATATGGATGTGATTTCTCCTTGCAGGTGGCGATCATTTCCTGAAATGCCGCGCGTTTACTGGCATTTTTGCCGGAAATGCCATGCTCTTCTACGTATATTTTGGAGATAAGCATATTGTTTCTAGCTGCATATTCTTTGATTTCACGGATCTGACTATCCGGGGACAGTTCTTCTTGTTTGTCAGTGGATACACGCACATAGGCGCAGGCTGTTTTTATCATATTCACACACTCCTTTGGTATAATTTATAAAAATGTGTATAAAAATAACACATCTTTGCAAAATGTGCCTGTGTGTGATACAATAAGCTTGCTTAGGGCGTGTTTGTATCACCAGACACGTGTTGACTGCCTCTGGTCGTTGATTGGGGGCAGTTGACTTTTACAGCAGATTTGCTATAATACACTTAACAAGAGAGCCAAACGCTAGGTGCAGACTAGCCGCCGGCATAAATAAGAAGAAAAAAGTAACGCCTTACTTTGTCGAAGCTGGGGCGTTACTTTTTGCGTATAAGCGATATAACAAGAGTAATCACTGCGCAAAGCATAATCACAAAAGTAAATAAATCACTGTATGTAACCATTGGCATCAGCCCCTTTCGTAAAGTCCGGTAGCTGTCGTAGCACCCTTTGGCTCCCCAGTTAAATATATTAATATAATACAGTTGAATCAAGAGAACTTATGCAGTGATTCAACTATATATGTGCTAATAAAAATATCACATATATCTTTTAGCGGACGCAAGCAAATCCTGCTTATATTTATAAATCTCTACGATGTTATCAATGTAAACACGTGAAAAGCTTTTGCTTTCGTCAGGAATTAGTAATTGTTTCTTCTTTGTGTCAAGATTTAGTCGACATATAGGTTTTCGATTGTTGTTATCGAAGAGAATTCCAAAATAACTTTCAGTATCACGATAAAAAATTTTATCTAAAGGAATTTCTTCGGTTAAAATGGCCCGTATGATATTAAATGCTTGAAGTTCTTCTTCTGTTGTGATAATTTTGCTTTTTGGCTCTTCGGAGATTGCAACTTCGTCAGATTTATCATCGCTCCTAGGTTCTAGAGCTGATGAAATCTTTTGATTAACCAAATCGCTTATATAGGTGTTAAAAGACCTTTGAATAATAGGTTTAAATTTATCAATAATCTTTTGAGTTTTTAAGCCATCATAAATGTCGGATAGGATTGTTTTTGCAAAATCATCACTAATTTCTGTAGATTGTTTACGCAACCAATCTTTAATTAAGCTAGAGTATTTTAACTCGGAAGCAACGCTAAATATTGAGTCTTTATCAAATGAATCTTTGCAAAATTTTTTTAATGCATTTACAGAGGTGTCACGTAAGTTTGCCATATCAATTTCTAAAAATGGAGTCATATCCATTTTGTTGGCTTCATCTAAATCAGTGTAAAATTTGTAGCGCAATCCGTTTGTGAGTATTGCAAATTTTGCAGGGCAGGTAGCAAAATAGCGAAATAACTGTGAATCGTGTTTTGTTAATGACTCGCCACACCATTTGCATTCGATCAGTATCTCTGGTGACCCATTATTTAAAATTGCATAGTCTACTTTTTCGCCTTTTTTGATGCCAATATCAGCTGTGTATTCTGGATAAAATTCATTAGGGTTAAATACATCATAACCAAGCAATTGAAAAAATGGTATAATCATTGACATTTTGGTAGACTCTTCGTTGGTAATAGAAGGAGTCATAGTGGTAACTCTTTGCGCAAATTGTTTAATTTCTTCCGTAAAATCCATATTAATCATCCTTTCTTGTGAAAATGTAATAGTATTAATAATACAAGTGTAATTCAGTGGTTGCTATACAATTCTTTTTCATTTACAGTATTGTGGGTAAAAAAATCATTTTTTTGAATATGTCGCATTTCGTGTAGATACGCCTGCATACGTTGCTCATAGGATAGCCGTGCATTCAAAAAGATGCTAAAACTCCCATCTTCATTAATGGTAACAGTTGCCGGAATAGAATTTCCGAAGTCAATTATAAAAGTGTTAATATCGTATTCGTATATTTGCGTCACCCCCTTAGTCTATAATTATGAATTACCCTGCTCTTTACGTTTTAATGCCATTAACATGCTATGCACAGTTTGTAGATCTTCGGGATCTGCGTCTCTGGCAGCGTCAAAGAGTAAGGATAGTTCTTTGTTGTCGTAAATCTCTTGAGCAATTTTGCTTGTTTCGGGATTAAAATAATAAACATCCGGTATAACTTCAGTGGAAGATTTTTTACCAAGTAGATAATTCATATCTACATTAAAAGTATCTGCAATAAGTTCTAATGTTTCAAAATTTGGTTCTCTTTCTCCTTTTTCGTACATACCAATGGCACTTCGTGAAATTCCGAGTTTGTCTGCTAATTGCTGTTGTGTTAATCCGCTTTTTTCACGAATATGCTTAAAAACATTAGGAAAATCCCCCATGAGTTTATCACCTCCCAGTATTTTATAAATATATAATACCACGATTCGTGGAAAAATCAATAAATATTTTCACAAAATGTGTTGACACGATACGTGGAGTATGCTATAAAATAAATGTGCCACAAAACGTGACAGACGAAAGGGGTGATAATTTGCAACCTAAGATAATTGGGAAAAGATTATTGAAGCTAAGAGGAGAACAATCTCAGACCGAGGTAGCACAAGCAGTCGGGATCAGTGATTCTGCACTGTCAATGTATGAGTGTGGCGAAAGAGTACCAAGAGATTCTGTAAAGATTAAACTTGCTGCATACTACAATACAACTGTTCAGAGTATTTTTTTTGATTAAAGAGACACGTAATGTGACATTTTGGCTCACCATACTAGCAGACACAGCACGGGGCACAGACTCCTTGATTTGATTTGCTGTCAGACCGGACTCTTGTTTGTTACGAAATAACTGTGCCCTGTGCCGTGTCTGCTAGGTAAAGCGGTGTCGGGTTTCGACACAACTGGTGACACAAACACGCCCTAAGCAAGTGTGTGAATTTGGAAAGGAGGAAAACAATGCGAAAAGATGGTGAAAAATATAGAGAACAAACAACGCTCCGATTCCCTGTAGCTTTGAAAAAGCAATTACAGGAGGAAGCAGAGCGTAAAGGGATAAGTTTGAATAGTTATATTTTGTTGCTTATTGATAAAGCACATCGGTGTCAACAGGAATAGAACCATGTTCCTTTTCGTACTGTTCAACAAAGCCCTTTAAGATGTGTACGGCCTCTTGGTTGTACGAACGGCTTTCTTTCTTTGCAATAAACTTTAGTTTTAAATAAAGTTCGTCTTCCATACGAAGACCACGCATGGGTACAGCAGATGGCATAATTATCATTCCTTTCTATAAGTGATAGCACTATATTATCAGATTGAATACAAGAAATATATATTCACATTGTTGACAAAGTGAATACACTATGATATTTTTATGGTGTCAGCAAAGTGAATACACTGAAGGAGGTAGTCATGCAATTGTTAATTAGAACACCAGCAGAGACAAAAGAGTTTTTGCAAAAGGAAGCTCAAAAAATCGGAATCACCATGAATGCATTGGTATTGGTGATTTTACAGAATTGGATTCAAGAAAAAAAGAAATAGCGGTGTCGGTTTTCGGCACAACTGGTGACCCAAACACGCCCTAAGCAAGTGTGTGAATTTGGAAAGGAGGGTAACGATGCGAGATGATACATCATTTTCTGATCGCAAGTTGTCAGAAAAGGAATTTTCCGACAAATACTGGATGAATGGAAAATTCAAATATCAATACCATACAGCAGGGATAGAAGATGCAAGAGACGAAAGAGAACAGTTTGTATTTAATAATGTCCGTGCATTGTATGATCTGTATAATGATCTGCTGGTAAACAATGTATATCGCATGCAGGCAGAGATTAGGCAGATAAACAGAAGAATTAGTCAATGTTTTAACATAGTTCGACTAATTCTTCTGCTCACAATTATTTTAATTTTAACAGAAAGTTTGTTATAGCGGACATATTTCTGTTAAAGCTGTTTTCAAAATAGATGATGGTTTTATCTTCTATTTCGATATTGTTAGCCAAATTATCTCCGGGACTACAATTTATGTATCCACGAGATTTTAATTTCCAACATTGTTCAGCTATGTATTCATTGCTGACATCGGGCATTATTAGGTCTCTAACATAGTTGGAGTTTATAAAGAAATTTGCCTTGTCGGGTGGGAGGGTATCCATTCGACAAAGCATCTCTTTATACAAAAGAGTTAGGACCTTTTTTTGGAAATTTGTTAAATCATCCATTTGTTTACTCCTTTCGTATAACTCGGCTCATGCAGGAGCCTGTAAATTAAGGATATCACAAAGTATTATGGTTTAACAAATTCCAAACAAAAACAGAAAGGAGGGGAAACAATGGACAACTGGCATAAGACAGACATAAAGTTGCGTCTTGATCTGATGGTAGACGGGGAAGGTCTTTTAGATCGGGTTGTAAAATTGAAAAATGCAGCAAATGAAGCTGCTGTGCTGGCAACTGGAATAGAAAAGTATTTGACATTGCAACAGCCGGACTTAGAAGAGCAAAGTCCGGCTGCACCGGAAGATGATAAATAAAATAAGAGGTTGGTCTGGTGATACAAACACGCCCTAAGCAAGCATAAGACAACCAGATCACTTCATATATTGTCACAATTTTGGAGGTGATTCTATGTGTAGAATATTAATTAAAAAAGCCGGCAAATTTGTCGATTTTGAAACATTAACATCAGAGGAAAAAGATACAGTGCGTTGTAATGTGACTGGTAAGTTAGCAGATACGCTCATGCTTCAGCTTGGATACAAGAGAGTTGCGAAGCAGCGAAAAGAGAAAGCGGGATAATACAAATTGCTGAGCTATCGGCATGACGGGCAAACTCCCACCCTATTTTGATCCCCCGGCGTTTAGCCTGCCGGGGGGATTAGAGAACAAGAAAGGAGAACCTTATGACGGTACAGAGAGTGACTACGTTAGGCAGTCATAAAGAATGCAGATTGTGCGGCAAGATCTATTCATTGCGACAGGACAAAAGGTTTTGTCCGTGTGGCGGATTTATCTATACGATCAGTCAGGTGTATCAGCCAAAAGTAAAAAAAGAGCAGTAGACGAATCTACTGCCCCTATGATGAACCATACAAGTTACACCGTACAGATCTATTGTAACAAACATATGGTTCATCCGTCAATAAATCCACTGACGGATATTTTGTTAGGAGGATTTATGTGGAAAGACGAATATCGGGTCAGTGATCCGTTTTTTATCGTGCATTGTAAAAGTTGTGGAAAAAAGTATTGGAGTACCAGACGGAGCAATGCAGTGTGTAGCTTTTGTCACAGCGAAAATGTGTATACGGAGACACCGAAGCACACGATCGTCAAAGAAGGAGGGTAATAATGTACACCATATGTGTTGCAGCATTAAAGGGTGGCGTAGGTAAGACAACGACCGCCACCAATATAGCATATTTGTTAAGCAAAAGTAACAGGGTATTATTTGCAGATGCCGATTGTCAAGGCGATTCGTCAAAAGTGTTTGGAGCGTATTCTGCATCGTTTGGCGGCATGGCAAAGCTGATGCAGAATGGCATATCTGTATCTGATGATATTACCGTAGATGATTACTGCAGAACACCAAAGTCTGGCAGTTTAACAGTGCTTCCGGCGAATGAGTGGCTGCAGAAAACGAATGCAGAACTCATGCTCGAAAGAAAGATGAATCAGATCAACATATTGCAGAAAGCATTGGATTCTGTGCAAGAAGATTATGATTACTGCGTGATCGACTGTGGGCTACAACTGGATCTGACAGTAGTTAATGCGATTATGGCATCAGATTTGGTGCTGTCACCGATGCGTCTTGGTGGATTTGAGCTTGCTGCACTGACACGTTTACAGGAACAACTCTATGATTTACGCAGGATACGTCCGGATATTAAATTGATGATTTTTGGAACTATGTTCCAGAACAATGCTTCGTCCCGCGAGGCAGAATGTCAGATGCGTAGTCATTTTGGACAATCATATATGCAAACCCATATACGCCATAGCACACCATTGATGCGTCGGTCTTTTGGTGCAGGAACGATTACGCAAAGTTCTCCACGTTGCAACGCATCTAAGGACTACATAGCGCTGTTAGATGAACTGCTGGGAGGTGACTGGCGTGAATAAATTTAGCATTTTTGATGGGTTGAGTGCGGCGTCTGTTGCTGATGCAGATAATACGGATCGTGCCAGGTTAGCGCTTACAGACGTTCCGTATGACAAGATCTATCGCAATTCGGACAACTTTTATCCACAGAGTGAAATCAAAGAATTGGCTGCGAAAATCTTAATGGTTGGTTTGTTAGAGCCGATGACTGTTACCTTTAATCCATGCGAGCAGGGTGAGTACCGCCTCACAGATGGTGAACGCAGATATAACGCTATTGGGTATTTGCGCGAACAGGGGTATGAGGGATTTGATGTGGTGTCAGTCCGCATAAAGCCGGTAAAGAACGAACATGAGGAACGGATAACTCTGATTCTGGGTAACTCTTATCGTACAAAGGATATTGCTACGTTGATCAAAGAGGAGCAGGTGCTAAAGGAAGAATTGACCCGAATGAAAGCAGAGGGGATGTCTTTGAATGGCTACGATCTGCAAAAAGGCAGGATCAGAGATGTGATTGCGGACTTGATGAACGTGTCCAAGACTAAAGTGGCAGAGCTGGAAGCGATAGCGAAACATTTACGCCCAGAACTTATGAAGAAGTTAGAAAATGGTGAGATAAAGCAGTCTACAGCATATCAGCTATCCAAATTGACGCCAGAGGAACAGGCAAATTATGCGGACAAGCAAAAGGTAGAAAAAACAGAACCACAGGCACAGTCGGATGTACCCAATGTAACCAAACAGCAGGAATGTGCGAATAGAAAACAACCGGGAGAATTAAAGAAGGAACAGATATATATTCCGTCGCTGTCTCAATATATTCTGCGGACAGAGGGGTGTTCTGTTGCTGATTTTCTCCGTCGCTATTTACCGGATGATGTCGATGTGACAGTCTTAGCAGATGCATTGTTGCTGCTGGCGCATAACTATCAACGAGATATCGTGCAGCAACGCATGGTAGATTGCACGGGGGAGTATAAGAATGCGGATAGTTAAGATATGTGGGAAGTTGTCTAATCCACCGCCAAGCGGCAGAAGAGAAGGAGGCAGATCATTGCGCAGAGATGATAAAGACATAAAAAGTATGAATCGGTACGAATACCGAGAATTGAAAAACTTTTGCTACCAATACCCATGGTGGCACAAACAATTGGAGGAATTAAATGAGAATCTAGGGGTGTCTGCTAGCAGTTATGATGATGTTCCTGCGGCGAAATCCATGGATTCTGCCGTAGAACGCAAAGCACTGCGCATGGTGCAACTTAACGAGAAGATCAACATGGTCGAGTTGGCGGCGCAAAGTGTTAGTAAGGATTTGGCATTTTATATATTGGAATATTGCACGAATCCGGGGATGTCTTTTGCCAGATTGGACGCATTATATGGCGTACCGTGTTCCGAGGCTACGTTTTATCGCCACAGGACAGATTTTTTTCGAGCATTGCGAGACATTCGAAATGACTATAAGACACATGGTTGTTCTCGTTTTGGGCGGCAAAACTGGAACCGGAAACGCGAATCATGGAATAAGGGAAGGAGCAAATAATGAGATTTCCAAAGACAAAAAGAGATTTTGAGATAGATGTAATGAAGGCGTATTGCGACGGATTTATGACTGCATGTAATCAGGACGTAGGGGATGTTCGATCGCAAATGCTCTCATGTGCCAGTGGTTTTTGCAAGGACAATGTTTTTCGATTTATTGGTAGAGATAATTTGCCGGATTTTGTGAAAAAACATTTTGGAATGTAAGCAGTGAGCGGTGATTATTGGTGGTTCGATTCCACCACGCTGCATTTATGCGACGCCTGATCAGCCGAGCATAAGTAGTACGCCTATAGTTCAGTGGGATGCTGTATCGTTTACGGGATGTGGTATCGTGCGTTTACGCTATAGGTTAGGGGTGCACTAGCGTCTATGGCAGGGGCAGTGTATGACTCTATGCATGGGGACTTGGACGATTTGCTTTGTGGCAAGGCGGACTGGTTGCTTATGCGACCCTAGATGAATACATACAAGGAGGTTACAGCGCATGAGGAAGACTGGATTAGACAGTTTTCCGATAAATGTGGTGAATAATGACAATGTTGACAAATTGATTAAGGAATACGGATATGAGGGTCACGCATTTCTGATCGCTATTTGTCAGAAGATATTTGCAGGAGAGGGCTATTACATCCAGTGGGATGAGCGAGTTTGTACAGATTTTGTGCTTTTTACTTTGCATAGAAATGCCAAGGTGATCAACAAAATGTCAGATATAGTTAGCTTCTGCTTGAGGAGAGGAATTTTTTCGAGTGCGCAATTTGAAGAGCATGGAATCTTGACATCACAAGAAATTCAAGAGTTTTACATCCACGCAACCAAAAAGCGCAAACAAATTTTTTTGAAAAAAGAGTACCTCTTAGTTAAAGTCACCCATTTATCGGAAAAATACATAATTTTGGACGAAAAAGGAGACTCGGAGGAACAAAGTAAAGTTAAAGTAAATAATAATTATTTATGTATGGCGCAAACGCAAAGCGGATCGGATCGAGACAATGTGCAGGCGATTGATGAATCTATGAAACATCCTACTTTGCAACAGATTGAACAATATGTAGCACAGAAGTGCAGTAAGGTTAATCCGAAAGAATTTTTTGCGTATTACGATGCTAAAAATTGGAGAACCGCTCGAGGTAATCCTATTAGGGATTGGAAGGCGCAGATAGACATTTGGTCAGCGAGAAATACGACTTCCGGAACGCCGGTTAAACGTGTTTCGCAACCGATCCGTTCGAAAAATCAATTTCAACAGTTTAGCCAGAGAACGGTGACTGTCGAACAAATGAATGCTTTGGAACAGAGGATATTGGCACAGCAGACGGCTGGAGGTGATGACGATGAAGAAAAAAGCTAAGCCGGAAGGCTGTGTGCATCCGGATTGCTTTCATTGTCGTCTCCCGGATTGTAAATATAGTAAAACGGAAACATCGGACAGTGAATATCTGGTTCGAATGAATCGCTTTCGGAAGTTCCAGACATCATGTTTGGGTGGAAATGTCCGGGAGGCGCAAAAGACTTATCCGGAGTGCGTGGATAACTGTAGCGGAGTGATATTTGGAAAAAAAGAGGAGGAGACAGATGAGCAATAGACCTCAAATTACAAAAATACTGTCGCTGTCAATATTAACCCGTATGTATGGGTGATTGAATTTGAACGGTGCGAAAAACCGGGAAAGGAGACGGAAAATGGAGAGAATAACGAAAAAAAATAAACTTGGAGATTACTATTATCCAATGTGTTTTAGTAAATGTGATGGTTTAGGATCAAGTAGCAATTGTGATAGCTGCGAATGTGTTCATGCTGCTTGTAAAAAGTTAGGGGGGCTTGAGGATTTAGAGGAACTTCTCGGCATTCCGTTGGAGGAACTTGCAAAAATCTTCCGTCAGCATATCCCTGATGATTGTAAGCGCCCACATAAAGCAATTGTATTGACTGATGGTGATGTTGACAAATGGAGAGAGTATAAGGCTTTTGAGAAAGATGACAGACTTATCAAGTTACCTTGCAAGGTTGGAGATACAGTTTATGTTAATGGTGTTCTTGGATATGGGGAAGCAGAAAAATACAAGGTTATTAGAGTGGATTATCATAGCACATTAGGAACAGGCAGAAATGAATTTTACATTGAGGCATTGCTTGATGGCCAACCTAATAATTCAATAGGATTTTATGACAAGGAATTTAGCAAAAGCGTATTCCTTACCAAAGAGCAGGCAGAGGAAAAACAGAAAGAATTGAGAGATAGGGAAAATTGTATTAAAACGCATAGTTACATAATGCAATGATTCATGAGAAAGGAGTAAGCAAAGGAGGAATAATGGATAACAGATATTTATTTAAGGCTAAGAGAATGGATAACGGAGAGTGGGTAATCGGCAATTTAGTGTTTTCGGTTTACCACAAAAATGATGTATGCGTTGGTCAATACGGAAATGATATTGGTATGCATACAGTAGACCCATCTACAATATGCCAATGTACTGGCTTAAAAGATAAGAGTGGGAATCTAATTTGGGAGAATGATATTATAAAATATCATTTTGGCAATGCCTATGCACAAATTAGATACGGAGCATATCAAAATTGCTTTGATAGTCAAAAAACAGAGCACATAGGATTTTATGTGGATTGGTCAGAGAGCAGGAATTATCGCAAAGACTTAGGATATTGGGTAAACATGGTCGAGTGTGAAGTTATCAGTTCAGCAATCGGTCATCCGCAGTATTTAGATGGTGAGATTTAGCAAGTGATGAAATTGTTGTTGTTAATATGTGTTATAAGATAAAGTGAGTGAGGAAAATAGAGAAAACAGATGCGTCCATCTGTTTTCTCTGTTTGTGTTGGGAACTATTCATTTATGTTAGCGAATAAAAATTAAGTAAAATGCTAACATGAGTACTCCTATATTGCCAAATAGCGAAGAGGGAGTGGCCACAAGTAAGGCATGCACTTTTTCAAAAAGCGGCACTCCATAAATACCCAATATAAATAGTCCAAATGTTAATAAGTTTTCTGAAGATTTTTTCATGTTAATTCCTCCTTTATTGTAATGGGGGCACTGTTAAAATTTTCGCTCACAGTTGCCCCCAGAAAAAGGGGAATTAAAAAGTTGTCTTCAGATTTTGGAGTAAATGAATTAACACGATAGGAAGCTTCAGATCCACCTAGTTTATGACCGTGTATCCAACAGAATATCACCTCCGTAATAACAAACTTATTATACAATAGCATGCCATACAATTCCATGATAATATAGTGTAGTGGTTTTGTAAAGAGGTAACGGAAGAAAGGTCTGATCGATATTTATGTGTCGGATTCCGACACACAAAACTAAATTGCAAAAAGATGAGAGAAACACGAAGCAATTATGTGATATATTGATAGTGTCGAAGATTAGGGAAGTCGATGGCTTGATGCAGATCAAACCAGTTGACTTCCTTTTTGTTTGCAGGAGGTGATAATGAATTGAACTCGGTGCAGCCAATCCGTGACATGGAGCTGGTTAATGACATTGCGGATTATTTGAAGGGGAGAAGCGAAAGAGATTATATGATGTTCCTCTTCGGGATCTATTCCGGATTGCGCATTAGCGATATTCTTAAACTACGAGTGCGAGATGTTAAGGGCAAAGACAGAATTACCTTGCGAGAGAAAAAGACTGGCAAGGAAAGGAGCTTCCCTATCAATGCGGCATTAAAGAGTAAGATCAAGAAATATGTAGCTGACAAGGAAGACTATGTGTATCTGTTTAGATCAAGACAGGGAAAGAACAGACCTATCAGCCGACAGCAGGCGTATAACATCATACGCAAGGCAGGCGAAGAGTTTGGCCTATATCAATTGGGAACACACACATTGAGAAAAACATTTGGTTATCATCTTTACCGGCAGACTAAGGATGCAGTGACAATTCAGAAGATATTAAATCATGCCAGTGTGGAAATAACGATGAGATATATTGGCGTGACACAGGACACGATGGATGCAGCAATGGATAAGTTGAGCTTTCGTGTTTAACCTTTTTTATTTTGCTTTTTCTGGTTAGTTTGTCATATTGAACTGGCGTAAAACTGACAGAGCAAAAATAGAGTTTCTTCTATTAGCAGCAAAAATAGAGTGAGTAAGACAGACTATTAACATATGTCAATCTGAGGAGGAGGAGAGGATATGTTGAAATCTTGTTCAAGGTGTGGACGTATCCATGCACGAGGAGATCCGTGTCCGGTAAAGTGTGCCAAAGTTGTAGAGAAACGAAACAAGGAGATTGTTCGTTTTCGAAACAGGCAGGTATGGAAACGGATGCGTGAGCATATTAAGGAGCGAGACAAGTTCCTATGTGTTTATTGCCTAAAAAAGTTGCAGGTGCTTAATGCAGAGGAATTGAGTGTACATCACATTGTTCCTTTGGAAGAGAACTTTGACCTTGCGTTGGAGGAAGAGAATCTGATCACGCTATGTCGAGAGCATCATGAGCAGGCAGAAAAGGGTGTGCTTAATCGAGCAGAGTTAAAAATGATGATTTATGACTCCCCCCGGGGTGTTGAGACCCTAAAATAGGGAGCACCTTGGCACCGACAGCCTGCCACGATACATAAAATATTCCCACATCAGGTTTTTTTGAGAGGAAGGAGGGGACGCAATGCCGACACCGCCTAAGCCGGTTAGTGTTTTAAGAACAGAGAAAAAGAGCCACCGAACGAAAGCAGAATTGGCTAAGCGTCAAGCTGGAGAAGAGAGCCTTTTGACAGGAAAGAAATTGAAAGAAGATGCCTTGGTCAAGCAGAATCCGCATGCGCATAAAGAATTCATACGAATGAAAGCCTTGCTTAAGGGCATTGACAAAGCGGACGATCTGTATGGAGCAACCATCAATCGTTATTGTATGCTGCGCGCGGAAGAGTTGGAGCTACTTGCTAAGTTACAAAGATTAGATCAGCAGATCAATGTCATCTATGACCGCTTAGGGGATTATAGGGATGCAGAATTCAGAGATTTATCAGCGTCGTTAGCGTCGCTCGAAAAAACTTATGCATCGCTCCAGCGAAGTGTACATACAAAACGCAAGATGCAGAGCGACATTGAGAGAGAAAATGTCATGACCATTGCGTCGGCATTACGCAGCATTCCTAAAAAGGTGGATGAGGATGCAGATCCTTTGAAGGAGATATTGAATGGACGAATTGGTTAAGCAGTCAAGGGCTGTGGAATATGCGCAGTGGTGCATCCAACCAAATAACGACAAAGTTCCGATCTATGTAAAGCGTCAGGCAATACAGTGGCTTGCAATAGCAGATGGCAAAAATGCGGAAGCATATGTGGATGTGGACACATTGGCGGTTGTTTCCGGTTTGCTGAAAATCATGGTGCATCCGGATCTGCACTGCAGCATGTATGAGGGACTGGAAGATTATGCATGGCTTTTGATCGTGGCTGCATTATGCACGATGTCGCAGGATGGAAGCAGATATTATCAAACAGTGTTGCTTGAGATTTCCAGAAAAAATTTCAAGACCTTTAATTCTGCGGTGATATTTATTCTACTGATGCTGACAGAACCGAAGTTTGGACGATTTTTCAGCGTAGCACCAGATCTGGCATTATCCAGCGAGCTTAAGATGGCAATCCGTAAAATAATCAAGAGTTCTCCGCTCTTATACAACGCAAACGGTAAAAAACATTTTGAACTGCTGCGAAGTGAGATCCGTTGTGATCTCACAGAGAGTACCTATGTGGCTCTCGCATATAGCAAAGATGGTATGGATGGTAAACAAGCAAATGCCTTTCTCGCAGATGAGGCGGGTGCTTTGGATGAGTATCCTGTAGAGGCGATGCGATCATCACAGTTAGTGTTGGTCAATAAATTAGGAATTATCATATCAACGCAGTACCCTAATGACAACAATGTGATGATCGATGAGATTGACATTGCAAAAAAAACATTAGATGGTCTGTTTGACATCAACAACACAAGGGTGTTTGCGTTATTGTATGAGCCGGACGATGCATTGCAAAAAGATGAGGTGTGGCAAAAAGATGATCGAGTGATCTATCAGGCTAACCCTGTGAGTGTGCATAACAAAACAGTGTATGATGATTTGCTTAAAAAACGCACGATGGCGATCTATTATGAGAATAAGCGTGAAAACTTCTTGTGCAAACACTGCAACATTCGGTACAAGGGACTTGGTGTGGAGGGCTATATTGATGTTAATAAAGTCAAGCGCTGCAAGATTCCGAAAGACGATGCGTTTTGGCAGGGCAAGCGTGTTTGGCTGGGACTTGATTTGTCGCAGTCTGATGATAATACAGCCGTTGCTATGGTCACGATGTACCATGATGAGATGTATGCAAGGGTATGGGGATTTATTCCGGAAGAGAAATTAGCGTTAAAGGAAAAGAAGGAGCATGTTGACTACCGCAAACTGATCCGGCAAGGCTGTTGCTTTACTTGCGGTGGTGAGGTTATAGATTATGGATTTGTGGAAGAGTTTATCCTAAACTTGCCAAAGACCTATGGCGTGGAAATCGCACAGGTTGGATATGACCGCTATAATGCAATTTCCACGATCAATAAGTTGGAAGCAAACGGAATTGAATGTGTCCAGATTAAGCAGCACTCTTCGGTGTTGCATCCGGCAACAAAGTATTTGAAGGAACAAATATTGCAACAACTTTTTCATTACGAAGAAAATCTTATGTTGGAAATTAACTTTTCCAATGCGAGATGCGTTGAGGACACGAATAAAAATAAATATGTAAACAAGAAAAAATCCAATGGCAAAGTGGATATGGTTGTAGCACTTATTGATGCGGTGTATCTGGTGCAGCAAGAAGTTCTGTTTGGTAATGGATTTTTTGTTTATTACTAAGTGTCGGAATCCGACACCGGAAAGGATTATTATGGGATTGTTTTTTCATAGAGAAAACCGTGCTGATGATAACAAAGAAGTAAATGATGTAATTGACGAATCAGATCTTAGTGTGGCGTTGCTATCAGCAGTAGTGTCTAACACAAGCATAACGAGAGATCAGGCATTGCAATTACCGACAGTGGCGGCATGCATAAGCATTATTGCAGGGGTTATAGGGTCGCTGCCAATAAGGTTATATCGGCAGGAAGGGGATAAGACGGTTGTTCAAAATTCGGACAATCGTCTTTTTACATTGAACAGAGATACGGGTGATACATTAACCTTAACACAGTTTTGGCGAGCTATGATTAGTGACTATTATCTTGGCAGTGGTGGCTATGCATATATCCACCGAGAATATTCAATGCCTAGATCACTACATTATGTCAAGAAGTCCTGTGTCAGCATAATGCACAATGCAGATCACATTTATAAGGATTATACGGTTATGGTAGATGGACAGCGTTATCAACCGTTCGACTTTTTTAAGTTGCTTCGTAACACGGAAGACGGCTGGAAGTCAAAACCGATAACAGAAGAAAACACTATTATTCTTGCCACAGCATATCGGGAGTATGTGCTTGAGCACTCTTTGGCTGTGAAGGGCGGGAATAAAAAGGGCTTTCTGACATCGGAGTTCCAGCTAACTAATGATCAGGTTTCGAAAGTTAAAAGAGCTTTTCGCAGGTTGTTTGGAACCGGGGAAGAAAATGCGATTGTACTTCCGAAGGGAACGAAGTTTCAAGAGTCATCCAACACATCTGTGGAGATGCAGTTGAATGAAAACAAGGAATCAAATGCAGAGGCTATAGCTGCGATATTCCATGTTCCGTATGGCATCATTGAGGGGCATGGAACGAAAGAGGACTTTGATACCTTGATCAAATTAGCTGTAATGCCGCTTGTCAACGACATTGAAGCGGAACTCAATCGAGTGTTTTTGCTGGAAGAGGAAAAGACGAACTGTTACTTTGCAATAGACACAACGAAACTCATCAGAGGAAGCATTGAAGAGAGATACAACGCCTATAAGACAGCGTTAGAAGCTAACTTCTTACAAATTGATGAGGTTCGCAACATGGAAGACATGCCTCCTATGGGCATTGACTTTATAAAACTTGGATTGGATGCGGTGTTGTACAATCCAAAAACAAAGCAGGCGTATACAGCGAATATCGACAAGATTTCAAGTGTAGATGGATCTGCTGGAAAGGAGGACGATCATGCAGGCGAAGGTCAGGGATAATAAGCTGCATATAAGCGGCTATGTAAATGTTCCGGGGCGCTTATCGTCACGCCCGGTCTATACGCCAAAACATGGCAAGGTCATGGAAACGATCGAGCAGAGAGCATTTACCAAAGCATTGGACAGAACGCACGATGTCAGGTTGTTATTAGATCACTTGGCAGACCGGGAATTGGCGAGTGTGGCTGCTGGCAATCTTACATTAAAAGAAGATCGAATTGGATTACGAGCGGAGACGGTCATTGATGACCCGGAAGTGGTGCAAAATGTTGATAAGCTGCGAGGCTGGTCTTTCCAGATGCTCAATGTTAAAGATCGCTTGGAACAGAGAGCGGATGGTTTACCGATCCGCCATGTTGAGGACTTTGACATGCCGGAAATATCGCTCATTTTGCACAAGAATCCAGTTTATGCTTCGACATCTATCGAATTGCGATCAGATGATGAAGCAGAAGTAGAATGGAGAGCGGTAGAGACATCGTTTGAAGTTTCTAAAGATACCGGACAGGGAATCGATTATACAGCTTTTGAAAACAGAATTAGTGAAGCAAGAATTGCCACAAGGTAGTTCTAAAAATAGAGGAATCCGAAAGGGTTCCTTTTTTGATGAAAGAAAAAAGGAGGAAACAAATGTATTTGAAACAGTTGAGAGAAAAGAGAAGTGCAAAGGTAAAGCGCATGCAGGAGATCCTTGCGGGGGCAAAGGGCGAAAACCGTGCTATGAGCGAGGAAGAGCAGAAAGAGTTTGATGAAGCTGAAGCGGAGATTGCTGATCTGGATAAGACGATCACTGCCGCAGAAAAGGCGAAAGAGCTTGAACAGCAGGAAACGGATAAGGATGATCCGGAAGATGAGGATAAGGTAAAGGATAAGAAAGACCAGGATGGTGAAAACCGTGCGGAAGATGACAGAAGAATATTTGCTGATTACATTAGAGGTGTTGTCACAGGGGAGAATCGTGCAGATATGACATTAGGCGAAAATGGCGCAGTGATTCCGACCACGATTGCCAATGAAATTATCAAAAAGATCAAGGATATTTCTCCAGTGTATAACGATGCAGCACATTACAATGTCAAAGGGACTTTGTCTATTCCTTATGTGGATGAGGAGGGCACATCTCTTGCGGTAGCTTATGCCGATGAATTTGCAGAGTTGGAAGGCGAAAAAGAAAAGTTTGCCAGTATTGAACTTGGTGGATTTCTCGCCGGGGTACTTGCAAAAATTAGCAAATCTTTGATCAACAATTCAGATTTTGATATTGTTGAGGAGGTCGAGACGCAGATTGCAGAGGCGTTTGCACTGTGGCTTGATCACGAGATGCTAGTTGGCACAGTAGGAAAAATCACAGGTGCGTCAACATCCACGAAGAAAATTCAGTCTGAATCGACCAGTGTCATTTCGTTTGATGATATTATCAAATTAAAAGATGCAATCAAGGCAGCACATCAGACTGGAGCATATTTTGTGATGAGAGACACAACCTTGACGGCGATTCGACTGCTCAAAGATAAAAACGGACGCTATCTGGTAAATGATGATGTGACGGAGGAAGGCAAGCCAACCATCCTTGGCAAGCCTGTCTATACATCGGATGCTATGCCTGAGATTGGCAAAGGAAGCGAACCGATCGTATACCTCAATCCGTCAAAGGCGTTGGCGGTCAAATTGACGGAAGACATGGAGTTGCAGGTATTGCAGGAAAAATATGCAACACAGCATGTGGTCGGCGTGGTCGGCTGGACGGAAGTTGACGCGAAGATTAAAAATCAGCAGGCAATTGCATCGCTCAAGATGGCAGAAGCACAGGAGGAATCGCATGAAGGTAGAAGCACAGGAGGAATCGCATGAAGGTAGAAGCAACGGTTAGCTTCTCCGGACCGAAGATTGCAATGGCACCGGGGGAGATCAAGGACATAACGGACAAGGCGTTAGTGGATGATCTTCTTCGTGCCGGCTATGTCAAGAAAGTTTCCGGAGGAAAAACAAATGAAAGTAAGCGAACTGCAACCAAGTGATGTTCTTAAATATATGCGTTTGGATGAGGAAGGCGAGGAAGAATTACCGTTGTATCTGGATGCGGCGGTGCATTATGTATCATCTGTGTTAGGACTTCCAGTGTCTTCTGATGGAGTGGAAGATTGTCTGGATAATCATCCGGATATAACCATTGCAGTGCTGGCACTGTGTGGCGACATGTATGACAATCGCTCTGTATATGTGGATGGTGCGGTCATGAATCGCACAGTGGAGACGGTGCTTGCGATGTATAATGCGAATATCGGTTAGGATTAGGAGGTACTTTATGCAAGTAAATCCCGGGGAACTGAATAAGCGTATTGAGATCTATTGCATGGATTCCGAAGATGATGACGAAGAATTTCCTGTGCCCGTAAAAAAGACGGTACGGTCGACTTGGGCATCGTTCAAGCGAACATCCGGAACGGAGAAATTCAGATCCGGTAAGGATATGAGCGAAGTGCAGTGTAGATTTTTGGTGCGTCATACGGAGAAGAAACTCACTACTGACATGAAAATCTTGTATGACGGTGCGTTGTACGAGATCTTGTATATCAATGATTATGAGGATAGTCATAGATATGATGAAATATGGAGCAGAAAGGTGGAGTGATAGATGGGGCGGTTTGAATTTGATATTCCGGATGATTTATTTAAGGAGCTGGAAGATAGTTTTGACGATGTTGCACCGAAAATGATCGATGCGGCATTGCCCGTTTATCAAAAAGCGATGGAGCAATCTATCAAAGAATCTGTATCATCTGCTCCGGAAGCGGTCAAGAGACAAACATCTGGTTTGGTAAAATCCTTGACGGTCAGAAAGGCAAAACAGTCTGACACGAACGCATATATCGGAAACATTGTTTTTGCGGGAAAAGACCCAAAAGGTAGCCCCAATGTAGTTAAGGCAATGGGGTTGGAATACGGCAACAGCCATCAAATTCCGTCACCTTTTATGCAAAGAGCGGTCAATTCCTGCGAAAAAAATGTATTAGCAAAGATGGAAGAGGTATTTAACAGAGAGGTAAAGCAATGACAGTAACAGGGCAGTTAAAAAAGGCGTTAAAGAGTGTATGTTCCGAGGTGGCAAGGGACAAATATGAGGGAAAAAAAGATACCTACATTGTCTATAATGTAGCCACAGAACAAGCGGGGAATTATGTAGATGATTCGCCGCATAGCGAAACGGTATTTTTGCAAATACATTTATATATGCCGTCAAGTGTGGATTATACAACACTGCAGGATGCGGTAAAGAAAACCGTGTCTGACAATGGTTTTAGTTATCCACAAACTGCGCTAAACACTGTGGAAACTGACACGAACATCAGACATATTTGTCTGACCACAAACAAGGAAAAGGAGATTTAACTATATGGCAACAACAGGATTAAGTGGATTTGTCCACGCAGATTTTGATGAAGACAAAAAGACATATGCAAAGCCGGCTAAGTTGGCTGGAGCGATCGAATTTAAAGAAGCGCTTGATCGAAATGATGCGAAATTATACGCAGATAATGAGCTGAAAGATTCGGATACATCTGTAACTGGTGGAAAGGTCACATTATCGATCGACGATGATGATGACGAGATCTTTGCTCCAATTTTAGGCGAAGAAGTAACGACGCTCTCTATTAAAAGCAAAGAGTATAAGGTGGTCAATTCTAAGACATCGGACAAGCCTAAATTTCAGGGATTTGGCTACATTGCAGCTAAAAACAATGGTAAGTATAAGGCAACTTTTTATCCAAAAGTGACCTTTGCCCGCAGCGATGAAGAGGCTAAGACAAAAGAGGATAAGACGGAATATACCAAGCCGGGTGTCGAGGGCACAATCTACCCAGTGGATGGTACTTATAAAGAAACTGTGATCACGGACACGGTAGAAGAGGCAGTGGCTGTCTTGAAAGCATTGTTTGGCGATACTACGGAGGCTACAGAATAGTAGCATGAACATAGTGTATAGGTGGGCAGGGGAAATCCCCTGCCTGTAATTGGAGGTAACCAATATGAGACTTTATGATTTGCCGATTGATGGCAATGTTTACACGGCATGCTGTGGGTTGCATGCACTAGAACAGCTCCAGAATCAACATGGATCGTTGGATGTATTTGAGAAAAAGCTAATTGGTGATGCAAAGGAAAATGTGTCGCTTGACATAGCGACAGTGCGTAACACGGCGAGACTGTTTCTGGAAGATGGTGCGAAAGCCTCCGGATCAGAGTTGACGAAAAAGGCCATAGAGAGCATCATAGACAATGCAGGCGGTGTATATGACCTGGCAGCAAATTTGTATGTGATATTCTCGAAGAGCATCGCTTCCAATGTCGATGAAAAAAACGAGGAGAGCCAGACGGAGACAGAGTAAATATTGACTTCGGCTGGCTGAAATATGTAAGTGTGGCCAGACTGGGTTTTAGTCACACGGAAACAATGTGGCTCTCGTTTGGAGAGTATCAAGAATTGTATCAAGCATATATGAGGCTGTTTGATGTTGAGAATATGTTACATAAAACAGGGCAAACCTATGAGCATTTGATAAAAGCAGAAAATGAGATAGAAAAGCCTATAGATTTTGATTTTTAGCGATATAATAGGGGATTTTTTGTTGTAAATAAGGATGTTTTGGATTATAATATTAGTATAATAATAATTGTTGTAGGAACGGGGGATGATTATGTATTATACGGCTATGCCAGCGGGTGTTGCGATTATAGGGACCATATATTTAATTTTTAAGTATTGCAAATATGGCAAGGATATATTTTTGGGATTAGCATTTTCGGCTTTTGGTTTTTTCGTCAAAGTGTTTATAAACACATTTTGCGGATATTGTGTCATGGCAATGGGTATGACCTTGGTTGTATTGACATTGATGCAAATGGTTATCCATCACAAACAGGATGTTGAGCAGCCGACTGCATATCAGAAGTTATGTCGAGAAATGGACGAAGAGAGGGAAAATGAATATATGGACAGATTGGAGAACTGGTCAAAACTTGAAAAATAGCCAGGTGAAAATAGAAATATAAAGAAAAGCGATTAGGAGACTGTAAAAGGTCTCCTTTTTGATTGGAGGAATTTATGGCAAATAAAGCAAAGATTGGGGCATCAATTGTATTAGACGGGGAAAAAGAGTTTAAAAGTGCAGTGACAGCGTGTAATAAAAAATTAGCTACAATGAGATCTGAATTGGGTCTTGTTAAGGAAAAATATGCAGAGAATGCCAATAGTTTGACTGCTTTGCAAGATAAGCATAAGGTGCTGTCTAATATTTTGAATATACAGAAATCCAAGCAGGAATCCGTACGCATAGGTTTAGAAAATGCGCAAAAAAGCCAACAGAAGGTGGCTGAAAGTTTAGGAAAGCTGAAATCAGAATATCAGCAGGCGCAGAAAAGCATGGACAAAATGAAAGCGTCTTGTTCCAGTACGGACAAAGAGATTGCAGAACAAGAAAAAAAGTTAAAAGAATTAGCGCAGGCGATAGAGAAAGGGGAACATAACTATGACAGTGCTTCTAAGAGAGTTGATTCGTGGAGAACACAGCTTAACCGGGCGCAAACACAAGTGCTTAAGGCAAATCGTGCAGTACAGCAGAACGAAAAATATATGCATGAGGCGGAAAACGCTACTGATCAGTGTGCAAAATCATTAGACCAATATGGAAAAAAGACAAAAAATGTTGTTGCAGAAACAAATACATTTAAGGATAGTTTACGTGCTAATTTGGCGAGTAATTTGATTGGCAAGGCAATTAGTAGCACCAAAACGGCAATTACTACAGTGGGGCAGGCATCTGTTGCCTCAGCAAAAAATGTTGGTCTATATGCTGACGATATGAATACACTTTCTACGCAGACAGGTGTAGCAACAGATACATTGCAGGAATTAAAATACATGGAAGATCTGGTAGATGTATCATTAGAACAGGTGACAGGATCCATGGCAAAAAATATTAAGTCAATGTCTAAGGCCAAAGCTGGAAGTGCTACATATGTGAAAGCATACGAACGGTTGGCTGTATCGGTCACGGATGCCAATGGTAATTTGCGCGACAGCGAGGATGTTTATTGGGATGTTATTGATGCTTTAGGAAATGTGGCGAACGAAACAGAGCGTAATAGCTTAGCGATGACCATTTTTGGCAAATCTGCACAGACATTAAATCCATTGATAGCACAAGGCAGTGCAGGAATTAACGAGTTAAAAAAAGAAGCACAGTCTGTCGGGGCGGTATTGTCGCAGGATACGCTAGATGCCATGAATGCAGTGAATGATCAATTTGATAGACTAAGTGCACAGTCTGATGCGCTTAAGCGAGAAATAGGGGTCGAATTAGCACCAAGTATTTTGTCTGCTGCGACAGAAATTGGAACAGCAATTCAAGAAAATAAGGAAGATTTAATCAATTTGGCATCGGGGGGCATAGATGTTGTAACGACTGGAATGACATGGATTATAGAGCATGCACAGGGGGTAGTAGCGGGTGTTACTGCTATAGGCGGAGCAATGCTTACTCTTAAGGCGGCCTCAAAGGCAATGGATGTAGTCGGAGGCATAAGCAGTATTGCATCTTTAGCAAATCCGATTGGTATTGCTGTGGTTGCTCTTGGTACACTTGCGACGGCTGTAGTTGCTTTGAAGACGGCAACCAGCAAAGAATCAGCGGAAGAGCGTAAAGAACGACAGGAATTTGATGCGACCGTAAGTGCTATGCGGCAAAAAAACGAAACTATCCAGCAGACAATAAAATCCTCCAAAGAAAAGATTCAATCATCAGAGTCAGAGGCATTTGCTACGGAACAACAAGCAAAACGATTGATGGAACTTAATAAAGTAGAGGATAAAAGCAAGGCGCAAAAAAACGAGATGAAGACACTTGTGCAGTCTCTATCTAGCCAGATTCCCGGAATTACAAAGTCGTACGACGAACAAACGGGAACGTTAAAAATGAGCAACAAGGAGATTGAAAAGCAGATAAAAAACTGGAAACAGTTATATTTGACACAAGCGCTGCAGGATGACTTAAAGGATATATACAAGGCGCAGTATGATGCGCAAAAAAACATTGAAAATGCGAATCAGGCAATCACTGATTCGCAGCAAAAAGTAACTGATGCATATAAAGAGGCAACGGAAGCTCAAAAGGCTTTGAATAAGGAGTACGAGGAAAATAAGAACAATCCGAACTATAACGAAAATTATAGCAAAACGTATCAGAATGCCTTATATAAAGAGCGTCAGTATCTTAAAACGAAGGAACAAGAGAAAGAGAATCGCAAGAAACTGCGTAACGAAATCAAGAAATATAATCAGACACTGTCGGATTGCAATCAAGAGGTAGACAGATGCCAAAAATATGCAAATAAATTAAATGCGGAACAAGAGAAGCAAAACAAATCATCCAAAGCGGCTGCTAAATCAACAAAAAAGGCTGCTGATCAGTATAGTGCTGTAGCAAAGGGCTTCCAAAAAGCGGAGCAGGATATAGCAAGTATAGGCGGCAAGACTTCTAAGAAGAGCAAACAGCAATTTGAACAAGCTGTTAAGGTCGCAAAGGAAACAGGAACTAAGATCCCGAAAGGACTTGCTAATGGTCTTAAGTCTGGTGCAAAATCTCCGGACGATGCAGTGAAGTCTATTAATAATGCAGTTGTAAATAACCTGACGAAATTAGCTAAAAAGGCAAGACAGTCAGGTGTGGCTATCCCAAAAGAAATAACGGATGGCATGAAGAATGGTACGATGAGCGTGTCAAAGGCAAGTAGGCTTATTAATGCACAGATTGATAAGCAGTCAAAGGCATCGCAAAAAAATATGGAAAAGGCATATCTTAAAGTGCCGAAAAATATGAAATCTGCCTTTGAGAAGGGTGGAGCAGATGCGTTGGATGCGATCCAAAAGTCTAAGGAGCAGATCAAAGCATTGGAGGAAGAGGCGGGCGTGTCTTCGGTCGATGGTTTGATTAAGGGGTTGAATGCAAACAAAGCAAGAGTAGTCAAAGCATACGAAGATCTTGGTAAGAGTGCGGACTCCGGATTCAGAAAGGCACTGAAGATTCATTCTCCCTCTCGTGTGATGGAAGAGGACGGTGAATACACTGGAGATGGTGTTGTAAAAGGTCTAAACAATCGAAAAAAAGCGGTTGGTAAGGCTGGTAAAGAGCTTGGTAATGCTGTCGATGAGTCGATTAGATCAAGTCTGGACATCCATTCTCCATCTAAAAAAACGGAAAAATCAGGGAAAAACGCAGGTGACGGATTAAATAAGGGACTGAAAAAGACCAAGAAAAACTTGAAGAAAACTGCGAATGAACTTGGGCAGGAGATGATAAGTGCATTGGAAAGCAAGATCGAAATGAAAGATCTGCGTACCAATGGACATGGGTATAGCAAGACAGCCATCACTAAAAAGTGGAAGGATGTAGTAAAAGAAACTAAAAAGGGCACACAGGCGCACAAGGATGCGCTTAAGCAGTATTATACCGCACGCAATGAGTTACTAAATGCGCAGCAGGAAAAGAACGAGAAATACCAGGAAAAGATGAAGACGATGCAGTCTAAGCTAAAGGAGATTCGTTCTAATTACAAGGAAACCATAAAGGATCTCCAATCGCAAATGGCAGAGGTCAAGAAGGAGTATGCGGATGCGGTTAGTGATACTGCGTCTAGCATCTCCTCTTCCTGGGGATTATTCGCAAAAGCATCCACCTCTAAAACCAATAATGCGGATGGCTTGATCCGTAACATGAAGACCCAGGCAGAGACAGTGAAGCAATGGAAGACAAACATGGATGCGTTGCGTAAGAGGGGGGTGTCGGGTGACTTATTAAAGGATCTTGAATCTGCCGGAGTATCTTCTGCTGGAGATGTGTCTACTTTGGCGGCAATGTCTGATGCACAGTTGTCACAATACAAAAAATACTACAGCCAGCGTAATGCGACTGCTAAGCAGGAGGCTGTCACGGAAAATGCCGCACTGCAAAAGAGCACACAGGCACAACTTGCTTCGCTTCAAAAAGCGACAAAGCAACAGGTCAAACAGCAACAACAGCAGTTGCAAAATTTACAAAAACAGTATAACAAACTAAAAAAATCTGTAGCATCTCTTGATAAGAGTACACAAAAGCAAATGAGGCAGCTTGGTAAAAATGTATCGCAGGGCTTCGCAAAAGGAATAGCGTCGGGTAGCGAGGCTGTGTACAAATCAATTGCTGGTATGACGGGTACTACGGTTAAGCAAGTCAAAAAGAATTTGGGGATCCATTCGCCGTCTCGTGTTATGGCTAAGCTGGGGGGATATACAGGGGCAGGATTTGCACAAGGATTGGAAAAGGAGACACAAGACTTACACAATATTATTCTAAATTCTTTGCCAAAGAAAGTAGATGCTCCGGTTGTATCTGCAACAAATGTACAGCCGAATGATACTTCTGCGCAGGAGATTTATCAAAGACCTGTAGAACTTACCTTAATGATGGATTCTCGTGCGATAGCAGAGGCAACTTTTAACGCTGTTGATCTGTTGTCCGGTGGGAAAATCACGCTAAAGAAAAGGGGGTTGGCGTTATAATGAGGACATTTACTTTTGATTCCAAAGATATAACAAGTGATTATGGATATACACTGGAATCCCTTGCGATTGGAGCGCCTGTGAGAAGATCCACAGAATTAACTATCCCGTTTGCTAGCGGGGTGGTTGATATGGATAAGATTATGGGATACGCCACTTATGATGACCGAACGATCACAGCAAAAGTCTGGAAAAAAGTAGATCCGGCAGACCGGATGAATGAACAAAATAAATTGGTAGATGCCTTTTTGATACAATCTGACAGGCGAGCGTTTATTGATTCGTTGGATGAAAAATCGGAATATCGAGCGATCTGTACTGCTTTGGATTTTGGCGAAACGACCAGAAATTATGTCAAATGCACCATGACTTTTAAGGCTAGTCCATATCGCTTGGTTGATGGATCGGGGGTGCTATAATGCGCAGTGTGTATTTACTGAATGAATTAAAATCTGGAGAGACGGAAAGAATCTGCATCCATGATGCAACTACGGATAGAGGCAGCAAGATAACAGGAACATTAACACAGGAGATTGGTGCGATTGATGCATTGGAATTTAATATCTATCCGGGTAATGCCGGATATAAAAAAATCACACCATATGTTACTCGTGTTGATGTGATTGATGATGATACCGGGAAGAGCATTTTTTACGGTCGTGTTCTACGATCGTATCCGGAGTTTTCTGCTTCGGGGATCGGCAAAAAAGTTGTTTGTGAAGGGATAGCAGGTTTTTTACACGATGAGCCTGTTCCGCTTGCTGTTGTTAATGACACGGTCCCTAATATTATTAGAGGACTTTTTGAAAAATATAACGAGCTGCACAAATATGATGTGTGGCTTTTTAATGACACAGAGTTAGATGACTCCTATCGCACAGATATAAAAGAACTGTATCAAGAAGGAGAATCAATGTATGACTTTATCACTACGAAAGTGTTCGGCACGGCAATGGATAATGCGCAGTGGTATATCACCACGGGGGCTAATGATACCAATGAATATTATCGCTGGTGTGTTCTTAATATTTATGGCAAAGCAGAGACACATTTGGATGCTATAACTATCGGTGATAATTTGATAGCATATTCTGCTGACGAAGATGCATCTAACCTCTGCACCCAGATCATTCCGTTGGGCGCAAAGATATATACGGACGAAGACAACTTAGAACGCATTGATATCACATCGGTTAATGCCGGAAATAATACGCTAGTTGGATCAACGGTTTCTCAATATGGACGGATCACCAAAACGGTGCTGTTTGACGATGTCGACGATCCGGAAGAGTTGCTCAAGCAGGGCGAAGCATACCTGGAACAATACGAAAATCCACAAAAAACATATCAGATCACAGCACTGGACATGCATTTGTTGGACAAATCTGTTCCGGCTATAGTCTTGGGTGATTGGTACGAAGTGGATGCTCCAATTATTGGGGTTGATAAGTTGTTGTTGCGAATCACCAAAAGAGCATTGTCGATTGAAAATCCAGCCAATGATACCTTTACGGTTGGCGATGCACATTCTTTACAATCCGCCACAGCATCTGGGCAAGCGGCTGCGACAACGGCATCTGTGCAGACGGTGGCTAACTATATGTATTCGCTTGAAAAGTTCTCTGCGAAAGAGATCCATGCGTTGCATGGTAGCTTCACGGAGCTTGAGGCGAAAGCTATAACCGTTGACACATTGGAAGCAGCGGTGGCAAATATTTCGTCCTTGACGGCGGAAGATGCGATCATTAAAAATATTCAAGCACAGGCATTATCTGCTGACCACATCAAAGCGGTAATGGCAGATATTGGGGCATTGACCGTCGACACGGCAGACGCGCGATATTTGACCGCAGACAGAGCGGACATACGGTATGCGGACATTACCCTTGCAAATGTCAAAAATGGAGCAATAGGAACAGCGTTAATAGCAGAGGGTGCGATCGGTACGACACAAATAAAGGATGGATCAATTACATCCGCCAAAATAGTGGAGTTGACAGCTAACAAGATAACTGCTGGAACATTGAGTGTCGAACGACTGTGTATTACGGGATCAGATCAATCTATCATATATGCTATCAATAATTCCGGTACGCTTATTTCTCAAAATGTGGACACTATTGACGGCAATGTACTTACAAAAAGGAGCATTACGGCAGATTGTATTGTAGCCGGGGCAATAACTGCAAAAGAGTTGGCGGCATCCTGCATCATTACAAATCATTTGACTGCCAATGCGGTGACTGCAGCTAAGATTGATGTGGCAGATCTGGTAGCGAGCGATGCATTTATAAGCAATCTGGGTGCCAATCGGATCATAGTTGGATTGCAAACCGATGTTACCGCAGCGAAGACCACAGCTGATAGCGCATCAACGACTGCGAGCGCAGCAAAGACCACAGCCGATAGTGCATCAACGACTGCGAGTGAAGCGAAGACCACAGCCGATAGTGCATCAACGACTGCGAGTGCAGCGAAGACCACAGCTAATAGTGCATCGACGACTGCGAGCGCAGCAAAGACTACAGCTAATAGCGCATCGACCACCGCAAACACGGCGAAGACCAATGCAGCAAGTGCTTTATCAACTGCAAATTCTGCCTTATCGGGGTTGAAGAGTTTATACACAGCCAACACAACGACCATTGATGGCGGTAAGATTACAACCGGGACGATCAAGGCAGCGCAGATTGATGTGAGTGATCTTTTTGCGCAAAAAATCACAGCGACGGGGTCCATTTCTGGTGTAACAATCACAACAAATGCTGGAACGATAGCGGGATGGACGCTATCTTCATCAGGCTTTCGCAAAACATTGACCAGCATTAACGACACGACACATTCGGGTATTTTTTTAAGCCCTACAAATGGGCTGCGCCTTAACAATGTAACAAATGGCGGTGTTTTCGTGCAATGCACCGCAAACAGCCGTGTTAATACTTGCACTTTGCGTGGGAATTACTTAGATTTTTCCAATGCCACCAATAGTGGTGACAAGGCAATAGTTGGTGCGTATTCTTCGAGTGCTCCATCGTTTGTGTTGACTAATGCAAACAATGAGATTGCGACAGAAATTAAGGGTACAACGGCATCCTTTGGGGGCACATTGACAGTAGCGAGCCACATTTATACGGCAAATGGTGTTGGAATATATACAAAGGATACGGCAGGTGTCTATCGGCTCATGCTGAAATATGACGGAAGCCATAACTTGTTGTTGGGATATGGTGCTCGCGAAAAGAAGGCAGGGGCAACAATCGTATACGGCAATGTGGTCCGTTTGCACTCGGTCAGAGATGCCACTTATGGATCAGATGCAACGAACGGTCATTTCTACCCGACTGTGACGGGCAAGCATCGTCTTGGATCGTCAAATTATAAATGGCAGTATGTATATGCGACAAATGGAACAATTCAGACTTCTGATCTACGACATAAGGACAATGTGCAGCCTATATCCGAACGATATGAAGATCTATACATGAGATTGCGTCCTGTGACATATCGTTGGCGCAACGAAGAGGTTGGTGATCACCACGACCGCACTCGGATGGGATTTATCGCACAGTGGACTAAGGAGGCGATGGACGCTTCGGGGCTGTCTGACATTGATCTTGCAGCATATTGTAAGGATCCGGTGTATCGAACGGTTCAAAACGCAGATGGTAGTGTAATGGAAGATCAGTCTGGTGCACCGATTGATTATTCGTATGGACTGAATTATGGCGAGTTTATTGCGTTAAACACGCACATGGTGCAGAAATTGTATCGCAAAATGAATGATATGAGAAATGAGAATATCATATTGCGTGGAAAGCTGATGTATTTGGAATCAATGCAGCAGCAATTGCAAAAAAATATCGCAGAAATGAAACAGAGCCTATCTGCATAGATGGGCTCTGTTTTATTATAAAAAAACTTAAGGAGGACAAAGAATATGATGACAATGAGTAAGGCGGTAACGCTCACGGGTAACAGCACTGTAGATGATACAGTAGTGGCAACGATGTATGCAAATCTGGAAAATGGCAGTGTCAATGCCCAGATTATGGACAAGGATTTGTATGCGGAAAACAAGGAACAGATCCAGCAGGACATAGCGGAATTTAACAAAGCAGTCTTTACAGAACTGGATCAGGAAGCATAAGGAGGTTTTTACAATGAAAATGAAGAACATGGAACTTATTGAACACATCAATGGATTGACGGAGATGATCGGCGAAGGCCCAAATCTCCGGGTTCGATTGTCGCACCTGATCAACAGGAATTATGGAGCGTTGGTGGAAGCGTACAGGCCATATGAGGAAGATTTGAGGAAGATAGATGAATCGGATGCGTCTGAAGATGATAAAAATGCAAATCGCATGGAACTTTTGTCGACACAGATTGATGTGCCGATCGCTAATATTTCACTTGCAGAGATCGAAAACGAGCCTCTCAATTTGAAGCAGATGCACATCTTGCATTTTATGATCGGAGATACGGAATAGAAGTCGCAAAAGCTAAGGCTCTTATTATGAAAGGAAAGGATGGATATGGAACAATATATTGCAGAACTTGTCATTGCAATCATATCTATGGTTGGAACGATGTCTGGTTCGTATTTTGCCAACCGGAAGTCAACTGCTCTTGTGGCGTATCGCTTAGAGCAGTTGGAGAAAAAGCAAGACATACATAATGGTGTGATCGACAGGGTGTACAAACTGGAAAAAGGTGTAGCACTTAATAAAGAGGATATTAAAGTTGCGAACCATCGAATTGAAGATTTAGAGAGGAAAGAGTGATAGCTATGTTTAAGAATTGCGTATTTAAAGTAAGTGTAGATACCAAGAAATGGATGAAGTCGGCAGGGATTAGAGCCGTTAAGACGATGGCACAGACAGCCGTATCAATCGTTGCTGTAGGAAATACGGTGGCAACAGTTGATTGGAAGCTGGCAGTGTCTTCGGCGGTAGTGGCAGGTGTTGTCAGCTTATTGACTTCTGTTGCGGGTATTCCGGAAGTGGAAGACGAAAGAAAATGAAGAGTAGTGTGTAGCAACATACAGAAAGCGAGGAATCGAAATGAAAAAAGAGCATGATGTAAGAATAGACAGGTCAAAACTGCATCCATGGATGGATTATAAATTAACTTGTTTATTGCGAGAATGTGGAAAGAAAGGAATTTATCTGATCGTTACCGAAGGGTTCCGGACAAAGGAACAGCAGGATGCCCTGTATGCAAAGGGACGGACTAAACCGGGGAAGATCGTTACTAATGCCAAAGGCAGCAACTATTCCAGCCAACACATGTGGGGGATTGCTGTTGATTTTGCAATCAACGATCCCAAGAAATTATATGATACCAATTTAATGAGAAAGGTAGCTAAAATTGCAAAATCCAAAGCAGTAGGTCTTGCGTGGGGTGGTGATTGGAAGAGCCTTGTAGATACGCCACATCTGTACATATCTAAATGGGGAAGCACAACGACAAAACTGAAGAGAAAATACGGAACGCCTATGATATTTAAGGAGACATGGAAGGCTAAAGTTAAGCGTCCTGTGGGGTTGATTTTGTGGCAGGACATAAAAAAGAAAAAACAGTATTTCCGTGTGGCTAACAATGCATCTGTTAAAGTGTTATTTCGGTCATCGATTAAATGGTATGCAAAAGTGGAGAAAAATGGTAAAATTGGATATATGAATAAAAAGTATTTAGTATAATTTAATTTACCTAAAAACAATTTGCTACTGTCCGAGTACAGACCACCATATTGACTTGCTATGATCATGGCAGCTTTTGGATCGCAGCGTGTGATTTTCACAGGATACTGCAGTCTCTTTTCATAATTCCACATAATTTAGTTTCCTTTCGAAGTTATAATTTAAGAAACGCAACAAAAAACGTTCTCATATATTCTTAAACTTGTGTTGCCCTTTAATGCCCGATTATTCCCAAGGCAAAGGCTCCTGTCCCCAGTCCCAAGTGCAGCCATCACCGGCGCAGTCAAGGACAAGAGGACCAAACTTGCGTGTATAAATATCCATGGCTGCTTTTCTTTTTTTCTTCATTTTTTGAAAATAATCCAATGCACAAGAATCCATAGGGTGTGTATCTAAGAACAGGCAACAGTCATACATAGCGAAGCTGACTTCGTTGATTACTTTGAGAAGATCATCGCGACACAAATTCATAAGATTTTGTGAAAAATCCACAGATTCACAGCCACAGCCATTGTTCGGTCGGTTCATTTGGTTGCCACAGCCATTGTTCGGCTGATTCATTTGGTTGCCACAGCCATTGTTCGGTCGGTTCATTTGGTTGCCACAGCCATTGTTCGGTCGGTTCATTTGATTGCCACAGCCACAGCCATTGTTCGGCCGGTTCATTTGGTTGCCACAGCCACAGCCATTGTTCGGTCGGTTCATTTGATTGCCACAGCCATTGTTCGGCCGATTCATTTGATTGCTGCAGCCACAGCCGTTCATTCCATTCATTTTATTTCCGTTCATGAGAGACCTCCTTTTTGACAGCGAAATCCTTTAGGGATGCAGCCGCAAAACGGCAGATCCAGTGGTGGAAAAATAGTTCCGCGTTGTAATGCTTTATCAGGACAATACGTCTGTCCCCATTCTTGGACAGGAACATAGCCAATACCTAGAGGCATGCCGCGTAAGGGATCAGTGTTCGGGCAGTCTGTACTAGGACGGGAGCAGGAATTACAGCAAACATTCATCTCACTTCTGTTATTCATTGCGAGTATCCTTTCTTTCTCTATTTATTGCCGGAATAATTTCCGTGCTAATTCATATATATGTACGTGGCGGTGAAATGTGATTCCCGGAATAATTTGAATGCTAATTCATATACATGTATTTAACTCGAACTTCACACGTCCATAGACGCTAACAGGCCACATATTGCTTATTATGTCGATAGCTATATCGCATTTTGCAGCCACTACCTGGTGGATTTCGCCATCAGGGAACTATAGCAATTGTCTTGCCGCATTTTCGTTTTAGGTGATTTCTAGATTTTGTTTATCTCTGATGTTTGATTTACATGCCTTATGGAAACTCGAAGTCCCGGAAGCAAGGTAATCATCATTTTTGAAAGGGACTTTGCGCTCGTCGTTACTTATGTCTCGTATTTCAGAGACATTAAGTAACGTGACGTAGCGCATCGTAGCGAAAGCGTCCCGTCCAAAAATGGATGATACCTTGCTAAACCGGGACATCTCAGACATTCCTTCAGGCATGTATTCATCAGAGACTAAACAAAATAAGAAATCACACAAAAACTTTGCGTTCTGCGGCAATTGTCTTAGCCCCCTGATGGCAGAACAATTTAGTTTGTTGGCTGCAAAATGGATGACATATTATGGTCATAATAAGCAATATGTGGCCATACGGCAGTTTTTACTGTGTGAAGATGGAGCGCTTAATAATAACTTCTCAGACCCATATGTGGTTGTGAAAGTATTCCTGAGATGGAAAGTGTCAGAATTTTATAAATAGCAATATAAATGTGGGGGCATTCAGTAGATGGCAAAATATGTAGGAAGAAGCAAACAGCGGTTTTATGCAAAAAAAACAGCGGCAAAGATTATGGTAAGCTGTTTTCTTGTCATTGTAGCATGTGGCACATTGTTGTGTTATGGCAGGCAGCAAAAAGGATGGAAAACATCGATTGATTCGATGGAGGATGACAATGTATTGTCGCATCCGAGCGTTCATGATTCGCGAAGCAAAAAGGAGGTTCGTGCAGATTATGAACAGTTTTTGCAAGAGGTGTTTCGGGAAAATGTGACCAGTGATGGAATTACATTAAATTATACATTAAAAAATCCTACGGATTATGGGATAAAGAATGTGAAACCTACGTTAGGGCATTTTACGAAGGAGGCAATGCAAAATGCGCGGATGCTGACAGAAAACGAACTGGCAGTTTTAGAGCGTTATGATTATGACAAGTTAAATGAAGAGCAGCAGTTGGCGTATGACGTTTTACATACGGTGTGGAAACAAGATCTGTCAGGGGATAATGTAGACGAATATCAGGAACCGTTGAGTCCAACAACAGGGACACAGACACAGCTTCCGGTCATACTCACAGAGTACCATTTTTGGGACAAAGAGAGTGTTGATACTTATCTTCAGCTGTTGCAGAAAATTCCGGATTATTTTGATGAAATTATTACATTTGAGCAACAAAGATCCAAAGAAGGTTTATTTATGAGCAAGCGCACGGCGCAAGATATTATAACGCAGTGCAAGGAATTTGTTGCACTGCCGGAGAAGAATTTTATGATCACGACTTTTCCGGAGAGACTGAGCGGTCTGACGCTTACGGCGGAGCAGAAAGCAGATTATGAAAAACGCAATCGTTTCGCGGTGCTGCAGAACGTGATCCCTGCTTATCAAAAGCTGATCAAAGCTTTGGAAGAATTGGCAGATACCGGCAAAAATCAGGCAGGTCTTTGCAATTTGCCGAAGGGAAAAGCATATTATCAGCATCTGGTTCGTTCGATGGTGGGAACTGATCGAAGTATGAAAAATATTTTAAAATTATTGGATCAAACGATTGAAGATAATAAAAATATAATGTCCGATTTGTTGGTCAAGGACGGTTCTATTTATGAGAAAGCGTTATCTGTAAAATACCCGGCAGAGGAGCCGGACAAAACATTGCAGTATCTAAAGAAACAGATTAAGAAATCATTTCCAGATTTGCCGTCGGAAGTGTCTTGTCAAATGAAGTATGTTGACAAATCGTTAGAAGAACATATTAGTCCGGCATTTTATTTGACAACACCATTAGATGCATATCAGGACAATGTGATTTATTTGAACGGGAATGCAAAGTATGACCTTACGAAAGCGTTTACAACGATTGCACATGAAGGCTATCCGGGGCATTTATATCAAAATTGTTTTTACCAGTCGCAGAATCCTTTGCCGGTGCGGAGCGTCGTGAACATCGGCGGTTACACAGAAGGATGGGGGACTTATGCGGAATTGTACAGTTATTCTCTGGCAGGTTTGACGAAAAATGTGGCAAGTTTTTTGAAAACAAATACGCTGCTTACGTTAGCGATTTATGCAAAGGTTGATCTGGAGGTTAATTATAATGGCTGGACAGAGGCGGAAGTGCGAGATTATCTGACGGATTTTGGCTATGACAAGACGGCCTGCCGGACGATATTTGATGCAGTTGTTGCCGAACCGGCGGGATATATGCAGTATACGCTCGGATATTTGGAGATTATTGATTTGCAGAAACAAGCGAAGGCGAAATGGGGCAAACAGTACAGCGACAAAAGATTTCACGCATTTTTCCTGTCGTTGGGGGAGGTGCCTTTTGTGGTGGCAAGAGATCGTCTGGCTGCATCGTAAATATATAATACAGGTTTGGCGGTTGACCGGATAAAATTATATGACATTTGTGTTGTATGAAAAGATTAGAGATGATATGATAAAAACACTATTGATACAATGATGAGAGAAAAGTATAAGGAGAACTGATTTGAAAAAAGTATTTAAAAATAATCGAATTATAGTGGGATTGTGCGGTGTTTTACTGGCAGTAGGTGTCTGCATAGGAACAAATCATTATATGATTTCCGATAGTGCCGGCAGTGTGGCAGCAGAAAGTCAGAAGGCTGATCCATTAACTCGCCTTGCGGCCGCAGCTGAGCAGGATTTGGATATTCTTGAGGAGGAACAGGAATCTGACAATTCACCGGGCTGGCATACAGAGACGCAAGGCAGCAAAATTTATAAATACTATAATAACAGTGCAGGAAACCGTTTGAAGGGCTACCGCAAGATCAAAAAAGACTATTATTTCTTTAGCCAAAAGAGCGGTTATGCTGTATGTAATGGTTGGAAATATGTGCGTATCAAAGGCAAAAAATATAAGTTGTATTTTGATAAGAAAGGCCGTCGGTCTGATCCAACCAAAAAGCTTGGCAGTAAAGCGCGTTATCAGATCAGAGTCAGCCTGCGGGATAATATGGTTACGATCTACGCAAAAGATGGTGCAAAGGGGTTCATCATTCCGGTCAAAGCAATGGTTTGTTCGGTGGGCATGAGCGGACACACAACGCGTAAGGGGACATATTCTTTGAGTCGTTCCGGACGGTGGCATGTGCTGCGTTACAATTCGAACGGCCAGTATGCGACCAGATATTCGGGCCCTTACATGTTCCATTCAGTAACCTATGATCGTTTGGGCAATCACTATTCTTTGCAAGCGGCAGAATACCGCAAGCTTGGCAAGGCGGCATCGCATGGTTGTATTCGTCTGCAGGTGGAGGATGCCAAATGGATTTACGATCATGCACATCAGTCGACAACGACGATTCGAGATAAATTTTCCAAAGGACCATTTCAGAAACCAAAGGCAAAGAAGATCAAGAAGTCAAAGCGCGGCTACTACGATCCAACAGATCGAACCGTTGCCAAATAATTCATAAAAAAGGCAGATTGTCGATAAAGTTTCTCGTCAATTTGCCTTTTTTTGGATAAAATTTATTTTTTTAGTGCTTTTTCTTGACAAATCATGTATAATGGTTGCGATGGCTGAAAAGGGTCCACTGCAGGGACAGCGTGCAAATGCTTGATCTATGCGGGAAAGAGGCATGACAGCCGCAATGTTATCACACTATATTATAAGAAAAGGAGTTAGATTCAAGATGGCAGAAATTAATTTAACACAGTATGGAATCACTGGAACAACTGAAATTGTGCACAATCCTTCTTATGAGTTGTTATACGAGGAGGAGACTAAGGCAGATCTCACAGGCTATGAGAAGGGTCAGGAGAGTGAGCTTGGTGCAGTTAACGTAAAGACAGGTGTATATACAGGTCGTTCTCCTAAAGATAAGTACATCGTTATGGATGAGAACTCTAAAGACACTGTATGGTGGACTTCTGATGAGTATGCTAATGACAATCATCCACTTTCTGAGGAGAATTGGGCAGTTTTGAAAGATCTTGCTAAGAAAGAGCTTTCTAATAAGAAACTTTATGTAGTAGATGCATTTTGTGGTGCTAACAAAGACACTCGCATGGCTATCCGTTTTATCGTTGAGGTTGCTTGGCAGGCTCATTTCGTAACAAACATGTTCATTAAGCCTTCTGCAGAAGAGCTTGAGAACTTCGAGCCGGATTTCGTTGTTTACAACGCTTCTAAGGCAAAAGTATCTAACTACAAAGAGCTTGGATTAAACTCTGAGACAGCAGTAGCATTTAACATCACAAGCCGTGAGCAGGTTATCATCAATACATGGTACGGCGGTGAGATGAAGAAGGGTATGTTCTCTATGATGAACTACTATCTCCCACTTAAGGGTATGGCTTCTATGCACTGCTCTGCTAATACAGACAAGGACGGCAAGAACACAGCAATCTTCTTCGGTTTGTCCGGAACAGGTAAGACTACACTTTCTACAGATCCTAAGCGTCTCTTGATCGGTGACGATGAGCATGGTTGGGATGACAACGGTGTATTCAACTTCGAGGGTGGCTGCTATGCTAAGGTTATTGACCTTGACAAAGAGTCCGAGCCGGATATTTACAATGCAATTAAGCGTGACGCTCTTCTTGAGAACGTTACTTTGGATGAGAATGGTAAGATTGATTTCGCAGATAAGAGCGTAACAGAGAATACTCGTGTATCTTATCCGATCGATCATATCCAGAACATCGTTCGTCCTATTTCTTCTGCACCAGCAGCTAAGAACGTTATCTTCCTTTCTGCAGATGCGTTTGGTGTACTTCCTCCGGTATCTATTTTGACACCTGAGCAGACACAGTACTATTTCTTGTCTGGATTTACAGCTAAGCTTGCAGGTACAGAGCGTGGAATCACAGAGCCAACTCCTACATTCTCCGCTTGCTTCGGACAGGCATTCTTGGAGCTGCATCCTACAAAGTATGCTGAAGAGCTTGTTAAGAAGATGAAGAAGAGTGGTGCTAAGGCATATCTTGTTAATACAGGATGGAATGGTACCGGTAAGCGTATCTCTATCAAGGATACTCGTGGAATCATTGATGCAATCCTTAGCGGAGACATTAACAAGGCTCCAACAAAGACAATTCCACACTTCAACTTCGAAGTTCCTACAGAGCTTCCGGGTGTTGACAGCGGAATCTTAGATCCTCGTGACACATATGCAGATGTTGCTGATTGGGAAGCTAAGGCTCAGGATCTTGCAGGCAGATTCGTGAAGAACTTCGCCAAGTACGAGGGTAATGAGGCTGGTAAGGCACTTGTTGCTGCAGGTCCTCAGAAATAATTTTGCTCCTTTCTGTGCAGATCTTTTTCTATAATACAGGCCAACGGAACTGTTTTAGAACTGTTTCGTAATTATAGAAAAAGGAATTGGCCTCTTCTCGGAGGCTGGTTATATTTGCATGAAAGCATATATTTAATGTAATGTAAGAGGCAGGGCGTAAGCCCTGCTTCTTACTTTTTTTAAGAGTATAGGAAAATGCTCGTAACGTAGAGGGAAGCAGAGCAAAACGCTGGTTTTGCTCTTTTTTACTTTATAGGAAACTTCTCGTAGCGTAGAGGGAAGTAGAGCAAAACATACTGGAGGCAGTTAACTTCTTTACAAAAAAAAGAGACTGTGCTATTATTTGTCTGATTGTGCGGTTGTATAATGAGAAAAGACGTTAAGTGATCTTTATGGCAATTACAATTGCACAAGGAATGAGCGGTATTCGAGAGAAACTGCATCAGAGACAAGCGCGTAGAGCATAGAAAGGTTTGATGATATGCGAATTGGTATTATTGGAGCAGGCCGTGTAGGCGTAACAATGGGGAAATACCTCGGTGACGCCGGTGTAGAAGTGACGGGCTTCTATAGTAAAACTACGCAGAGTGCTGTGCAAGCAGCAGAATTTACCGATACAACGGTTTATAAATCATTGCAGGATATTGTAGAAGCGAGCGACACCCTGATGATCACGACGCCGGATGGCGTGATCAGTGAAGTATGGGATTGCATTGCAGGATACGATTTAACAGGTAAAATTTTGTGCCACTGTAGTGGCTCTTTGTCATCTAATGTATTTTCTGGAATCGAGCAGACCGGAGCTGTTGGTTGTTCGATTCATCCGATGTACGCGTTCAGCGATCGATTTACTTCCTATCAAAATTTTTCAACTGCTTATTTGGTGGCAGAGGGAATGCCGGCAGCATATGAACCACTGGCACAGATGTTTCGTGAATTAGGACATACCGTGCTTTATCTGCAGGCAGAGAACAAGGTAAAATATCATGCGGCGGCGGCGATGGTGAGCAATGATATGATTGCATTGTTTCAAACTGTGTTGGATCTGTTGGAACAGTGTGGTTTTGCACGAGAGGACAGCGTTGGATTGCTTCGTCCGCTTGTTATGGGTAATGTGTCCAATATGTTGGACAAGGGACCGGTAGCGGCTCTGACAGGACCGGTAGATCGTGGTGATACAGAAACGGTTCATAAACACTTAGACGCCTTGGCAGACAGCGAGGCGGGGGAAGTGTACCGAGTGCTTGGCAAAGTATTGGTTAAGATCGCAGAACAAAAATATAAGGGACGAGATGATACCGCCATGCGACAGCTTTTTGAGTTAAGTGATAGGAATCCGACTGAAGAGCAGCGGATATCCGGAAAGGACGAAACATGAAAAACACAGTAAGTACATTTCAGGCAGCAAAAGAAAAAGGTGAGAAATTAACGATGCTCACCGCATATGATTATTCCACCGCAAAATTAATGGATGAAGCAGGCATTAACGGTATTTTGGTGGGTGACTCTTTAGGGAATGTTATTCTTGGTTATGAGGATACGATTTCTGTGACGATGGAAGACATGATCCATCATGGAGCAGCCGTTGCAAGAGGAACCAAAGATACTATGGTTGTGGTTGACATGCCATTTATGTCGTACCAGACATCGGTTTACGATGCGGTTATGAATGCCGGCAGATTAATGAAAGAGGGTCGCGCAAACGCTGTAAAACTGGAAGGTGGAGCTGCTGTTGTAGAACAGATAAAGGCAATTACGGCAGCGGGTATCCCGGTTATGGGACACTTGGGACTGACACCGCAGTCTATTAATGCATTTGGCGGTAATAAAGTGCAGGGCAAGAGCGAAGAGGCAGCTAAAAAGCTGATCGAGGATGCTTTGGCTGTACAGGAAGCAGGTGCTTTTGCGGTTGTATTGGAATGCATTCCGGCGAAATTAGCTTCTATTATTACGAAGAAATTGACAATCCCGACGATCGGTATTGGTGCGGGTGCAGGATGTGACGGACAGATTTTGGTTTATCAGGATATGTTAGGTATGTTTTCGGATTATGTGCCGAAGTTCGTAAAGCGTTTTGCAGATGTCGGAAGCGTTATGAAAGAAGCATTTCAGGCGTATGGCGATGAAGTGAGAGCAGGAAGTTATCCGGCACAGGAGCATACGTTCCAGATTAGCGATGATGTTTTAGATAAATTGTATTAATTGAGAGCAGAAAGGACATGGGATCATGAAAATAGTAGAGACAATAGCGGAAGTCAGAGAGCAGGTAAAACAATGGCGTAAGGAGGGACTGACAGTGGGTCTTGTCCCAACAATGGGATATCTCCATGAAGGACACAAGAGTTTGATCGACCGTGCGGTTGCAGAAAATGATCGTGTCGTTGTCAGTGTATTTGTAAATCCGATGCAGTTTGGCCCATCAGAGGATTTGGAAAGCTATCCACGTGATATGGATCGTGATGCAGCACTTTGTGAAAAAGCAGGTGCAAGCCTTATTTTCCATCCGGATCCAAGCGAAATGTACCACAAGGATTTTTCTTCTTTTGTTGATATGACAACGCTGACGGGTGGTCTTTGTGGCAAAACAAGACCGATTCATTTCCGCGGTGTGTGTACGGTTGTGTCCAAATTGTTTAACATTGTTGTACCGGACAAAGCATATTTTGGGCAGAAGGATGCACAGCAGCTTGCAGTGATCCGTCATATGGTAAGTGATCTGAACTTTGGTATTGAGATTGTCGGCTGCCCGATCATTCGAGAAGAGGATGGATTGGCTAAGAGTTCTCGCAATACGTACTTAAGTGCACAGGAGCGTGAAGCAGCGCTGATCCTCAGCAAGTCTTTGGCAAAGGGTAAGGAAGCCCTAAAGGCGGGTGAGGCAGATGCAGCGAAGATCCGTCAGATCATTTTGGATGAGATTGCAACGGAACCTCTTGCAAAGGTTGATTATGTAGAAGTTGTGGACTGGAATACATTAGAGCCGGTAGAGACGGTTAAGGAGCCGGTTCTTGTGGCAATGGCTGTATATATTGGAAAGACACGTCTGATCGATAATTTTATTACGGAAAAGTAGCATTGAGGTGCAGGATACGACAGTAAAAATTATGCGGAGATTTTGAGAAAAACTTTGCAAAGCAAAAGAATGGAGGATTCTTATGGAACTTACGATGCTAAAAGGAAAGATTCACCGTGCGGTTGTAAAGCAGGCGGAACTGAATTACGTTGGTAGTATAACGATCGATCCGGAGCTGATGGATGCGGCTGGGATCTTAGAATATGAGATGGTACAGATTGTTGATGTAGAGAATGGCAATCGTTTTGAGACATATACGATCTGTGGTGAAGCCGGCAGTGGAATGATCTGCTTAAATGGTGCAGCAGCACGACAGGTTCAGGTGGGTGACCATGTGATCATTATGTGTTATGCATCAATGACCCCGGAAGAAGCCAAAACGCATCGGCCAAAGGTGGTCTTTGTGGATGAAGAAAATAAGATTCATCAAGTGTCGCGTTATGAGAAGCACGGAGAGCTTGGCCCGGTGCAGTAAGGTGGAATAACGAATTAGTTTGAAACGGTGCAGTAAGGCGGGATAACGAATTAGTTTGGCCCGGTGCAGTAAGGCGGGATAACGAATTAGCTTGGCCCGGTGCAATAAGGCAGAATAACGAATTAGTTTGAAACGATGTGGTAGACAGATATCGCATGGAGGAAAGAAAGATGCTTAAAGGAAAAACGGTGGTACTCGGTGTGACAGGGAGTATTGCAGCATATAAGATCGCAAATCTGGCAAGTATGCTTGTGAAGATGCATGCGCAGGTACACGTATTAATGACGAAGAATGCGACCAATTTTATTAATCCGATCACATTTGAGACATTGACAAGTACCAAATGTCTGGTTGATACATTTGACCGCAATTTTCAATATAGTGTAGAGCATGTCGCGCTGGCAAAACAGGCGGATGTGGTGTTGATCGCTCCGGCGTCTGCGAATGTTATTGGAAAGATTGCAGGCGGCATTGCGGATGACATGTTGACAACAACTGTCATGGCGTGCAAATGTAAAAAGATCATTGCTCCGGCGATGAATACCAACATGTACGAAAATCCAATCGTTCAAGATAATTTGGAGAAACTTCGTCATTATGGTTATGAAATTATTGCTCCGGCAGTTGGATATCTGGCTTGTAAAGATGTTGGAGCGGGTAAGCTCCCATCGGAAGAAGTTTTATTGGAATATATTTTACGTGAGATTCGCTTCGAAAAGGATCTGGAAGGCAAAAAAGTACTTGTTACTGCCGGTCCGACCGTCGAAGCAATTGATCCGGTACGCTTTATTTCTAATCGTTCCACAGGTAAAATGGGATATGCGCTTGCGAGAGTTGCTATGCAGCGAGGCGCGCAGGTGACACTTGTGTCCGGACCGGTTTCTTTAGAGCCGCCGCTCTTTGTAGATGTCGTTCCGGTAGAAAGCGCAGAAGACATGTTTCAGGCAGTTACTTCCCGCATGGCAGAGCAGGATATTATTATCAAAGCCGCTGCAGTGGCCGATTATACACCTGCTACTGTAGCAGACAATAAGATCAAAAAGACAGATGGGGAAGCAGCGATTGCACTTACACGCACGAAAGACATTTTGGGTTATTTGGGAGAACATCGCACAGAGAAACAGATCTTATGCGGATTTTCTATGGAAACAGAGAATATGTTGGAAAATTCCCGCAAAAAATTGGATAAAAAGCATTTGGACCTGGTTGTTGCGAACAACTTGAAAGTAGAAGGAGCCGGGTTTGGCGTTGATACAAATGTGGTGACCTTGATCACAAGAGAAGGAGCCCGCGAGCTGCCGAAAATGACAAAAGAGGAAGTCGCAGGCGCCATCTTAGATACATTAGTTGAGTAGTGCCAGCAGATGCTATCTTGGATACATTAGTTGAGTAGTGCCAGCAGATGCTATCTTGGATGCATTTGCTGAGAACGGCTAATAAGTAACATTCATAAGAAATAATCCTTGTGGAGGGGCAGTGAAACCGGCTGCCTCTCTTTTTTGTGCCTGTAGAATGGCAGGGATATCTTCAGGACTTTTTAGCCCAATGCCAACTTCTAACAGAGTGCCGGTCAGAATGCGTACCATATGATACAAAAAGCCATTCCCATAAAAGTCAAGTATCATTTTGTTATTTTCATTTCGAATGGTCAGATTCGTAATTGTACGGACGGTTGACTTCTTCATACGCTTATTATCGCAAAAACTTTTGAAATCGTGTTCGCCGCACAACAGGGCAGCGGCTTTCTGCATTGCTTTCAAATCGTATATTATTTGAGGCGGCATTGTGTTGTTGGATGCCACATTGTTTCTTTCAGACGGTCTTGAAATATCCGTGTTGACAGAACTATCGCCAAATGTGGCGGATAAGTGACCGGTTTGTCTGCATAATTTATAGAAATAGTCCGTATCTGCAAAGCGAGTCATGTATTTTCGCTCAAACACTTCAGCGGCAGAGCCGTTGTCAATTTGGTAACAGTAGTGTTTCTGCTTAGCATTGAGGCGTGCGTGAAATCGTGGATCTACCTGTGTCACGCTTGTAATCCGAACGTCTTGCGGTAAATATTGGTTAAGCGCTGTCATGATCTGTGGACACAATAAAGCAGCAGATGTTTTGAAATTGGCCACCTGACATAGGGCATGGACGCCGGCATCCGTGCGGCCGGATCCATGGATTTCAATGTCTTCTTTCAGCCATTTTTGCAATACGGTTTCAATTTTACCTTGGATCGTATCAGCAGTATTGCCCTGCTTTTGCCAACCGCTGTAGCGTGTGCCATCATATTGTATTGTTAATTTATAATTGTTCATTGAAGTCCTCGTTTCTATTTATGGTATATGTGGTTATTATCATATAATGTTCTTCCCGGAAAAACAAGCAGCAGCTTCGAATGCGTAAAGTCTGGATTCTTAATGACTCAAACAATCCTTCGGGCATGTATTCATTAGAGACAACAAAATCTGGAAATCACTGTAAAAATAAAATGTGGCAAGGCAATTACTATAGTTCTCTAATGGCAGAAATCGTTCTTTGGCGGCTGCAAAATGCTATAAAATTATTGACATAATAAGCAATATGTTGTCATGGCGGATTTGAGGTATGGGAAGTTTGAGTTGATGATAAAAAATATCAATAAACTACTTGACAAATCAACACAGTTAGTTATAACTACTTGCCGAGCGCTATCGAAAACACGCGCTTTTTTAAAAGCTTAAATAAGATATTGGGAGTAAACGTACGTTTGGTAAGTTGCGCCTAACCCAGTAAAACAGGGCGTTTGGAGAATTTTGGGGGTTGCCATTTTAGATGAATTGTATTAAAATTAAGCCATACTTAAATCAAAAGGAGGTACTTTATAATGGCATATGTTATTAGTGATGATTGCGTAAGCTGTGGAGCTTGTGCAGGTGGATGCCCTGTAGGAGCAATTTCTGAGGGTGAGGCTCATTATGAAATTGATGCAGATAGCTGCATTTCTTGTGGAGCTTGTGCAGGAACATGCCCATCCGGAGCAATTTCTGAGGCTTAATTTATGGTTGAAACAACTATAAACAAAATTAGCAGCCAGTTTGTTGATGAATGACAGACTGACTGCTTTTTTTCGTTATGAATCAGTAACTCAAACTTCGCACATCAAAAATTCTCATGTTGTCATATATTGCTTATTATGTCGATGGGCTAATTATATTTTGCAGCCGCTATATAGTGAG